>Ga0209517_10001170_pt1 | contig 41027 bp, 27 predicted proteins | sample PeaSoiMetSII2010_FD_187695 | JGI IMG/M metagenome (GOLD analysis project Ga0209517, IMG submission 187695) | Peat soil microbial communities from Weissenstadt, Germany - SII-2010 (SPAdes) (version 2) | ecosystem: Environmental > Terrestrial > Soil > Wetlands > Peat | place: Germany...
ACGACTAACGACTAACGACTAACGACTAACGACTAACGACTAACGACTAACGACTAACGACTAACGACTAACGACTAACGACTAACGACTAACGACTAACGACTAACGACTAACGACTAACGACTAACGACTGCCTTTCTCAGTGCACTCCCAGCGTGAAGATCGGCAAATATAGCGAGATCAGGACTCCGCCCACGAAAACCGCCATGATTACCAGAATCAACGGTTCAATCAGCGCCATGGTCGCGCCCAGCGCCGTCTGCACGTCCTCCTCGTAGAATTCCGCCACCGAGTTCAGCATGGCTGGCAGCGCGCCGGTGGATTCGCCCACCTCGATCATTTCCACTGCCAATTCCGGAAAAATCTTCTGCTCTTCCAGGCTGCCGGCCAGTCCCTGGCCCTCACGCACGCGAATGCCCGCCCGCATCACGCCCTTCAGAATACGTCGGCTGCTCATAGAAGATCCGGCTGTCTCCATCGCCGGCACCAGCGGCAGTCCGCCTTGCAGCAAGGTCGAAAGCATGCGCGAGAAGCTCGCCACCTGGTGCTTCAGCCGGATTTCGCCCAGCATCGGCAGGCTCAAGATGATGCGGTCAATGCGGTCCCCGCCGCTCTCGGTATCCTTCCACCGCCACAACACAAACCCAAGGATCACCAGCCCGATCAGCACGAAGGGCGCGTATTTCTGCGCGTTCTGACCGACCGCCAGCATGAAAACCGTGATCGCCGGCAACTTCGCGTCCAGGCTGTTGAACAGCTCAGCGAACTTGGGCACCACGTAGGTGAACAGGAACGTCACCATGATCATTACGACGCTCACCAGCAGCGTGGGATAAATGAGGGAAACGAACAGCTTCTTGCGGAACGTCATCGCCAGCCGCTGAAAGCTGATGTAGCGGGTCAAGACTTCGTCCATGTTGCCGCTCTTCTCGCCCGCCATCAGCGTCGTGGTGTAAATCTTGGGAATCACCCCCTGGGCCGCGAATGCCTCCGACAGCAACTCTCCGCCTTTGACCCGGTCCCGGACGTTCTCCAGAATCTGCCTCAGCTGCGCGTCTTTCTGCCGCTTGATCAGCAGTTCGATGGAACCGAGGATCGGCATTCCGGCGCGGATCAGGGTCAGGAACTGCTGGTTGAAGACCAGGAACGTAGCCTGTTTCAGCTTCCGCCGCCGCCGCGACAGTCCGCCCGACAGCACGCCCTGCGGTTTGACCCAGTAGACAAGATATCCCTGCTGCACGAAGCGATCGCGTACTTCCGCTTCCGAGTATCCCTGCTCGACGTGCTCCTGGACGCGCCCGCGCTCGTCCGCGATTTTTACGGCAAATTCAGCCATTTCCCAGCTTTTCTACCGTTTCCCCGGGTGTCCTATACCCTCAGTCTAGCACTCCCGGTTACCATTCTAAGTCGCCGCCCGCCTGCCCAATGTGCCCCACCAGTACGCCAGTAACCGTTATCGGCGAAGCCCGTTGATGCAGCCTAGAACTTGTCATTCCGACCCGGAGCGGAGCAACCCAAGTCCTTGTCATTCTGAGCGGAGCGAGGAACCTGCTGCTTGCCCGCCCGCGCCGCTGGACCTACGGGCCCAGGTCCTCAACCGTCTCCGTTCCTGCCGGAGGGCGGAACTCAAACCGCCCATCCCCAATCGCCACATCTTCTTTCATATCGCCAAACCGGTACTCGGTCGACGATCCGTCCACATCCTGGATGACAATTCGTACGATCCGGTGATCGGGCGCAACTTCCAGCACAATCTCGCTGATCCGCTCCGCCAATGCCTGCGGTACTCCGCGCAGTACGACATTTCCTGCTCCCGACGGGGCCACATCCGGAGCCAAGGAGAGCCCTTGCAACTCCTTCTCCAGCTTGGTCTTACCCAGCAGGAACGCCAGCGGAGAACGCAGGTCTTCCAGCTTCTTTGCTGCCGTCTTGCGCGCCTGCCGGTCCTCTGGGACGTAAAACCACGCATCTCTACCGTTGCTGACAAACAGCTTGTCCTTGGGAGAACGGTACTCCCAGCGCATCTTGCCGGGTTTTTTCAGCCACAGGGTCCCAGACTCCGTTCGTTCCATGCCCCCGCCGCGGTACACCTCGGTAAACTCCGCTTCCAACGACCGCAGATGGTTGTAGTGCCCATCCACCGCCGCCGCCAGCGTTTTCACGTCCGTGCTAGCACCTGAACTCCTGAGGCCAGGCGCCAGCAGGCACAAAATGATGGCCAGGCGAAACCGACTGATTCGCATCTTAATGACTTTTTCCAACCGGGTACCCACTTTACACTCTGCGTCCTAACCAGGACGGGAACTGTGGGCAAGTTCCGACGTGGGGGCTGCTGGATCCCATTGTAAGCCGCCCAGCAAGGACCTGTCATTCCACCACAGCGACCGGTACTGCCCTAACTTGGTTTTTTCACCACAGCAGAGACACAGAGAAGCCCAACTGCTTGGCAAACCCTTCCCGTTCTGTCTCTCATAGATTCGAGGTTTTCTCCGTGACTCTGTGGTAAGAAGAAGGGCAAATCATGACAGTACTAGCGACCATGCCGGGACAGACGCCAGAGCCTGCCCCTGAGCGAAGTCAGAGAGCCTGCCCTAAGCTTGCCGAAGGGGGCTCCGGTCGAGCGAAGCTCGACGGCGGTTGTCGCTCTGCCCGCACTGTGTCAGAATTCGTTTTCGCCACGCGCCTGACCTTCGCTCTCGCATTCTGGCCGCGGCGCGAGGACCGCGCATGTTCCGAGTCTTCCGGTTCGGCCTGACTCTGGCCCTTACCAGCCTTCCCTGCCTTGCCCAATCCGGCCCGGACCAGCCCCCCGCACAACAAACTTCGGCCGGGGAAAAAGCTGCTCGTCAGGCGCCCCAATCGCTCCCGGCGACCGCGTCCTCCTCCATGTCTGCCGGCACCCTGCCAACGCTCTCGGTTCTTCTGGGAGACGCGCGCGACCTGTACCGCAAAGGCGACTTCGACGGAGCGCTGGCAAAGTACCAGGATATCCTCAAGGCCCACCCCCGATCGCCCGATGCTTATGCCGGCGAGATAAGGGTCTATCTCAAGCAGAAGAAAGTAGATCTCGCGGCGCAGACCGCCGAACTAGCTCTTGCTCAGTCCAACCATGCCCGCATCCGCGTCGCCCGCGGCGAAGTATGGTTTCGCCAGGGCAAGATCTTCGAAGCCGAAAAAGAATGGGTCGAGGTGGCCAACTCCGGATATCCCGAGGCCCGCGCCTTCCTTGGTCTGGCCCGCGTGCGCAATGCGCTCGCCATGTACAAGACCGCCAAGAATATGATCGACCGCGCCCACGAGCTTGATCCCGACGATCCCGACATTCAGGAGGAATGGATCGGCACGCTCTCGCGTTCCGAGCGCATCAAATATCTGCAGGACTCCCTTGCCGGCGACAACAACTGGGATGCCGACCGCCGCGCCGACGTCGCCAGCTATCTGGAATACCTGAAAGAACGGGCCATGCAAAAGAGCAACTCCTGCCGCCTGGTCAGCAAAGTCACCGCTACCGAGGCGCCGCTGGTTCGCCTCCTCGAGGATCCCACACACGTTCGAGGGTACGGCCTGGACGTATCTCTGAACGGCCATCGCAGTTCTCTTATGCTCGACACCGGCGCCAGCGGAATCCTGGTCAGACGCGCCATCGCCGAGCACGCCGGCATTTCCAAGATCACCGAGACGAAGGTGATGGGCATCGGTAAGAAAGGCCGCAGAGATGCCTACGTCGGCGTCGCCGACTCCATCAAAATCGGCGACCTCGAGTTCCAAGATTGCCCGATCGAAGTCATGGAGAGCCGCTCCGTCGCCAGTGAGGACGGGCTGATCGGTGCGGACGTGTTCGAAGACTTCCTGGTCGATATCGATTTCCCCAACGAAAAACTCCGGCTCAGCCAGCTGCCCAAGCGCCCCGGGGAAGGCGAATCGAGTCTTGCTCTGAAGCATGAAGGCGACGATTCCGACGACCCTAGCCCGAGCCCGTCGCCTCCCGATGCTCAATCAGCCAATCGCCAGCCCGCCAACGCCGCTGCGTCGCCCCCTTCATTCTCAGGCCCGCAGGATCGCTACATTGCGCCCGAAATGCGCTCCTACACCGCGGTTCTCCGCTTCGGCCACGATCTGCTGGTTCCCACGACCATCGGCAAAGTGCCCTCCAAGCTGTTCCTTCTCGACACCGGCTCGCTCGTCAATTTCATCTCCCCCGCCGCAGCCCGCGAAGTCACCAAGGTGCACGGCGACTCCGATGTCACGGTGGAAGGCATCAGCGGCCGCGTGGAAAAGGTTTACACGGCCAACAAAGCCGTGCTCCAGTTCGGCCACCTGCGCCAGGAGAATCAGGACATCACCGCCTTCGATACCACGCCCATCAGCGACGACATCGGCACCGAAGTTTCCGGTTTCCTCGGCTTCGTCATGCTGCGCATGCTCGAGATCAAAATCGACTACCGCGACGCCCTGGTCGATTTCCAATACGACGCTAAGCGCTGGAACCGCTAGCTCCCTCCGACGGTGGCACTTCCTCGACGGCCCTGGCACCGCCAGCCGCAGAAGGCGCATCTCAGCAAAGAACCTGTTTTCGGGAACCACATCCCCGCTGTCCCACAGTATTTGCGGCAGTGTACACTGCCGACAGGAGAGAAAAGGACTGATGAAGCTCTGCCAGACGCATTTAATCCTTTGTCTGTTTGTTTTAGCCACCGTCCCAGCCTATTGTCAAAGAGCGACCTTCGGGCTCGATTTCGGACAGACCTCCGACAAATTCGGCGGCCTGTCTTCGGTGAGCGACGCGGTCGGCAATGTCGAGGGTGAAGTGGTCATTCTGCGCGGCGGCGGAAAAGGGAACTGGCCGAGTCTTGTGGCCGGCGGCGAAGTCCGTTTTCCCACCAACACCCAGTTCCACGCCGACGAGTACGCCGTGTATGGCGGCCCGATGTTCCGCTTCGGCAGCCACTTTTCCGCGGGCTTTCACGCCCAGGTCCGCAAGATCCTCGTTCCACCCAGCAATTTGAATGGCGTGGTTTTCAACCGCCTCGATTTCAAGCTGCTGGAACTGCCCTTCGTGGCGGAATACAGATTCAGTACCGCACCAAGGCATGCTTTCCTCCGGGCCGAGATCTCGCCGGAATTCACCCCGCACTACAAAGCCCCGGTGGCCAATTACCCGCTTCCCAATCCGAACTTCGACCACGGCTACGACATCCGGGGTATCGCGGGATACGTTTTCGGCAAGTGGTACGTGAAGGCCACCTACGAAACCCGCTATTTCAAGTTCGAGCCGACTCTAGGCAATCCCAACCAGATTTACAATTGGCGGACCAACGCGGTCATGGGCGGCGTGGGGTTTGTGTTCTAGGGGAAGCACGAACCGACCTGCGCTCAGTTCTGAGCCTGGGCGTGGCGGGCATAGTAGCCCTTGCGCAAGTGAACCTGCAGATGCTTGCCGTCCTTTTCGGCGGCGATGTTGACGGTGCGGTATTTCCCGTTCGGAGCGAAGTCCGCAGGCTTGTAGGCAATCAGGTAGCGGCTACGGATCAGGTCGCGCAGCTTACTGAGGTGTGCGTGCAGGGCAAACAGGTCGCCGGGGAACAGGGCTTCGCCGCCGCTGCGCTCTGCCAGCACTTGCAGAACCCTGTCAGCATCGGTTTCGGCGCGAATGCTTTCTGAAGTGCTGACGGTGTAAACCGTGACATCTTTTGCCTCCGCTTCTTCAACACTCTGCCGAAGACTCCGGTGGCTGGAATTGTCTTCTCCGTCGGTGAGAATGACGAGCACTTTAGCCACGCGGCCGTCCTCGGGATAGGCCGCGAGCTTCCAGCAAGCAAAGGAGACGGCGTCGAACAGCGAGGTTCCTCCGCCGTTGGTGAGTTTCTCGACACCCCTTCCCAGCGCGGCTGGGTCTGCAGTGAAATCCTGGGTGACCGAAACCTCGGTGCTGAAGCCCGCGACGAAAGCAAGGTCAGAATCACCATTCAGGACTTTCTCGAGGAACTTCTCGGCAGCGTGTTTTTCAAACGAGAAACGGCCCTCGACCGATCCGCTGGTGTCGATCAACAGAGCCAGTCGTAGAGGAAGCTTCGATTGCGGAAGGAACTGCAAGATGCGGTTGGGGGGCTTGTTGTCATCGAGAATCTGGATGTCGGACACCGCGAGATCGTTGATCATCTGTCCATGGTTGCTCACGGAAAAAAATAATGCGGTCTCATCAACCACCTGATGAATGGTAAACAGATTGCCCCCACTTACCGGCCCTGGCGAAATGGACGCGCGCTCACTGGTCGCTGCGGGATCGGAGGGACTTGGCTCGGACGGCGCAGAGCAGGTTGCGCAGGCACCCATCCAGGGTTCGCCTTGCACTCCTTTGAGCTCGGACTTGAGTCGCTCGGTGTTCGGGAAAGTTTGCACGGGGCCATTCGGGGCGGCTGATACCTGCTGAACGCTCGCCGCGTTCGCTGATTGTGCCATCTGAGCCTTGCGCTTCACGAGCACATCGAGATTCTTGCGCGCGACCGGAGCCAGGGGGTTGCCAGGGTCCTCCGCCAGGAACATGTTCAGCTGTCGCTGCATGGTGTCGTAGTCCTGCAGCGACATGGCTGCAGCCGCCCCAATGTAGTGCACATTGGCCATGCCGCGATCACCGAGTGCGTGCGCCCGCTCGATGGGCGCTCCCATCCGACAAAATGGTCTGCAACGTAGAATCCTGGCCCTAACAGATGAACCGAACCCTGAAGAGGCTGCTCGGGGAATTCCTGCCGCATCGAACCGCCGCTTTCTGATGCTTGTTTTTTCGAAGGGTGAGGGCGGCCAGGGACTTTTGGCGTCTGTCTCCCCTTTACTTTCAATCACTTACCACCGTATAATCCCCGCAAGCAACCGCTAAACCCCAATTTTGCCCCGTTCGTTGAGATGTTGATGCGCCTTTCCTCACCGTTCCAATAGGATAGCTTCAGTTCAATACCCAGGGAAAAGTGTAATAACCCAGGCTTCAAACCGAGGGCATTCCCTGGGGAAACCGCAGCTTTGGGGTGAATTTCGGTTCACCCGGAGCGAGTGCCAGAAACAGAGCAGACAAGCAGTTTGAGGGACAAGACTAGCCACCGATCGCTGATTAGTGGCCACGGTCCACTAAAGAGCTTAGGAGCCGACAGTCATCATGCGCAAGCCGATTAAGTATGTAGAGAAAGCAGCCGTCGCCGCCGCCAAGGCTACTTGGGTAGTGTTCGACCGCCTGAACCGCATCAGCCCCAACCCGTCGCCCACGCCGAAGTGGAGCGACAAGCCGCTGCTCAAGTCGTACGAGAAGTCGAAGCCGCCGCTGGGCTGGCCGCGGACGACCGACTCGCTCTGCCCCAAGTGTGTCCCGGAAATTCGCCAGCAGATTCTCGACGGCTACCTGCCGCACGAAATCCTGCTCAATGAAAAAGTCGGCGAGGTCAAGGCGCAGATCATCGAGCGCGACGGCAAGATCCTGATGGTGAAGGACTGCCCCAAGCACGGTCGCTTCGAAGACGTGATGTCGATGGACACCGAATTCTCGAAGCATCTGGAAGACGTCTTCCCCGGCCGCGACATTCGCGCCCACAACGACGAGGGACTGCACAATCACGGTTCATCCACCGTGAAGTATGGCCGCGGCGCCGTGCTCACCATTGACCTGACCAACCGCTGCAACATGATGTGCGATCCCTGCTTCATGGACGCCAACCAGGTCGGGTTCGTGCATGAACTGACGTGGGAAGAAATCAAGACCATGCTGGATAACGCCGTCACCATCAAGCCGCGGCGGCAGATGAGCGTGCAGTTCTCGGGCGGCGAGCCGACGTTGTCGCCGTACTTTCTGGATGCGGTGCGCTACGCGCGCAAAGTCGGATTTAATTCCGTGCAGGCGGCTACCAACGGCATCGAGTTCGCCAAGAGTTTCGAATTCGCGCAGCAGGCCGTCGAAGCCGGCATGCGTTATGCCTACCTGCAGTTTGACGGCATCGGCAACGCCGCCAACGCGCATCGCGCGGTCGGCAATCTGTTCGACGTGAAACTGAAGGCGATCGAAAACCTGCACAAGGCGGGATGCGAAATCGTCCCCGTCATCACCATCATCAACGGCATCAACAACGAGCAGGTGGGGAAGATCGTCAAGTTCGCGCTCGACAATCCGAAGACGATCAGTTTTCTGAGCTTCCAGCCGGTCAGCTTTACTGGCCGCGACGAGGCCATCACCGACGAGCGCCGCATCGCGCAGCGCTACACGCTCTCGCATCTCGCCCACGATGTGAAGAATCAGACCGGCCTGGGCGAGCCCGCCCGCGACTGGTTCCCGATTTCGTTCATGGGAACTTTCAGCGACTGGGCCGACCTCATGCACGCCCAGGACGCCAACAACGACTGGGGCCAACTAAGTTGCGGTTGTCACCCAAACTGCGGGACGGGCATGGCGGTGATGATTGACAAGGAAACCAAGGAAGCCGTGCCGGTGACGGCGTTCTTGCATGGGGATCAGCTGGCGAAGGATATCGCCAAAGTGAACGATGCGGGGCGCAGCAAGTTCTGGACCGCGTTCGGCATGGCGCTGTGCCTGATGAAGAACTACGATCCGTTCAAGGCGCCGACGCACTTCAAGCTGATGGACCTGTTGAGCAAGTTTGACAAGAATTACAACGTGACGGGCCGGAACTACGGCAAGGTCGGCCCGGACCGCTCGATCGACGACGTGATGAAACGGCGCAAGGATCGCTGGAATTTCCTGTTCGTCGCGGGAATGTGGTTCCAGGATCTTTTTAATTACGACTTCCGGCGGACCGAGCAGTGCATTATTCCGTACGCGACGCAGGAAGGCGAGATTTCGTTCTGCGCTTACAACACGGGCGTGGGCTGGCGGAACATCATCGAGAAGATGCACATGACGGCCACGCTCACCAAGTGGTACGAAGAGCACGGGCGTCACGAGATCTTCGCCGGCGGCAAGAAAGTGAAGATGGAAAAGCAAGAAACGGCCACCGAGTATCTCAAGCTGCGCGAAGAGATCGTGACCAACGAACTGCAGCACGACCTGGACCGGCTGGGCATCGCCAAGACCGCGCGCGAGGAGAAGTTGCGGGCGCGGGATGCGAAACAGAAGCACGACGCCGAGGTTAAGGGCGAGGCGCGTGGGCCAGAGAAGAATGATGAAGCTTACAATGCCCGCATGGCATCGCTTTACCGTGAAGTGGTGCTGAAAGAAAAGCCGGTGCAGTCGCAGGATGGATTCATTCCCCTGGGAGCGCTGGCGAAAGCGAACGGGAATGGCAACGGCGACGGAACTCACACGCCTAAGCCGCAAGTCGAAGAACCGGTGGCAGGAGACTAGCTCTCAGCATCAGCCATCAGGAAAAGCAAAGGCCGCCGCGAGGCGGCTTTTCTTTTTGCGCACATACGCTCGTTGCTCTCACGCCGGAACACAAGAAAGACCATAGGGTTACCGCGCTCCTCAGCGGCTTGACAGTTGCGCTTGCGCCTATTCATACTCGCAGCCGATTCGCCGGCTTTCTTCTTCATAACGAAAGAATTGGTGGTTTCCAATGAAACGGGACTTGATTGAGCTGTCCGCTGTAATCCTTGCCGCTCTTCTGACCTTAGGTCAACACCCGCACGCGGCCGGTCAGCAACTCGATAATCAGATCATAATTCGAGTGCATGAAACTGCGGCGACCAACGCGGCTCCCGGCCAGCCGGTCGCCACATATCTGAACGGCTATCACTCTTCGATCAACGGAGAGACTATCGAATACCACTCCTCCGATCCTGATGCGGATTCAGCATTGCTGGTGCGAGGGCAGAGGATTGCGCATTCGATCACCTGGGAAACCGATCCCATGCCGGCGTCCAACGGTGATTTCCAGTTCATCTGGCTGGCGGGGATTGAATGTGCGGGTTTCGAGGGAGAAAAAGAGAGCCATCAGTTTGATTTCCTGATCAATGGTCAGCGCTGGTTCAGCTTTAAAAACGTCAAGGATTCGACAGCGAAGAACTGGAGGGTCGCGGGCAAAGACGGCGCCGAATTATCTTTTGCTGCCCTCATTACCGATAAGGCTGGCGACCTGTTCGGCTACATGGTGCTGAAGGTTCCGGGGAAGGATTTCGAGGCCGGAAAGCCGCTGACCCTGGAGGTGAACGGAGATAACTCAGGCAGCCCCGATTGGTACATGACGTTTCAGCACCGGTTCAATTTTGTGCCGCGGGTGCGCGCCGAGCCAGCGCTGTTCAGGAATGGATCCCAGGTCTCGCAGGTGCTACGGCTGAGTCTGGACAATCTGACTGAGGGCAGGACGCTTGAAGTCCGTGTTCCCAATCATGAACCCGTCCGCACTGCTCTCAAGATCGGGGCGAACATCCTGCAACTACCAATTCCCGCAGCGAGCTCGGAAATAACCTTGCCGGTCCGGTTCGAGGTCAATGACATGACAGTCGACACCAGCGCGGTTAACGTGGCGCCGGTCAAGGCGAGAGACATCTATCTGCTCTCGTATTCGCACAACGACATCGGCTATACCGATCTGCAGCCCGACGTGGAACGTAAACAATGGAACAACCTTGAGGAGGCAATGCGGCTCATCCGCGAAACGCGGGATTGTCCGGCGGATGCGCGCTACAAGTGGAACATGGAAACGATCTGGGCGCTGGAAAGTTATCTGAGGCAGGCGTCCGCGGCCCAGCGCGAGGAATTCTTCGCGGATGTGCGTCAGGGCAGCATCGGACTGAGTGCGCTCTACGCGAACCTGCTCACCGGCCTGGCCAACTCCGTGGAGATGAGCCACTTCTTCGATTTCGCTCGCACTTTGCGCAGGGATTACCAGATTCCGATGACAACCGCTGTGACCTCGGACGTTCCCGGCTTCAGTTGGGGACTCGTCTCAGCCATGGCGCAAAGCGGCGTGAAGTACTTCGCTACGGCGCCGAATGTCGGGGATCGCATCGGCTACACCCTGCAGACGTGGGGTGACAAACCTTTCTACTGGACATCGCAATCAGGCCAGGAAAAAGTTCTGACCTGGATGGCCGGGGCCAGTTATTCCAGCTTTCACGAAGGGACGCTCAGCAAACTCGGCGACGAGAAGATCATGAAGCTGGTGCGCAAGCTGGACGAGGCTTCGTATCCATATGAAATCGTCCAGCTGCCCTATACGCTGGGCGACAACGGCCCACCCGATCCAACTCTCTCGGACTTTGTCAAACAGTGGAACGAACGCTACGTGACGCCCCGCCTCATTGTGGCCACGCACGAACAAATGTTCCAGGAGTTCGAGAAACGTTACGGTGCGACGCTGCCGGTCGTGCAAGGTGACTTTACCCCTTACTGGGAGGACGGAGCCGCCTCCACGGCGTTCGAGACGGCGTTGAATCGCGCCGCAGTCGATCGGCTGATCCAGGGAGAAGTCCTGTGGTCGATGCTGTCCCCGGCCTCTTATCCGGCACAGGAATATGAGTCCGCCTGGCGCAACGTCGTCTTTTATGACGAGCACACGTGGGGCGCGCACAACAGTATCGAGGAGCCGGACCTGCCCTTTGTCAAACAGCAGTGGGAGTTCAAGCGGAAATTCGCCTTGGATGCGGATCGCGAGTCGCATGCATTGTTGACGAAAGCTCTGCACTCGACTGCTGAGCCTGCCAAAACCAAGACCGCGATCGACGTCTACAACACCAATTCCTGGCAACGCACCGACGTCGTTTTTCCCCCCCCAGAGTTGAGCTCGGCGGGCGATCGTGTAGTTGATTCGGACGGGCAGGCGGTGCCGTCACAGCGTCTCTCCACCGGCGAACTGGCCGTACTGGCGGAAAACATTCCGCCATTTTCTGCGCGGCGATTCTCGGTGGAGAGGGGAACTGCTTTCGCTAAGAGCGGCGCGAAGGTTCAGGGAAACACGCTGGAGAACGACTTCCTCGTGCTGTCGGTCAATCCCCAAACCGGGGCAATCGACAGTTTGCGGTGGAAAAAGAACGGAGTTCAGCTGGCAGATGCAACCCGAGGCGATGGGCTCAATCAATACCTTTATGTATTGGGCACGGACCCTGCGAAAGCCCAGCGCGTCTCGAACGTGCGCGTGAGAGTCAAGGAACAGGGAAGTCTGGTTGTTTCTTTGCTGGTGGAAGCGGATGCACCCGGAGCGAAACGGTATTCCAGTGAGATTCGGCTGGTGGCGGGCATCAACCGTGTGGACTTGATCACGAATATTGGCAAGCAATCCGTCCGCGACAAAGAGGGTGTTCACATCGCGTTTCCTTTCGCCGTGCCCGGAGGCCAGCTGCGTTATGACGTCGCCGATGGAGTGGTGCGTCCCGAGGCAGACCAGTTGGCGGGCGCCTGCAAGAATTTCTTTTCCGTCGAGAGCTGGGTGGACATCTCGAACACCGATTATGGAGTGACCTGGGCCACGGCGAATGCTCCCTTGATAGAAATCGGAGCGATTACGGCGGAGCAGCCGTGGATGAAATCAATCCAGCCCTCGTCGTCGATCTACTCCTATGTGATGAACAATTACTGGCACACCAATTACAAGGCGGATCAGGAGGGTCCTGTAACTTTCAGCTATTCGATTCTTCCCCATGCCGCATTCAGCGTTGCCGATGCGGTGAAGTTCGGGATAGAACGCAGGCAGCCCTTGCTGGCAGCGGTTGCCGATTTGTCGATGCAACCGCACTTTCCGCTGGTACGTGTTTCCTCGCCCGAGGTGGTTGTTTCTTCCCTGAAGCCGATCGCAGCGGGACGCAACTGGTTGGCCTACGTCTACAATCCAACTAACAGCGCCCAAAGGATCAGCTTTCAATCGGACAAGGGCGTGCCTCTGTCGCTCCGATCCAGCGATGCTGACGGACGAACCGGTGATGAGATTCACGATTTTGAGATCGCCGCCTTTGGCAGCGCCTTTGTCGCCATTTCCAGGAGCGGCTCATCTGATGCAGACCAGCGCTGAGGATGCTACGCTTTCTGGCATGCCTCGCCTTCGGCAAGTATGTACTGGTCTGTTTCTTCTGTTGGTTGCCCTGCGCCCGGCGTACGCCCAGAACGCCGTTGACCTGAAGCCTTCTCCGCAGCAAGTGGAGTGGCAGGACCTTGAAATGGGCGCGATCATCCATTTCGGTCCGAATACATTTCTCGATCGCGAATGGGGCGACGGCACCGCTGATCCGAAGGTATTCAATCCCACGCAATTCGACCCCGAGCAATGGATGCAGGCGCTGCAGTCGGCCGGGATTCGGTATGTGATCTTTGTGGCCAAGCATCACGATGGATTTTGCCTGTGGCCGACGGAGCAGACCGATTACAGCGTCAAGAGCAGCCCGTGGGAGAACGGCAAGGGAGATGTGGTGCGGCGAGTGGAGGAGGCTGCGAGAAAATATGGCCTGAAATTTGGAGTGTATCTCTCGCCGTGGGACCGTCACGAGCCTCGCTATAAGAATTCCGCTGAATACGACAAGTACTACAGCGCAGAACTTGACGAGTTGGCCCAGGGTTACGGCGATTTGGAGGAATTCTGGCTCGATGGCGCGGGCAGCGAGGGGCACGTCTACAATTTCCCCCGAATTATCGAGGAACTGCGCACCTACCAGCCCAACACGCTGGTGTTTGCCGATATGGCGCTGTTCGAGTATGGCGATATCCGCTGGGTGGGAAACGAAGACGGAATCATTCCCTACGAGAACTGGAACGTCATCGACCGGCACGGATACCTGCGGTGGCGACCGGTCGAGGCGGACACGCCGCTACGAAAAAATCATTGGTTCTGGCATCCCAATGACGAGGCTAGCCTCAAGAGCGTGCCGGAGCTGCTTTCGACTTACGAGCAAACCGTGGGACGCGGTGGGCAGCTCGTGTTGGGGATTGCGCCTGACCGTCGCGGGCTGCTGCCCGAAGCTGATGTTCAGCGGTTAAAGGAATTTGGCGCGGCGCTTCGCCAGCGATACGGCAATAACCTGGCTTTGCGGCACATCACGACAACTCCCGACGCGGAGCTTGCTTTCGACGGCAATCCAGACACCTTCTGGTCGGCGCCAACCGGTTCGCATCACGCCGTGCTTGAGGCGGGATTTGATCGGCCAGTTACTTTCAATCACACACTGGTTATGGAGTGGCTGAATGCCGGGCAGCATGTCCAGAAGTACGCTATAGAGATCTACAAAGGACGAGAGTGGATCGCTGTGGCCAAGGGGAGTGCGATTGGACACAAGAAGATCGACCACTTTGCGCGCGTGACGGCATCCCGAGTGCGCCTGAATATTGTTTGGTCTTCGGCGGAGGCGCACATCCGCGAATTTCAGATTTTCGATTCGAGTGCTGCGCCCTGAGGCAGGCCCCCCGGCCGGACGAGGGCGTCCGGGCCTCCATGGCCCCGGGTACGGCAACTGTGAATCCGCCTTAGTCAGACTCTCTGCACGTCGATCCCCCGCTCCAGGAAAGGCGCGATTGCTTTGTCGGAGGCACGCGTGTCGGTGATGAGTACGTGGACGTCAGAGATGGGACAGATCAGGGCCGGCGTCACGATGCCGATCTTGGTGGAATCTGCGACCACAATCGTCTGCTTGGCCTGGTGAATCATGGAACGGAACGTCAATGCCTCTTCCGGCTCGATCACCGTAATGCCGCGGGTGACATCGATTCCGCAGACGCTGACGAATACGCGATCCATGTACATGTCGCTCAGCGAGGACATGGCGACCTGCCCGACCAGGGAGAATGAGCCCGCCCACTGCACAAAGCCTCCGGTGACGAAGGTCTTCAGGCCGGGGCAGTTGCTCAGCTCCATGGCGATGTTGATGGCATTGGTGATCACGCGGATGTTGTGGCGGTTGCGCAGGTTCCGCGCTACATGAGTGGTGGTGGTGCCGGCGGTGAAACCCACGGTCTCGTTTTCCTGAATCAACTCAGCGGCGGCCAAGCCGATCCTGCGCTTTTCCGCCGTGCGATGCTGCTCGCGGTTCTGGAACAGAGAATCGTATCGGAAAGGTTCATAGAGCAACGGCTCAACCAGCATGGCACCGCCGTGAGTCCGCCGGACCAGGCCCTTGCCTTCCAGTTTGGCAAGATCCCGCCGCACACTGGCCGCCGAGGCGCCGAGGCCCGTGATCAACTCGTCGAGCGAAACACTGCCTTTATGGCGCAATTCTCTCAGGATCTGGTCTGCCCGGTTGCGGGCCTTCATTTTCGGACGGTCTCCTCTCGGCGAGGCGCTCACAACCCTTCAAGATCAAAGGTTCCTCGCGATATTCCCGAAGGCAGAGTGTACAACAACCTAACGAACACCTACATGCAGAATGTGCAAAACTGTGCATATAGAGCAAGCGAATGATCGGAATGGCAAAAATCACTCATTTTGGACTTGACAAAGCTCCGGACAGGGGGCGAGATTGGAAGGCCAAGTCCACCGGATTGTCCAACCGCCACTCATCAAGGAGTTAGCTTATGAATCCCCTGAGCCGTTGCTTTCGAAGTCTGTTAGCCGTCGCCGTAACTCTCTCCTTATGCCTGATCGCCGTCACTGCTCTCGCCCAGAATACGAACCGGCAAATTGGCACGCAATTCGAGGTGACCGCCGATCCGCTTGTCCCGCGGCCGCATGAGAAGCCCTGCATCGTGCCACTTTTTGCCAACTATCAGTTCGCCTATTTTTCAGCTACAACCCAGACCTTCGACTTCACTCCGCCCAGCGATTGTTCCGGCCCGTGGGAGAAAGTGGTGCTGGACGTGGATTTCAGCGAGAACGCAGGAGACCAGTTCGACCGAACCGCGAGCATCTATTTAGGAAACACCAACGTTTATTTCGGCACCACTCCCGAGCCTTTGCAGACCGCAACCAACACTTGGCACATCGAACGTGACGTGACAGACTACAGCGCGCTGTTGCTGACGCCGCAACCGGGTACGATGGTTCTGCAGAATTGCACCACGGACTGCCCTTCGCCCTACAATACCGAGCTCAACGGAGTTTTCACGGTCAACGCCGAGCTGGAGTTTTATCCCGCCCAGGGCCACGGCCAGAGTGGCGGCGAGACACCCGATGTCGTTCTTCCGCTGGTGCAGACAACCAGCGGCGGAATCAACCTGCCGGCCTACCTGTATTCCGCGACCGACCAGTTCTCGACTACGTTCACCCTGCCGAAGAACATCGAGCGCGTCTATCTGGATGTGATCGCTCAGAGTCAGCAGATCGACGAGCAGTGGTATGCCTGCTTCCCCAACGATCTGAGCAACATTAATGAACTTTATGGCTGCGGCAACACCGACTTCCGCGAGACCGAGATTACGATCGACGGTCAACCCGCAGGCATCTCGCCCGTCTCTGCCTGGGTCTTCACCGGCTTCCTTCCCGATCAGTGGGTGCCGACGCCGGCCGCGCAAACGCTCGATTTTGTTCCTTACCGGGTAAACCTCACACCCTTCGCCGGTGTGCTGAGCGACGGCAATCCGCACACGGTGTCGTTGAGCGTGTTCAACGCCAACTATTACTTCACCTCTACGGCAACGCTGTTACTCTTCCTCGATCACGGATCAACCCATGTCACCGGAGCGGTCACGAAAAACACGCTCGCCAGCCCGACTCCAGTAGTTACCGAGAACCTGCAGGGAACCACGACTGTGACCGGAACCATCGGGGTTGTCTCCAATCGGGACTTCACGATTGCGGGATACGTCAACACCTCCCACGGAAAGGTCGCGACTTCGGTGTGGGAGGAGCAGAACTTCTCCAGCACCCAGACCATTGACTTCGACACGGTCAACTTCACGGTGCTTGACCAGAACACTTCGGTTCACAACCGCGTGTCGTCGACCAGCACAGCCTGGAGCAATGGCGGCAGCGTAGTCACCCGCGACGATTTTAGCTTCCCCATCACCGTGGACGTCATTTACCCCGTCAGCACCGCTCCCTTCGGCTTGACGGTGGCGACCACGCAGAACTATCAAACCGACAAACTGACCTGGTTTGACGGATTCCCCTTCTACTTCAACTGGCTCACAAACTCGGTAACGGCAAGCGACGTGAGTCCGGCGGCGAGCTCGCAGAAATACACCTACTTCGATTCGACCGGCATGTTCTATGACTGCCAGATCGCATCGAAGAACAACACCCTGACCGCGGTAAGCCAGGGATGCAAGCCAGCTCAGCACTAACCAGTCAAGAATAAGAAAAACCCTAGTGAGGGAAAGGGCCCGGTCTGCCGACTGGGCCCTCGCTCTTCGCCCAGCCCTGGCACCCCTTCCGAAGACGGCCAGCGGGCCGATAACGCCGATCTTTGTTATGTCTGGATGGGGCAGCCCAGAGCACACATGTGATTGAAATAGCACGAAACGATCATTTTTGGCTTGACAGTGGTCATGCCGCCTGCATATTGTCGCTTGGTACAAAACCAGGGCGTGGAGATGAGCATTGATGTCCCCACTCCTGCGCGGAGGGCCATCAGGAGACATGAAAACCGCTAGTAGTGCGTCCAAGTTCGTCGCGAGTCGGCTCAAAGAAAGACCCCGTGAGGAGGTAATGATTATGACAAGAAGTTCCTTTCCCCGTTATTTCGTTGGATGTTGCCTTGCGGCTGTCCTCTGTTTGTCGTCCGCGCTGGCACAAACCGTCACCGGCTCCATCACCGGAGAGGTCACTGACCCCAGCGGAGCCGTCGTGGTTGGCGCAACGGTCACCGCCGAGAATACCGCCACGTCGGTAAAGACAACGGTGCAAACGAATGGGGCGGGAGTGTACAGCATCCGATTCCTGCCCATCGGCACCTATACGGTGACGATCGAAGCGGCGGGGTTCAGCACCCAGAAACTTCCCGCCTTTGCGCTGGAGATCGACCAAACGGCAAAGGCCGACGCCACCATGAAAATCGGGGCGGTGAGCACGGTGACGGTGCAGGAGAACTTTCATCCGATCCTCGACACCACCGATGCCACGCTGGGGAACACTCTTACAACCAATGAGATCGAAAACGTTCCTCTGAACGGCCGCAACTTCTCGTCGCTCACGCTATACCAACCCGGCGCTATTGATACCGACCCGACCGGCATGAACGGCAACAATGCCATCGAGCGCGACACATACAACAGCGGCATAGCGGCGATCAACGGCAATCGTGAGCAGGCAAACAACTACAGCCTTGAAGGCGCCGAAGACAATGAGCAGCAGAACAATCTCATCGGATACAATCCGGCGCCCGACGCGATCGCCGAAGTACGGGTAGTCGAAGCCAACGCGAACGCCACGTACGGGAACGCGAATGGGGGCGCAATTGTGACGGTCCTCAAGTCCGGGACCAACCACTACCACGGTTCCCTCTACGATCTTCTGCAAAACGAAACGCTCGATGCCAACACCTGGAGCAACGATCACTCTTACCCTGCGATCCACAAGAACTCGTATACGCAGAACATCTTTGGTGGAACTTTCGGCGGGCCCATCTGGAAGAATAAACTTTTCTTCTTTGGCGACTACGAAGGCGTGCGGCACCATACGGGGGGGAAGTCCTCGGCCAGCCTGCTCACTCCGGATATGCTCAGCGGAAACTTCTCGGCTCTCACCGCGGCGGGCATCCAGCTGTATGACACACAAAACAACTTCGCTGCTTTTCAGAATAATCAGGTTCCGGTGGTCAATCCGGTAGCGAAGTACCTTGCAGCCCATCCCGAAATTTATCCGGCTCCCAACGCCGTGCCGCAGGACGGACTGTTACAGAGCAACTATCAGGGTGCATATTCGGGTTTTGTCTCGAACAATCAGGAGGATTTCAAGGTCGATTGGACTCCGGGCAACGTGAACAAGGTCAACGGCTTTTACTCGCAGGGAACGGGCAAGGACTTCACAACATCCATCGTCCCGGTTTTCTTCCCCGCGGAGAACTCCTACCCAACAAAGATTGCTGGAGCCAGCTTCGTCCACGCTTTCTCACCGGCCATCGTCAACGAGGCGCGCTTTGGCTTCACGCGTGTCCGCTGGAACAACGGTGTCCCCACTGACCCATCTGGCCTCTTCGGCTTGACCGGCGATTCGAAAGTTGGCATACCTTTTGGCACGCAACGCTTTGTGGGCTTCTCCGGACAGAGCATCAACAACAACGCCAACTACATCGGCGCCAACGCCAACCTGCAGGTCTTTACCGACAATACTTTCGCATACCAAGACAACCTGACCTGGCAGCGCGGACGCCACTTGCTTACCATCGGGGGCCAGGCGAACCGCTATCAGCAGAACTACGTCAACGCCGGTAACGTCGGATTTCTGGGGACATTCTCATACAACGGCAACTTCTCCGAGAATCTGAATGCGGCCAATGGGCCGGGCTACGGCCCTGCTGATTTTGTTCTGGATCGGATCTCTAACGATCAACTCGCATCGCTAACGGGCTGGGTGGGCAACCGGCAGTGGCGGTTAGCTGGATACTTTCAGGACGATTTCAAAGTGACGCAGAGACTCACTCTCAACCTCGGCATCCGTTACGAGTACGATCAGCCCTGGTACGAGCAGAACAATAAGACTGCCAACGTCCTTCCTGACGGCATCCCGGAATACGCTGGCCACGTTCCCACTGGAGCGGTCGCTGGCTCGACTGTTTGCCCCACCCACGCCTGCTACGACGCTACTTGGGACCAAGTCATGCCTCGCCTAGGCTTCGCCTACCAAGCGATGCCCAAATTGGTAATTCGTGGAGGGTACGGAGCGACCAGCTTTTTTGAGGGTTATTCGTTCAACCAGCGGTTGACCTCGAGTCCTCCATTCACTCTTGCGATCAATACCAACGCCGCTCTTCCCAGCAAGACGTCCGGAGGCGTGCCCTTCACAGTGGAGGAAGGCTTTGGGAACAGCTATGGCTCAGACCCCGCCTACAACCTGTACTCGGTCTGGCCTCAGAATACTCAGCCTGCCTACATCCATCAGTTCAGTCTGACAACGGAATACGCAATCACGAACGAGTTGTCTTTGAGCGTTGGGTATCACGGCCAATCCGGGCATCACCTGGCCGACTATCGCAACGGCAATCAACTTACCACGGCGCAGTCGCTGGACCTCGGTGGGAATTGCGGAGCTGCAGTCATTCCCACGGCCGACCAGACACCCTATTACAACCTGGTGGGCGAATGCGGCGCCATTCTGATAACCGAATCCGGCGCCAAGATGAACTACAACTCGGCCCAGGTGACTTTGCGACAGCGGACTCACCACGGACTGGAATACACGCTGAACTACACGTTTGCGAAATCCCTCACCGACTCGTCGGGGAACTACGCGGTGTCTGGCACTAGCTTCAACGGGTCCTCGCACCAGGATGGCTACAACATCAACGCCGACTACGGTCCATCTGCCATGGATATTCGCCAGAGCCTGAACTTCGTCGGCGTGTACAGTCTTCCTTTCGGACGCGGCCGGACTTACGGCGGGAACGCGAACGGATTCGTAGATGCTGTTCTGGGAGGATGGAAAACGTCGGCTTCGGCTATCCTCTATTCAGGATTCCCAGTCACCATCTTCGGACCATGCACCAGCAACACGAACAGCTGGGGTTTCTGTCGGTCTAATCAGTATGGCCCCATGATCATTCGGAATCGCTCTCTCAATGACTGGTGGGGAACGGATCAATCCGCAGATAACTCGATAAACTGCCCGTCGAATGGAGCCTGCGCTTATGGCGTGGCCGCTCCGTACACATTCGGCACGGCGCACAATAGCACCGAGCGCGGCCCCGGCTATCGCCAAGTGGATATGTCCATATTTAAGGACTTCCACGTATGGGGCGAGAATCACGTGCTCGGCTTCCGGGCGGACTTCTTCAACCTATTTAACATTGCGAGCTACGGAAATCCCGACAACGGGATCACCGACGGCAGCTTCGGGGTGATCAACTACACGCGTTCTCCGGCTCGGTCCATACAGATCAGCTTGCATTACACGTTCTAGATCGCATCTATGGCTCCGCCAGGGCCGCTACTGCGGCCCTGACGAGGCCAGGTCAAGAGCACGACGCGTGGGGCCGTTCATCTTCAGCTCGGTGAGTGAGTCGTTCTCCGGTCTATGAACAATTCAGTCCTTGTCGAGATTTGCGTGGATTCGACCGCGTCTGCTCTGGCCGCGGAACGCGGCGGAGCACATCGCGTCGAATTGTGCGGCGACTTGCTGGAAGGTGGAATCACCCCCAGCGCAGGGCTGATTGAAACTGTCCGGCAGAAGGTTCGCCTTGGCATCCACGTAATCATTCGGCCGCGGGGCGGCGATTTCTGTTACACCTCGGACGAATTCGAAAGCATGAAGCGGGATGTGCTCACCGCGAAAGAGCTGGGAGCGGATGGGGTTGTCTTCGGTATTCTGAAGGAAGATGGACACGTCGACACAGCCAGAACTCGCAGTCTGGTGGAACTTGCCCGCCCGCTGAACAGCACCTTCCACCGCGGCTTCGACATGTCGGTTGATCTGAACCAGGCGTTGGAGGATGTGATCCATAGCGGCATCCACCGTGTCCTGACTTCAGGCGGCGAGCAAAACGCGGAGGATGGCATCGCAACCATAGCCAGGCTGGTTGCGGCCGCGAAGAATCGTGTGGCAGTCATGGTCGGAGGCGGAATCAGGGAGACCAACGTCCGCCGCATCCTCGCCGAGACGGGAGCCCGGGAGATTCATGCCAATGTGAGCCACTCGGTTGCCAGTCCCATGATGTACCGCAACAGCAAGATCTCGCTGGGGGCGGTCAAAGGCAGTGAGTATCAGCGTGTCGTAGTCCTGCACGATCGAGTCCGGCGGTTGCTGGAGGCGGCATCAAATGGAGCACCTTCCCTCGCCCCCAGCACGGCGGGATGAAGGCTAGCGGCATTTCATTGATTCATTTCTGGCTCAGGTGAAAGATCCCGCGCCGGGATGCTATTGCCTCCCCAGCAGAACTCGAGGAGTCAATGCTGCCAGGAAACGGTTGAGCACGCCAAAGAAGTTTCCCAGGCACGAAAACCCCGGAACGCTAACCTCACTAACTCCCCAGGGGCGAAGCCTCCCAGTGGCCCGGAAAACACCCCATACCGCGTGAGCTGTGGCAATCCCGCAAGCGGGCCGATCTTTGGTACGATGAAGAGGACGCCGTTGAGTCTGGTCGTTGATGGGAAGATGCTCTCAGCGAATTCCGAGAGCCGGGTTTGAAAGTGCGCAACCGTTGTGCAACGGCGGTTGATGGTTGTTCCGTTCCCGTGGTTAATTCGTTTAGCAGGATGGGCGCGTAGCTCAGGTGGTAGAGCAATGCCCTTTTAACCAGACTTGGTCCTGTTGAATCAACGAGTTACCAGAAACGCCCGGGAACGATCAGACGCGTATTTACGCGGGTTTGGAGCGTTCTCGAGAACATCTGGACCCACAATTGGACCCACGAAGAACTTGGACCCACGCGAGCGGGTTGGCAAAACCGCAGCCGTTGGTTAGAGTGCCACTCCGAACAGGTAACAATCGCAAAGTCCACTCCCCGTTCTAAGAGCAGCAGAAACCCCTCCTAATTGGTGCGGGCGGTATGCTTGATCAAGCTCAGCCTGCGCAGCATGCGATGCGGAGGGTACCCTCTACCGACAGCTCGGTGATGGGGAAGGACAAGTTAGGGCTTGCATGTTTCTTGGAGAATTGTTTGGTAAGAACAAAGAACCGAAGAAAGCTAATGAATATTTTGAGAAGGCGATTAGTCTCGCACAGAAAGCACGCTGGGCAAAACGAGCGGTGAAAGGTCAGACAGCCGCAACAAAACCTAAGCGGACTATGCCCTCAGCAGCTCGTCAAAAGATTGCTGCTGCTCAGAAGGCACGATGGGCAGCATGGAAGGCAAAGCAGAAGAAAGCGGCATAGTAACTGCAGTCATATTACAAAAGCCCGCTCAGGCAGACGCCGAGGCGGGCTTCGGTGTCGATGGGGGCTTCCTCATCATGTGAGGCGGATAGCAATGACGACTATCACATCCTATTCCTGGACGACTATGACGGCTTTGTGAAGAAGTACGGCCCGATCTCCAATTGCTGATCAATCAGGCGAAAATTACTACTCACCCCTAGGGTTCGTAGACTCTAGCCCAGATGTTGCATTTTCGGGTTTATCTGGGTGCATTCGGGTTCGAATATGCCACGGGGTTGCAGATCGTGTCGGCGGTAGGAAACTTAGCAACGTACCTTGCATAGATTTCGTTATAGCGCTGACTTTGTTCACTCGGACTGAGGGCAAAGGTTTTCGTCTTTTCAAAGTGCTTTTCGTGGTCGACCATGCAGCTAATCAGTGCGGCTCCGACGGCGGAAGGGGAACCCACCGCAAAGGCTTGAACCGGCCATCCCGTGATATCGGCAAGTAACTGTGACTCCTCCGGAGTGTGAGCCATCCATCCCGCCACGCGTACATGTGACAGCAGCCCTTCCTCTTCGAAGACTTTCAGGCAACGCCGAATCTCAAAACACATGCCTTCAATCAACGCACGCGCAATCCTCGCTCCGTCGTGATCTAGGGTTAGTCCTGTCAAAGTACCCCGAAGGCGGGGATTCCATAGGACTCCTTGTTCGCCCCCCGCAAGATAGGGTGTGAAGAACAATCCGTCCGCACCGGGGGCGACTGCATATGCCGACTGCCACAAAGCGCGTTGGGCCTTCTTATTCGAGCGGCGCAGGAAGATGCCGGCCGCCCACTCGCGCGCAGAACCGGTGGCCAGCAAGTCGGCCTCGCAGCCAAACCAGCCATCTACCGCAAACGGAGTAATCAGATACCTGCTCTGTCGGTCCCAGCGCGGCTGCGAATCGCACTTCATAATTACTGTACTGGTACCCGTCAGGACAGTGGCTCTGTGCGCGAGACTCTTGTCGCCGCTGAGTGCATAGACACCGGCGACTGAATCGGCACATCCCAGCACCACCGGGGTTCCTAACGCGCAGCCGAGCAATTGGCGTCCGCGCTTGCTGAGCGGTGCACGGAAGGAAGAACTCTCAACTGAAGGTAGTTGCTCTGTGTCGATATCCCAGAGCTTGCACAATGCCAGATCCCAAGCCTTTGTCTGCAGGTTGTACAAACCGTATCCCGATGCGGTCGAAGGGTCGGTCACTGCCAGCCCGGTCAGGGCGTGAAAGAGAAAGTCTTTGGCGGACAGGATGAGGCTTGCCTTGTAGCCTTTCGCACGATGGTGATACTGGAACATCGGAGCCAGATAGCGACCGTCGATCAGTATTCCCGTTTTCAGGTAGATCTCACGACGGAGATCATTGTCCACCCGCGCGCTCACCCATGCATCTGCTCGGCTGTCTTGCCAGGTGATTGCGGGGGCAACCGGCCTCTGATCTCTAAGCATTACTAGCGTTGGCATCTGGCCGGTGAGTGCGATACCTGCCACTCTAGCCTTATTCTCCAATCGCGATTCGATCTTCTTCGCCGCAACCGATAGAGCTTTCAGCCAGTGCTGGCAATCCTGTTCTGCCTGCCCCGAAATAGTGAAAGTCGCGCCATAGGATTCGCGGGCGCTCGCAATCACACGACCGTCCGAGGAAACCGCGACGAGCTTGATCGCTGATGTTCCGAGGTCAATGCCCAGCACGCATGAGGTTGGCTTCACTCAATTCTCCGCACTTCATTCAGAATAAAGTCCCACTCGCGTGGGTGCGATGAGACAGCACGAAATCCAGTCCAATTCATTGCAATCTGTGCCGCATCTCCGGTAATGCGTCCTCGAGTGCCCGTAGCGTGCACTCGATGTCGATGTCGCTGTGGGCAAAAGAGACAAACAAATTCTCGAACGCATCTGGGTGAAAGAGCACACCTCGCTTGACCATTTCTTCCCACCAGATGCGGAACCGGTCCCGCCGCGCGTGACGCACGGCGTCACGGTAATTGCGGATTGGAGAATCTGCGAACCATACCTGGAATAGGGGACCGATCCCCACTATGCTGGCTTCGATTCCCACAGACCCCAGGCGTTCCCTTACGCCCCGCATGAGACGTTCGCTCTTGTCGAACAAGCCTTGATAAATGCCGGGCGTCATCAGAAAGTCGAGAGTAGCGTTCGCAGCGCTGACGGCTATGCCGTTACCGCTGTATGTCCCTGCCATGGACACGGCCCCGTCGGCTACCAACTGCATGATTTCCTTCTTGCCACCGAGAGCGGCGATGGGGAAACCGCCCCCGAAACCTTTGGCCATTACAGTAAGGTCCGGCGTCAATCCGTAATATTGCTGCGCGCCGCCCAGAGAGACGCGGAATCCGGTAATGACTTCGTCGAAGATCAACACGATGCCAAACTGCTGAGTCAACTGGCGCATCAGCCGCAGGTAACCGGGCACCGGCAGAATACAGCCGGTGTTGCACATGATGGGTTCCGTGATCACTGCGGCAATTTCTTCCCCGCGTTCGCGGACCGTCCGCTCTAACGCCTCGCCGTCGTTCCACTGCAGGATGATCAGAGATTCTTCCAGCCCCTCGGGCAAGCCCGGTCCCTGTGGAATTGGCGTCGGTTGCGAGTCGGGGCCGGCTTTTTCGAGGGGAGGATGCTTGCTCCAGTAGACTGCATCGGAGAAGCCGTGATACATGCCTTCGAAGCGGACGATTTTTGTTCGGCGAGTATAAGCACGGGCAAGGCGCACCGCGTACAGGACTGCTTCCGTTCCCGTATTCGCAAGATGCACCTGCTCGACGCCAGGCACCGCCGCAATGATCTTTCTCGCCAGTTCAATCTCGTCGGCCACCGGCAAGGCGAATACCGTCCCTCTTTGCCGGATGAAATCGACCACGGCGTTGGTCACCTGTTCGGGCCGATGACCAAGAAGCATGGGGCCCAGACCCAGTAAGTAGTCAATGAACTGGTTGCCGTCGACGTCAAAGATTCGGGAGCCTGTGCCATGATCAACAAAAAGCGGATAGGGCGACCAGCCGGAGAAAGGGGCGCGAGCGGTGCTGTTCACTCCGCTGGCGATCACAGCTTGTGCTTGAGCGAAAAGGCGCGCTGACTCCACGGTTGGCTTCAAAGCCGCTGCCTCGTTATCCGCTCTCATATCAGGCCCTCTTTCATCGTAGTCTCCTGATCAACAGTCCCCGTCAAATCTGCCTTGCCTGATCGGGCTGGATCTGATTCCGAGGTGATTGGCTAAAGAAAGGCACCTTGCCAATGTAACGAATGCCGACTGCAACGGGCAGCGCTATAGCGGTGGCTCCGAGACCTGCCCAGAGCACCGAAGTCGAAACAGCTCGCGTCAAGACTGCCTCCACGACTATGGCGAGAAGAGATACTGCCCCTAGCGCCGGCCAAAGACCTCCGAAGATAAAATTGCCGACGTTTCTGAATAACGCAGCTCGATATTGCCAGACAGCAGCGATGGCTGTTAGCGCATAGAACAACGACGCAATTATGCCAAGTGCGCTGGCAATGTTGGACAACACTTCGCGCACGCCCCCAGCTTCAAATGCCGTCAACATCAGGAAAACCAGGTTGATGCCACCCATGAACAGCGTCACTGCCCAAGGGCTCCCGGTTCGTGGGTGAACGATCCTGAAAAACCGCGGCATTACGCGGTCCCCCGCCATAGCGAACCCAAGCCTTGACGACGACACAATCGCTACCTGCAGGCATGCGACCGTCCCTAACAACACGACGAGACTTAACAACAGCGAACCCGAACGTGGCATCAGGCGTTGTGCAATGACCGCGAGTGCATTTCCCGCAGAACTCTGCAAAGCCGCTCTACTTACTGCGCCCTGATAGGCAAAGGTGATCAGGCAATAGACAAACAGCAGAATGACCACGCTGGACAAGGCCGCGCGGCCAGGATTTGATTCCTTATCTTTGGTCTCCTCGTTGACGTAGATGGCAGCGTCCCAGCCTGAATACATAAACACAGCGATGAGAGTTCCGGCCGCAAACCCTTTTACTCCGCCAGCACCAGATACGCTGAACCATGCAGTTGTAACCCGCGCCGCAGCGTGGCCCGACATCAGCGCTCGAATGCCGAGTACGACAAACAAGAAGAGCACCAGATATTCAAAGACCGCCAGAGCCCGCTGAAAGCGCGCAGCGATTTCGATCCCTGAAAGAAGCAGGAACGTTACTAACAAATTCCAGAGACTGCCTATGGCAACAGCTGCCAGCTTGTTGTTCGCCATAGCGGGGGCGATGAGTTGCAGTGTGTACGTACCAGCTGGCACCGTCGTACTCGTAGTGCCGAGAGTGTAATACAGCAGAATCATCCAGCCAGCCACGAAGCCTAGGTAAGGATGCAGCGCTTTGGAGACCCAAGTGTAAGTAGCACCGGCACTCTGCTCCCAGCGATTCAGGCGCTGATAGGCAAGGGCAATGCCCAGCATAGGGACAAAAGCGCACGCGATCGGCAGCAAGCCGGCATAACCGACGGCCGCCACCAGTGCAGGCAGCGCCACGGCCATCGTCTGGGCGGGAGCGGAGCTAGCTAGTCCCAGGATAATAGCATCACTCAGAGAAAGTGCATTCGCCTTCAGATGGCCGCTTGGCGGCATCGCAGTCTTCGCGGGAGACTCCGTATCAACAGAATTTGCTCGCATGGCGGTCTGTCTGGAACTCTGGCTCATAACGACGGATAAGGAAAGCTGCTACTCACGCCCGCCATTGCTCCTGACGAACGGTAAGCTCTTCGACTTTCTTTGTGCGAATGCCATAGCCCAGCCCGGCTTTTTCCGGCACGCGTATCGTGCCTACAGGGCTCACCTCGACTTCAGGCTCGATGACGTCTTCGTTCCAATAGCGCTGGCTGGCGGAGACATCGCCTGGCAGAGTGAATCCTGGAAGCGCAGACATGGCAATGTTGTGGGCGCGGCCCACACCAGATTCCAGCATTCCCCCACACCACACCGGGATGGAGTGTCGCACACTCAGGTCATGCACATGTCTGGCCCGCGTATGTCCGCCTACTCGCCCCAGCTTGACATTGATGACTCGGCATGCGCCGAGACTAATCGCCGCTTCGGCATGGGAAGCATTGTGAATACACTCGTCGAGGCAGATCGGTGTTCGCAAATGCGCTTGTAGCAATGAATGCTCATAAATGTCGTCCCAGGCCAGCGGCTGTTCAATCATCATGAGGCCGTACTGATCGAATGTCCTCAGTAGCTCCAGATGTTCGAGCCGGTACGCCGAGTTGGCATCGACCATCAGCTTGATGTCGGGATACTGGCGCCGAACTGCAGCGACGACCTCAATGTCTTTACCGGGCTTGATTTTGAGCTTGATTCTCTGGTAACCGGCATGCAACTCGCATTCAATTTTCGCCAGAAGGTCGGGAATCGAGGCTTGAATTCCCATAGAAACGCCGCTCGGAATTTCCTGCCGAGTTCCGCCGAGCAATTTTGCCAGGGGGAGCCCTCGCTGCTGGGCTTCGATGTCCCAGACTGCGTTTTCCATCCCCGCCTTCGCCATCTCGTGTCCTCGGATTGGATCAAGCAGATTCGCGATCGCATCAGCGCTCGCAACGCTCTGTCCGATGACCAGCGGCACAATGAAGTCTCTGGTGACGTGCCAAGCCGTATCCGTGGTTTCGGCATTGTAGAAAGGATCCTCTGCGGCCGTAATCTCACCCCAGCCATGGAGCCCATCTACGCCCACTTCAACCAACAGCACCCGCCGATTCCAGGTTATCTCCGAACTGGTCTCGAACGGCGCCTTTAGCCGCATCTTTAGCTCTCGCAGTACAATGCTTTCGATTCGCATAGCAAATAGTCCTGATGAGCACGCTTTCGAATTCGTTATCAAGAGGGTCGCCGCCAGGCAGCTGTGCTCTTAATCCTGATACCAGCGAAACCCGCGCTGCTGTTCCTGTGCGGCCTCACGGGCGAGCGCCAGAGTGTGTCTGCGACGATAGTTGGCGCAAGCCACCAGAATCACATCCAGCAGAGCCATCGGTCCCACGTAGGAGTCTCCGAAATGGCAGGTCTCGACTGAAACAATAAAGCACTCGTGCGCAAAGCGAGCGATAGGCGAGACGAAAGTGTCTGTGATACCGATGCAGAATGCGCCCTTTGCCTTGGCCTGGCGCATTCCTTCCACGGTCTGCCGCAACGCTCGGTGAAAGCTAATGGCCAGCACCAGATCCCGTTTGGCTGTCGTGCGCACCAGATGGACTACCCGGCCCGGACTGGTTGCGGAAAATACAGGCAAGCCCAGGATCACCAGGTGATGTTCCAAATAGAAAACAAGGGCTGAGGCCAGATCGCCGCCCAGCAGAATGACACGGCGTGCCGACCACATGCGCTGCACGAGTCCGGCCAGCTGTTTCGTGTTTAGCGTGTTGCGGAAACTAGCGAAGTTCTTCTGGTCCTGATCGAGCGAGTCCCGAACGTGAGACGGAATGTCGGAAGCCGTGGTGGTGCTCGTCAGCATGGAATCCAAAGAAGTAGCATGGGCGATGGTCAACTCGTGCAGGTAACGGCGAAAATCCGGGTACCCGGGAAATCCCATCCCGCGGATCGCGCGCAGCATCGTGGCCGTGTCCGTGCCTAGCTTTCTGGCCAATGCCCGGATGCTCAGAAACAAGAAGCTACGCGGATCTTCGAGCAAAGGACGGATCAATTCCTGTCGTTTTGGAGACAGGCCCGCGATGCGTTCATGCCAGCTGGGCGCAATCGACTGCCGGTTTGTTACACGCTTCGCCACAAAGACCGTATAGCATCAATCACACCCGCCGACGATGTCAAGCAAGTTGTCACATCTGTGACACTGCTCTTGTCTCGAGAGACCCTCTTTCCGTGCTGGGCCTGCTCTCGATTTGCAGCGCGACAGAGGTTGCAATTAAATCCTTGACAGCATTTGCGCTTGTTTACTATAAGGCGTGCATACATCCAAGATGTCACATCCGTGACTGGAAATGACTGGCAAGGAGGATTCGCATGACGACGGACAAGCGGTCAATCGGGTTGATGGTATTGATTGTTGTCATCGTGGCCACGCTCAGCTGGGCGCAAACTTCGACCACCTCCTTGCGCGGGACCATTGTTGATCCCAAAGGGGCGGTGGTTCCTGGAGTGGAAGTGACGATAACAAACCCCACGACCGCCTTTTCTCGAACGACGAAAACCAATGATCAGGGGTTCTATCAATTTCTTGAACTACCGCCGGCGGCTTACATCCTCATCATTAAAGCACCCGGGTTTGGAACCCTTGAAGTGGATAACGTTCGTCTGCTGGTCAACACGCCCGCGACTCTGAATCAAACATTGCAGGTTCAAAAGGTGTCCGAAACCATCGAAGTGACAGGCCAAGCCCCACTGGTCAACACCGTGGACGCCAGCCTTGGCCATGCGTTCACCGCGGACCAGATGACAGCACTCCCGTTTGAGGGCCGCGATCCAGTGTCCATCCTCAGCCTGCAGCCAGGCGTGCTGTACACCGGCAACAGCGCGTCAATTGATCCGGATTCAGACAGCCGCAGCGGCGCAGTAAGCGGCGCTCGCAGCGATCAGACCGATATCACGGTCGACGGTCTGGACGACAACGATCCCGTGAAGGGCTACGCGTTTGAGGGCGCATTACGTTCAACCCTGGACTCGCTCGAGGAATTTCGCGTCACCACCGCCAATTCGAACGCCGAGGCAGGTCGTTCCTCAGGCGCGCAGGTAGCCCTGGTGACGAAGAGTGGAACCAACAACTTTCATGGATCGTTATATGAATACAACCGGTCCAGGATCGGCGAGGCGAATAGCTGGTTTAATGAGTTTGGGGAGATTCAGGCGGGCGAACCGAACGTGCCCCCGCATTTGGTCCGAAACACATTCGGAGGCTCGATCGGCGGCCCGATCATCAAGAGCCGGCTGTTCTTCTTCGCCACCTATGAGGGCCAGCGGACGCACGAAACGGCCATCGTCAACCGGTATGTGCCCAGCGAAAACTTCCGCAAGGGCATTCTAACGTATCAATGCGACAACGCCGGTCTGAACGCTACCTGCCCTGCGAGCGGCCTGTTCACGCTTACCCCGAATACCGCGACCGACATCAAGTATCTCGACCCAAATTGCAGCGCACTGGGGAGCTGCCCGCAGGGGCCCGGAGTTGATCCAGCGGCCGCGACTGTCTTCCAGGCTTATCCGCCGCCGAACAATCCGTCGTTGGGCGATGGCTACAATATTTCAGGGTTTACCTTTGCCGATGCAACTCCCGCCAAGCTCGACACGTACATCGTCAAGCTGGATTACAACCTTACATCGAACGGAAGCCATCGTCTGTTTCTGCGCGGGAACCTGCAGAACGATCACGCGACAGATAATCCCGCCCAATTCCCCGGCCAGCCACCAAACGCGATTGGAACCAACAACGGAAAAGGTCTGGCGGCAGGCTACACAATGACATTCAGCAATACCCTAATTAACAATTTCCGTTACGGGTACATCCGCGAAGGTCTTGGCCAGACGGGACTGCAGACGCAGGGATACATTAGCTTCTACACCGGAGGGCTTACTAATCCCCAAGGAGAAACGCCCACCATAAACGTTCAGGTGCCGCTTAACAACTTCGTGGATGACATCAGTTGGACGAAGGGGAAGCATACGCTGCAGTTCGGGACGAACTTACGAATCATTAATAATGTTCGGCAATCGAATGCACAGTCGTTTAACAGCGCGACTGTGAACCCGACATGGCTGGCGGCTGGCGGAATCGCCGGAACCGGCACCAGCCTGGATCCTGGCGCTCCCCAATTCGTTAACCTGGGGTTCCCCGAAGTTTCGGGGTCGTTTTCGGCAGCCTTCGATCTGGCGGTGAGTACTTTGACTGGCATTGTGCCGCAGGCAACCGCATACTATCAGGAGACAAAAAACTTCACGCTTCTGCCGGAAGGCGCGATGGTTCCGCGCCATTTTCGCTCACATGAGGCGGAGTGGTACGCACAAGATGCGTGGCGCGCGAAACCGAATCTAACCCTGACCTTTGGTTTGCGCTACAGTCTGCTGCAGCCACCGTATGAGACCACGGGCACTCAGGTTGCTCCGACCCCCGGCGTCAGCCAGTGGTTTCGGAATCGATACACGGGCATGGCAAACGGTCAGAGCGTCCAACCGCTGCTGAGCTTCGCACTGTCCGGCCAAGCTAACGGTAAACCGCCGATCTGGAACTGGGATTACCGAAATGCTGCCCCACGATTGGCTTTTGCCTGGTCTCCTAATTTTTCGACAAAGAGTTGGTTAGGGAGGGTGTTTGGCGAGTCGAACAAGAGTTCGATCCGCGGAGGTTACGGAATCTACTTCGATCACTTCGGCGAAGGGGTGATCAACACTTTCGATCGCGAGGGTTCTTTCGGGCTGACAACTATCATTGGGGATCCTGCCGGTCTGGTGGATCCGGATCAAGCGCCGCGTTTTGATTCGTTGTACGACATCCCGTCTGATTATTTCGGTTGTGGAAGCCCGCCTTGCCAACTGCTCCCGCCGGCGCCCACAGGCGGGTTCCCCTACACCCCACCGTATACCTTGGCGACGGGCGGCGCCGCTATCAGTTGGGGCCTGGACAACGGATTGAAGACGCCCTATTCCCATGTGATTGATTTTTCCTTCACTCGCGAACTGCCCGGTGGACTGGTGCTGGAGACCTCCTACGTGGGCCGTTTTGGTCATCGCCTGCTCCAGCAGGTGGATGTGGCGCAGCCCATGAATCTGCGCGATCCGAATTCGGGTATGGATCTGTATACGGCGACGAGGATGTTCGTGGCCGCGGTGCAGGCGGGCACCCCCGTACAGAACATCACGCCCATCAAGTACTGGGAGGACTTGTTTCCGCTGGCCACGGGCATGCAACCGACGATCACCTGCGCACCTCCAGGAAGCGTCATACCTGCCAGCCCTACGGCCACCCAAAATATGTATGAGGTCTTCAGTTGCTTTGGCGGCATCAACATGACCACGCAACTCTTCAAGGTTGACTGGGACTCGTACTGCGATCCAACGGGTGCGACCTTTCCTCCCTGCGCCACCGTGAACGGAGTTACCCAGCCCTACCAGTTCTTTGATCCACAGTGGTCGTCGCTGTACGTGTGGCGCTCCAGCGGCAACAGTAGCTACAACGCTTTGCAAATGAGCCTGCGGCGCAAGATGGCGGAGGGGCTGCAGTTCGATCTTAACTACACGTTCTCCAAATCGATCGACCTGGGATCTGACGCGGAGCGTGTCAGTCAATATGAAGGCGGTGGGTTCGCCAGTTACATCATGAATACCTGGTCACCGAACCAAAACCGCGCCGTTTCTGATTTTGACGCGACCCATCAGTTCAATGCGAACTGGATGTACCAGTTGCCGGTGGGGAGGGGAAAACATTTCGCTACGTGTGGCGTACTCGACGCCGTCGTCGGCAATTGGGAACTTACGGGAATCTTCCGGATGACCAGCGGTTTTCCGACCACGGTCAATGATGGGAACTATTGGCCGACCAATTGGGAGAACACATCCAACGCGATCCTGGTCGGACCAAAGCCGAAAAGCGGAACCTTCATGGTCGCGAACAGTGCGGGTGTTCCCAGCCCCAACATATTTCAGAATCCCTGTTGCGACTCAGTTACATCGGCGATTGCTCAATTTCGCTATGCGCTGCCAGGCGAAGGCGGAGAGCGCAACGTGATCCGCGGCGCGGGTTACTTCGGCATCGACATGGGGCTGGGAAAAACCTGGAATATAACCGAGTCGTCCACTCTCCGGTTCAGTTGGGAAACCTTCAACGTCACGAACGCCGTACGATTTGACGCTGCCGGCCTGGAACCCATCGCAGGCAGCAACGCCGGGGGGAATCTGAGCCTCACGAACAGCACGGGCTTCGGTTTCTACACGTCTACGTTGACTAACCCGCGGGTCATGCAGTTCGCACTGCGCTACAGTTTCTGATGGAATGCGAAAAAAACCATGAAACGTTCACTCGCACTCGCATTACTGGTCCTTTTCTCGCTGTCTGCAGGTAGATCGTCAGCGGGGACGGACGCGCTCACCGACAAGGTCGACCGGATCTTTGCGGAATGGAACACCACCAGCTCTCCAGGCTGCGCCCTGGCTGTGGTGAAAGATGGTCGAATCGTGTACGAGCACGGTTACGGCATGGCCAACCTGGAACTCAGTGTGGCAATCACACCGCAGTCGGTGTTCGACATCGGATCGGTGTCGAAACAGGTCACCGCGATGGCGATCATTCTGCTTGCGCAGGATGGGAAACTCTCTCTCGACGACGACATCCGGAAATATCTGCCGGAAATGCCCGACTATGGTTCCGCAATTACGATTCGCCACCTGCTTCACCACACCAGCGGGCTCCGTAACTACGACGATCTGTTTGATCTTGAGGGAATACCAGAAGCGGATCTCACTACTGATCGTGATGCCATGGAGTTGATCGTTCATCAAAAAGGGGTGAACTTCAAGCCGGGCGAAGAATTTCTCTACAGCGATACGAACTTTTTTCTGATGTCGCAGATCGTGAAACGTATCGCGGGACAGACGCTGCGGCAGTTCTCGCAGGAACGCATCTTCGGTCCTCTGGGAATGACCAGCACGCACTTTCACGACGACCACACCATGATCGTTCCCCGCCGGGCTACGGGATATGCGCCGCACAGTGCCGGCGGCTTCGAAATCGACATGAGCAATTTCGAGCAACTGGGCGACGGTTCGGTGATGACCACGGTAGAGGATCTCTACAAGTGGGATCAGAACTTCGACCATCTACTGGTCGGCGGCGCGGACGCCATCCGGCTGCTCACCACTCCCGGAACGCTTAATAACGGTAAGACGATTCCTTACGGGATGGGTCTGTTCATTGACCGCTACCGAGGGCTCAACTGGATTCATCACAGCGGGGAGTGGGTGGGATACCGGGCGGCGTTCAGTCGTTTTCCTGACCAGCATTTCTCCACCCTGATCACTTGCAATTGTGTGGGCAGCATGAATCCTATGACCATGGCTGAGCAAGTCGCAGACGTCTATCTCGCGAATGAACTTGCGAAAGCGGGAAAGATGAGCTCTGCGCAGAGCGGAACGGCCATGCCGGCCACCACCCTCAGGCAGTATGCGGGCACGTATTGGAGCGAAAAAAACGGAGCGTTGCGAACATTCATGGTGCGCGACAGCAAATTGGTCATGGAGGCGCCGGGAATTACCTCCGATATGGTCCCCGTTGGAGACGGGCAATTCGAAGCGGTTGAACCGGATTCGGAGCATAAGGATAGGTATGTCTTTCGCACCGCTGGAATCGGAAGTGCACTGCAGCTGGAGGCCTGGGAGGGCGGAGCGCCCGCAATTTACGAAGCGGTGAAAGGGCCGGTTCCGGAGGCGTCACGCCTTGCGGATTACGCCGGTGCGTACACCAATGATGAGCTTCGTGCCACGTGGACACTTGTAGTGCAAAACGGCAAGCTCAGCCGGCAGCAGTGGATGACTGAAGATGAAGAACTTGAACCCGCCTTCACAGACGGTTTTGTTGGCGACCTGAGTGAAGGCCAATTCCTTATCCACTTTAATCGCGACCGCGCCAACCATGTGACTGATTTCGACGTGTCCACTGACATGGTCCGGCCCATGAAATTCATTAAAGTAGCCAACGATGCTGCCAAGAAATAGATTTGCGGTGTCGCGGGACGGTAAAGGGAAAAACTCACCTTGAGTGTGGAGGCAGCTATGGGACGGAGCGTCGTCGGTCTTCAGGGATTCTATTTAGTTTTCTTCGCGTCTGTTCCGTGGCGGTCGATACATAGCGTGAGAACGAATGCGAAACGTCAAGGTTTAGTCGCTTCGTGCCCGGCAGTGGTTTAGTGAGATCCTGCGCCGGCACTTTCGCTTTGGGTGCACCGCGTGCTTTCGAATGAGGATTGCGGATCACCTTTTGAAAACTGATCGGAAGCAGTGTCTCAGTGTGTGCTTCAGGATCGACTAAGGCGAGTCCTCGTTCTTCCATTTAACTTCAGGAGGAGTTTCCGTCGAGACTGGAAAGACTAATAGAAGACAAAAATGATCGAGAAAAATTCCAAAGCAAATCCAATTCACCCATTGATGTCGATTCAGCCCCTCGGCCGCGGTCGGGTGAGAACACCCGCTTCCACTCCAATCGCTTGGAGGCTCAATTTCTACTTTCTGCGCCAGGTGGCAGTAATCTTCCTTGCTTTCATTTGCGTGCCTAAGACGGGGGCAGTCAGTGGACCACTCAAACTCTCCGTCGATGCCCAGCAAGTTGCACGCCGCATTCTCCACGTAACAATGACCATCCCCACTGCGCCCGGCCCCATCACGCTGGTCTACCCCAAGTGGATTCCAGGTCAGCATTCTCCGGTGGGTCCCATTAACGATGTTGTTGGGCTCAAATTTACCAGCGGCGGGGCCGCGGTGCTTTGGCAGCGCGACGATGTCGATATGTACGCATTCCACCTGCAGGTGCCATTGGGAGCCAGCGAGGTAGAAGCCGAGTTTTATCTGACCGGTACAAGCGATGAGAGTGGATACCTCCTGGGGAACTCCTCAGCACAGCAGCAAATGATGCTCGACTGGGATCAGGTCATACTTTATCCGTTAGGTGTTCCTACGGACGCCCAAACCATTCAAGCGCAACTGACGTTACCGGCAGCATGGAAATTTGGCACAGCCCTGGCTGTAGATTCACAGGAAGGACAGGTAATCACGTTTAAGCCTGTCTCCGTGACGATGCTTGTGGACTCTCCGCTCTTAGCCGGCGCCCGTTTGCGGGAGATCGACATCACCCCGCCAGGTGAAACGCGGATACACAAGTTGGATCTTGCCGCCGAATCTGCTGCTGCACTCGACATCCCAGAAGACGTAATTGCGCACTATCGGCGTCTGGTCGCCGAAACCGGTGCGCTCTTCAAGGCCCGCCACTACGAACATTACAACTTTCTGGTGTGGCTCCATGGCACGTATCAAGATGGGCTGGAGCATCATCAGTCGAGCGACAATCGCCTCCCGGAGATGGGATTAGCTGATGCCCAGTGGCGGCGCATTCAAGGGGACCTGCTGGGCCACGAAATGGTGCATTCCTGGAATGGCAAGTACAGGCGTCCTGCCGGGCTGGCTACACCAAATTATCAAGAACCGATCAAGGGTGATTTACTCTGGGTTTATGAGGGTCTCACCAATTATCTTGGCCAGGTGTTGGCGGCTCGCAGTGGACTGTGGACCCCTGATGACTACCGTGACAGGCTCGCTCTAATCGCAGCTGAGCTCGATAACCGTCCCGGCCGCTCCTGGCGGCCATTGCAGGATACGGCTGTGTCGGCGCCCATCCTCTACGGAAGTTCACCGGAATGGGAGGCCTGGCGGCGAAGCGCAGACTTTTACGAGGAAGGAAGTCTGCTGTGGCTGGAAGTGGATACTATCATTCGAACCCAGAGTAAGGGCACAAAGACGCTTGATGATTTTTGCCGCGTATTTGAAGGTGGGGAAAGCACTCCGCCAGTTATGATCCCCTACACCTTCGACGACATCGTTACAGCCTTGAACAGCGTTGTGCCCTACGATTGGCGAGGACTGTTTCACGCGCGGCTTACCTCTTTGTCGCCCCATGCCGCTCTCGACGGCATTTATACCGCGGGTTGGCGGCTGACATACACGGACACCCCTTCCGAACTGAATAACGCGATGGAGGCAAAACTCGATAGCCTCGACATGCGCTTTTCGATAGGCATGCTTCTCGACATCAGCGGAAAAATCGTGGATGTACTTCCCGGAACTCCGTCAGACATAGCAGGGCTTGCCCCTGGCATGAGCCTGATCGCGGTTAACCGGCGCCACTTTTCACCGCAAGTGCTTCGTGACGCGTTGAAACGTGGAAAGGACACACCGGCGGATCTGGACCTGATCATTACAAATCAAGACGATTTCCTGACGGTCCGTGTGGAGTATCATGCTGGCGAACGTTATCCACGTTTGGAACGCGATGGTTCTAAACCGGACATGTTGAGCAGCATCCTTGCCCCACTTTCGGCCGTACGATAGCTACGACAACGTTGCCTCGGAATCTGCCATGGCAGGCTGAAATCTGATCTGAACCCAAATCGTATCGGATTCGATTTAATTGATCTCGTGTATCATGCCTACACCATGGCGAACGTTACTCGCACCTAGCACGTCTACCTGCCAAACTGCAACTTGCCTAACGGTGCACTGCGGCTTGTTAGTTGGACCTCTTCCCATTGTCCCGCTTCATTCCCTTGAGATACCGCTCTCCACCGAAAGCCCCGACAGCTTCGTTGCCTCTGCTGCCGCTTCGATTGCTTCCGGGTGGAGCGAACCAGTTCCCGGGCGGGAGTTGCACCCTCTGACCAGCGCCTTTCACGGCGCACTGTTACGCCAACAACCCACGACAGAAACCTCGCTGGTGATTGACCCAAAACCCAAAGACTGACACAGAGGAAACTAGAGGTAAGCTGGGGCAGAAGTCCGGGAGAGGAGACGAGGACGATGCCCAAAAAGGGTCACACGGAAGAGCAAATCGTGGCGGTATTGCGGCAGGTGGAAGCAGGCGCGAGGGTGGCAGAGATTTGCCGCAAGGTGGGGATCAGCCAGGCCACGTACTATCTCTGGAAGCGGCAGTATTCGGGTGTGGGGGTGACCGCTGCATCGGGCAACACTTCCACGTGCCGCGAGTGCGAGCACGATTTCGGCTTCGCCTGCCCCCGACTCTCCAGCCTGTCAAATGGTTACTGCGGGTCACCATAGTGCCATTGATGAAGTCGACAGCGGGTTTATAATCACCACAGCATCAGGACAGCGCGAAAGCGCGACCAACCGACTTGGAGAGCACGGTGGTATGGGGCCTCGGCCCGATGCGGCAGAAATGCAAAAGTTCTCCACGAGCCGCCTGATGGGCGGCATTTCTTTTTCGGACCTGATGCGCGTTTGCTCAACAAGGAGACGCGCATGCCACGACGTAATTCTCACGCACTTCAATCCCAGAACACACCTGACGTTCTAGTTCACAACGAAGGAACAGTCTTCCTGTTCAACCCTCTGACGGCACGAGCCAAACGCTGGATGGAAGACAATGTTCACCCGGACTCGCACTGGTTCGGCACCACGTTGGTGGTCGAGCACCGGTTCGCTTGGGCGCTGGCCCAGGGCATGAAAGACGACGGGCTGGTGCTGCAATGAAACGCCCGACGACGAAAGCCCAACTAGCTGCACGCATTCGGGCCTACGCCGGCCAATTGCGACGCAACGGCACACAAAACCCGCCAACTGCCTCACCGCTGGCACACCGCGCGCTCGAGACGGATTATGCACTCGTCCCCGAAGACGCGCTTATTACGGAGGCGAAGATCGTCCTGCGCAACGCGAGGCTGACAACCTTCGCTGTCACGACGAAGGCGGAGGCCGTTGCCGTCATTCTAGGAATCCGCGGAAAGCGAGGTCGTTATGTGCATCCAATGTGAACCAGAAAACGACCACAGCTGCTGTCGATTGTCGGCGGACCTGATTGAATATCTCGCCGACCAACAGCACCTCACTATTCCAAAACTCCGCGCGCGCAAGGTCGAGCATCACCTTTACGCAGTCTGGAGGGATGATGACGCCGGCACTGCCCACTGCATCGAGGCCTGTTGCACTGTCAACGCGAAGAACGAGTACACGTCGCTCTATATCGTTATTGACAAGGCCGAGATTGAACTCAACCGAATGTACGCTCTGGAAGACCCCCGAGAGCATGACGAATGCCTGAGAATCTTCGGCCCCGACCCCTTCGCCTATCGCGATTACGCGTGGCGAGGAGCGCTCCATCGGGCGTTAGACGGGCATTACAGGGAGCATCCCGAGGTCAAAGACATTCATGAACTAGAACGGATGTTTGCCCTCGAAGACCGGAGAGAGGCCAATGGGGACGAATGAGTCGGTACAAACGGCGTCGCGAAGGCTCCTGGTCCGGATCCTCAACCCTTCCTCTTGACGAGCGTCTGGTGAGGTCCAACTTCATCGAACCGGAACTTCGTGAGCACGCCTTGTGCGTCCGGTTCGATCACGATCTCCCAACCTTTTAGAGCCAAGTCGCCGAGTTTTGTATCCCAGGCCCAGGTCACGCTGTACCCAGCAGCCTCCAAACGCGCCTTCAGGCCGCTGCGTGAGGGATAGTCCTCACTCACCCATTGCTCACGGATCTCAACAGCTGGCGGCTCGACCGGCTCTCCAGGACGCGCGGTCGGGATTATCGAGAGTCCCTTTGGCTTGAGGAAAATCTGCACCTTTAGAGTTAGAAAGCCGTGTTTGACTCCTCTATGCGACTGATCAGGGTTCGAGACGTAGTCGTAGATGTGGTCTTTGCCCAATGTCGTCGTTCGGTCTGTTCGCAGGTTTTTGATGCGCACTCCGTCAGCTGAGACCTCCTCGACAATCCAGTCGTCAGCGAGAGGAGGCAGCTTACGTCCGTAATCGTCGAGACGATGAGGTGCCGGCTTAAGTTGCACGCGCGCATGCACGTTCTTCTTCATCTGGTCCCAGTTCATAAGTGAAATTGTGACACAGCGGAGAATCCAGCGACTACCCCAAGCGCGTTCCGTCGCCAGCCTGTCGCAGGCGTCAAGATCCCTTTCTTGGACTAGTCCGATGCGCGCGTTCCCTCCCGGCGCCAGGAGTGACAGTGACACTATCTATATGATGTGGGTGTGAGAAGGAGAGGGATAAGCAGTCGTCGTGAACTGTCCGCTGTCACGGCCGACTGGCCCATGACGCGCCGGCTCCGTTTACAAAGTAACAAGACGGCATCGGTGATTTAGTAGTAGTACCTCTCAGTCGTGTACTTTGTACCACTGTCTGCCCGTGGCCTGGCCGAATCCGTTTGTCGTGGATGCCCCTGGGAGCCTCCCGGCCCGTGCCCCCGTCGATAAGTACTGACCCCCTTTTTCTAGGGGTACCATTTATCGGTCTTGCCCACCAGATCCCCACATGCCGGGGGTTGGCCAGCCAACCTTGGAGCGTGTCTGGATTTCAACCGTGCTTCGTCATGACGGGCAGTCGCGGCCCTGACGCCTCAGCGGTGATGCTTGCCGCCGTGACCGCCGGAGTGACCTCCGCCGCCGTGCGAGTGCCCCCCGCCGAAATTCTTCCCGCCGCCTCGCA
>Ga0209517_10001172_pt1 | contig 40954 bp, 34 predicted proteins | sample PeaSoiMetSII2010_FD_187695 | JGI IMG/M metagenome (GOLD analysis project Ga0209517, IMG submission 187695) | Peat soil microbial communities from Weissenstadt, Germany - SII-2010 (SPAdes) (version 2) | ecosystem: Environmental > Terrestrial > Soil > Wetlands > Peat | place: Germany...
CGAACAGCCTCACCACCTCCTATTCTTACGACGAAGCAGGAAATGAGATCACGCAGATCGACGCCAATAATCATACGAACGCGTTCCGTTACGACGTGCTGGGGCGGCGCACCGCCCGCATCCTGCCTGACGGTTCTATATGGACGCTTGAAGGGTTATGATTGAGAGTATCAGTATCGTTAATACACTCCATGGTGGGTCTGTCAGTCGGTTCCGGTGCGCCGAAGGGTTCGTACTGCAGCATTTCCTGTCCTGGGAAATCCTGGGATTTCCTGATGATCTGCGCCAGATGGCGGTGCTCCCCACCGTTGAGAGTTGAGCGTTGAATTGAACGTTCAACGTTCCCGGCCTCCCCATGATCCTGTCACGTCCTTCCCCTTCCCTCCGTTAACAGATGAATGTTGTGGCGCTAGATTCTTTGGGCTCTTTGAATTCTTTGCGGTTAAATTGATTCCCCTCACTTTCCTCTGTTTGCTCCTGTGGAGGATCCCCTTAGCATCAGATTAGCGGTTAAATAAATTCCCCTCTCCCGATGATCCCCCCAGCAGCGCCTGCTCGTAATGCGCGGGTCGCCAATTCGCGTCGGCATCGGCCAACACGGCCAGCGTGACCACCGGCTTCTCATATACCATCGTTGCGGTTAAAAACTCCCTCCTCCTCCTCGGACCCCCCTCCGCGTATTCCGCGTGTTCCGTGGTTTAATCCCATCTTTGCGGCTTTGCCGTGCCTTTGCGTTAAACGGTTAACCGTTGATTGAGCAACAAGTAGCGCCTGCTTGTCACAGACACCGTGTTGCGATACCGTGCATTAGTTCTACTGGATTTCAACTCTGATTGAGAAACTATGATCTTGATTACAGGTGCAACGGGAAATAATGGCCGGGAACTGATCCGTCAGTTGAGCGCCGCCGGACAAGCCGTCCGCGCCCTCGTGCGCAATCTCGCCGACGCGGCCATTCTCAAAACTCACAATGCCGAACTCGCCACCGGCGATTTCGACCACCCGGAAACGCTCGACGCTGCCTTGCGCGGCGTGGCCAAGGCGTTCCTCCTAACGCCCGTCGCGGAACGCTTCGTCAAGTGGCAAACCACTGTGGTTGAAGCCTGCCAATGCGCCAAGGTGAAGCACCTGGTCAAATTCTCCGGCATGGGGGCTGACCCTCGCAGCGGAGCCGAACTCCTCCGTCTGCATGCCCAAACCGACGATGTGCTGCGTAAATCCGGCCTGCCGTTCACGATTTTGCAGCCCAATTCGTTCCATCAGAACATCCTTTCCTCCGCCGACACCATCAAAACTCAGGGCAAATTTTACTGGCCGCTCAAGAATGGGGCTCAAAGCACGGTGGACATCCGCGACATCAATGCCGTTGCCACCAAGGTTTTCACCAGTCCCGGCCACGAAGGAAAAGCTTACGTCATCACCGGCCCGGAAGCGCTCACGTTCCAACAAGCCGCCGAGAAGCTATCGTCCGTGCTCGGCCGGCAGATTCAGTATGTGGATGTGCCGCTCTCGGCCGCCGCCGACGGAATGCGCAAATCAGGAATGCCCGAATGGAACGTCCGCACCGTGACCGAACTGCTCGGCTACTTCGCCAGCGGCGCGGCCGCAACCGTCACCGACACCGTTCCCCGTCTGCTCGGCCGCCCGGCGATTTCGTTCGAGCAATTTGTAAGAGACAATCGAGCGGCATTTCTGCCGTGAATCCCCTGATCTTCTCAAGGGGTCACGCAGGCGCAATTCAGAGGAACGCGTGGCCCCGTTGGGGCTTCGAATTGGCTCGCTACGCTCCCCAAGGGACTTCCAACCGCGCTGGATGTCCAGCGAAGGCATTTTTGGGGGCGGTAAAAAATTGAACTGGGAAAAACGCTCCATAAAATTCCGGCTGGAGCCGCCGCTAAAGGTCGTGTCCGTCAGCCATGCCTCAATTAAGCGCGACGCCGCGGCGGACGTAGGTCGGCACGTCCAGGTCTTCGCCCTTGTGAATGTTCGGCTCGGATTTGTCAAACCGCCCCTTGGAGACGATCTCCAACGGCAACTGCCCTTGGCGCATTCGGGGGGGGGCTTTCTTGGGTCGGGGTGCGGGCTGGACTTGGCCCTGGCGACCCAGGGGTTGCTGGGCTTGGTCGGCCGGCAGGGTTGGATCGGACGGCGCGAACCGCGAGGCAGGCTGGGGCCTGGGCAAGCGGTCCAGCAGTTGTCCGCCCATGCCTTCCTCTTCCACCATCGGCGTCTCGAGCCTTTGCTCCGTCTCCGGGTTCTTGCGGGCGGCGATCAGCGTGACGGCCAAACGCTCGCTGAATCCCGGGTCAATGGCGGCGCCCATAACCACCTGGGCGTGTTCGCATTGCCGCGCGAGCTGTTCCATGACTCGGTTGACCTCGCTCATGGTCAGGTCGGGCCCGCCCAGCAGGCTGACCAACACCGCTTCGGATTCCGCCAGCACTTGGCCCCCTTCGAGCATCGGGTGGGCGAGCAGCTTTTCGACTACCTCGCGCGAGCGCGCCGGTCCCGATGCCTCGGCCACCGCAAAGGAGCTTTCCGCATGCTGATCGCGGAGTAACGCGCAGAGTTCGTCGAAGTGTATTTCGATCAACCCGTTGTGCGTCAGCAGCCGCCAGAAACCCTGGACACACTCGGCTAAAAGCCGGTTGGTGATTTGGAAGGTATCGAGCACCGTGGTTTTTTCATCGATGAGCTTGAAGAGCTTTTGGTTCGGCAAACAGACGACTCCGTCGGCGGCCGCTTTGAGTTCGGCCAAGCCGCGTTCGGCCAGTTTGCGCCGCCGGCTCAGCTCGCAATCAAAGGGCAGAGTGACGAAGCCCAGGACGAGGGCGCCGGCTTCTTTGGCCGCGCGGGCGAGCACCGGCGCAATCCCGGTCCCCGCGCCTCCTCCCATCCCCGCCACGACAAAGACCGCATCAACCCCCTGGCACAAAGCTTTGAGCCGGGACAAGTGCTCCTCCGCGGCGGCGCGTCCGCGATCGGGGTCGCCCCCAGTGCCGAGCCCGCGCAGGAGCCGCGTTTCCAAAGACACTTGCTCGGCGGCCGGGGAATCGAACGAGCCGGGCGGGCCGGAGTTGACGGCGACAAACGCTGCGGCTGGAAGGCCGCCGCGAAACAGGTGGTCGATGACTTTCAGGCCGGTGCCACCCACGCCGAAAACCTTGACGGCTACGGCTTTTGGCGGCTCGGGGACGATTTTTGACTCGGTGCTCATGGACGTTTGAAGAGCTGGGTGAAGGTAGTTCGGATGCCCTCGGTCAAAGAAGCTTTTGCGGCGCGCTTACGCTGCTGGAACGAACCGAATTTCACCAGGCCGATCGCCGTTGCAAATTCCGGCTGGTCGAGGGCCGATTTGAGCCCGCTGATGGAATTGGTTTTGCCGATGGAAACGGGCATTTGCAGCACTTGTTCCGCCAGCTTGGCGATGTTCGGGATCCGCGCGCCACCGCCGCACAAGAAGACACCCGCGCGCAGATAATCGAGCGCGCCAGCCTGCTCGAGGTCTTGGCCAATCAGTTGAAAGATCTCCTCGAGGCGCAGGGACATGATGCGGCGCAGGTGCTGGAGATTGACCGTCCGGGGCGGCAGGCCCTGCTCGCTGGGCAGCGGCACGGTTTGTCCTTTATCGCTCTCTTCCACCAAAGCGCTGCCGTGATCGACCTTAAGCTGTTCCGCGCGCCGCAACGGCACTTTCAAGCCAAAGCGCAGGTCATTGGACACGTGGTCGCCTCCCACCGCCAACACGCCCGTGTGTTTGATGATGCCGTTGGCATAGACCACGTACTCGGTTGTCCCTCCGCCAAGGTCGATGACGACCGAGCCGAGTTCCTTTTGCTCGTTGGTCAGCAGGGCCAGGGCGGAGGCCAAACCATTAAAGACGATGTCATCCACCTCGAGTTGCAAACCTTTGACCGAGCGAATGGCGTTTTGCAGGCGGTTGAGGTTTCCATGCACGACATGCACATCCACCTCGACGCGCGACCCTAACATGCCCACCGGGTTGGTAATGCCGTCCTGACCGTCCACCAGGAAATGCTGGCGAATGGCATGAATGACATGGTTCTGCGCCGGAAGGTTGATGGTCTTGGCATTCTTGATGACGTCCTGCACGTCCTCCTCGCAAATCTCCCGGTCCGCGGACACGACCGGATGAACGCCGCGATTGTTGAATCCGCGCAAGTGGCCGCCGGTCACCCCTAGGAACACGCTGCGGATTTCCACATCGGCCATTTGCTCGGCCTCGACGATGGCTTGGCGCACGTCCTCCTCCGCCAGCGGTGTGTCGGCTATTTCGCCCTTGCGGACTCCGCGCGAGCGAGCTTGTCCCAGGCCGATGATGTTAAGCGCGTTCTCGCCGCTGAGTTCGCCCACGACCGCGCAGATTTTGGAGGTGCCGATTTCCAGTCCAATGATGATGGGGGAGCGTTCAAACATGTTTTCTCCGGGGGTGGGAGGGGTGGGGCGATTTCGCGCTTTCGGGAGGGAGAGCGCTGGCTTCGAGCCAGCGGGCAGGAATGTTGTTGGTGATGGCGAGATCCAAGGTCGCAATGGCCTTGCCGGCCTTGTGACCCAAACCGTAAATGACGTGCCAGCGACGCAGTTGCTGCTCGAGGTCGGCTGGACCGAAGGTGATCTGGCTACCCTGGTCGGTCGTCACGACCAGCACACCCGGTGCGCTCACATCAATCTTCTTGAGATCGACCAAACCAGCCATCGGCGAAGCTTCGAACGCGACAATCAACTTCAGGGCATCCTGCAGCGATTGGGCGTCCAACCGGCGGCCCGGCTCCAAGTCGCGAGCATTGACCCCCGAGATAGCGGGGAACTGTTCTTCGGATAGGTTTGGGGGCGTGCTGCGTTGATGTGGGTCCAGCGGCAACATGACATACCCCGCAATGTCCAACTGATAAATCGTATGATCCAGGCCCCCGTTGGGACGGGGCGCCGGAACGTCGATCTGGGCGATCGGTTCTCGTTCAGCCACTCGAATGCACAAGGTGTGGGGGAGAACGCGCTCGAGCGAAACCGACCGAATGAGCGGGACCAATTCCAAATTGCGTTGCACCTGAGCCAGGTCCAACTTAAACAGGTTTTCGCCCAGCTTCACCCCCGCCCAACGCCGGAGTTCGCCGAGCCGAACAACCCCGTCGGTCTGAATGTCAAGCTCGGTGATGGCAAAGGCCTCGTTTTGATAAACGAACTGGTCAAGTGCCCAAGCGCCGGCGCGCCAGAGCAAGGAGCCGCCGAGCACCACTACCAGCGCACCACTACCCAGGAGTACCACCAAGCGCAGGCGGGCGGCACGGACCTGGCTGGAACGAAGCTTCACATCCAGGACGTACTCACGCCCCAGGCGCCGATTTCTGGCTCTACTTCTGAACCACATGGGTTGTGATCGGGTTTACTGTGATTTTCCAGTGCGCTTCAACGCCAGGTCCACCATGCGCTGGCATAATTGTGGGTAGCTCAAACCCGCCGCGGCGGCCGCTTTAGGGAGGAGGCTCAACTCGGTCATGCCCGGCAGGGTGTTAACTTCCAGGACTACGGGTTCTCCGTTTGGCCGCACCATGACATCGACGCGCGAGTAATCGCGGCCGCCAATGGCCTTGAACGCGCCCAGTGCCACGCTCTGAATGCGGGAGGTCACCGCGTCATCGAACGGCGCGGGGCAAAAATAGTCGGTCGTCCCGGCGGTGTACTTCGTCTGATAGTCGTAGACGCCGGCCTTGGGCCGCACCTCAACGACCGGCAACGCTTGCTCGTCCAGAATGCCCACCGTTGTTTCGCGACCCAGAATCTTCTCCTCAATGAGGACTTGGGAATCGTAGCGCAAGGCCTCGGCGAGCGCTTGGGCCCAGTCGGAAACGCGCTCAACAAAATGGAGCCCAACGCTCGAGCCTTGGCGAACCGGCTTGAGCACGACCGGGGGGTCCCAGCCCATCGGCCAACTGGCTGCCGGCGAGTCGATGAGGCTGAAACGAGCGGTGGGAACCCCAGCCGCTACGCAGCGCTGTTTGGTGAGGAATTTGTCAAACCCGATCCGGCTGGCCTCCGCGTCGCATCCCGTGTAAGGCACTCCGAATTCCTCCAGTCGCTGCTGCACCGTCCCGTCCTCCCCATAAGTGCCATGCAGCGCAAGGAAGACCACATCGGTGTTCTTGGGGAGTTCCCAGCCCTCGTTTTTGGGGTCCACCTCATGGACCCGGTGGCCCAACTCCTGCAAGGCCCGAGCTACGGCCGCGCCCGAGCGCAAGGAAACCTCGCGCTCGGCGCTCGGGCCCCCCAACATGACCGTAATGCTCAACTTGGTGCTCATTCGCCGACAATTTCAACTTCGGTTTCCAACTCGATTCTGCGCTCCGATCGGGCACGTTGCCGGATGAGCTCGATCAACTCGAGCACATCGCGCGCCGTGGCGCTTCCATCGTTCACAATGAAGTTCCCGTGTTCTGGGGAAACGGAGGCCCCCCCAACACGCGCGCCTTTGAGACCAAGCTCATCAATCAGCTTCCCTGCGGGAATGGTGATCGGGTTTTTGAAAATGCAACCTGCACTAGGGGCCGCTGGTTGCGACTGCCAGCGCTTGCGGCTGAACTCATTCATGCGTTGGGCGATGGCCTCGCGGCTGCCCGGCTGGCCACACAGCACCGCGCTCAGAGCAATCTGGGTTCGCAACGCGCCACATCGACGGTATTCCACCTGCATTTCCCCGGGGCTCTTCTGCCATTGGCGGCCCTCGAAGTCCATTACGCGCACCGACTCGACTACCTCAAAAATGGCGCCCCCCATGGCACCGGCGTTCATGCGCAAGCCGCCCCCCACGGTGCCCGGAATACCCTCTAAAAACTCGAGGCCGGACAGCCCATGGAGCCGGGCCTCGCTCGCCACTGCTTTCAGTCTCGCGCCCGCGCCGCATTGCAAATGCCGGCCCGTCACCGCAATCCCGTTCCAATGCGAATGCCCCAAGCAAATCGCCACCCCCCGAAACCCGCCATCTTTCACCAGCAGATTTGACCCGCGCCCCAGGACCAGGATCGGCAACTCGAGACGGGCAATGATTTGCAGGACTGCGGCCAAGTCGTTTTCCGAAGCCGGCTCGACGTAAACGTCCGCCGGGCCGCCAACGCGCAACGTGGTGCGGCGGGCCAGAGGCTCGTCAATGCGAATGAGTGTCTCGTTCGAAACGGCGCTGCGGAGCTGATCGCCCGCCTGCGTCGCGCCGAGGTTCTCATTCATAGTCTGCACGACTTAGCGATTGAGCCTTTCCAGGGCAGCCGTGAGGGGTTGGGGCGGGGCAGCCATTTGCGGGACGAGGAGGGGGCTCCTCGCACCGCGAGCCCGCTCTGATGGCTCTGGCGGATGGAATGCGCCGCTGCCGCGCTGGGGTGGCTCTGCTTCGCCGCTCCGCGCTCCCGTGGCATCAAGCATGGCCTGGGCGATTTGTTCCGCGGCATGAGGGTGGTGCCACTGTGCCAGGGCGGCCTGCATTTGCCCTTGCCGGCGTTGGTCGCCGACGAGTTCGGCGATCCTCCGCGCCAAGGTGTCGGGAGTCACAGTGCTTTGCTCGAGCAGGAGCGCGGCGCCTGTAGCTTCGAAGGCCCGCGCGTTGCGAAGCTGGTGATGGTCCGTGGCGGCGGGGTAGGGCACGAGAAGGGCTGGCACTCTCATGGCGGCCAGCTCAGCCAGGGATGAAGCTCCAGCGCGCCCAACCGCGGCAGTGGCCGCGCCCAAGGCCAATTCCATTTCGCCCAGGAAAGGATGAACGACCGCCCGCAAGTTGAGCGCTGCGTAAGCCTCCTTGACTTTATTGGCCTCGAGAGACCCGGTCAAATGCAGCCATTGCAACCCGGGGACACGCTGCGCGAGCGTGGGTAGCGATTCCAGCAGCAACTGATTGATGGCGTGAGCGCCCTGGCTGCCCCCCATGACGAGCAAGACCGGTCGGGTGGGGTCCAAACCCAGCGCGGTGCGACACGTAGCGGCGTCTCGTCGCTTAAACTGCGAGCGCACAGGGGTGCCGGTCACGACAATTTCACATCGATCCAAAGCGGTGGCGGCCCCGGCAAAGCCGACGAAACCACGGTCCACGACCCAAGCGAGCCAGCGGTTGGCCCGGCCGGGCACGGCGTTGGATTCGTGCAGGAACGTACGGGCGCCCAATTTCTTGGCGGCCAGAATCGGCGGTGCGCCGGTGAAGCCGCCCATCGCTAGTACGGCCCATGGGGCTTGTCTTTGGAAAAGTCTTTTGGAAGCCCGATAGGACTGCCAAAAGCCGCGCAAGAAGGCGATCTTTCCACCTGCCTGCAAACCGACGGCGGGTAAGGTGAAAATGTCCATCCCAGTGGCGGTTTTCACCGCCTGCTGATCCACGTCCTTAGGCGAAACGATCACGGTGAGGGCGCAGCCCCGAAGCACAAGCTGCTCCGCAATCGCCAGCCCGGGAAAGAGATGGCCTCCCGTGCCGCCACAGGCAATGGCAACACGCGGCGGTTGTTGGGAAGGGAGAGTCATAGGCTTCCGAAAGTCTCGCGGGGAGCGATGGTCCGTCCAAAACCTGGATTTTGGCGAGCACTGCTTACCGGCATGGGCGGAGGCTTCTGAAAAGGGTTGCGGCGAGACCGTGGCGGGGGGAGGTCCTCGGCCTGACTGGAGCGTGGCGCCAGTGGACCTCCCGTGCGGGCGTGACGAGCGATGCTCAGTAAGAGGCCGACGCAGGTCAGCATTGCCAACAGGTTGGAGCCACCATAGCTAATGAAAGGCAGGGGTAATCCTTTGTTAGGCAGGGCGCTGGTGACCACGCCGATGTTGATGCAGGCCTGAAGGCCAATCAAAAACGTAATCCCGGACGCAAGGAGCAAGCCAAAAGTATCGCGCGAGTTTAACGCGATGTAAATTCCGCACGCGATGATAACGAGAAATGCCAGGACCACTGACAAGGTCGCCACCAGCCCGAGTTCCTCGCCGATAATCGCGAAAATGAAATCCGTGTGACGCTCCGGCACAAAGCCCAGCTTTTGGCGTCCATTTCCCAGGCCCAAGCCCGTCCAACCACCTGCGCCCAGCGCGAGCATGGCTTGGTAGGCTTGGTAGCCCACGCCTGACTTGGTTTCTTCGAGGTGAAGCCAGCCGAAGATTCGCTTGATGCGCATCGGGTCGTGCCACAGTGAGAAAGCCAATCCAGCGATTCCTAAAACGACCGGCGGCAGGATATAACGCCAGCGCACGCCTGCAATCAGCAGCATGACGCCGCTGACGCTGGCCAGCAAGATCGTCGTTCCGCGATCCGGCTCGATAAAGACCAGAGCGAGCACTGCGCCAATGAACAGCGCAGGCACGGCAATTCCCCGCCTCCAATTGGGCATCTGCCGCTGAAAGTGCTCGCCGTACCAAGCCAAAGCAATGATAAGAGCCCCCTTGGCCAATTCCGAAGGTTCAAAAGCAGTTCCGGCGATTTTGAACCAGCGGCGCGCGCCATGCACTTTCGTCGTAAATGGGGAAGGAATCAGAACCAACGCCAGCAGCAGCAGGGTAAAAGCAAGCAATGGCCAAGCCCCTTGGCGCAGCCGGCCATAATCAAAAGTCACCGCCGCCAGACATAACCCCAAACCTAGTGCGCACCAAGCCAGTTGCAGGACCAAGTATCGGGCGCCTACGTCCGCCGTGCTGGAACTATAGAGCATCACCATTCCCAAGGCCAGCAGGGCAGCGACGCAAAAAACCAGCAGCGTGACGGCGATTCTCACTGTTATAACCGGTTTCGGCGGAGTCGGCCAACAGCACACCGGTCCCGGGCTGACGTGACCCCGGAGGCCGGCCAGTTCTCAGGGTTGAGCGGCGGCAGCCGACGCGTTGGAACCGGACGCGGGAGCCGAGTTCGAATCTGCGGTCGAGCTCTTGGCGGGAATTTTCAGTTTTTGTCCCACCACGATTCGATCGGTCGCGAGGCTATTTGCCGCGCGCAGGGCCCTGACCTTCACTCCGAATTCTTTAGCGATGGCGATGAGAGTATCGCCGGATTTGACCGTGTAGGTTTGCGAGCCACCGGTCATTGTAACCGTCGTATCGGTTGGCATTCCGGAACTGGCTGAGGCCATGACGGTGGTTGCTGCCGGCGGGGCAGGGATGTGAATTTTCTGCCCAACTTGCAACTTCGTCGGTTCGACGCCTGGATTGGCATCCATAATTGCCTTCGTCGAGACATTAAATTTCTTCGCCAGGGTGCTAAACTTGTCGCCTGCGGCGATGGTGTAATCCTGCGGCGACGCAGGCGGCAGGACAGGAGTTGCCGGCTGAACTGCCGCGGCAACGTTGGTAGCCGGGGCCTCGATGTTCGTCGCGGCAACCGGGGGGGCGGCATTGCTCTCAACAAAAGCCGGAGCCGCATTGCTTGGGGCTGGCGGCTGGTCACTGGCGTTTTGCTTGTTGTCTTGCTTGCAGCCTTGCATCAGCAAAGCTAGCAAGCCAATGCCGTGGACGGCCAGGATGACGAATACCGCGATTCGCGTGCGCGAGCGGCCATTGTTTTTTTGCTCCAAAAAGGAGCCCGGTGGGACTAGTGGATTGTCGTTGTTCATTTGTTTTCTGCGCTGTGGCGCCGTTTCATTTGAGGCTTGGTTACTTAGTTCATTTCGCTCCGGCGTTTTTCCTCAAAAACCACCGAAGCAAATTTTTCATTTTCTTTTACCGAAATTACGTCGCTGCCCATTCGGGTCATTTGGCCATGCATATTGGGGTCGCGACTCGGGCTACCCCAAGGTATTGATTACACCGCTCGGCAAATTTTTCGCGTCGAGATTGATGATTTTCAAACTGATCAAAGCTCGAACCAGCCGGTGAGAGCCAAACCCCATCGCCGGAAGCCGCGTTTTCGCCGTCTCAGAAACAGTTTCTAGCAGCCCATCGGCAACTGTGCAAGGGGTAAAAGCAGTCCAAATCATATCGTCCTCATCGGATCTTCAAAGTGCTTAGCGCGACCACGGCACAAAGCACCCCTAAAATGTAAAAACGCATCACCACCTGCGATTCGTACCAGCCTTTTTTTTCGAAATGATGATGCAAGGGCGCCATCAGGAACAGCCGCCGGCCAGTCCCATATCGGCGCCGGGTGTAACGATACCAGCCGACCTGCAGAATCACCGAAAGAGCTTCCATCACGAACACGCCGCCAGCAATGACCAGGACCAGCGGCTGATGGATTAACACCGCGATGATGCCCAGCGCGCCGCCCAAAGCCAGTGAACCAGTGTCGCCCATGAACATCTGCGCCGGGTGACAATTAAACCAAAGGAAGCCCAAGCCGGCACCCACCATGGCGGCGCAGAACACCGTTAACTCCCCCGCGCCGACCACGTGGGGAATTTGCAAGTAATCGGAGGCCGTCTTGTTCCCAGCCAGGTACGTCAGGACTACGAATACAAAGGAAACGATCAAGGTGCAGCCAATCGCCAGCCCGTCCAAACCGTCCGTAAGATTGACGGCATTGGAGCTCCCGACGATCGTGAGCACCGTCAACAACAGCCCGGTAAAGGCCGCGCCCGTCGCCACGGGGTGCTTGTAAAAGGGAACCATAATGTCTGTGATCAAGCGCCGAGTCGAGGGCATGCGCCATAAGTACAGTCCGATGAACAACGCGAGGGCGGCTTGCACCCAAAGTTTGACCCACATTCGCGCGCCCCCGTTGGAATCCTGCACGATCTTCGCGTAATCGTCATAAAAACCCAGACCGGTTAACACGACTACGGAGAGCAAAGTTAGCAGCACCAACGGATTCCACTGGGCCCAGAGCAGGGTCGTGAAATTGAGCGCTAGCACGATCAGGATCCCACCCATGGTCGGTGTGCCCCGTTTGCTACGAATTCGCGAGGCCAAGCCGCCAGCCTCCTCCGCTTTGTCCGCGTAGTCCTGGCCAAATTTCAACTGTTTGAGCCAAACGACCACCGACGGCCCCAGCAACCAGCTCAACACCAAAGCCGTCACTGCCGCGCCAGCGCCGCGGAAGGTGATGTAGTGGAAGAGGCGCAGGAAGGAAAGGCGCTCGGCCCACGGGGTGCCCGCCGCCCGATCCAGCAATGTTTGGCTTAAATAGTACAACATCAGTTCCTCCGCACAGCTTCGCCAGCCCGCAGCTTCTCCGCCACTCGCTCCAAACGTGTCGCGCGCGAGGCCTTAAGCAGCAAGATGTCACCGCTTTTTACAAAGCTCTTCACTGCCGCCGCCGCCGTTTCCACATCCCCAAACTCGAAGACGCGCCTCAAGCCCGCGTCACGCGCGCCGCGCGCCATCACCGCCGCCATTTTGCCCACGGCAAACAACTGGCCTACCCCCGACTGGGCGGCGCACCGGCCCACCTCTTCGTGGGCGGCCTCGCTATGGGCGCCCAGCTCGGCCATATCCCCCAAGACCGCGACTTTGCGGCCTTCGCAGGGCAGTTCCTGCAGGGTTCGCAACGCGGCAACCATGGAATCCGCATTGGCATTGTAGGCGTCATCGAGCACGCGCACGCCATTGAGTTCCCAGAATTGCATTCGCATTCGGGCCGGCTTGCACTCGCTGAAGCCGCGCTGGATTTCGCCGCGAGACAGGCCCAGATGCGCGCCCAGCGCCAAGGCCAGCAGGGCGTTCACCGCTTGGTGTCGCCCCAGCAGGTTGATGTGGTACTCGCCGGCAAGCTCCGCTTGCGGACCCGCCACGCAAAACGTGACCCCGCGCTTATCAACGTGCAACTCGCTCACGCGCCAATCATTGGTCGCAGAAAACCCTACGCGCACCACGTTCGCCCGCGTGCGCTCGGCCAATCGCTCGGTCCACTCGTTGTCGCCGCTGAGGAAGAGGGTGCCCTCGGCGGGCAATACCTCGGCCAGCCGGCCTTCTTCCTGCGCGACCCCTTTCACATCGCCGAAGAATTCGAGGTGCTCGCGACCGATGTTCGTAATGATGCCATAGTGCGGACGAATCATCTTTAGCAGCGGATCCAGTTCACCCGGATGGTTGGTACCGACTTCGAGCACCCCGGCTTCGTGCTCCTTCTCTAAATTCAACAGCGTCAATGGGACCCCGATGTCGTTGTTGAAACTGGCTTCGCTCCAAATCGTCGCAAACCTTTGCCTGAGCACGGCTGCCGCGAGCTCTTTAGTCGTTGTCTTTCCGTTGGACCCGCCGACCGCAGTGAGCCTCAGCGCAAAGCCCAAGCGATACCGGGCGGCAAGCTGGCCGAGGGCAGCTCTTGGGGATTCCACCGCAATCCGGGCGCAATTCTCCAGGGTCGGGCGTCCGGCCTGTTTTTCCGTCATCACCGCCACTGCCCCTTTGCGGGCGGCTTCGCTCAGAAATTCGTGCCCATCCATCCGTTCACCTTTGATCGCGATGAATAAGTCACCGGGCTCCACGTGGCGCGAATCAGTGCAGACGCGGCGGATCGTCGTCTGAGGCGAGCCACCGGACATTTGGCCGGCGCAGGCGGCAGTGACGAACTCTAAAGTGAGAGCTTCCATAATCATCTAGGGCGAGCGGGCGGCCGCGGTCTTCACGGCCTGAGTATCAAGGGGCGCCGGCGGGTCCGCCAGCGAAGGCTCCTCGCCCCCTTCCGGGCGAATGTTCAGGTAATTGGCGGCCCGCTCGGCAAGCTGCTTGAACGCCGGCGCAGCGGTTTGTCCGCCATAATATCCCACCTTTGGGTCATCCATCATTATCGAAATGCACAGCTCCGGGGCGTCCGCCGGGAAAAAACCGACAAACGAAGCAAAGTACTTGCGAACATAAACTCCATTCTCGACCTCCTGGGCGGTGCCTGTCTTTCCGGCAACCGTGTAGTGTTCGAGCGCGGCTTTGGGCGCCGTCCCCTCGGGTGAGACGACCAGTTTCAGCGCGCTCACCATGGCCTTCGCCGTCGGCTCGCTGATCACCTGTCTTACTCGTTGCGGAGAATACTTGACAACCACATTGTGATCGCTGTCTTCCAACCGGTCCACCAGCATCGGCCTCATCAGCATTCCTTTGTTCGCAATCGCGCACATGGCCATCATCATTTGCAGGCGCGTCACGCTGATTCCCTGGCCCATGGGGATTTGGGCGATGGAGACTTTGCTCCATTTTGAGAGCGGATGCACGATGCCCACCACTTCACCGGGCAAGGGAATTCCCGTGGGCTGGCCGAACCCGTAGTCGCGGATGTAGTCGTAAAGTCGCGCCGGGCCCATTTTGATGCCGATTTTTGCGGCGCCAATGTTGGAGGACTTCATGATGATGTGCTCCACTGAAAGCACGTCATAAGGTTCGTGGTCGTGCAAATAGCGGCCGGCATAATGAAAAACCCCGTGCTCGCAATCGAATGGATCGCTCAAGCGGACGGTGCCGTCATTCAGCGCGCCCGACACCACCACGATTTTGAACGTAGAACCCGGCTCTGCCACGTCGGTCACAACGCGGTTACGCCGTGCTTCCGCCGACGCGGCGCCGGGGTTGTTCGGGTCGTAGTTCGGTAGCGTCGCCAGGGCGAGAATCTCCCCGGTGCGCGGACGCACAACGATTCCAGAAATACTAGTGGGCGAATGCTTCTCCATGGCCTCCCCCAGGACTGACTCGAGTTCATGCTGCAGGAACGAGTCGATGGTCAGCACCACATTGTAGCCGTGGCGGGCTTCGACGTCCTCTTCCCGCCAGGTCACCAATTCGTGGTTCCCCCGATCAGTTTCGGTCCGGCGCCAACCACGCACGCCTTTGAGTTTCGCGTCCAGCGTTAACTCGATGCCCTCGCGGCCACACAGTTCCTGGACCACCTTGCCCTCGATCTCCCGGTCCTCACCGCTGGCAAACCCCAGCACGTGCGCCGCCAAGGCCTGGTTCGGATACGCCCGCAATTGGTCGTCCCGGGCGAACACGGACTGGTTCCGCAGTTGGGAATAAAAGTTCTTTTGGGTTTTGGACCACTTCTTCTCGGCTGGACCGAAATTGAGATTGGTCATGGCCGCGTGGATTTTTTGCCAGGTCTCGACCGGGATGCGGCGTTTGAGCAGTACATCCCGGTTGGTGACGAACTGGCCCTGGTCATTGTGCTGGACGCAGAGGGCCAGGCGCTGGGCGACGTCAGCCGGGTTCATCTGGAGCAGGGGCGCGATGGCTTGCGCGACCTCCACTTGGTGTGGCGCAATCAGCAACGGGTCGGCGTGGACTGCCTTCATTAACACGCAAGTCGCCAGCAGGTTGCCTTTGGCGTCGAGGATGTCTCCTCGGCGAGGTTCCAGGAGAAACTCGCGCTGAGTGTTGTGCTGGGCCAAGGCGCCCAACTGCTCGTGCCGAAGCACCTGAAGGTCCACCAGGCGATAGCCGAGGCCGGCAAACGCCAAAGTCAAAAGCACCACCAGCCCTACAATTCTACGTATTTGCAGTCTCCTGGCCATAAAGAGAATACCAGCCGCCCGCGGCGATCGGTTCCTCATCCGACGGCGTCACGGGCGGCGGTAAATTAGTTTTTCATTTCTTTTACCATCACGTATAATATATGGCGTTCGGTTAATTCGCCAGCCGCCCGCGGCGATCGGTTCCTCATCCGACGGCGTCACGGGCGGCGGCGAAAATCATTTCATGGCGAACGCTCGACTGGGTTCTGGGCAGCATATTGGTGTTCACCGACAGCCGCGTTCGATGCTACTGGGGCCGGCTCACTCAGCCGCCATACCTGCCCGGCTTGCGGCAGTGCCAAACCCAAGCCCAACTCTTTGATCCGTTGCTCAAGGAAAAAGGGTGAGCGCATGGTGCCCAGTTGCCTTTTCAGTTTTTCGTTCTGATCCGCCAATTCATTCAAGCGCAGCTCACGCTTCTTAATTTCCGATCCAAGTCGCGAAATCTGGTCCTTCTGCCATACGTAACCGACGCCCGAGCCGCCGATTAGCAAACAGAGCAAAAATGCTTTCAGCGCTGGACCAAAGCGAATCGCCGCTGTGCGATATTTTCGATTTCGTGCCATCGACAATTTCCCATCTTCTCAGGTTTCACACTTCAATCAGCCTACTGCCACAGGCTTTCAGCCTGTCTTGTCCACCCTCAATAGCGTGCTTTCTTTCTCAGATTCCCCTCAGGCCTTCTCCATCACGCGCAACTGTGCGCTACGGCAGCGTGGATTGGCCGCCACTTCTTCCGCGCCGGGATGAATGGCCTTGCGCGTGACCAACACCAACTCCGGCCGGCACGGCCGCCGTAATTCGGGCACGTCCACGTCGCCGCTGAAGGTGTAATCCCGCGACCGCTCGCGGCCGAAGGACTTGACGATGCCATCCTCGAGGGAGTGGAACGTTAACACAACCAACCGAGCCCCGGGTCGCAGCAGCTTGACTGCTCCGGCCAAACCCGCTTCCAAAGAACCCATCTCGTCATTGACGGCGAGACGCAAAGCCTGAAACACTTTCGTCGCCGGATGCGTTTTTCTGCCCCGCCGCGGCGCCCAGTGTTCTACCAACTCGGCCAACTGCCTGGTCGTTTCGAATCTTCGCGTCTGCCGGGTTTGAACGATGGCCCGTGCCAGCCGCCGAGCATCCCGCTCGCCGCCCAGTTCCCAAAAGATCTTCGCCAATTCTTCGGCACTGGCCTGGTGCACCAACTCAGCCGCCGTCAACCGTTGCCGGCGATCGAGCCGCATATCGAGCGGCCCGTCCTGCTGGAAGCTGAAGCCGCGCCCAGCCTCGTCGAGTTGGGACGAATTCACGCCCAAGTCCAGTAACACCCCGTCGCAACTACCGTGCGGCACCCAATCCGCCAACTCCGCAAAGTTGCCCTGACGAATTTCCCAGCGGCCGGCAAACTCCGCTAATCGGCGCTTGGCCGCCTCAACCGCCGCGCCATCCCGGTCGCACCCCCAGACAAACCCCGTCGGGCTGCTTGCCGCCAAGATGGCCGCAGCATGACCCCCAAGTCCCAATGTGCCATCCGCGTACCGGCCGCCAGCTCGCGGTCGAAGCGCCCCGATCACCTCTGCCCGCATCACCGGGCGATGAACGAATTCTTGCACTGCGCATCGGTTGCCTTGGACAGGCCCTCAGCCTGTCCTTCCAAAGTTCACGTTTCTCCAGCCCCCACGGTCTGCGTAGGATTGCCGCCCCAGGCTGGTTCGGCGGGCTCAATCTTCTGCGTTCCCGTTGAGGTCGGCGGCTCCGCCTGTGCCTTCAAGGACACCGTCTCCTGGTCCGCGTCGCTGAAATCGTTGCGGACTACCTGCACCTTATCCAAGGCTAGTTCAGCCTGGACGGGCTGCCCGCTCGAGCTGGCCGCCAGCCTGCGCGCCGGACTGGGCCGCCCTGAAAGCCACCTCTTAGCCCAGGCAAATGCCCCTAGAAGAGGCCTCCGCCAGTGCCCGTCGGTTCGGAGGACAAGCTTCGAGCTTATCTGCCCGGCAACGGGAGCGGAGCCTTCTGCTGGGGGCGCGACCTGTGGCTCGGGTTCCGGCGCCCCAACCTGCGCAGGCTCTGCGCCGGCCATTGGCTCGGGCGCGGTCCCCTCGGGCGGCGCGCACTCCGGCGCCACGGCACTCTTGCGCTCCGCGTGGACAGGGCCGAATTTAGGGAGCGCACGCGGATCGGTCATGCGATAGCGGAACGTGGACTCTTTCAAGTCCATCAGGCACTTTCCCGCAGTGAGTAATCGCAGCAAGCTCATAGCGTCACTCCATCATGTCCATTGCTTCACGGACGGCCACCTCATCCGCGTCCTGCTTCTTCTGGTAGCGCTCGGCACTCCAGATCTCGAACCGATCCAACAAGCCCACCAAGACAGCCTTGTCCGTGATGCCTGCCTTCTGGGCCATCTCTTCCGGCAAGATGATCCGGCCAGACTTATCGACTTGAACTTTGAAAGAGCCGCTGCCGATGACGCGCTTCATCATCCCGCGCTTATCGGGGGGCAGCTTCCCGATGTCCTGGTGCAGCTTCTCGACCTCCTTGGGTGGCAAAACGCGCACACAAGGACCTTCCCGGTCCTTAGACCAGAGAACCAAGGTGAACTCGAGGCTGCCCTCGGAAGGACGCCAATTGGCGGGGATTTGGACGCGACGCTTTTCGTCAACGCCATGTTCGAAGCGCCAATTGTATGTCGGTTCGCTTGTTCCGTTAGGTTCCATTACTTATTCACAGGGGGCTTTCGCCCCCTTTTGACCCACAACAATCCCTATTGCACCACCAATACACCACTTCCCCCCACCGCCGGTCAATAAAAAAGAGCTAAAGTTATTCACAAGTTATTCACAATTCGCCGCCTAGGCGACTGTCAAAGACTTGGCGAACAAACCAAGCACTGCAAGGGAGTTTGACATTATAGGAGCTCTTTAGCAACAAAAAAAGTGGCGTGAACCTCAAAAAAAACATACGCCTTAATGCCGGGAGCCGGCTGGCCAGGAGCCCAGAGAGGGTCGAGAGACGCCCCGTTCACCGGTTTTGGCTGGACGGTGAGGGTCGGGTGAAAGGCGGGCGGCTAAGGTGAGTTTAGCGCGCTCCTCCTCGTCAAACTTGGCGACCTCGTTTTGGAGCATCAAGGCGGTAAGAAACAGCCCCAGGAAGACAGCCCCCAGCGGCAGCGCGAGGAGCCAGGCGGGAGCGGGCTTGGTCGCGCCGATTGTCACACCCAATCCGAGCGCCAACGCGGTCAGCGAGATGATCAGCAACATTTTCGGCAAACGTTTCATAACCGGGCACAAACTCGCACGGGCCCTGGCCCTTCAACTCGCCATTTTTTGTCCGAAGCCAGCCCGATTTTGTGCAACGCTCGAAGGCTGTGTGTGGGGCAGGGCGCGTAGCAATCAGCCCATTTCTCATACAGAGGCCTTCCACTTCTTTGAGAAGGCGGACAATCCTGTGCCGTTAAGATCGGCCCTTGTCCAGGAGAAAACTAGTCAAAAAGCAATTGAGCTTTTTGGAGCAAAAGCGGTGGATCGTTTTCGTCGGGTTCTGATTCTGCACGAATGCCTGAAACCTGCGTCTGGCTGTCGGGTGCGGGCGCGGGGCCGCCAGACTACAGACCCCGCTGGCAGAACCAGCGTTAGTTGCAAGTGCGGAAGGGGCATTAATAGTTCGGAGCTTATGGAAACGAGGACAAAATAAGGCAAGCTTTTGGCAACAACGGTACGGCCAACAAGAGGAGACGGGGGTAATTTGGGTCACATGAGAACAGAACTAGTGAGTGCCGAAGCGCAAAGTTCGGGCCAGCCGGGTCCCGAGTCGCGCGTCCCGGCCACTGCCTCGGGCGGAGGGAACCATCTCGAGTCCGCCTTCAGTCAGCCACGGAATTTTCATGACAACCGGTTCGCCTACACGGTGATTTCGCAGCGAGCACGGGGGCTGTGCATCGGGGTCAACATGAACCCGGACAAGAACTGCAATTTCGATTGTTTCTATTGTGAAGTGAATCGGAGTCAGCCGGGGCGTGACGCGCAGGTGGATCTCAAGGTCATGGCGCAAGAAGTCGAGGACCTGCTCAGCCTGGCTTACGAAGACCGGGTGCGCGAGCTGCCCAGCTTTGGGCGGTTGCCGCCGGAGTTGTTGCAGCTCAAGGCCGTGCTTTTGAGCGGCGATGGGGAGCCGACGCTTTCAGCGGATTTTGCCCAAGTCGTACGGGAGGTGGTGCACATTCGCTCGACCGGGCGGTTCCCGTTTTTCAAACTCGTTTTGGTTACGAACACGACTGGCCTGGGTTTGCCGGAAGTTAAGCGCGGCTTGCAACTGTTCACCTCGAAGGACGAGATCTGGGCAAAGTTCGACGCTGGCACCCAAGCGTATATGAACAAGGTCAACCACGCCGAAATCCCTTTGCGCCGAGTGATGCTCAACATCCTGTTGGTCGCCCGCCATCGCCCGGTGGTGATTCAAAGCCTTTTCCCGTTGGTAGATGGTGAAGAACCCTCGGTCGAGGAGATCGAACAGTATGCCCGCCGCCTCAGGCGGCTGAAGCAGGACGGGGCGCAGATTTCCCTGGTGCAAATTTATTCCGCCCACCGCCCGCCGGACCGGCCCAACTGCGGCCATTTAAGATTGAAGGTGCTTTCGTACATTGCCCGGCGGGTTAGAAAAGTGGCCGGAGTGCCGGCCGAAGTCTTTTAAGCAGGAAAACCAAATCAAGCTCTGAAGGCCTGAAGCTTGTGGGCCTTGAGTTACACCAAGAACAATAATTGTCGCTCCATCAATGAATACGCTATCAGTCGCTAATCCACGCACGCCCCAACCAACGCAAACACCGAGCCTCTCCGGACATCTTGCCCAGCCCCTCGACTCCATTCTCGCGCCCAAAGTCATCGCCGTCATCGGCGCGACGGAGGCGCTGGGAAGTGTCGGCCGTACGGTTTTCCAGAACCTGGGGCGAGGGGGTTTCGAAGGGGTGGTTTATCCTGTTAATCCCAAGCGGTCCTCCGTGCTGTGCGTCAAAGCCTATCCCAACATTGGGGCCGTGCCCGAGAAAGTTGACCTGGCAGTGATTTGCACCCCGGCACCGTCGGTGCCCGCGATTATTCGCGACTGCGTGCAGGCCGGTGTTCCCGGCGCCGTGATCATCTCCGCCGGGTTTAAGGAGATTGGCCCGGTGGGCGCCGCTTTCGAACAACAGATTCTGGCCGAAGCCCGCCAGGCCGGCATGCGGATTGTAGGCCCGAATTGCCTCGGGGTCATGATTCCGAAAATCGGCTTGAACGCGACGTTTGCCACGACGATTGCCAAGCCCGGGACGGTAGGCTTTCTCAGCCAGAGCGGCGCCCTGTGCACGGCGATTCTGGACTGGAGCTTGAAGGAGAACGTGGGTTTTAGCGCGTTCGCCTCGCTGGGCTCGATGCTCGATGTGAGCTGGGGCGACCTGATCGATTATTTGGGCGATGATCCGGCGACCAAGAGCATCGTCATCTACATGGAGACCATCGGCGACGCACGCGCCTTCCTATCGGCTGCGCGCGAGGTGGCCCTAACTAAGCCGATCATTGTCATTAAGCCCGGTCGCACCGAGCAAGCGGCCAAAGCGGCCGCTTCGCACACCGGCTCGCTCACCGGGAGCGATGAAGTGTTGGAAGCGGCGTTCCGCCGCGTGGGCGTGTTGCGCGTCAACACCATTGCCGAATTGTTCCACATGGCAGAGGTGCTCGGCAAGCAGCCGCGTCCGAAGGGGCCGCACTTGACGATCATCACCAACGCCGGCGGGCCGGGCGTGCTGGCCACCGACATGCTGGTGGGCAGCGGGGGGGAACTCACCGAACTTTCGCCCGAAACCTTCAACGCCTTCAACCAGCTCTTGCCGCCCCATTGGAGCCGTAACAATCCAGTGGATATCCTGGGCGATGCCGCCCCGGAAAAATACGCCAAGGCCGTGGACATCGCCGCCAAGGATCCGAACAGTGATGGCGTGCTGGTCATTCTCACGCCCCAGGCCATGACCGATCCGACGGCTACGGCCGAACAGATCAAACCGTTTGCCAAGCTGGACGGCAAACCCCTGCTGGCAAGCTGGATGGGCGGCTTGGAGATCGCGCGTGGCGTGGAGATTTTGAACCACGCAGGCATTCCGACCTATGACTATCCCGATACGGCGGCCCGTGCCTTCCAGTATATGTGGCGCTACAGCTACAACCTCAAGGCGCTCTACGAGACACCCTCGCTGCACGCCGAGAATCACAGCGGCGATACGGCGCGTGTCGATGCCGAGGCGCTGATCCAAAAAGTCCGCCAGTCCGGCCGCACAATTCTTACCGAGTTCGAATCCAAGCAACTCCTGGCGGCCTACGGCATCCCTACCGTCGAGACGCTGGTGGCGCGAACGGAAAGCGAGGCCGTGAAGCTGGCGGAAAAGCTCGGCTACCCGGTAGTGCTCAAACTCTTCTCTGAAACCATCACGCATAAAACCGACGTGGGGGGCGTGCAACTGAATTTGCGCACGGAGGCCGCCGTGAAAAAGGCGTGGAAAGCGATTTCTGACGCGGTGAGCAAAAAGGCCGGAGCCCAACATTTCCTGGGAGTGACCGTGCAGCCGATGATTTCGCTGACAGGCTACGAACTGATCCTCGGCAGCAGCCTCGACGGGCAGTTTGGGCCGGTGCTCTTGTTTGGCGCGGGCGGCCAACTCGTGGAGGTGTTCAAGGATCGGGCTCTGGGGTTGCCTCCGCTCAACACAACCCTGGCCCGCCGTCTGATCGAGCGGACCAAAATTTACACGGCGCTCAAGGGCGTGCGCGGCCGCGCGCCGATTAACTTGGACGCGCTCGAAGATCTGCTGGTGCGCTTCAGCCAGTTGGTCGTCGAGCAGAAGTGGATCACCGAAATCGACATTAACCCGCTCCTGGCCTCGCCGGAGCGCCTCCTCGCCCTGGATGCACGCGTCGTCGTCCATCCCGCGGACATGACCGAGGACCGCCTGCCTCGGACCGCCATTCGCCCGTACCCTACACAATACGTTTCGAAGTGGAAGTTGAAGGACGGCACGCCGGTGACGATTCGGCCGATTCGGCCTGAAGATGAGCCGCTCATGGTGAAATTTCATGGGACCCTCTCCGAGCAGAGCGTTTACTTCCGCTATTTCAGCCAGTTGAAACTGGATCAGCGCATCGCCCACGAGCGGTTGACGCGAATCTGCTTCAACGATTACGACCGCGAAATCGCGTTGGTCATCGACCGCGTGAATGCCCAAACGAGCAGCCACGAGATCCTGGGCGTTGGGCGCCTGAGCAAATCACGCCGCTCCAACCAAGCGGAATTCGCGCTGCTGGTCAGCGACGAATGGCAGAAGCTGGGCTTCGGCACCGAGCTGCTAAAACGCTTAGTGGGTGTGGCGCGGGACGAAAAACTCAGCCGGCTAGTTGGCCACGTGATGCAGGAAAACCGCGCCATGCAGAGCGTCTGCCGCAAGGCAGGTTTCGAGCTGGAACGTGATACCCAGGCCGGAGGATGGAAGGCCGTAATTAACTTGTAAGAACGATTTATGAACAACCGAACCAAAATCATGGTGGACGGCAACGAGGCGGTGGCACGTGTGGCCTACCAACTCAGCGAAGTCGTCGCTATTTATCCTATCACCCCTTCCTCGCCCATGGGCGAATGGGCCGATCAATGGGCATCCGAGGGGCAGCCGAACCTCTGGGGCAGCGTGCCCAGCGTGGTCGAGATGCAGAGCGAAGGCGGCGCCGCCGGAGCCCTGCATGGCGCCCTCCAAACCGGCTCTCTGGCTACTACGTTTACGGCCAGCCAAGGCCTGCTGCTCATGATTCCGGACATGTACAAGATCGCCGGTGAATTGACCGCGACGGCCATTCACGTGGCCGCCCGTTCCCTCGCCACCCAGGCGTTGTCCATTTTCGGAGATCACAGCGACGTCATGACCGCCCGCGGCGCGGGCTTCGCCATGCTGGCTTCCAATTCACCCCAGGAGGCGCACGATTTGACGCTCATCGCCCATGCCGCCACCCTGGCCTCACGCGTGCCGTTCCTCCATTTCTTCGACGGCTTTCGCACCTCGCATGAAGTTGCCAAGATAGAACAACTCGAGCCCGAGGACCTGCGAGCGGTCATCGATGACGAGTTAGTGCGCCAGCATCGCGCCCGCGCACTCTCACCTGACCACCCGTTCATTCGCGGCACGGCCCAAAACCCGGATGTTTATTTCCAGGCCCGCGAGACCGTCAATCCCTTCTATGCCGCGTGTCCGGCCATCGTGCAACAAGTGATGGAGAAGTTCGCTGCGGTGACCGGCCGGCGTTATTCGCTGTTTGATTATGTCGGCGCGCCCGATGCTGAGCGCGTCTTGGTGTTGATGGGCTCTGGCGCCGAAGTGGCCCAGGAGGCGGTCGAGCACCTGCTGCCACGCGGCGAGAAAGTGGGACTGCTCAAGGTCCGCCTGTTCCGGCCCTTTTCAACGGCTCAGTTTGTGGCCGCCCTGCCAGCCACGGTTAAAGCGCTGGCAGTGTTGGATCGGACCAAAGAACCGGGCGGCGCGGGCGAACCGCTCTACCTGGATGTGGTGACTGCCATCAGCGAGAGCTGGGCGGACGATGGGAAAGGTCAAGCCCTGCCTCCGAAAATCATCGGCGGCCGCTACGGCCTGTCTTCCAAGGAATTCACCCCTGCCATGGTCAAAGGGGTGTTCGACGAATTGCAAAAGAGCCGTCCCAAAAACCATTTTACCATCGGTATCAACGATGATGTTTCGCACACCAGCTTGAGCTATGACGCGGACTTTTCAACTGAGGACGCACAGACCACGAGAGGCGTGTTTTATGGCCTCGGCGCAGACGGAACGGTGGGCGCAAACAAAAACTCGATCAAGATCATCGGAGAGGAAGCCGGGCTGTGTGCGCAGGGCTACTTCGTTTACGATTCGAAGAAATCCGGCTCGGTCACGGTCTCCCATTTGCGCTTCGGCTCCCAGCCGATTCACTCCAGCTACCTCATCCGGGAGGCGAATTTCGTAGCCTGTCACCAATTCTCGTTCCTTGAACGGTTTGACGTTTTGAAGGTGGCGGCACCGGGAGCGGTCTTCTTGCTTAACAGCCCCTACGGCCCGAACGAAGTCTGGGATCACCTCCCGCGCACGACGCAACAGCACATTCTAAAGAAGAAGTTACGCTTCTTCGTGATTGATGGGTATGGGGTGGCCAAGGCGACGGGCATGGGCGGACGCATTAACACCATCATGCAAACCTGCTTCTTCGCCATCAGCAACATCCTCCCGCGCGAGGAGGCCATCGCCGCGATCAAACACGGAATCGAAAAGAGTTTCGGCAAACGCGGCGAGGCCGTGGTGAAGAAAAACTATGCCGCGGTTGATAGCGCGCTCGATCAGTTGTTTGAAGTGCAGGTGCCTGCGGAAGTAACCAGCCGGTTTGATCTGCGCCCGGCCGTTTCACCCCAAGCGCCCGACTTCGTGCGGAAAGTCACGGCCGCCATGCTCGTGGGCGATGGTGATGACTTGCCCGTCAGCGCCCTGCCCATCGACGGGACGTTTCCGAGCGGCACAACGCAATGGGAGAAGCGCAACATCGCGCTGGAGATCCCCCTGTGGGATCACGAGCTCTGCATCCAATGCGGGAAGTGTGTGCTCGTTTGTCCCCACGCCACGATTCGCAGCAAAGTCTATTCACCCGACCGACTGTCCGAGGCCCCGCCCACGTTCCAGTCCGTCCCGGCGCGCTTCCAGGCCTTCAAAGACTGGCGCTACACTCTGCAAGTGGCGCCGGAAGATTGCACCGGCTGCGGCTTGTGCGTGCAGGTGTGCCCGGTGAAAAGCAAGACCGAAGTCAAACGCAAGGCCATCAACATGCAGGCTCAGCCCCCGTTGCTCGAGCAGGAGGCGAAGAACTGGGAATTCTTCTTGCAATTGCCCGAGGCCGACCGGCTGGCGCTCAATCGCGGACAGGTCAAAGATGTGCAGTTGCTGCAGCCCCTCTTCGAATTCTCCGGCGCGTGCGCCGGGTGCGGTGAAACCCCGTACATCAAGCTCCTCACGCAACTATTTGGCGATCGACTTTTGGTCGCCAATGCCACCGGTTGCTCTTCCATCTATGGCGGCAACCTGCCCACCACTCCCTACACCTTCAATCGCGAGGGGCGCGGGCCCGCCTGGTCCAACTCGCTCTTTGAGGACAACGCCGAGTTCGGCCTGGGGATGCGCCTCGCGATCGATCACCAGACCGATCATGCCCGCCTGCTCCTGCGCAAGCTGGCGGCGCAACTGGGCGACCTCCCGGTGCAGGCACTGCTCGAAGCCGACCAATCCACCGAAGCGGGCATCCATGCCCAGCGTGCGAGAGTCAGCGAGCTGAAGCAACGGCTGCGCGGTTTGGACTCCCGTGAGGCCAGCGACCTCCTGGCCGTGGCAGACGCCCTCGTCAAGCGCAGCGTCTGGATTTTGGGCGGCGACGGCTGGGCCTATGATATCGGGTTCGGAGGGTTGGACCACGTGCTGGCTTCCGGGCGCAACGTAAACGTGCTGGTGCTGGACACGGAAGTCTATTCAAATACCGGCGGCCAGATGTCCAAGTCCACGCCCTGCGGCGCGGTAGCGAAGTTTGCCGCCGGCGGCAAGAGCCTGCCCAAGAAGGACTTGGCAATGATCGCCATGACCTACGGGAGCATCTATGTCGCGCGGGTGGCCCTGGGGGCCAATGACACCCATACCGTTAAGGCCTTTCTCGAAGCGGAGGCCTACCCTGGGCCTTCCCTCATTATAGCCTACAGCCATTGCATCGCTCACGGTTATGACCTGACGCGTGGGCTCGACCAGCAGAAGGCGGCCGTGCTCTCCGCCTATTGGCCGCTCCTCCGCTTCCATCCCGATCTGGCCAAAGCAGGCCGCCCGCCGCTGCAACTGGATTCCAAGGCCCCGGCGCTGCCGCTGGAAAAATACACCTATAACGAAACGCGCTACACGATGCTCGCCCATAGCGATCCGAAACGGGCCAAACTCCTGTTGGATCAGGCGCAAGAAAATGTGCGGACCCGCTGGCGCTCGTACGAGCAACTGGCCACCCCAACCAATGGCGCCACTGGCGCAAAACCGGAGAACCCCTCATGACTGACCTATCCACAAAATACCTTGGGCTGACATTGGAGAACCCCCTGGTGGTTTCGGCCTCTCCTCTGTCCCTTGATCTCGACAATATTCGCCGCATGGAAACCGCCGGAGCCGCGGCGGTGGTGCTCCACTCGCTTTTCGAAGAGCAAATCACGCTCGAGAGCCGCGAGTTGGACTGTCACCTCTCACACGGGACGGAAAGCTTTGCCGAAGCGTTGACGTATTTCCCCGAGATGACCAGTTACAACCTCGGGCCGGAAGGCTACCTCGAGCATGTGCGCCAAGCCAAAGCGGCGGTCAAAATTCCCATCATCGGCAGCCTCAACGGCGTGTCCACCGGCACCTGGACCAACTGGATCCACTACGCCCAAAAAATCGAGGAGGCCGGCGCCGATGCGCTCGAGCTGAACATTTATTTCCTCCCCACTGATCCCTCCATCACCGGTACGCAGGTTGAGCAAATGTATTGCGACCTCGTGAGGGCGGTTAAAAACAATCTGAAAATTCCGCTCGCCGTGAAAATTGGGCCCTATTTCAGTTCCATGACCCACATGGCCCAGCGACTGCAGCGGGCGGGTGCCGACGCCCTGGTCCTGTTCAATCGCTTCTTTCAGCCGGATTTTGACCTGGAGAGCATGGAAGTCATCCCGCACCTCGTGTTAAGCTCGTCGCAGGAACTCCTGCTTCGCCTGCACTGGACGGCTATTCTGTCTCCGCGTGTCAAGTGCAGCCTGGGGATAACCGGCGGAGTGCATACCGCCCAGGACGTGCTCAAGGCCATGATGGCCGGGGCCCACGTGACCCTCTTGACTTCCGCACTGATGCGCAACGGCATTGATTACCTCAAGCAGCTACAGGCCGGACTGGTCGAGTGGATGGACGAGCACGAATACAAGTCCATCCGGCAGATGCAAGGCAGCATGAGTCAATGGGCCGTGGCTGAACCGGCGGCGTTCGAGCGGGCCAACTACATGAAAGTGCTTAGTTCCTACGCCGGGCGAACTGGCGCTTCAGCGGGAGCCCCTGAATCGAACCAGTAGAGCCGCTAATCGTGCTTAGGGGGGCGGCTGCAGCCGTCAGGGGCGGGGACGTCTCGTCCCCGCAGCCGGCAGAGATCCGCCAGTATGGGCAAAAGGGGGCGACTTGCCGGTCTGGCACCTGTCATCTCTTTCGCCCCTTTCGATAAGTGCTGCAGGGGCGCTGGCCACAGGTGGGGTGCCTGGACGAGACGTCCCCGCCCCTGCTGGCGGCTAGACACTTCCGCCCGAGGTTCGGGTTTACGGCGGTTTCCCCCCAGCGCGGTGGCGTGCCTGAAGCCACTCTGAAGCGCCCGCCCCGGCCGCTTGCCTCCTAGGAAACTTTGAGACGAGTGTAGCAAATACCCGGCCTAAACGCAAATCAGGCGGCCCCTACTACTTGGACCCTCGCCTTGCATACGCCACAAAAGGACTTATGTACACCAAAATCGGCGAAGCGGAAAAACATCGCCTTATGACAAAAAATGGTGAGTTTAAGCCAAGGCCGGTAAGGCAACTACGTCGCCCAACGATAGAATTGCCTCGATGAAACTATTTGTCGCAGGACTTAGTTACAAGACCGCGCCAGTCGAGCTGCGGGAAAAACTGGCGGTCCACCCCTCGCAGCTCCGATGCGCTGGCTGCCGCTTGCGAATCGGCGGCGCGCTCTCCGAAACGGTTGTGCTTTCAACTTGCAACCGGGTCGAGATCTACGGCGTGAGCGAGAAGGTCAACGGTAATATCCCGCCACTTTTCCGGCAATTGACCGGCGGGGCAGTGGACGTCGAGCCCTATCTCTACGTCCGTGAAGGCGCCGAGGCGGTGAAGCACTTGCTGTCCGTTGCTAGTGGGCTGGATTCAATGGTCATTGGTGAAACCGAAATCACGGGGCAGGTCAAGCAGGCCTACCAGACCGCTCAGGAAGCACGGCTGACCGGCAAGGTGACCAATCGCCTGTTTCAAAAGGCCCTCCAGACGGCCAAGCAAATCCGCACTCAAACCGGCATCGGCCGCGGCGCCACGTCGGTCGGCAGCGTGGCCGTCGAGCTGGCGGAAAAGATTTTCGGCGGCGGCCTCACCGAACAAAGTGTGATGATTATTGGCGCAGGCAAAATGGGCGAGGCCTGCCTCCGGCATCTGGCCAAGAAGTGCGCCCGTTCGGTGCTCGTGTCCAACCGCTCCTTCGACCGAGCCCAAGCCTTGGCGACCGAGTTCGGCGGGCGCGCCATCCGCTTTGATGAGTGCCTCCAGGCCATGGCCGAGGCCGACATCGTGGTCAGTTCCACGGGTTGTCCACACACCATTCTCGACCGGGCGGACCTCGAGGAAGTCATGCGGACGCGGCGAAACCGGCCCTTGGTGCTGATCGACATTGCGGTGCCGCGCGACGTTGAGCCGGACGTGCAAAGGGTGCCGAACGTCTATCTTTACAACATCGACGACCTGGAGGCGATCGTTCGCGAGAACGTGCGCCTGCGGGAGCAGGAGCTGGCCCAATGCCGCGCTATCATCGAGCAGGAGACCACCGCGCTGATGGCCAAAATCTCGCCAACCTCTCAACCCCCACCCTATGAACCGAACATTCCTTCCACTCGAGGCTGGGCCCTTTGCGGCGCTGCCGCGGGCCGAAGCTGAAGCAGACACTTTCAACCAGAGGGGCGTGCCGCGAGCTCGCAGCACGGAAGGCCCTCGGTTGGGAAACGCAGCATCCCGTCGATGCCGCGTTATGAAAGCGGGCATTAGTCCAATGCCGCAGCAGTTCGAACTACGAACAAGAAAACGAAAACACGTGTAAAACAAACATATATGAAAAAACTAAGACTTCTCCTTGGCGGCTTGGCCGTTGGGGCGGTGGTCACATTCATGCCCTCGATTAGCAGGGCAACCATCATCGGTAGCGCGCATGACTTCACGGCGAGCACCAATTACTGGATCAATGGTACGGTAAACTGGGTTTCCCGCAGCAATGTATGCGGGGTTTGCCATGTCATCCACCATGCCAATCCAGACAGATCGGCGCCCTTGTGGGCTCACGCCTCCACCATCCAGACCTTCATAGTCTATTCCAGTCCGACCTTCCAAGGCGGAACCCCCACGATCAACGCCTCGTCCAAGGCGTGCTTGAGCTGCCACGACGGCTCGATCGCCATCAACCAAAGCTACGCCGCCACGGGCACCAATTATACCGGTGGAACCGCGGTTTACATCCAATCGCATGCCATCATCCCCGATGGCACGCCAGCCAACGATCTGAGCAACATGCACCCGATCGGGTTCAATTACCAGACGGCGCAAAGCGCGGATCCGGACATCAAGCCGTCCACCACCATCGTGCCCGGGACTAGCCAGACCATTGCCCAAGCCATGCTCAAAGGCGGCCAGGTCGAATGCGGCTCCTGCCATGACATCCATCGCACCAAGGGTGCGTCGGCTTCCAGTGGCATCTTCACCATCGTCAGCAGCGCGGGCTCGGCCCTTTGCCTGACTTGCCATTCCAAGTAACCTGACGGCTCTCTGAACTGAGCACGTTTCAAAACCAACACGGGGCGTCTGGCCCCAACTCGGCCAGGCGCCCGCCGTTCTCAGAAACGCAGAAAGTCAGTTGCTACCCCAAAACACTTTTGGGGCAGAGTAATTGTCGCAACGCAAATGCCAAAAGATGTGCAGTCAGCGTGGACCCCCGGTGACAGACTTAGGAGCGAGAATATGAATTGGATGAGCGCCGTCGAACCAAGTTCGCGTGAACACGCCCAGTGTGAGATTTGTCCCCTGAGCCGCGTCAAGGCTGGCGTGGCAGTGCGCATTAAGCAACTGTGCGCGTCCTCCGACCTCCAAAACCGCTTGCGGGAGTTGGGCTTTTGCGAGGACCAAGTCATCCGGCTGCTCACCAGCCAAACCAATTTTATCTGCCAAGTGTGCAACGTGCGGCTGGCCATCAGCGAGAAGCTGGCGCGCATCATCCTGGTCGAGCCCCTTGAGCCAGCCCCAGTCTGTGCTCGCCACGGTGAATGACCGAGGATCAACGGCCACTGAAAGCTGAACGCGTCAGGGACATTGATCGCCGGGCATTCCTCGAACGACTCTAGCGGGCTTTTCTCGCGCTCAAGTACCGTTGGATTCCCTGCGCGGCTTTTCGGCCATCCCGCACCGCATGCACCACCAGGCTCGGTCCGCGCGAGTCGTCCCCGCCGGCGAAGACTCCCGGCACACTCGTCATTTGGTTCTGGTCCACGATGACTCCGCCCCAGTCATTGACCGCAACCGGCGCTAACTCGGTGCCGGCCGGGAACGGAACAGGATCGAAGCCATACGCGACCAGGATCACGTCGGCGGCCATAAAAAACTCAGACCCGCGCACGGCCCGGGGCTTGCGCCTGCCGCTGCTGTCGGGTTCGCCTAATTCCATCTTCAGGCAGCGCACGCCCGCGATGGTGCCCTCGTCATTGCCCTCCAGGGAAACCGGGTTGGTCAGGAACAGGAATTGCGCTCCTTCCTCCACCGCATTCGCATATTCTTTGCGGCTGCCGGGCATATTAGCCAAGTCGCGCCGATACAAACATGCAGCCTCACTGGCTCCGCAACGAATGGCCGTGCGCAAGCAATCCATGGCGGTGTCGCCTCCGCCCAGCGTCACCACGCGTTTGCCCGCCACGTCGATGGGGGGCACCTCCAGCGGCAGCGACACATTTTTCTGGATCAGGAAAGGCAGCGATTGGAAGACACCCCGGAGATCGGCCCCAGGGACATCGAGAGGCTTGGCCCGCTGCGCGCCGATGCCAAGAAAAACCGCGTCAAATCGCGACAATAGTTCGTCGAGGCCGATGTCCTGGCCGACCGTGACCCCGAGGCGAAAGGAGACACCGCGCCGCCGGAGCAACTCCACGCGCCGCTCAACGACGGACTTTTCCAGTTTGAACGCCGGGATGCCGTTCATGAGCAAGCCGCCGGGCAGGGTTTGTGATTCAAAAACCGTCACGGCGTACCCGACCTTAACCAGTTCATCGGCGCAGGCCAAGCCGGCCGGCCCGGAGCCGACCACCGCCACGCTCAGTCCGTTCGGCGGAGCGGTCCGGACCTCGACGGCGCCGCGCGCCAGCGCGTATTCATTGATGAATTTCTCGATGGCGCCGATGCAAATGGGCTCCGACCGGCCATTGAGAATGCACGAGCCTTCGCACAGCCGCTCCTGCGGACACACCCGCGAACAGATTTCCGGCATGTTGCTGGTCGAGCGCGAGATTTCTGCTGCGCCCAAAAAGTCGCCCTCGGCGGCCAAATTAACCCATTCAGGAATCCGGTTCGAAAGCGGGCAACCCTTGACACAACTGGCCTCCGGGCACTGGATGCAGCGGCTCGCCTGCTCCCGGATCGTCGCCTCATCATAAAGCGAATAGATTTCGTGGAAATCAGAAATGCGCCTTTCGGCCGGGCGCTTGGGGGGGCCGGTCCGCTCGATCTCAAGCCAGGCGTATTTAGCTTTCCAGCTTGGTGGTGGCGGCGGTTCCATAATTCGGGCGCACTTTATCAGACACTATAAACCGTTCTATCATTTTTTCCAATGCCTGAATCCAAAGGGGGTGCTCGTTCAGGCAGGGAATGAGCGCAAACTTGGCCCCGCCGGCCACCAGGAAGGACTCGCGGCCCCGCAATCCAATTTCCTCGAGCGTTTCCAGGCAGTCCGATACGAAAGCCGGGCACATCACTAAGAGCTTCTTCACCCCGCTCGCCGCCAGCCGAGGGAGCTCATGATCCGTATAGGGCTTGAGCCAGGGATCCCGGCCCAGGCGGGATTGAAAGGCCACCGAGTATTTCTTCACGCCGGCCTGTTTTACGAAAGCCGCCACGGTCTTGAAACACTGGGCCCGATAGCAGGTCGCGTGAGCGGGGCTGGCGACCTGGCAGCAATTCTCGGCTTGCAAACAATGTGCGTTCGTCGGGTCGGATGTCCGCAGGTGTCGTTCTGGCAGCCCGTGAAAGCTGAACAAAACATGGTCGTAGCCGGCCGCCAGAAATTCCTGTGCCCGCGCCACCAGCGCCGCCAGGTAATCCGGTTGGTCAAAATACGGCGGCTGCACTTGGACGCGCATTCGAGGCGCAAGTTTCCCAGCCACCTCCTTCACGCGCACGACCGCCGTTTCGAAACTCGACATCGCGTAGTGCGGGAATAGCGGGATTAACAGCAGGTCCTCCACACCGGCGTGCGCCAACCGGCGCACCGCCTCCGGGATCGACGGGCTTTGGTAGCGCATGGCCAACTCGATGGGCACGTTGACCCGTTGTTGAAGGCTGCGTTGAACGTTGCGGCTCGTTACCACCAACGGGGAACCCGCCGGCGTCCAGATCTTTTGATAGGCCTCGGCCGACTGTTTGGGGCGCGACGGCAGGATCGCAAAGTGCACCACACAAAAGCGGACCAGCCAGTTCACGTCCAGCACGCGCGCATCCATCAGAAACTCCCGCAGATAGCGGCGCACGTCGGCCACCGCCGGTGAATCTGGCGACCCCAAATTAACCAACAGCACTCCGCTATTCATGCGCTGGATCGCTCGTCATTCCTGGTTCTTACCATCGCCGAGAATTGGTTCTCGTTCCTCCAGCCGATGGAACCGCCCGAGTGCAGGGCGCGACACGACGTGTACCGCCGTCGCGCCGCATTGGTCTTTTCCATTACTCGAAAATCGACGTTTCAACATGCCTGTTTCAATGCGGTTCAGGTTAGCAGGCTAATGTTGATAAGGCTAGCAGCTAATCCGCTGTTTAGCCCGATCAAGCAATAGATGTTCATCAAATGGCAAAAAAGGTTAAGCCCCTCGGAACCGTCTTCAATAGGTTCTTGAGCATGAAAACCGAGCTTTGCGAGCTAGCCTTAAAAGAGAAAACCGCGCGTACGAACAAGATCAGCGCCGCGCGGGTTTTGGGAGTGGCGGTCCTCCTCCTCGCCGCCGGTTGCGCCACCCATCCAAAGACGGCCAAGAAATTCAATTTCTTCCCGCCACCGCCCGACGAGCCGCGGCTTCAATTCCTGACGGCGTTTGCCTCCGAACATGACCTGCGAGGCAACGGCGGCAGCCTCCTGTCTTATGTCACGGGCGAGAAGCCGCCCGAAAACCCCTTCGGCAAGCCCTACGGGGCGGCTGTCAGCGGCAAGAAGATCTATGTTTGTGACACGTCCCTCGGGGTGGTGTTGGTGCTGGACCTGCAAGCCCGCCGCTTGCGCGGGATTTCGCCTCGAGGTGAAGGCTCCTTCAGGCTCCCATTGAACATGGCGATCGATGCGGAGGGCAACTACTACGTCGCTGACAGCGGCCGCGAACAAGTGATTATCCTGGATGCCGGCGAACATTTTGTCGCCGCCCTGGGGGAAAAGGGAGCGATGCAGCCCCGGGACGTGGCCGTGGGCAAGGACCGCTTTTATGTGGCGGACATTAAGAACCATTGTGTCCATGTGTATGATAAGGCGCAACGCACGGTCCTGTTCGACGTTCCCAATGCTCAGGACGCCTCCGACCTGAAGCGCAAGCTCTTCCAGCCCACTAATCTGGCGGTCGATTCAGAGGGCCGAATCTATGTGAGCGACTCCGGGGCTTATCGCATACAGGTCTATGATCCCAGCGGCAAGTTTCTGCGCACCGTCGGCCGATACGGTGACAACGTCGGCGAATTTACCCGCGTCAAGGGGGTGGCGGTGGACCGTGAGAACCGGCTGTATGCCGTGGACGCCGCCAGCCAGGTCGTCCAGATCTTTGATGACCAGGGCAAATTGCTCATGTGGTTCGGCCAACCCGAATCGAGCGATGTAGGGCTGGATCTCCCCAGCAAAGTGCTCGTGGATTACGACGATGTGGGCCTGTTTCAAGACCTGGCCGCGCCGAATTTTCAGATCGAGCATCTGGTGCTTGTGATTAATCAGTTGGGACCGCGCAAGGTGAGCGTGTTCGGTTTCGGACACAAGAAATGATCTGCCCAAGGCGATTCGCCCGATTCGTCCTTCTTCTGAGAGGCAAGATGCTTGAATCTCGCAAACTGCCCCTGCTGCTCGGAATCGCCGGCTTGGCGGCTCTCACCCTGACGGTCGGCTGCAGCTCGACCGCCAAGCGCAAGTGGTTGAGTTTTTTCCTTGACGGCGTTCCTTCGACCAACTCGGCGACGAACAAAGTTGCCGGCCTGCCTGCGCCCGCGGCGACCAATGTTGCCGAGGGCTCGGCGGCTCCAGCCGTCCCCCCGCCCGCGCCTGTTTTCTTTGTCCATCCACCCTACGATAAGCAACAGTGCAGTGCCTGCCACCTGGCCAGTACCGGAGAGCAACTTCGAGGTAATCCCAAGGACTTCTGCTTCGATTGCCACAAGAACTTCCTGGACACCGCCAAAGTAAAGCACCAACCGGTCGAGTCCGGCGAGTGCATGAGCTGTCACCTCCCCCACGAAGCGCCTAATACCAACCTTCTCGTACATACCGGCAAGGCGCTGTGCATGGATTGTCACGACGACCCAGTGGCTAAGCTCAAGGTGAAACATCAGCCCGCCCAAAGCGGTGACTGCCTTGCCTGTCACAATCCCCATGCCTCAAATCAGAAAAAGCTGCTGACCAAGCCGGAGGGAAATCTCTGCTTCGATTGCCACGATAATACCCAACAGCAGATCGCCAAGGCGAAGGTCAAACACCAGCCGGTCGAGAATGGCGAATGTTCCTCCTGTCATAATCCCCATGCCTCCGACCAGAAAGGGCTGCTCCTTAAACCGGACGGTAAGCTCTGTTTCGATTGCCACGAGGACACCCAGCAACAAATCGCCAAAGCCAAGGTCAAACATCAGCCGGTCGAGAACGGCGAGTGCGCGTCCTGCCACAACCCCCATGTGTCGGACAACAAAAAGCTGCTCGCCAAGCCGGAAGGCAAACTGTGTTTCGATTGCCACGATGATCTCCAGCAGCAAATCGCTAAGGCCAATGTTAAGCACCAGCCAGTCGAGAACGGCGAGTGCGCCTCGTGCCACAATCCCCACCAATCCGATCTTAAGAAGCTGTTGACCAAACCGGCCGACAAATTGTGCTTCGACTGCCACGACGATTTGCAGGCGGCCCTGGCGAAAGCCAAGTTCAAACACGACCCTGCCGCCAATGGCGATTGCGCCTCCTGCCACAATCCCCACCTCTCCAGCGAACCAGGTCTTTTGCTCAAGGGGCCGCAGCAGCTCTGCTTTGATTGCCATGAAGAAAAAGACATGGTCGCCGTCAAGGCCCATGCTCAGAACGGCACTAAGTCGTGCGTGGCCTGCCATGACCCTCACTGGGGCACGGACAAGTACCTGCTCAAGCCGCCCGCGAAAACTTCGCCAGCAGGAAAATGATCGGCCGCCAGACCATGAAGCGCAGCGCCCCCTCCCCCAGCCCGCCGGTCGGCGGCACCCTGCGCTTAGCCTCGGGCTTCCGCACGGGCGCTCGCCACGGTTGGTTGCTTTGGCTGGCAGTCGCAGCGGGTTGTCTCCTCAAGGCGCAGGCGCAGGAGCAGGAGCCGCGCTGGGTGACTCTCCGTCTGTCCAATGCCTACTTCGTCTGGGACGGGGAATTCGAGCAACAAACCATTTCCTCGTCGGCCGGCGGCAGCTCGGTCACCATCCAGCGGATTTATTTAGCCCCGGCAATTGGTCTCGAAGCGATGGGGTCCATCTACCATCCTAATCTCTTCGCCTTCACCCTGGCCGCCGAGCCCGGCTATGCCTACCAAAAAATCATCAATTCCGGCGGCGGCTCCAGCGCCAGTTTGACTCAGAACACTGTCCTCCAGAACTACCGCGCCAACGGCACGTTCTTCCAGACCAAACCCTTTTCTACCACGTTTTTCGCCAACGCCGCCCACGAAAACATTGAGTACGACATTTTCAACAACGCCGTGCTGGACACCCAAGGTTACGGCGTATCCACCGGCTATCGGGACGGACCAGTGCCGGTGACCCTCTCCTACGAGAAATCCCACGACGATGCGACTAGCCTCGGCGAGGAGACGATCCTCGACCAGCAAACGCTCGATTTCCACGCCCGCAACGAGCGCCAGGATAACAATTACACCGACTTGACGTATCGCTACGGTGAGTATGACCAAACGGTCAAGGTGCCCTCGAGCTCTTTCGAGAATGACAGCTCTTACCAGTTAGCAACGCTGCTCGATACCGAACACTTTGGTCAAAACGATCGCTTCGGCCTGAACACAACCATCACCTATAACCAATTAGACTCGGCGAACCTCCCCTCGAAGACCTTCAACGCCCACTCCGGCCTGACGATGGAAATGACGCCCCACCTGCAGGGCTTGCTCGATTACAATTTTACCGGCTATTCGGATAGCATGTCCGATTACGAGCAGCACTTCGCGCGCGCCGGGCTTCGTCACGAGCTCTACGACAGCCTCACCTCGGGGGTGGACGTCCACGGCGGCATCTCCCATTCCGGTTCAGATGATTCATCCGTCGATACCACCACGGTCGGCACACTCGGCATCTTGGGCTACAATAAGGTCCTCGGGGGTTGGGGCCATTTGAGCGTCGGCAATACCGCCGAGTACGATGTGGTGGACCAAAGCAGTAGCGGAGGAATCGTGGTCATCCCCAACGAATCTCACACGCTGACCGCCATCCCAACCCCCCTCAACCAACCCCGCGTCATTTCCATCATCAACGTGACTGATTCCACCGGCACTCGCCCCTTGCAGGAGGGAATCGACTACACCGTGGATCACGGCGTGGACCCCTGGGAAATCCAGCTCATTCCCACCAGTCCCATCATCCACAGCGGCGGCACCGTCTTGGTGACCTACGAGGTCCAAGCCAATCCCTCCGGCACCTACGCCACTTTCCAGGATCAATTCCAGGCCCGCCTGGACCTGTTCAATCGCCTGCTCAGCTTCTATGCGCGCCTGAATGACATCGACAATTACACCAACACCGCCGGCTTTGTTCTCGAAAACGTCGTCGAGACCCAGGCCGGAGCGGAGTTCAACTGGCACGGCCTGCACCTGGCCGGCGATTACGACGACCGCCATTCCAGCCTGCACTACAGCTATACCACCGAATCCTTGGCCGAGTCCTATGTGCTCCAGTCCACTCCCGACTCCTCCTTCTCGATTGACTTGCACCAACGCTGGACGGATTATCCCAGCCAGCACCAGCGCGCCACTTATTACGATTTCATTGGTCGTTTCGAGTGGCGCCCCACCGCGGCGTTGACCTGGACCGTCGAGGGCGGCCTGGAGCAGCAACGCGGGCGCGGGCTGGACCAGGATCTTGCCGCGGCACGCACCCACTTGGATTGGAAGCGGGGCAAGCTGACGGTGAACCTAGGCTACGAATACGAGAACCAGAACTTCGCCGGCGAGCTCAGGGCACGCCACTTTGTTTTCTTGCGCGCCAAACGACTCTTCTGATATGCGACATCCTCATCCTTATCTCCATGCCTTCCAGGTTGCTCTCCTGGCCGCCGCCCTTGGGGTGCTCACCGCTTGTGCCTCTACGAAACACGACGTCGCGGCTTCGGCTCCGCCTGGCCCCGTATGGCCACCGCCGCCGGCGCAAGCCCGCGTCGCCTACCTCGAGAGCATCTCCGGTCCCGCCGATATCGGCCAGGGCCCTTCGGTTTGGAACAAGGTTTCCACCTGGCTCTCGGGCAACGCCACCCAACGGGATAACCTCGTCAAACCCTTCGGCTTGGCCTTGGATGACCAGACCAATCTCTGCCTCACCGATACTGCCCAAGCAGCGGTTTACTATTGCGACTTCGCCCGGAGGAAATGGCGGCGCTGGGACATGGCCGGCAAGACGCGCTTCGTCTCTCCGGTGGCTGTGGCCCGCAAGAATGGCATCTTTTATGTCGCGGATTCCGAGCTGGGAAAAGTGCTAGCTTTTCGCGACGATGGCCACGAGGTCTGGGAAATCGCCGCACCCTTGCAGAGGCCAGTTGGACTGTGCCTGGCCGGCAATAGCCTTTACGTCACCGACAGCCAAACGCATTCGATCTTCAGCTTCGACCTGGGTGGACACCTGCGTTTTTCCTTCGGCAAGCGAGGTTCAGAGCCCGGCGAATTCAACTTCCCCAGCCACCTGTCGTGCGACGCCAGGGGGCTGCTCTGCGTGACCGACTCGATGAACTCGCGCGTGCAGGTCTTTGATGCCGAGGGAAAACTCCTGCGCCAGATTGGCAGCGCGGGCGATACGTCCGGACATTTTGGCCGCCCCAAAGGGACGGCTTGCGATAGCGCCGGACACCTCTATGCGGTCGATGCCCTGTTCGATAATGTGCAGGTCTTCGATGCGGATGGCCGCCTGCTGCTCGATTGGGGCACCGCGGGTTCCGGACCCGGCGAGTTCTGGCTGCCCAACGCCATTGTCATTTCCCAGGACAACCGCATTTTCGTAGCCGACACCTACAATCATCGCGTTCAAGTCTTCCAGTACTTAGGTGGCTCATGAACCCTCCGCCCGCAAACTTAATCCTTCGGTTTAGGCCCTCCTCCGCGCCCCGAGCAGCGCGGACTGTTTCCACGCTCATTTCGATCGCGCTTCAACTCTGCCTTTATGGGCTGCTCCTGTTCGCGTCTGCCGAGCCGGCACCCGCCGAGAGCATCGTCAGTTCCAAGCACAACCTCTCCGTGAACAGCACCGCCAACATTCGGGCCCAGACCAACACCGAAATCTGCATTTTCTGCCACACTCCCCATCACAGCAGCAAAGATGCCCCCCTTTGGAATCACGCGAGTTCGGGCGCCACCTACACACCCTACACCAGCTCGACCACTAAAGCCAAAATTGGCCAGCCCACCGGCGCCTCCAAAGTTTGCCTTAGTTGCCATGACGGCACCGTCGCCCTGGGCAGCGTCCACAGCCTGCGCAGCCCCATCCTCATGCGCAATGGCGTCGTCACCCTGCCGAAGGGCAAGACCATGCTCGGCACTGACCTGTCCGGCGATCACCCAATCTCCTTCCTCTTCGACTCTGCCCTCGGCGGCGCTGATGGCCAGTTGCAAAACCCCCTCACCCTGACTCACAAGGTCAAACTCGACCATTCGGGCCAGATGCAATGCACCTCCTGCCACGACCCGCATAACAATCAGTTCGGCCAATTCCTCGTCCAGGACAACACCGGCTCCGCTCTCTGTCTGGCTTGCCATCAGATCAAACCCTGGGCCACGTCCGCTCACGCCATCTCAACCAAAACCTGGAACGGCGTCGGCGCTAACCCCTGGCCGAACACCAGCTACAAAACCGTCGCCGCCAATGCTTGTGAGAACTGCCACACTCCGCATATCGCCGGGGGCAAAACGCGCTTGCTCACCTTCGCTAACGACGAGAATAACTGCTATTCCTGTCATGGCGGCTCCGTGGCCGCCAAGAACATTGTGGCCGAGTTCAACAAACCGAGCGCCCACCCCATCCTGCTCTCCCGTAGCACCCATGATGCCGCGGAAAATCCTCTGACCATGGCGCGCCACGTTACCTGCGTCGATTGCCATGACCCTCACGGCTCCAGCGCCGCTACCCCATTGCAGCCGCAGGTTTTTGCGGCTGCCGCCCGCTCGCTTTCGCCCGCCATTGCCGGTGTCCCCGGCGTCAACGCCGGCGGCGGCTTTGTCAAACAAATCGCCAGTGAGGACGAGTTGTGCTACAAATGCCATGCCGATTCGGTTTCCAAGAAGCAAGCTGTGGTTCCTCGCCAGTTCTCTCAGACCAATACCCGCCGGCAGTTCTCCAGCGGCAACGCCTCCTTCCACCCCATCCAGTCCGTGGGACGCAATCCCAAGGTGCCGAGCCTCGTCTTGCCCTGGCGCGAAAACAGCCGGATGTTGTGCACGGATTGTCACAACAACGACCAGGCATCCAGCCTCAGCAAGTCCGTCGTCAGCGGCCCGCATGGCTCGGTTTATTCTCCCCTGCTCGAGCGCCAGGAGTTGCTGACGGATTTCACCCCCGAGAGCCCGTCCTCTTACGCATTGTGCTACGGGTGCCACAGCCGTAGCAGCATCCTCGGCGATCAGAGTTTCCGGGCCAGCAATAGCCAGGGCCAGGACCGCGGCCACCGCTTTCATGTCGTGGACCAGCAGACCGCCTGCACCACCTGTCACGATCCGCACGGCGTCGCCACGGCCAGCCACCTCATTAACTTCAACAAGGTCTATGTCACCCCGTCCAGTACCGGCCAAATGCTCTACACCAGCACCGGCAATGGCAGCGGCACCTGCACCCTCACCTGCCACGGCTTCACTCACAACGCCTCAGCCTACCCGATCCCCGCACCCTTCCTGCGCGCCGGCGCCAAAAGGAAATAACTCAGGCTCTCAGTTAGTACAGGATCTTATCGGGCTTCCTCTCCCACTCCTCGAAAGCTGCCAGCGCTTCCCGGTGCAGCAGTTGCTTCATCACCAGCTTGCGTTCAGAGA
>Ga0209517_10001175_pt1 | contig 40925 bp, 27 predicted proteins | sample PeaSoiMetSII2010_FD_187695 | JGI IMG/M metagenome (GOLD analysis project Ga0209517, IMG submission 187695) | Peat soil microbial communities from Weissenstadt, Germany - SII-2010 (SPAdes) (version 2) | ecosystem: Environmental > Terrestrial > Soil > Wetlands > Peat | place: Germany...
TTCATCGCCTATGATCTATTCGTAAAACATATGGCTTTCTATGTTGGCGACGCCATAGACGTGGGGGTTGAGATTCTGCCCATGAAATCGATGCAGGAACAAATGTCATCCGGGCCAGGATACTACGAAGCCGCACTGTACGACGTGGTGCGTCAAGGCCGAGGGGTTCCCGCCGTCCCACTGGTGCTTGTTGGCATCGCTCCCTAGTAATTTCTTGACCCGATATTGCTGTGCTCGCTTGTATGGCGTCGGGCTCTGAAAAGACCTTTCACTCCCCATAAAACAGAACCCCGCCGGAGGCCTTGCGGCTGGTCCGACGGGGAGGAAATCTCAAGAGCCATATCAACCCCAGGGCGCCGGCTTGTCAAGCGCCCATGTAGCCAAGTTAGAGAGGGCGAGCAATCCTTCACTGGCTCGATCGCGCTCAACCACCGTGCAGGTCCAGCGTTCGAAGCGGTCCTTTTATGCTCAGCGCATTTTTCTCTTGACAAACGGGACGACATAGGCTACAGTTGTTCTGTGGGGTTGGGCAGGGGTCAGGCCCTGCCGGTAAGGTCATGTCAGAAAGTCCTCTTCTGTTTTCGTCCGTAGTCCCTGCCTGTGGTTTCTGCCTCCAAAGTGCAGTCGAGAAGTCGAGGAGTGCAAAAGCAAGGGCAGGTAGGCAGATGGGCAGGTGGGCAGATCGTTGTCGAGGAATTGGACACCAATTGCCGACCGCAAGCGACGGACCGCAGGCCGGAAGGTGGTGCAGGGCTCCCCAACGTCTCGGCTCCTCCTCTTATCGACCGCAAAATCGGGGGAACAAAGCGAGAATGTCTATGAAAACAAAGGAAGAGGTCAAAAAGTCGAGCGGTCGAGCGCAGTCTCTGGCATTGACCCACCCCTCACCCGGCTCGCTACTCTCGCCACCCTCTCCGCAAGGGAGAGTGCCGATGATGACGTTCGTTCTCAGTATACAAAAATCGTGGGAACGAACCTACAGAAGTCCTTGAAAACAAAGGAAGGCGAATGTTACAAAGTGCGAAAACGAACTCAAAATGAAGCCAATTTTGAGCACAAAATGCGGGAATCAAGCCCTGATTCGGAAGTTGCGCGGAGCGTCGGGAAGAAACCCCTCACCCGGCTCGCTACTCTCGCCACCCTCTCCCCAGGGAAGAGGGCTGCTGGACGAGGTTTGGTCGGAAACGCGACGCAATGCGAGAAAACACAAAAATTGGGGGAACAAAGCCAAGAAGTCATTGAAAACAAATGACAAGTACAAAATGTCTGGTAGCACAGACCGCCGGTTCTGCGGTCTGCGGCTTTTCCATGACTGCTGGGGCTGGCCGCGGACCGCAAACACGGCGGTCCGCGCTACACCAAAATCGGCGGAACAAAGCGAGGATGTCTATGAAAACAAAGGACAAGTACAAAAAGTCGCTGTGCCGTACAGTGCCGGACGAAACGCCGACCGCCTTCCTTGACTCCGGCGCTCACCTTCAAGCGGATACGGTTGACCGTCGCCGATTCCTGCAATCTGCCGTAGGCGCAAGCCTGGCCCTCACGGGAATGAGCCGCGCGCAAACGAAGCGCCCGGCGTCGCCCAACGCTTTGATTCGCGTAGGATTGATCGGCAGCGCTGGCCACCGCGAGGTCCTCCTGAGCAGTATTCCCAACCTCCCTGGCGTTCAGTGGACTGCCTATGCTAAGGGGGAACCCGGTGAAAACTGCGCGTGGGTGCAAAAGCAATTCCCCGGGAGCAGCCGAACCCGCGTGTACGAGAACTATCACCACATGTTGGAGAAAGAGCCGCTTGACGTGGTGGGAGTTTGCCTGCCGTTCTACCAGAATGCCGAGGCGGCAATCCAAGCCGCTCGCAAGGGTATCCATGTGCTTTCGGAAAAGCCCGCGGCCATCAATCTCCCGGACCTCGCCCGCCTGGAGCAGGAGATCCACCAGAGTGGCGTTTGTTACAGCATTATGCTGAACATGCGTGCGCTACCCATTTTCCAGGCCGCTCGCAAGGCCGTCCAAGAGGGGGCGATTGGCGAACCCATTCTGCTTTCCAGTCAGAAATCCTACCAATTCGGCGCCGAGCGACCTTGGTACTACAAGGAGAGGAAAACCTACGGAGGCACGATTCCTTGGGTGGGCATTCATGCTCTTGATTACATGCGGTGGGTTTCCGGACAAGAATACTCCCAGGTGGCCGCTTTCGAAGGTAACAAGGCGCACCCGCAAACCCCTGGCTGCGAGGACCACGCCGGCTTGCTGTTCCGCTTGGCCAATGGCGGCACGGCGACCTGCCACCTGGATTTCCTTCGCCCGGAAAGTGCGCACACCCACGGAGATGACCGCCTCCGCATCGCGGGGAGTGAGGGAGTGCTAGAGGCTGAGGATTTGAACAATAGGGTGAAGCTGATTAGCGCCAAAGGCAGGTCGGGAGAATTGCCTCTCGGAGCGCCCGTGGATTTCTTCGGAGCGTTTATTGCCGCCCTCCGCGGTGAGGGCGAGCCTTTGGTTTCGACCGAGGATGCCTTCGCCATCACGCGAATTTGTTTGCGTGCCCGCGACGCCGCCGATACAGGAACCTGGGTAAAGCTTTAAGCCCGTGTAACTCAATGCGACATGTAGGCTAGAAGACTTGCACTTGCCCATGCGGTTCGCAAGCCATGCATGCTTCGAAGTACCTGACGTATAAGTCACCCATCAAGCGGCTACCTTTGCGGCGATCCTCCTGGTAGAATCCGTGCCACGGCAGAGATTCCGGAACGATCGCTCGATCCCCCCAACGTCAGCGGGTTACTGCTTGGCGCAGGCGCAACAGAATCGAACATCAAACCCCGACCTTTGGGTTTCAAGACCCTCCATTTTGTCGTCCACGTCTCGGGACTATCCGGGCCTTGGTTCCCGGACAGTGCTTCAACTCTGTTATGCCTTCTTCTACCGTCGCTTCACCGTTTCGTGCTAACGAGCGGCTCTCCGAGATCTTCGGGAACGACCGCAGCCTCATATGTCCCCGCCGACTTCTTCTTAGGGCAGATAGCTCGACACTTCATCGACCGCGCGTGAACACGAGCGGCCCCGTGCCCGGTTCGGTGACTTGATGTCCACACAAGGTGAGCTGGTTCCGCAGGTCGGCAACAATGTCCAGTCAGTGAAGGGTGATTTCGCGCGGGCCGCAGCCTCGTTTACGTCGCTGCTGCGAAGACGGGGCTAAAGGGCGCTCCATAGTCAAATTGCCTGTTTGTGGGGAAGTATTTCAATTATAGCGAGTTATAGGACTTTGCAGGACAAGAGCAGCCGATTCGATTAAGGGTGATTTCGCTCAGAGGGCGATCTCGCGCAGTTGTCGCCGAAAATGGCCGTCACTTGATCATAGACACAGTGCCCGTTTGAAGGTCCCATGCTTGTTTGCGCTTGATGCAAAATGTAGCACACTCCCGAGAATGCCAAGTACAACAAGTCCGTTTTCAGGATCGCACGGGCGCGAGAATCTGCAATGGGGCTATAACGTCCCGTGAGTGCGGTTATGGCCGATCTCGTGCCAGTAGCGGGATAGTCATAGTCAGTCGAAGGAGTTCCACCATGGGCACACTTCAGGTCTCTCCGATTCCGGACAAACCCAGTGTTTTTTTTCCTGAAATTGCGAGCGCTGAAGACAAGTTCCGTGCTTGCCTTCAATGCGGCGTTTGCAGCGCTTCTTGCCCCATGGCAAAAGCCATGGACTTTCCACCCCGCAAGGCTGTGAAGATGCTGATGGAGGGACGGTTTAACGAGGTCGTGGAAAGCAACACCCCATGGCTTTGCGTTTCTTGTCACACCTGTGCAGCACGTTGTCCCAGCAAGTTGCAGATTTCCGACGGTCTTTTTCCGGCTCTGCGCGCCGCGGTAATGGCTGGAGGGAAGCCGCTGCCCTCGGACCTGCAAAAAGCCTTGCAGAACACTTACCTTTACGGGAACCCCATGGGTGAGTCTCCGCGCAAGCGCGCCGACTGGGCGAAAACCGCGGGTGTACCGGTCCCCCGCATTTCGCAACTGCGTCGGCCCGTGGATGTGCTCTGGATCGTGGAGTGTTCCCCCTCGTTCGATCCGCGAAACCAGGAGGTCTCGCGAAAACTGGCCCGCATCCTCAACACCCTGGGCGTGGACTTTGCCATCCTCGGTCACGAAGAGCGCTGCATGGGCGATTGCGAATGGCTGGCGGGTGAGCGCGGTCTTTTCGAGATGCACATCGAACGAAACATCGATATCTTCAATAAGTATCGTTTCAAACAAATTCTCCTCACCGATCCGCACGCTTACCGTGCGTTGCGCAATATCTATCCCAGCATGGGTGGGGTCTTTGACGTGCAGCACTATACCCAATTCCTTGCGGAGCGACTGGACCAACTCAAACCGCTTCTCAAACAAAAACTGAACGCGACCGTCACGTATCACGACTCTTGCTGCCTGGGCCGGAAAATGTCTATTTACGATGGACCGCGTGCGCTGCTCCAGGCTCTGCCGGGGCTAAAACTAGTGGAAATGATCCAGAACCGGGAATCCAGCCTCTGCTGCGGCGGGGGCTCGGTCACGGTTTTCCTCGACCGTTTCATCCAGGAACGAGTGAAGGATCGCTTGGCCGACCAGCGCGTGGAGCAGGCGGTAGCCACCAAGGCTGAGATCCTGGCGGTGGCCTGTCCCTACGAGCCTTCGCGTTTTGAGGATGCCGTGAAGATCACCGGTCACGAGGGGAAACTCATGGTCTGCGACATCATCGAAATGTTGGCCAATTCCATGGGACTCGCCTGAGGGAGGGAAAAACCATGAACATTGCTGTCCTTGCCAAGCAGGTGCCGGACTTGGTGGAGGGTTTGGAAATAGATCCGAGCGGCAAGGCCTTGGACGTCAATTACCTCCGATACATCCTCAGTGAGTCCGACGATCATGCGCTGGAACAAGCGCTCCTGCTCAAAGAGAAAGTGGGCGGGCGCGTCGAAGTGTTTGCCCTCAATCAGGGCGAAGCCAGGGAATCTTTGGTCGCGGCCATCGCGAAGGGCGCCGACCGGGCCGTTCTGGTGGACGCGGGGCTCGATTCACCCCTTAACAACCACGCGGCGGCGCAGATCTTCGCGGGGTTGCTTGGTGGCGGGCTGTTTGACTTAATCCTGACCGGGGTGCGCGCCATCGACGACTTGGATGGCTCGCTGGGTGGCCTCGTGGCTGGCTCTCTTGACCTACCGTATGCAGCTCTGATTCGGAAAGCAGAAGCCGACGGAGATGGGAAAACCGTAATAGTCCAGAAGGAGTACCCAGGCGGCTATGCCGTAGAGTTGGTGGTGCGCCTGCCGGCCGTACTGGGCATCCAAGCTGCCGAACAGCCGCCACGCTATGTCCCGATCAGCCGTCTGCGCCAAGTGATGAAGACGGCAACGGTCGAGGAAGTCTCCGTCGCACCACCGAGTCAGCAACCCCTTGACGTCACATGCCTGTTCAAGCCCGAGGAGGGTGCAGGTGCGGTGATGATTTCGGGTGGTGCCCAAGAAGCCGCCCGACAAATCATGAGCCTTCTTTCCGAACGTCGTCTACTGAGGTGAAGTGTGCGCAACGACATCCTAGTTTTCGCCGAGCATTTCCGAGGGACACTCAACGACATAACGTACGAGCTCTTGGGTAAAGGCCGCGAACTCGCTCAGAGCTTGGACAGCAGACTGTTAGTTAGTCTCCTGGGCCATGAAGTGGGAGGGTTGGTCGAAAGGTTGGGGGTGGCCGACCAAGTCTGCCTGGTGGACCGACCGGAGCTGAAGGAGTTCGCTTCCGACTCTACCAAAGCAGTTCTGGAGGCCATACTCGCAGATGTTCAACCGCGCTTGGTGCTGCTAGGCAGCACGTCGATTGGCCTGGAGTTGCTGGGTCTCATTTCGGCGCGCAAAGGTATCCCATGCCTTGACAACTGCACTCGGCTCGAGTCCAGAGACGGGAAGTTGGTCGCAACCTGCCAGATCTATGGCGGCAAAGTCTTTGTGGAGGTGGCGCTGCCTGAGGCCACAACCCTGGTCGCCGTGGTTCCAGGATCGTTTCCCAAGGAGCCTGGAGAAGTTGCTTCCAAGCCTGAACTTCGGAACATCGCTTTGCCACCCGTGTTGCCCGAAGCGCGGACGACGTTTCGGAAATTGTTGGAGCCGCCCTCAGGAGATGTGGATATTACCAAAGCACCCATTCTCGTGGGTGTAGGACGGGGCATCCAGAACGCCGACAATATGTCTTTGGCGGAGGAGCTTGCGGCAGCCTTGAGCGGAGTAGTTTGCGCCTCGCGGCCGGTAATCGACCAGGGCTGGCTGCCACTCACTCGACAGGTCGGGAAGTCCGGCATGACCGTCAAACCTAAGCTTTACTTGGCATTGGGGATCAGTGGGGCGCCGGAGCATCTGGAAGGGATGAAACAATCTGAGCTGATTGTGGCTGTCAACACAGACCCGAACGCGCCCATTTTCAGCGTCGCCCACTACGGCGCGGTAGTTGACGCGCTAGAACTCTTGCCATTATTGACGGAAGAGGTTAGCAACCAAGTCACGAAGAAGGCAAGCGCATGATACCTACAACGGCAAAACTAGGGTTGGTACCCGGCTGGGCCGTCCTCTGGTTGTTTTTCCTGGTGGCCGTGGGAATCTTTGCTCGGCGTGTTGTCTTCCTTATTCGTTTGCTTAAGTTGGGCCGAGCAGAGAATCGCTTTGACAATATCCCGGAACGGTTGAAGCGAGTGCTTATCTACGTCTTCGGCCAGCGTCGGCTGTTGGACGAGCCCCTGGTGGGCATTCCCCACGTGCTCATATTTTACGGGTTTCTCGTCTTCTTGATGTCCACCAGCGGCATGCTCTTGCAGGGGCTCTTCCCTTCTTTGCACCTGCCAGGCATGGAGAGCAACCGGTACTTGGCTCCCGTGGTGGACGTCTTTGCATTGCTGGTCCTGGGGGGTTTGGCGGTTTCCTCTTTCCGGCGCTTTGTGATTCGCCCCACAGGATTGCAGCTAACTTGGGACGCGACCCTGGTGAATATCCTGATTGCGTCGCTCATGCTGACCTTTCTGTTGATGGAGGCGTTCCACCGGATATCGTCACCCCTAGCGGGCGGGGTTTGGGTCCCGGTGGGCAACTGGCTTGCGGGACTAGCGGGGAGTTCGGCTGCGCTGAGGGCAAATGCAGCCCTATTCCATAGTCTGTTCTGGTGGGCGCACGTTCTGATTGTGCTTTTTTTTCTCGCCTACCTTCCTTCTTCCAAGCACCTTCATCTGTTGGCCGCTCCCTTCAGCGCGTTCTTCAGCCGACTCGAGCCGACCGGGCGTCTGGCGGCACCGATGGACGAGCAAGTACGCTTGGGAGCTGAACGCCTGGAGGAATTCACCTGGCGCCAATTGCTTTCGGCCTTTGCCTGTGCGGAGTGCGGACGTTGCGAGCGTGCCTGCCCCAGCCGTCAAGTCGGTGAACCATGCTCCCCACGCCAGTTGGTTCACAACTTGAAGGAACAGCTCTTGCGTTACGGCCCCGCTCTGCTCAGCCACGCGCGGGTGGCAGCGGATGGTGGAGAACCGACCATGATCGGGGGCCTGATCTCCGCCGGGGAGCTCTGGGGTTGCACCACCTGTCTGTCTTGCTCCGAGCGCTGTCCCGTTCTGAATGAGCACATGTCCATTATGGTGGATTTGCGCCGACGTCTGGTGGAGCGGGGAGAGGTTGACAAACACCTCGAAGAAGCCCTTCGGAACTTGGCGCGCTACGGCAATTCTTTCGGCCAGTCAGAACGTAAGCGTGCCGTGTGGACGCAGGCCCTGGATTTCAAGCCCAAGGACGCTCGTAGAGAGCCGGTGGAGTGGCTGTGGTACTTGGGTGAATACGCCGGCTACCATCCTGCGCTCCAGCACATCACCCAGTCGTTGGCCCGGGTGCTTCACGCTGCCGGCACCAACTTCGGGATTGTATATGAAGCAGAACGGAACTCCGGAAATGACATCCGGCGAGTGGGTGAAGAGGGTTTGTTTGAGCTGCTGCGGGAAAAGAACATGGCAACCTTCAAGAAAGCCCAGTTCAATAAACTTTTCACGACCGACCCCCACGTCTATAACACCTTTAAGAACGAATACCCGGATCTCAACCATGGGCGGCACTCCGTGTATCACTACAGCGAACTGATTCGAGACTTACTCCAGCGCGGGCAGTTGAAAGTTACTCGCAGCTTGCCTTATCGGGTGACTTATCACGATCCTTGCTACCTTGGCCGGTATAACGGGGTGTACGACGCGCCGCGGAGGGTTCTGCGGGCTCTCGGCGTGGATTTGAAGGAGATGCCGCGTTCGCGCCGTAATAGCCTCTGCTGCGGTGGAGGCGGTGGTCGCGTCTGGATGGAGGAGATTGGCGAGGTCCATTCCCGTCCGAGTGAAAGTCGCGTGCGGGAAGCCGCGGCGCTCGAAGGCGTTCAATTCTTGGTAGTGGCTTGCCCGAAAGACTACGTTATGTTCACGGACGCTTTGAAGACGACGGGCCTCGAGGCGCGGTTGGCCGTCAAGGATTTGACCGAGCTCGTGGCGGAGGCGGTAAGTGTCGCGTAGACAACTTGACCGCGGCGTGGGCCGAGTTTGGGCTCGCTTCCCTGTCGTGATCCTAAGGTGAGAGGACACTGTCATGAGAGGTAATGGGAACAATGGTGTACGGGTGGGCGTTTACGTTTGCCACTGCGGGACGAACATCGCCGGCAAGGTGGATATGAACGTGGTGGTCGAGAGCGCTTCCAAACTGCCCGGGGTGGTGATTGCGCGCGAGTACAAATACATGTGCTCGGACCCAGGGCAGGACCTGATTGGCCAGGATGCAAAGGAATTCGGGCTCAACCGTGTTGTGGTTGCTTCTTGCTCCCCTCACCTGCATGAGCTGACCTTTCGGAAGGCTACGGCCAATGCCGGGCAAAACCCCTACCTGTTCCACATGGTGAACATTCGCGAGCACGTCGCTTGGGTTACCGATGACCCCGCGATGGCAACCATTAAGGCCCAAGCGCTGATCAAGGCGGCTGTGCAACGCGCCTTCTGGCATCAGAAACTGGAACGCCGGCGGTTTCCGGTCAACCCGAATGTGCTGATCGTCGGGGGGGGCATTGCAGGTATCCAGGCAGCGCTGACGTTGGCGGACGCGGAGAAGCAGGTTTACCTTGTGGAGCGCGAACCGTCGATAGGCGGGCACATGGCGCAATTTGATAAGACCTTTCCCACCCTCGATTGCGCCGCCTGTATCTTGACGCCTAAGATGACGGCGGTGAAACAGCACCCCAATATCCACCTCATGACCTACTCAGAGGTCAGCGCCGTGAGCGGGTTTGTGGGAAATTTCAAGGTCAAAGTGAAGCGCTATCCTCGCTACGTCGACGAAGAGAAATGCGTGGGATGCGGCGAGTGCATTGAGGCCTGCGTGTACAAGGAGGGCAAGTACCCGAATGCGTTTGATTTGGGTCTGGCCAAGCGCAAACCTATTTACCAGTCTTTTCCCCAGGCGGTCCCACAGGTACCGGTGATTGATGCCGAAGCCTGCATTGAATTCAAATCTCATAAATGCCCCAAGGGCTGTGTGGAAGTGTGCGGCGACCGGAACGCCATCAATTTCAACCAGCAAATTCAAGAAATTGAACTGGAAGTGGGCACCGTGATTATGGCCACCGGTTTCAAGACTTTTGATCCGCACCGGTTGCCCCAGTATGGCTACGGCAAGTTTCCTAATGTCTACACCAGCCTGGAAATCGAGCGATTGCTTAATGCCTCAGGGCCTACGCAAGGCCAAGTGACCTTGAAAGGTGGCCGGAAGCCCGAGTCCATCGGCGTCCTCCACTGCATCGGCTCTCGCGATGAGAACACCAACAAATACTGCTCGCGCGTTTGCTGTATGTACTCGCTCAAGCTGGCCCATCTCCTCAAGGAAAAGACCGGAGCGCGCGTTTACAACTGCTACATCGATATGCGTACCCCGGGTAAAGGATTTGAGGAGTTCTACAAGCGCGTGTTGCAGGAAGGCATCACTTGCATCCGGGGTAAAGTCTCGGAAGTAAGCGGGTGGCCGCAGTCCCCCGCTGAACGGGGCAAGTTGATTCTGCTCGTTGAAGATACGCTGGTGGGTGAATTACGGCGGATCCCGGTGGACATGGTAGTGCTCTCCGCCGGGCTGGAGCCCCAAGAGGACAGCGAGGCCGTCCGGCGGCTGTTCAATCTCGGGTGCTCCGCGGAAGGGTGGTTTCTCGAGCGTCATCCCAAACTCGCTCCTGTGGATACCTTTACCGACGGTATCTACCTCGCTGGATGTTGCCAGGGACCGAAGGACATTCCCGATACCGTGGCCCAGGCAGGCGCCGCAGCCGCGCAAGCTCTGTCTTTGATTTGCAGAGGCTACGTGGAGATGGAACCCAACACCGCTTGGATTGACGAGGAACTCTGCTCGGGGTGCCAGGTGTGTGTCGGCATGTGCCCATACACCGCCATCCATTTTGACGCGGAGAAGAAGCAGGCCGCTTTGAACGAAGCCCTCTGTAAAGGCTGTGGGACGTGTGTGGCCGCCTGCCCTTCGGGCGCCGCGCAGCAGAACCTCTTCCGAGATGAACAGCTCTTTGCTGAGGTGGAAGGAGTGCTGGCATGAACAACGGATTCAAACCTTCAATCGTTGGGTTCTTCTGCAACTGGTGCACGTACCTCGCCGCGGACCTCGCCGGGACTTCGCGAATGAAATATGCTCCGAACGTCCGCGTAGTGCGCACCATGTGTTCCGGGCGAGTGGACCCGCAACTTGTCTTGTGGGCTTTTCGAAACGGCGCGGACGGCGTGTTGGTTGGCGGTTGCCATCCGGGCGATTGCCACTATCAGGAGGGCAATTACAAGGCTATGCGCCGGACTAACTTGCTTCGAAAAATGCTTCCTCAGTTCGGTATCGAACCGGAGCGCGTACGCCTGGAATGGATTTCCGCGTCTGAAGGAGAGCGCCTGCGTGACGTTATGAACGAATTCACCGAGCAGATTCGCCGGCTGGGACCGCTGCGCTCCGCGGCGACAAAGAAAGAGGAAGCCGCCGCGTAGCGGCGAGAGCGCTGGGCGCTTTGTCTCATCTACTCTCTCCAAGGAGTGAAGGAACCATGGGCAAACCCAAAGTGGCTTTTTACTGGTGTGCAAGCTGCGGGGGTTGTGAAGAAGCTATCGTCGACTTGGCCGAAGGGATCCTCAAGGTCGTGGAGGCGGTGGATATTGTCTTCTGGCCCGTGGCGCTGGACTTCAAGCGCTCCGACGTCGAAGCTATGCCTGACGCTTCGATCGATGTCTCGTTTGTCAATGGGGCGATTCGCCTGTCTGAACAGGAAACGATGGCAAAGCTCATGCGCCGGAAATCGAAGATGGTCATTGCTTATGGAGCGTGCGCGTATCAGGGCGGAATACCGGGCCTCGCCAACCTAACCGAGAAGGAAGCCATTCTCGATTACGTCTATCGCCAAGCCCCGTCCAATAGCGATGGCGCTGCCAATCGCCCTCAACAGCACACTCGAGTCCAGGAAGGCGAACTGGAGTTGCCCGAGTTTTATGACATGGTGAAAGCCCTCGACGACGTCATTGACGTGGACTACTACATCCCTGGCTGCCCACCTACGCCGAAGATCACCCTACGGGCTATCGAAGCAATCCTTCAGGGGCAATTGCCCGAAAAAGGAGCTGTGCTGGCAGGTGACCGCGCACTCTGTTACGAGTGCGACTTAAATTCCACCAAGCCGGAAAAACTCCTGGTCAGTCAGTTGAAGCGAGTCCATCAGGTCATACCCGAACGCGACAAGTGTTTACTTGCGCAAGGCATTATGTGTCTCGGGCCCGTTACTCGCGGTGGCTGCGAGGCGCTCTGCGTCCATGGCGGAATGCCCTGCACAGGTTGCTTCGGGCCGCTCGAGCGAGTTCGCGATTATGGCGCCAAGGCGCTCTCGGCCGTGGCCTCAATTGTGGATACTACGGATGAGAAGGCCCTGGCCAAAGCCTTCGAGGGTTTACCAGACCCCGCGGGAACGTTTTATCGCTACAGTGCGCCGGCATCATACCTGGAGCGCAAGCGTCAAACTGTCTAGAGGTGCATCATGGCTCAGAAGATTACCATCGACCCCATCACCAGGCTGGAGGGCCACGGCAAGATTGAAATCTTCCTTGGCGACGACGGCAAGGTGAGCCGCGCCTACTTCCAAGTCCCGGAGCTTCGGGGTTTCGAACAATTTGCGGTGGGGCGGCCTGCCGAGGAAATGCCACAGATTACCTCGCGCATTTGCGGTGTGTGTCCTACTGCGCATCACATGGCGAGCACCAAAGCCCTCGATGCCCTCTTTCAAGTCGATCCTCCGCCCGCTGCCAAAATGCTGCGTGAGATGCTTTACAGCATCTTCATGCTCGAAGACCATGCGCTTCATTTCTTCTTCCTGGGCGGTCCGGATTTCATTGTTGGTCCTACCGCCCCGAAGGCCGAACGAAATATCTTGGGTGTTCTGGGCAAGGTGGGTGTGGAGGTAGGTCGAAGCGTCATCGCCATGCGCAAGGAACTTCGTGAACTCATGACTTACCTCGGAGGCAAAGCCATTCACCCGGTCTTCGGGTTGCCGGGCGGGGTGGCAAAGCCGTTGAACCCAGCCGACCAGCCGAGATTTGTCGAAACAGCAAAAAAGGGTTTGGATTTTGCCCTATTCACCCTGGCCAAATTCGAGGACATCGTTCTGCAGAATCAAGAATACGTCGCGACCATCACCTCAGAAATGTATACCCACCGCACCTACTACATGGGAATGGTCGACGAGAAGAATCGCGTCAATTTTTACGATGGACGAATTCGAATTGTCGACCCGGAGGGAAAGGAGTTCGGGAGCTTTACGGCGTGCGAATACCTGGATGCCATTGAGGAGCATGTGGAACCGTGGAGTTATATTAAGTTCCCCTTTCTGAAAAAAATCGGCTGGAAAGGATTTGTGGATGGCGCAGATTCCGGCATCTACAGCGTCGCGCCGCTCGCGCGGCTCAACGCCGCGAACGGTATGGCGACTCCGCGCGCGCAAGAGGCGTACTCGCAGCTCTATGCTGTGCTGGGCGGCAAACCCGTTCATCATACCCTGGCGAACCACTGGGCGAGAATCGTGGAGATGGTTTACGCCGCGGAACGATTTCTGGAACTCGCGAGCGACCCCGAGATCGTGGACCAGAGAGTGCGGACGCTCCCCACGGAGATCCCCAAAGTTGGCATGGGCGTGGTCGAGGCGCCACGCGGGACACTCTTCCACCATTATGAAACCGATGAGGCCGGCCTCATCACGCGGGCGAATTTGATTGTCGCCACACAAAACAATGCGGCACGAATCGCCCTCTCGGTTGACAAGGTCGCACGCGCTCTCCTGGACGCATCGAAGGCCGACGATCAGGGACTCCTCAACATGGTGGAGATGGCATTCCGAGCTTACGACCCGTGCCACGGATGCGGAACCCACGCGCTTCCCGGTGCGGTGTCGCTCAAAATCTCCATCCGTGACGCTGCCGGAAATCTCTTGCGGACGGTTTCGCGATGAAGGCTGCCTCAGGAATCGTATGTGAAGCAACCCGTAATGACGAGAAGACCGGTTTGCGATCGCCAGGAGAAAGCCCCTCACCTCCACCACCCATTCTGGTGCTGGGACTCGGGAACGATTTGCTGAAGGATGACGCCGTGGGGATCCGCGTTGCCGAAAGGCTCGCAGCCGTCTTTCCCGACGAAGTCGAAGTTCAATCGACAGCGGTTTTTGGTCTGGCGTTACTGGACTCATTTGTGGATCGGGATAAGGTGCTTTTGATTGACAGCTACGTTCCCGAGAACTTTGGCTTGTCGAAGATCCGGGAAATCAGCGTCAGTGCCATGGTTGAAGCTGGCGCGCCCAGCCCACACTTTGTTGGCCTGGGCGAGATTATCGAGATCATGCGCACGCTTGAAATCGGTTTTCCACGGCAGGTTCGCATCTTGGCGATTCCTGTCCTCGATCCAGTCACTTTCTCAAGTGAAATGTCTTTTGAAGTCCAGGCTCACGTCGGCAAAGCCGTGCAGCGGGCAAGCCGTATTGTTTTGGGGTGGATTGCCCAAGAACGCGATGGGCGAAATACCTAGAGATCCGGAAAAACTTAAGTCGTTTGTAAAACCTATACGGGGAGGGTCTTAATATGGAAGGACTTCAACAAATCCTGGCGGAGCATCCCTTTTTTAATGGCATGGAAGAACGCCTTCTCCAGATTTTAGCGGGATGCGCAAGCAACGTACGCTTCGACCAAGGCGACGTAATCTTTCGCGAAGGTGAGGAAGCAGACAAGTTTTATCTGATTCGCAACGGGAGGGTGGCATTGCAGGTAATTTCCGACCATCGAGGACCCCTGACGATCTCGACCCTCGACGGCGGTGACATTCTGGGTTGGTCGTGGCTTTCTCCCCCTTATCACTACAAGTTCACCGCCCGGACGGTAGCAGCCACACGGGTCATCTCACTGGATGGAAAGTGCCTCCGGGAAAAAGCACAAAAAGACGACCAGTTGGGCTATGAACTTCTGAAGCGCTTCGTTCCCATCATTGAGGACCGCCTTCAGGCGACACGACTGCAACTCTTGGATGTCTACAAAGATTAGGATCTATCCGCAGAGACTATTCGAGCCATGACCGCCTGATCGTCTTGGTAGCGTTGTGGGTGTGGAGAGGCACTGTACGGCGGCGGGAGTGCTCATGCAACTGCTCGGTGCGACCCCCCAGTACCCCACAGCGGACTCTTCAAAGGGAGGAAGAGTCGTGGAAAACGAAGGGAGACAGCCCTAGCCTGCTCTGCCGCAAGAAAATAGTTTGCTCCGCTAGCCGAAGTCCCGCCACATCTAAAGAGTCGGGGTTAGGAATCCCCGCTCGATGCCCCTCATTACGCCTGCATGACGGTACGCGGAAACTAGGATGAGTGGGTACATCCACAAATTCGGCCCGATAAACCATATGAGGCGGTCTGGTGCTCCTCCGGTCTCAGGGCGTGCAGGCGTAAACGAAGGGGTTACGACAGATTACCGCAGAGTGAGATTTTGAAGTACGCATACGCCTTGTGGGCGAAGAGTTCCGGACTTAAAACAGAGGTCGTGCTTCTAAGGCTGGAACTTCCAGAGGTCATTGAACTTTCCATTGGGCCACACACAAGTCCAATCCCCCGAACAGCCAGAGGTTTCCGGAAGGATCGGCCCAGCAGACTGCCGACCACCGCGAGCCGGACACTATTCCGACGGGGACGGCAAGCCGTCCCCCTACAGTTTGTAGGGGGTAGGGCTTGCCCTACCCTCTGATGGCATAGAAGTAGCGGTACTCTCTTGCGACTCGACAATAGGCTAGTATTCTGGTAGTCTGTAAGGGCTGTGAACATCTGTCGCACCTTTCGTCGGGGCGGTTCTTCTTCCGCCTTGTCCCCTTATTTCCCCTGCATGGAGAATACTATGTCTTTACGCAAATCTACTTGTCTTGCTCCCCGGCGGCTCGACGCCGCTCGGCGCAATTCGCAGCACTCCACCGGGCCCCGCAGCGAGGCCGGAAAGCAGCGCATGAGAATGAACGCTCTCAAGCACGGCTGTGATGCCGCGCCTGAAAACGAGGCCGCCGTCATGCGCGCCCTGGGCGAAGATCCCGTACGGTATGCCGCCTTGCAACGGGAACTCGCCACCACCTACGGCCCCGGCGACGCCCTCTGGGATTACCAAGTCGCCGACCTGGGCAAACTCTACTGGCGGCGCAACCGGCTCGAGCGCATGGAGACGGGCCTGATGCGGCGCGCTCTCCCGGCGGTCGAAGAGCGGCAACGCGCCCGCCGCGACCAGATCGCCGCCGTCACTCTCGACGCCTCGAATCGGGCGGCCACCGAGTATCAGCCAGATTGCCAGAAACGTCGCTGCTCAACGAACCCACCCAGCCTGAACGCCACGTTACAGCAATGTGACAACGTTACGACACCGCGGTTAGGAATGAAAGATATTCTTGCTTCGTGATCACGCTAAATGCCTTCTAAAGCGGCCCTTGAGGGCCTTCGCATTCCTTTTGCTGATCCCGGACAAATAGATATTCGCGATTCCGGTTTAACAGTCTGTTCATTCACCCTTCACACACAGTTCATCAGGTGGCCGCAGACTTGTCGGTCACGTGCCATCTCCTCCCGTTCGCACACCATCTCTGGCACACAAGCTCGACGTAATGCGGTTTTTGGTCGTATAGGCCCTCTCCGGGCGCCGCCAAACGGCGCTCAGAGAACACGGAGATAAGTTATGTCTCTCTATCATTTCGTAGAAACCGGAGGGTTTTCCATGAAATTTAAGTGGCACTGGGTTGCTCTTCTTGCTTTATTGGGCGCCAACTTGTTTGTGGGAGTTGCTTTTAGCCAAATCGACCGGGCCAACCTTAACGGAACCGTGACGGACCCGAGCGGGGCGAGCATCCCCAACGCGAACGTCGAGGTCGTCGCACCCGACACGGGTTTCAAAAGGGAGACGACTACCGGAAGTAGCGGAGTTTACAGCATCGGTAGCCTGCCAAACGGATCGTACGATCTTGCGGTCTCTGCCAAAGATTTCCAGACTTCCGCGGCGACCGGGATCCAGCTGTTCGTTGGTCAGACCCGCACCATCAACGTGCAGCTCATTGTGGGCGCACCCACAACGAAGGTCGAGGTGCAGAGTTCAGTTGCGGCACTCGATTCCAACGACGCCCAGATCTCCTCCGTCGTCCAATCCTATCAAGTGGAGAACATCCCCCTTAACGGGCGCGACTGGTCGCTCCTGATGACGCTCGCCCCGGGCGCGGTCAACCTCGGCGCCGGCGGCCAGAGGGACCTCCGATTCGTGGGTCGAGGCATCGACGACAGCAATTACACTTTCGATGGAGTCGACGCCACGGGCGTCCAGGAGCAGAGCCAGAAGGTGGGCGTGCGCCTGGCAATTTCGCTGGAATCGATCGCGGAGTTCCGCGTGAGTTCCTCGGTCTATACCGCGGATCAGGGCGGGTCGGCCGGGGCCATCGTCAGCATCGTATCCAAAACAGGGACGAATGCACTTCACGGTTCGGCCTTCGATTTCCTTCGCAACAACGTATTCGACGCACGCTCGCCCTTCGATACGAACATCCCGCCCTTCCGCTTAAACCAGTTCGGCGCCAGCCTGGGCGGGCCCATCCAGAAGGACCGCACTTTCTTCTACACGGATTACGAAGGGATCCGGCAGCGCCTGGACACAACCGTGATCGGTTTTGTGCCGAACGCCGCGTTTCGGGCCAGCGTGACCAATCCCGTTCTCCAACCCTTCCTTGCCCAGTGGCCGAACACGGGGCTGTTGGTCCCCGTCGGTGACGGCATCACCAACGAATGGGTTCAACCGCAGAGTGACAACATCCGCGAAGACAGCGGGATGTTCCGTTTGGATCATATCTTCACCGATCGAACCTCCATCTTCGCCCGGCTGAACATCGACGACGCCAACACCACCGATCCGTTGGACACCCTGGGCGGCCTCGATAACCCTCTCATCCGTCCCTCCAATTATGTTGTCCAGTTAACGCACACTTTTTCGCCGACCATCATTAACGAGCTCCGCGGGGGAATCAACCGCTCCGCCTTGCACCACTACCAGAATGGAACGTGTCCTCAATCGACCGCCAACGGCCTGCCAGGTACCATCTGCGCGGACGTGAGCGGCCCCTTCGATGGTCCCAGTGATAGCCAACTTGACACGGAAGTCGGCACGACGATTGATGGCTACGACGACCTGACCATCGTGAGAGGCCGGCACACGATTAAGATGGGGATCGGTGTGGAGCGCCACCGGCTGAACAATTCGGACGAAAGTATCGCGAACGGGGACCTCTCCTACGACAGCACGGACGATTTCCTTAACAACGTTGTAGACAGCTATTCCTACGTCGGGCCGTTGACCCTCGGCGGCGAACGGCGAACCTACATCATGCCCTACGTGCAGGACACGTTCAAAGTGCGGCCTAATCTCACCCTCAATTACGGATTGCGCTACGAGCATTACTCGGTTTTGAAGGAGGCGTTTGGCCGCCAGGCCGTGGTAAAGCTTTCGTGCGGAGGCTTTTGTCCTACGGGCACGCCGCTGTATTCGCCCTACTACAAGGACTTCGGGCCTCGCCTGGGCTTGGCATGGGCGCCCGGGGGAGCCTCAAGTAAAACGGTCATCCGCGCTGGGTTCGGGATGTACTTTTCGCCGAACCAGATGGACGACTTCACCGACGGGCACGAGAGTACGGACCAACGGTTTGCTGTTTCGTCAGCGGATGTGCCAAACCTCGCGTGGCCAATTCTCCCGTCCCTGCTTCCTGCCCCGTTATACTCGCCCAAGGCGTGGGATCCGAACCGCAAGGACGGATACTTCGAAAACTGGGATTTCACGGTCGAGCGGATGCTTCCCGGTAACTTTGTGGGCCAGATTGCTTACGACGGCAGCGCGGGCCATAGGCTGTTCGGCAAATTACAGGCCAATGTCATCGATCCTTTAACGGGCGAGCGCCCCATACCCACCTTTGGCCAGTATGGCTATAAAAACAACCTCGGCAACAGCAACTTCCACTCGCTTCAGGTATCGTTGCAGCGTCATCTCACCAGTGGATGGCTCTGGGGGACGCAGTACATGTGGTCGCACGGTTTGGCGGACGAAGGGTTCGGAGCGGGCGACACCACGAATATTGAAAACGTGTCGTGTATCAAATGTGACTATAGCAGCTCGGACATCGACATTCGCCAATCCCTCTCGATCAATTCGGTGTACGAGCTTCCGTTTGGACGCGGCAAGCATTTCTTAAGCGGGGGAGGCCTCGCCGGGAAGGTGCTGGGCGGCTGGCAACTGAGCGGGATTGCCTCTGCAATGAGCGGCCGCCCGATTGACATCGAGATAGACCGGAAGGCGTCGGCCGTGCCCGACGGCAACAAGAAAGCTCAGCGGCCGGACTTTATCCCCGGCATGTCCCTTTACCCGGCCGGCAAAAACATCAACAACTGGTTCAATCCAGCGGCCTTCGCGACACCGGCCAAAGACACATGGGGAAACCTGGGACGCAACATTGGACGTGGACCCGGATATTATGAGATCGACACGGCGCTCGAGAAGGCAATTCCCCTTAGCGAACGACTGAAATTGGAGTTCCGCGCCGAGGCGTTCAATCTGCTCAACCATCCGATCTACGGCGATCCGGATTCCGATGTTTCGGATGGGCCCGGCGAGTTCGGGGTTATCACCACCCAACTCAACTCCGGCGCCACTGGCATCGGCTCCTCGCGGCGCCTTCAGTTCATGCTGCGCCTGGAGTTCTGAGCGGTGAAGCTGCGTCCTTGCGACAGAGCCGCGAGCGCGACTGAGCGTTAAGGTCGCGGCTCTGCGCCATGCAGGAAAAGCAAAGCGGCTAGATGTCTAAACGGAATCTCCACGTTGACTTCAAGCGGCTCCGAACATTACTTCTGTTCGCGGCGATGTCAATGGCCGGCGCTGGCCTATTAGTCGCCGGTGCCGGCCCGCCTTCACAACTGCGTTACGTGGTCATCATCACCCGCCACGGAGTGCGCTCACCAACTTGGAAAACTGACCGTCTGAACCAGTACTCAACCGCGCCGTGGCCGGCGTGGAGTGTTCCGCCGGGCAACCTGACGCCGCATGGTCGAGCCCTCATGCTGCTTATGGGGAGTTACTACCGTGAGTGGCTTTTGAGCGCGGGATTGCTGCACCAACAGGGATGCGCCGACGCCAGCCGAGTCTATGTTTATGCGGATACCGACCAGCGCACCCTCGAGACCGGCAGGGCTTTGGCGGAGACCTTGCTGCCAGGATGCACTGTTGAAGTCCACTCGCAAACGCCCGGCCGCAAAGACCCGCTTTTCGATCCGCTAGAAACAGGTCTCGCAAAGCCGGATTGGGAAATCGCCGCTCAGGCGGTTCGCGAGCGTCTGTCAGACCCATCCGGCCGCTTCCGGGATATGCACCGCGCCGCCTTTGAGACTCTCGAGTCCGTGCTCGCGGGAGAAGGAAGCGCACCGCAAAAACGGCTTGAACCGCCGGATGAGATCAGGGTTTCTGTAACGGGCAAGGGCGTCCAACTGAACGAGCCGTGGAGCGTCGCGTCAACGCTCGGCGAGGATCTACTCCTCGAATACACGGAAGGCATGCAACATAAGGATCTGGGCTGGGGCCGCCTCGACGCGGATGCACTCTTCCGGATTCTGGAGCTGCACGCGGTGTACGCTGACTTGATGCGGCGGACTTCCTACCTTGCCCGTGCCAGGGGATCCAACTTGCTCTATCACGTCCTGCAGTCGATGCAGCAGGCAGCCACCGGCAAGGCCACCACAGGGGCGTTGGACCATTCGGGGACTGCCGTCTTGATCGTGTCGGGCCACGATACCAACCTCTCGAACCTATCAGGCATGCTGGGGCTCTCCTGGCGCCTGCCGGGCTATCAGGCGGATGATACGCCTCCCGGCTGCGCACTCGTCTTCTCAATCTGGCAGGAGCCCGGCACCGCGAAATACGTCGTGCGCTCGCAGTACCTTGCCCAGACCCTTGAACAGATGCGAGGCGCGACTCCGCTCAGCCTGTCCGCCCCGCCTGCGGAGGAAGACCTGTCGATTCCGGGTTGCGAATCTGCGACTTTGGCTTCCGGCTGCCCTTGGGATACGTTCAACAAGGCAATTGAGCGAGCCATCGACCACCGCTTCGTCTCGATGGAGCCGGGAGCGAACTGAGCTAAGCGCGCTCGATATGCCCCTGCGCGGCACTACCGCGCTGCCAGTATTCGGGCGAATGCTCTCGCGAATATCGGACCATCGCGTGCAAATTCTCGGGCGGCGTCGTAGGCGGCACCTCGCACCCCGTACCGACAATGTGCGCCTTCCCGGCAATTTCATGGCATCGGCGGGACGCCTGATAAACCTGGTCGGGACTTCCTTCCAACATATCCGTGATGGTTGAGACGTTGCCCAGAATTATGCGGTCAGGGCCCAGGCAGGCACGGGCAGCGGCCAGGTTCGTGGGCGAATCCAGTTCGAAGATTTGCACCGGGAGTTGCTTCATCTGGGGAATCAAGGGATCCGTGTTTCCACACATGTGCAGCCGAACGATGACCTCCGGATGGGCCTGACGAATGGATTCCACGACGCGCAGTTGGCGCGGAAACAGAAACTCGCTGTAGTGCCGCGGCCCCATCATACTGGCCGCGGCGTCACTCATTCCGATCGTGTCAGCACCCGCCTGAATCTGCGCCCCGGCATAATGCACGGCCACTTCCGCCGTGAAATCGAGCAAGTCCTTCATGAAAGCGGGGTCGTCCAGGAAATCCAGCATGGCGCGAGTCAAGCCGCGCAACTCCGCGGCGAGCGCCAGCGGACCTTCTACCCAGCCCACGATCGAGACTTCGCCGCCGAACTCCTGGTGCATGATCTCAATGGCCTTGATCCGATCGTGCATCCGGCCTCCGCCCAGCGGGTCGGGAACGTGGAAGCTGCTTAACCTCGACTTTTCCCGCAGCGCGGCTCGTTCTTCGCAAATCGCCGGGCCCTGATCCTGGTACCAGTTGATGCTGCCCTCCCCGGCGATGTCGATCACCTCGCGTGCCGGGTCGGAGCAGGTCAGCAGGCAATCGATGCCAAAGTCATGAACGAGCTTGCTCTGCGCGGCGGCCATTTGCCGCCCGTCGCGAGTGTAATCGATGAAGGGAATGCCCATGTGCTGCGCTGCGAACATCATAATGACCGGCTGGACAGGAAGATGATCAACGGGCTGGCCCGCGATGAGCCCTCGGACCCTCTCAAGAGAACGCATGAAAAACCTCCAGGTAATTCTTGAATACTCCTAAGCCGGGTATCGCACTTTGTAATCCATAGCCGCCTCTTGCACGACCTCGTCAATGGCCGCTTCCTGATCAGGCGTTAAAACGGGAGCGCATTCTGCGTCCAGTGCCTGCTGCACTTTCGCGGCGGCGCGCTTCTCGAACCGCTCCCGATCCAGACTGTCTCCCACGCCCCATGGGCAAATGTCAAAGTAGGGCGAGAGCATCTGCAGCTTGCGAAAGTTTCGAACCGTGTGTGGATGGTCAAACGCCTGGCCGCCGTGGCCTAACTCCTGGATCACTTCGAGCGCGAGGGTTTCTTCATTGACCTCAAAGCCCCGGACGGAGTAGCGCACGTACCGGACCATCTCATTGTCGATCGCGAGTTGCAACGGTGAGAAGGTGATCATATTCTCCAGTTGGCCCACCGTGCCGAAGCCAATGGCCCCTGCCATCACCGCCCCATACATCGAAATGGATTTCTCCACCGCGGCTTGGATGCCCGGCACGCACGCGTCGGTCTTACCGGCATGAACACCGGAGGGACAGCCGTAATACTCGGAGATAAGCTGCACACGCGCCGCCAGCAGCGGCACGCGCTCCCCGCCCGCGGAGCGGTACTGCATCGAGCGCATGTCGCAATAACCAGGGGTCACATCCACGGTCATCGTAGCATTGGGATCGACGGCGTACCCTAACACCAAACCGCCGAGAGTTTCCGCGATCCCCAGCGCCAGCACCGCCGGCGGACTCACTGGCGCCGTGGCCCCGCCGTTGGGCATGGTGTCGAGACTCTGGGGCAGGCCAAGTTCCAAGTGCGCCAGCATCACGTCGGCCATCACGGCGTCGATGCACAAGGGCGTGCGCGCCTCGGCATAACCCACCAGGATCGGATTTCGCCGATGCGCCTCGCGGCCGCCGGCGACAATCTCGCCGATCCGGGTGACATAACCCACGTCCTTGCGCTGGAAGGTCTCGATCCCACCGTACTTGCGTGTGGCCTTCACCAATTCGGCCGCCATCGCGACGGGCCGGATCTCCACGGGAACATCTTGGGCGGAGCATGGAAGCCCGGTAAAGGCAATCTGATCCAGTTGGTCGGCAAGCTTCAACGATTGGCGAACATCCTGGAGCGTGGCGTAACGCCGCTCGCCCGCCATATCCCAGATGAAACAGCAGAAGCCGCCTCCGCTCACGGTGAAGTCTTCGTGAATCTGGAAAGGCTGAGCATCAAAACGCACTTGGGAGTAGCGAACCGACAGGCGTTTGGGCCACCGGCCGGGATCCTGAAAATTGCGGCGCATGCGGGCCACCGCGGCTTCCACCTGTTCAGGAGGAAACTTCACGATCCGGGAATCCATGTCGACCTGGCAACCGGCCGCGCGAAGGTATTCCAAGGCCTGGATGTGATCGATCCACATTCCGGTGCGCTCCAGGATTTGCAGCGCAGCCTGGTGGATCGCGTTCATTTCATCCTGACGGAGATATCGAAGAGGTTCGAGAGCAGAGGTTCTCATGAAGGCTATCCTCGGCCATTTCACCCGCTGGCCAGCGATCGAAAAGACCTATCTTACTCTCACGCCGCCGCCGCCGACATTACTTTTGGCAGTCCGTCCAGCGAGCCGGCGGCGGTGTCTATGGCAAGCAAGGTATTTGACAATACCAATACTGGGAAGTAGATTGGCCACACGCAGGGCCAAGAAAGGAGCATGAGGATGAGTCGCAAAAAATCAGGAACTTCCACAACCGGATTTTCGCGTCGGGAATTCTTGCTGACGGTCGGTGCCGCCCCTCCGACGATGAGTTTGATGGAGGGCGGCGCCATCGGGAAGCCTCGTTCGGCGCCAATGGCGCCCGCGGCCACCGCCGGCCTCAAGTTTACTCCCATTGACCTGAGCACCTACTTCAACTGTTCTTCGCGAGAATTCGGAACTCGCGAAAGGGCGGGGATGATTGGGGGCGACTCGGCGAAGGACTCGCTGATCCGGGTTCCCGGTGGGAAGCGCGACCTGCACGGGATTCCGTTTGTGTTGGGTCCCGAAGATTTGCAGAGCAAAGCGTGGGTGGTGCTTAGCGCCAAGTCCGGGCCCACCGCCGCCGCAAAAGTGGAAATCCCCCTGGGACTCAAGGCCCGATTCCTCTGCCTCGCTTCGTTCTGCGACTTTGACCAGAACGAGGACCCCGGTCCGGGGGAGGATGTATTTCAAAGGGTGGGTGAACGCTTAGCCGATCTCACGCTGATCTACGACGATGGAGGGACGAATGGCCTGACCGTTCGCCGTCGATTTGAAACCAACGCCGTGGTGGAGCCCTGGGGGCACCTCAGTTTCGGCTCGGTGCCGCAAGGCAGAATGAGTGCGGTGAAGCTCACGGATCCTCTCCGCAATGCGATGGGTTGGGGAAATCTTCAGACTTCTCTCGGCGGCGGTTACACGGGCGGCCCCGAGGGTATCGTTTGGGTGTGCGCGCTGGAAAACCCTGAGCCTGACCGAGCGCTTCGCGCGGTGCGATTCGAGGCGAGCGGCGAGCACGCGTTGGTGATCTGCGGGCTGACAATCTACCACCGCCCTGAGCACCCGCTTCGTTACGAGCGACGCGCTTTGTACCGGTTCAGCTTGCCCGAAGCCGGCGCTGAAGACGAATCGCGCTGGAAGCTGGATGTGGACCTCGGAATGGTGGCCCGCGTGTTTGCCCTGCCCGATTTCGACCCCGAGACGTGGCTGGCTGTGGCCGCAAAAGGCTTGGGCGAGGAGACGAGCGTGAGCTCAGGGACGCGCTACCTTTATGCGGAGGTGTTCGCGAGCGCCGGCGCCACCTTGACCCTCAACGACGCCCAGACCGGAAAGCTGTACCGCTACGAACTCTCACAGGTCGTTCCTGAGCGCGAAGTGCCGGCGGCGGAGGGCGGCGGAAGTATCCAGATCATCGACCCTGGCCGCCAATGGATGCACTGCCGCGTCCTCGACGCGGAAAGCAAACAGCCGACACCGGTTCGCCTGGCGTTTCGTTCCAAGAACGGCCGCTACATACCGCCCTACGGACACCGCACGGAAATTAACGATCAGTGGTTCCAGGATTACGGCGCCGACGTGAAATTGATGGACACGTCGTTTGCCTATGTTGACGGCACGTTTCAGATAGAGCTTCCACCCGGTGAAGCGTACGTGGAAATGACCAAGGGGTTTGAACACCAGGCGGTGCGCCAGAAGGTTGAAATCCACCCCGGTCAGCGCGAATTAACCTTGGAAATTCCTCGCTTCATCAATTTGCGCTCCCAAGGCTGGGTCACGGCCGACACCCACACACATTTCCTCTCACCCACAACAGCTCTACTGGAAGCTCAGGCCGAAGGGTTGAACCTCATCAACCTGTTGGCAGCTCAATGGGGTGATCTCTTCACCAATGTGGGCGACCTGTCTTACGGGCCTCTGCTTTCGCAGGATCGCGATTCCATGGTCTGGGTTGGCACCGAGAACCGGCAGCATATTCTCGGCCACATCGGGCTCGAGGGCGTTCAGGGGAATGCGGTGTTTCCTCTTTCGGCAGACGGTCCGAGCGAGTCGTTTCTCGGTGATCCTCTCTGGACCAGCATGGCCGACTGGGCGGATGCCTGCCGCCGCCGGCAGGGCTTGGCCGTGGCCGTGCACTTTCCTTACCCCACCGGCGAGATTGCCGCAGACATTGTGCTGGGCAAAATCGATGCCGTTGAGATTTGGCCGCGAGATGATGAAGTGACGCAGAGCAAGGTCATCGAGGAGTTCAGAACTCTGCGCTACCTGGATTGGTATCACTACTTGAATTGCGGCTACCGCCTGCCTGCTGTGGCCGGGACCGATAAAATGGGAGCCTACATGCCGGCGGGCGCCAATCGCGTTTACGCTTATCTTGGCCAGGAAGAGTTCAATTTTCCCAACTTCGCCAAGGCCGTGCGGGCGGGGAATACGTTCGCCACTTCGGGACCGCTGCTGATGTTCCAAGCCGACGGACGTCCGCCCGGAGCCGAAATCACTTTGGGAGCGAACGGTGGGACGATCGAAGTCGCTGCCGAGGCGCAGTGCTTCGTGCCGATTCATCGCCTGGAGGTTATTTTCAAGGGCAAAGTGGTCGCTTCGCGGGAAGAGCCTGGCGGCGCCCGGATGCTTAAGCTGAGTGAAAGAATCAAAGTGGAGGGCCCCGGATGGCTCGCCGCGCGATGCTCTTCGCAGTGCGGCCCCACCACCTCGTGGCGTTTCAGGATTGCCGCCCACACTTCGCCGGTCTACGTGCAGGTTCCAGGGCGGGAACTGTTTTCACCGGAAGCTGCGACCTATTTTCTCCAGCTTATCGATGGCGCCCAGTTGTATGTCGACACGCTTGCCACGCGGCCAGAGGCTGAGGATCTTGCACGAATTCGCAAGGTCTATGCCGACGCCCGCGCGGAATTGCACCGCCGCATGCACCAGCATGGCGTACCCCATTAGCGTCGGCGACCTGAGACTCCGCAAAGGATAAAGTCGTTATGAAAAAACCTAGCGTCACTTTCATTGCTCTCATGCTCAGCTTAGGAGTCCTCGGAGCACTGCCGGCCACCCAGGGTAACGGGCTCCGCGCACAGGATTTACCGTCCGCCGAGAGCTACTACCCGCCATCCGAGTTGGCGGGTGGTTGGAGGCGCTGCAAGACGGACGAGGAAGTCCGCAGGCTGGGCGGTATGGATCCCGAGAAGCTGGCCAGGGTCGGCCGCACGAATCTTACCTTTTACGGAGGCCCCTGGCAGCTCTTGGTGATCCGGCACGGCTACCTGGTGCGCGAATGGATGGGAGCCAACGCCATGCCGCAGACAACTTTCGATCTCTGGTCTTGCACGAAATCAGCCACCGGCATTGCTTTCGGCTTACTTTTCGACGACAGCCGCCACCACCGGCTTCCCCACGATGCGCAGATTGACCTCGGCACCCCAGCCTATTCGTTCATCCCCGAAGGCTCTCCGCTCAGCGATGCCGCCAAAGAAAAGATCGAACTCCGCCACCTCCTGAGCATGACCTCGGGCATCCCCGGCGAAGACCACGGCATTGAAGGATTCCAGGTCAGCGACGGGGGAGGCGAATTCGAAATCGCTTTAGGGCGGCAGCCGAACCGCTTTGGAGAGTCGGCGGCGCGGCTGTATGCTTCCCCTGGCAAAGACTGGGATTACTCGGATGCCGCCTTTGCGCATCTCTCCCTGATTTTCTTCCATGTCACTGGCCAGGAGATCGGAGACCTTATGAAGACGCGGGTCTTCCAGCCCATCGGCATAGTGAACGGTGGTTGGGACCTGGAAGGTGGTGGTGGTAACCTCGGCCCGCACACCAACCCGCACAGCGGACTCCATCTCTCCGCCCGCGACTTCGCCCGTCTGGGCTATCTCTTGCTGCACGGCGGCGTGTGGCAGGGCAAACAGATCGTTCCGAAATGGTGGATTGATCTGGCGACGCGCAGCTCACAGAACATCAACCCGGACTACGGATTCACTTTTTGGGTGAATACCGCAGGCACGCTCTGGCCCCATGCGCCCAAGGACGCCTTCGCGATGATGGGCTTTGCCACCAATCGCTGTTTCGTCGTGCCGTCACTCGATATGGTGGTGGTGCGAACCGCCTTCGACCCGCAGCCCATCGGGCCCGTGGATGTGCCGTTGCAGAGTATCCTCGATACCATCGTCAAATAGCCGGCCGGAGCGAATTCCGCCAGGCTACACCACGCCGTCAATTCTGATGAATGAGTCGAGGGAGCGTTTACGGCGCGGCGGACACCAGCGCCGCTGGCCGATCAAAGGTTATTTCAATGTTTGTGTAGCGCGGCAGGGTTACGTCCCGTCCGTGGCGCGTGAGCATATAGACTCCGGAAAAGACCGCCGCCGCAATTCGGGCGCTGCCCGCCGTCGATGCGTCCGTCGCCGTCGAGACCAGCGCCTCGACGACGAGCTGAAACGAATCGTCACTGACCTTGGAAATCCCCCCGGTCACCCCGAGATCAATAAGAAGGTGTACCTTGCCCGGCTTGGCGCCCTTCAATTCACCCTCGCTGTTCATCCGCAGTCCGGAAGTGCGGTCGACCACGACACTCGACGGCGAAGCCGAGATCACAGTTTCCCGTCCGGAGGGAAGCATCAATTCTGTGAAGGACACCGATAGGGACCCCGAGCGGCAGAGGCGACGGGGCGCAACGCTCCGGACGACTTTTCCCTGTACCAACAAGCCTTCCGGCAGGACCACTCCGGAGCTCAGGGACACTGGCTCCGCCAAACGCGACATAAACGTGTCGCCCGCGCGGCTCTTCGAGGCGCGCAGATCACGCAGCAACCTCACATGCGCAATTGTCCCGGCGGTGACGCCATCCCGTGCTGTTGCCGGAATAGGCGCGAAGCCACCGGACCGCGCCTCTTCATCGCTGGGCCGCCCGAGTTCAAGCACGAGCGTTGGATTGATACCCGACTTCTGCGTACGCACAGGCAACCGGCCCGCCCTCGATTCCCGAGATACTGTCTTTGCGGTCAATTCCTCCTCGTGCGGGGCGGACACGAAGGTTAGCGAAAACGGCCGCTTCGACCCGTCCGGGAGATGCACCGTAGCCGCAAGCGTGGACGGGCAATGAGTTCGCCTTCGCGCGAACAATCGGACCACCCACGGCCAACGGTCACTGGGTGCTCGTCGCCGGCGCTCGATACTGGAAACGGTTAACTCAATCGGGCTGCCCGAAGGTATCAGCTCCCGTTCTCCCGAATACACTCCGGTCTTGACCTTTCCCTGCACTCTGTCGCCCGGCTTGAGACGTGAAAGTTTCGGTGTCCCGTTCGGTTGTACTTCCACAATGAGCGGTCCTTGATCACTCGCTTCGCCCTGGGCAGCGCCTGCGAGCGGGATGCCGACGCTCATGGCCAGAATCGCTGCCGAAATGAAAAACGCGGTCTTCATCATCGAGAATCCTCGTTGCCCACCCGCGTGCTGGTCCGCACGCCCTGAATTTCGAACCGGCGTCGATGTGACCTGCCAAAGAAAGACTGAGCAGGAATCTTATCATCTCTTGGACCCACCATGGTTAGGCTCGGATGAAATCCACGCGAAGGACCGCGCCTGGCGCAACGCGAAAGTCTTCGTTTCTCCCGGCCTGCAGGAGTGGCGCACACCTTGCTTTTTCGTATGCGCCACTCCCGCCCGTTACTGCCCCAGATAGCGGCTCAGAAACAACTCACTGTTGGTGGTTATGCCGGCAACCAGGATGTTGCCGTCCGGCTGGACGACGACGGCGGCGAACCCGGAAGGTGTTGGGTCGGTATTGCCCACTGTCCCTGCGCTGCCAAAAGTGGCGTCCAACTCCGAGTGGGCCGTAATTCGCCCGGAATATTCAATTGTCCGTAGTCTCGGTGCTAAACACTAGCGACAAGAACGGACCTATTTCCTCGAACCCCGTTTGGACACGCGCTTCCGATAAAGCACTAACGTTTCCGGGGAGCCAAGGCGCCATCTGGGGCGTGGATGGTCTTCTGCACTTGTTAGGGTTCGACAATGCGCCCATGTAACTCATGGAACAGGCGGCACGACCCTTCGGAAAGGGAACGGCGAAGTGACACTGCGGCATCTTTTGGAGTTATGATTGCCTTCGCGAGCGCAGAGGATTGACAAGGCACTTGCGAGCCTGAGCCAGCGCTTTCATTAAAACTTGGCGATACCCGCCTATCCCGTACCGATGATGCTCAAACTCATGGGCTTTAGGATGGCCCGAACGTGGATAAAGCTGATATGCTGCGAAGCAAACCTGCACTTCTTTCCCTTTATTGGGCCGGGAGTCAGACGGAGAGAGTCATGCCAACGATGGGGCGCAGAACGCTTGCATGGGGTCTAATTGCAGTGCTTGGGGCAGTGGCGTGGCTGGTAGTCCGATTCACGCTCTTACGTCCTCCGTTCACCGATCTGAATCAGGAAATGCAACGCATCCTTTCGGAAATGGTGCAGAAAGATCGGTCGGTCAAGAATTGCGTCCTGGCAGTGATGGCGGGTGATGGCTCTTTGGTGTGGGCGGGCGCGGTGGGAATCGCTCACGAAAACGGTCAGGTGCCGATGACCAGCGACACTCCGATTTACATTGCCAGCATTACCAAGCTGTATACCGCGACTGCCGTGATGCTGTTGATGGAAAAGGGAACTCTTTCGCTCGACGATCCCATGGCGAAGTACCTTCCGAGTGGACTGATCCACGGCATTCACGTTTACGACGGAAAGGACTATTCCGCCGAGATCACTCTTCGGGAATTACTCTCCCATAGTTCCGGCATCGCCGATTATTACAGCGAGAGAGCCAAAGACGGAAGAAACCTGTTTGACCGGTTTCTCGAAAGACCGGACCGCTCATGGACTGTTGACGAAACAATCGAACGGGCACGAAACGATCTCAGACCCAATTTTCGTCCGGGCACGGGTGTATCGTATTCGGACACGAATTACCAGTTGTTAGGTAAGGTGATTGAGGCAGTAACCGGCAAGCCGCTTCACGTCGTCTACGAGGAGTTTTTTTTCGACGCCTTGGGCCTCGAACACACGTGGTTGATCGGATACTGGAGATCACAGATCGCCCCGCCGCCATCTCCGGCGGACGTCTTCTACGCGGACAACAACATCACCAGGATTCGCTCCAACGGGGCGTATTGGGCGGAGGGCGGAATTGTCTCTACTGCTAAAGAAATGAACATTTTCCTAAAGGCTCTCAATGAAGGGAGAATCATCCGATCAGGTTCTCTGAAGCTCATGCACGATTGGCGCAAGCTACAATTCCCGCTTCAGTACGGGTATGGAACCATGTACTTCAAGCTACCTTGGCCCATCAGTGCGCTAACCCGAATCCCGCCTTTATGGGGTCATTCGGGCTCGACCGGATCTTTTCTCTATTATTCCGCGGATTACGACCTGTATATGGCGGGTTCGATTGATCAGACGGAGTCGAAGATTAAGCCGTTTACTCTAATGGCTAAAGTCATGCGCGCAATTTCGGTCGAGAGAGCGCGTTCAAAGATCAGAAACCGCTGACGCACGGCTAGCGCCTCATGGCCACGGCAAAGAGGTCAACTCCTTTGCCGCCGGCTCAGTGAGCATGGCGATGGACCTCACGAAAGAGTACTAGGGGGTTCCTTTCTTTGGGGCTCCAACCCCATTTGTGGACCGCAAGAGGCAAACATCTGGTTTGCCAATTGTAGGTCCAAGTGGCCAACGGAGTTGGCGTGGTAGCCATCACGGTCAAGGCGGTCTTGGCGGTGGGTTCTCACCTTGATTGCGGAAGCATGCCGGGTGGCAGTGGGTAAATCGCCAATCAGAATCCCCCTGAGCTCCCCGAGATTCAAGGCATAATACCGTGCGACATCATCGAGGTATTTTATCGCCCTTGGCGTTGGGAGGAGTCGCATGGACGCAAGACCGTTAAACCTCTCGGACGCAGCAAAGTCGAAACTCGACATCGCTGTGCTCGCGATACCCGCCTTGATCAAAGTGACCCTGCATCTGCTGACGTACAAAGGGTTCGGCTTCTTCGGCGATGAGTTCTACTACATCGCCTGCAGCAAGCGGCTCGACTGGGGCTACGTGGACCATCCTCCGCTTTCCATCCTGCTGCTTCGCCTGGATCGCTGGTTGTGTGGCGATTCCCTGCTCTCGATCCGGCTGTTGCCGGCGCTCGCCGGCGGTGCGACTGTCCTCCTCACCGGACTGCTGGCCCGGCGACTGGGGGCGGGAAGGTTCGGTCAGTTGCTCGCCCAGGTGTGCGTACTGGTTGCCCCGATCTATCTGGCCCTCTGCCACACATTCTCGATGAATCCCTTTGACGTGCTTTTCTGGCTCGCCGCCTTCTACATTCTGGTACTGATCTTCGACGGCGGAAGTCCCAAGCTTTGGATCGCTTTCGGCCTGGTCGCGGGGCTGGGGCTGCAAAACAAGATCAGCATGCTATTCCTCGGGTTCGGACTAGTGGTGGGACTGGTGCTGACTCGGCAACGACGCCATTTCCTGAGCTGGTGGTTCTGGTTGGGGGGAGCACTCGCTGGCCTGATCTTCCTGCCGTACGTATTGTGGCAGATACCGAACGGCTGGCCAACTCTCGAGTTCATGCACAACGCACTCCTCTACAAGTTGGTCAAGCTTTCCTTCCCCGCCTACTTTTCAGGTCAGATCCTGCAGATGCATCCCTTTACCTTTCCTGTCTGGCTCGCGGGACTCGGCCTGCTTTTGCTTAGCAAGGCGTATCGAAAGTACCAAGCCCTCGGCTGGTGCTACCTTGCGGTCCTGGTCCTCTTCGTAGTGACCGGTGGAAGGACTTACTACCTGGCCCCAGCCTACACGATGCTCTACGCCTTCGGCGTCCTCTGGATGGAAAATGCGTTTTCCAGTAAGGCCCTGCGTGTGGCGCTCGTGACGCTGATCGTGGCCGGCGGGCTCGTTACTCTTCCGGTCGTCCTGCCGATCCTCCCCGTGGAGGCGCATATCCGGTACTCGGCGGCCCTCGGATTAAAGCCCGACGCCGGAGGAGAGCGTTATCCCGTGGGCAGGCTGTCCCAATATCACGCCTCCATGTTTGGCTGGGAGAACCAGGTTAGAGAAGTCGCCCGCGTGTATCAGTCGTTGCCCGCTGAAGATCGCGCCAAGTGCGGCATCTTCTGCATGGATTACCACCAGGCGGGAGCGATCGACTTCCTGGGAAAAAAGTATGGGCTGCCCGATGCCTCATCAGGGCACAACAACTATTATTTGTGGGGTCCCCATAGTTCGTGGGAAGTGGGAATCGTCATCAGCCGCGGGCCCGACGACCTCGCGCAGCTCTTCCAGGAGGTCTCGCAGGAAGGTTTCATCCACGACCAAAACGGCTACGTTCAGCCCTCAGAAAACAATCTCGAGGTGTATGTCGTCCGGAAGCTGAGAAAGCCCCTTCCGTGGGCTCAGGTCAAGCACTACGACTGAATCGGCGTGTCAATCTCGGATTCTCCAGTTTCCTAGGGTACATTTATTCGGGGCGGGTCACGCTGCCCCGCTTCGAGGAAGCGTGTGCCAGTAGCACTTGCCGGGGTACACCGCGAGTAACGCCGCAGAGTTTGCGAACCGCCCAACTCACGAATGTCGGCAATCCGAAAGGAACTCCATTAGTGGGCATCCAGCGGCACGATCGCGCCGCAAGGGCCTGGAGCGCTTCTCCAACGGTACGGGAGCAAGTAGCGCGGACCGCCGGTTTTGCAGTCCGCGTCTTTTCCGTAGCTATCATCGCCACCCCGCCGTATTCTATCGCGGCGTCGAAACTCCGGCGTCTTTTTCTTTCCGAGCGATATTTCTTTATCGTCATGCGCCTGCTCAGGCGGCGAGAGAAATTCACTGAGCCTGATTTCGCCCTGTTGGCGCGAGCCTTCAACCGAGCGCGGGCACACCACCCTTTTCACCTGACAGCTTGGCTCTTTCTCCCCGACCACTGGCACTGCATTCGCGCGCCGGTGTCTCCTGTAACGATTTCACCGGCCATGAAATCGGTGAAGCAGAGTTCGATGACGCGGCCAACCAGTGCCGGGGCGCCGACGGCGAACTCTGGCAACCCCAGTTCTTCGACCGAGCCCTGCGCAGCGTCAAGGAATACACCGAAAAGGTGGGATACATTCACCTCAACCCGGTGCGGGCCGGTTTGGTCTGCCGCCCGGGAGATTGGCGATGGTCAAGTTGCAACGAATTCGCCGGCCTGGGGGCGGACGAACAAAAGGAACGCTGCGGTTTGATCGTCGACCTGGTGAGAATGCCCTCCGATCCGCGCGCACGAATTTGATGGCTCCATCGCGCGGCCCGAAAAGACGCGGACCACAAAAGCGCTGGTCCGCGCTTTTGACATGGGCCATTTGTCAGGCCGACCGACGTGGTATCATGCTAGTAAGCCGTGGGTGGCTACCATGTGCGGGATTTGCGGCATTCTTAACATGCGCAAGGACGCGCCTGTTCCGGAAGACGTGTTGAGGAAGATGAGCGCGCGGATTTCTCATCGCGGACCCGACGACTGCGGGACCTACATCGACCATTTCATCGGCTTCGGACATCGCAGGCTCTCCATTATCGATGTGGCCAAGGGCAAGCAGCCGCTGAGCAACGAAGACGGCACGGTGTGGGTAGCCTATAACGGCGAAATCTATAACTTCACGGAACTGAGGCAGGAACTGCTGCGGCGAGGCCATCGCTTCCGGACCGATTGCGACACCGAAGTGATCGTGCATGCGTACGAGGAGTATGGCCCGGACTGCGTTTCGAAGTTCAACGGAATGTTCGCCTTTGCGCTCTGGGACGCGAAGCAAGAACTCCTTTTCCTGGCCCGTGACCGCGTGGGCATCAAGCCCCTTTATTTCGCAATTACCGGCTCGTGGTTACTGTTCGCGTCGGAAATTAAGGCTCTACTGGAGCACCCGCAGGTCACCGCCGAGGCCGATGTCAATGCGGTTGCCGAGTACCTGCTGTGCACGTCGCTGCTGGATTCGAAGACGATGTTCCGGAACATCCGCTCCGTCCCGCCGGCCACGACGATCGTGATCGAGAACGGGTCGGTCAAAGAGCATCGATACTGGGCGCTGGAACATGACGGCGTGCGGCATAGTGGCGGCTCCTTCGAAGAGTGCCGGGACGAGGTCCGGCGGCTGCTGGATTCCTCGGTAGAAATGGAGATGGTAAGCGACGTCCCCTTGGGGACGCTGCTGAGCGGAGGACTGGACTCGAGCCTGGTTTCCGCCCTTGCCGCCAAGCACTTCGGCGGGCACCTGATGACGTTCGCGATGGGCTACAACAGAAGTACGTTGCGGCCCGACGATACGGACCCGCACTACGCCGGCCTGGTTGCTGCCGCCTACGGCACCGATCATACCGAACTCCTGTTCCAGCCGGACGAATACTTCGAGGCGATGAAGCGTGTGACGTGGCACGTTGAAAAGCCTGTCGAGTTAACTTCGCCATCGCTATATCTGCTGTATCGGGGAGTGAAGCCGAAAGCCACCGTGGTGATGTCGGGCGAAGGGGCGGACGAGCTTTTCGGTGGCTACTATTTCTATCTCGAGCGCCCCCGGGCGGAGGGGCAGGGGGAGTTCCCCTGGGCGCCTTATCTCGCCGAGGTGTCCGCGCTGCTCGATCCCGCCCTGGCAAAGGAGACCCGGTGCATGGAAAGGCTTCGTTCGACTTTGGCCGGTGACTTGGCGGCGTTTGAGACGGAGGACGCGACGAACAAGCTGCTCTATCTATTTTTGAAGTACCACGTGGTGGAGCTGCTCGAGCGCCTGGACAAGACCAGCATGGCTTGGGGAGTCGAGTCGCGAGTGCCCTTCCTTGATCACCGGCTGGTCGAGTTCGTCGTGAACATGCCGTCTTCGTATAAGTCAGTGCCGGGTTGCGAGAAGCGTCTCCTCAAGAGCATCGGCGAGGATTTGCTGCCTGAGGCTGTCGTCAAGAGGAAGAAGCGGCCGGTTCCAATCCCCGTCGATCCAAAAACCGTATTCCAAGAGCGGAACCGAGCCAACGAATTGGTGCAGGACGCTGGCTCTCGTATCAGCGGCTACTTCGACAAGCAAAAAGTCAATGACTTCTTGCGAAAGCGGGGCCAGTTCGCCTTGATCGACAGCTTGGCGATCTATAGGACCTCGCACGCATTGATTGCACTCGATGCCTGGCATAGCGCCTTCGCGGTGGCGGCATGAGTGACAACGACAACAGCCCTTTGCCGGCCGGGGCTCCCCGCCCTTGACTTCATGCCGTGGGTGTCCGGGCAAGAGGTATACCGACGTCGCGGCCTACGAGGGCGGCTGGCCGGCGCCGAGGGGCCCTCTTCACCCTGCCGGACCCCGATGCATTTTTCGCTTGACAAATGCCACAGCATAGGCTAGAATTGTTGAGTACCTGGCAGGTGGTTAGGGCCTGCTGGATAGGTTATGCTGGGAAGTCTGCCTCAGCCTTCGTCCGTCGTCCCTGCCTGTGTTTCCTGCCCCCTATTTCCAGCGTTGCCTGTCTCACGCAGGATGTTTGACCGCAGCACCTCAAACCGAAAATCAGGTCATTCCCGCGAAAGCGGGAATCCACAGGCGGGTACCCGCTCCTCTGCCTTCGCGGAGGACTGGTTTCCGGGAGCGACCGCACCCGGCACTCTCATTCCTATGGGCGGTCCGCGGGCCGGCGACCGCCAGGAACGGGGAGGAGTGCGCGAGAAAACACGAAAAATAATACGAACGAAGCCAGTATGTTGTTGAAAACACAGGATGGCAATTGCAAAACGAACTAAAACGGACTGAAAAAGCACCCGACTTTGAGGGTCAAATGCGCAGATCGAACCTAAAAAGTGAGCTTTCCTGTAAAGCACGCGTCCAGGCGGAAGCGTTGTGCCCGGAAATCCCGAAGGGGTTGGAAGCGGCATCGTTCGGAGACGCGCAGGATCGCCAGAAAATACAAAAATCGTGGAAACAAAGCCAAGGAGTCGTTGAAAACAAAGGATCACACACTTTACAACGTGCGAAAACGAACCCAAAACGCACCAGACTTTGAGTGCCAAATGCGCAGATTAAGCCCAAAAAGCCGACTCTCCAACCAAGTGCCTGTGCGGGCAGGAGGGTTGTGCCCGGAAGTGGGGACGGCTCGGAGGAGGACCGGGCTCCGAAATCCTCCACAATGCGAGAAGACACAAAAATCGTGGGAACAAAGCCAAGAAGTCATTGAAAAAAAAGGACTTCACATTTCCAAAGGCGTAATGCACAGCCTGGGGAGGACTTGGCATTGAAGACGCTACGAACCATCTCGTGCGGTTTGCTGCTGCTGGCGGCGTTCGCGGTCTGCATTCGCGCCCAATCGGATCGAATCGTCGTGCGCCCGAAGGATACGGGCGCCGCCCTCATCAATCCGGGCATGGGGTGGATGTTCCATCATTACGACAACGATCTTCGACATTACACGGTGGACCTGGAGCCCTCGGACACGGTGCCCGAGTTCCCCGGCGTCAGTTCCGTCTACATGCGCCTCGACTGGTCCGACCTCGAGCCCGAAGAAGGCAAGTTCAACTGGCCCCTCGTGGACACGCCCATGCAAAAATGGGTGGAGGCGGGCAAGACGGTGGCTTTCCGGTTTTGCACCTCGGAGGCCGAGGAGGCCGAACCTTACGCCACGCCCCGCTGGGTGGAGAAGGCAGGGGCCAAGGGATACCACCTTGTCGGCGAAGGGAAAATCACCCCGGACGGCCCCATGTGGGAGCCGGATTTCGACGACCCGGTTTTTCTTCAGAAGCTGGACAACTTCCTGGCTGCCGCGGCGGCGCGGTATGACGGAAATCCGCGCGTGGCGTTCATTGACGTGGGCTCGTTCGGCGTCTGGGGCGAAGGCCACACCGTGGCCAGCACCCGGATTCCCTATTTGCTTGCCACGATTCGACGGCATATTGATCTGTACAAGAAGAACTTCAAGCGCACTCTCCTCGTCGCGAACGACGATTTTATGATCCAGGGGCGCGGCATCGAGACGCTGGGCTACGCTCGCGACCAGGGGCTCGGCTTGAGAGACGACAGCATTCTGGTGGAACCCCGCGAACACGCATATTACCACGCCTATCTGGCCTACAATTTCTGGCCGCGCGTTCCCGTGATTCTGGAATCGGAGCATTACGGAGATTCCAAGAAGGAAGGAGCCTGGGGCGACGGACACCTGTTTTTGCAGGCCATCGAGGAGTACCATGCCAGCTACGCCACGGTGCACTGGTATCCGCGGGAGTTCCTGGCGGACAACCGCGAACTGATCGACAGGATCAACCTGCGCCTCGGCTACCGTCTGCAACTGGTGGAGGCCTCGTGGCCGGCGGAGGTTCAAGCGGCAGGGCCTATACTTATAGGCTACTCATGGCGCAATGCCGGCGTGGCGCCTTGCCTGCCGGGCGGCCATCCCACCCTCACCCTTAAAGATGAGAAGGGCGGGATCGCCGGCGTATTTGTTGACCAGGACTTCGACGTGCGCGAGTTGCCGGTCGGGCCGCCGGGCCAGGCAAGGGTCATTTCCAGGAGAGATTTCGGGCCAGCGGTGGAAGAGAACGATCAGCCGCGAGTCGCTTATACGCTGCCTCCGGCGCACATTTTGAAACCCGGCAAGTACGGCGTCTACATCTCCGTGGGAACCGCCACCGGCGAACCGGTGATCGCGCTTCCCTTGCCCGATGACGACGGGCGCCGGCGCTACCGCCTGGGATCAATTCTGGTCGTGGGCGGCCGATGACCCGCCCAATCTGCAGGTCCCCACTCGCCGCCCACTCTGCTTCGTTGCGGAGCTGTTGTAGAATGTCGAGTGCTTTAGCTCGCTTGATGTCTTCGTGACTTGGCGGTGAGACACGATGGATCTACAGGACAGCCGCAGCAGCGCCCGTTACGCTGTCGCGGCCGGATTTCTCGGCTGGACGCTCGACGCCTTTGACTTCTTCGTGGTGGTGTTCGTTCTCTCCGCCGTGGCCAAGAACTTTGGCCGCTCGATCCCTGCCCTCGCCTTGACTCTCACGATCACGCTGGCGATGCGCCCGGTGGGCGCTTTCGTTTTCGGACTGTTGGCCGATCGTTACGGCCGGCGCCTCGTGCTCCTGGCCAACGTCGCGTTTTTCACTCTGATGGAGGTGATGTCCGGGCTGGCGCAGAACTACACGCAGTTCTTTCTGCTCCGTCTGCTCTATGGAATCGGCATGGGCGGCAACTGGGGCGTGGGCGCATCGCTCGCCATGGAGTCGGCGCCGCCCAAGTGGAGAGGCATTCTTTCCGGGCTGCTCCAGGAGGGTTACGCGCTCGGCAACGTGCTGGCCGCAATCGCTTACTATACCGTCTTTCCGCGCTGGGGTTGGCGCGCCATGTTCTTCGTGGGGGCCGCGCCGGGATTGCTGACCATGCTGATTTGCCTGCGTGTCGAAGATCCTCAGGCGTGGCGAGAGTCGCGCACCGACTGGTCCACCTACCGGCGCGCCATATTCAAGAACTCGCGGCTGTTCTTCTATCTGGTGGCCCTGATGGCGGCCATGAATTTCATTTCGCACGGCACGCAGGATTTGTACCCCACCTTTCTGCAACGCCAGCGCCACTTCGGTGTCAACGCCACCGCGCTGATTACCGGCCTCTCGATGCTGGGCGCGATTCTGGGCGGCCTTACCTTTGGGCACTTCTCCGACAGCAAGGGGAGGCGGCGTGCAATGGTCTGGGCGGAATCGCTCGGTTTGGCCGCCGTGCCTTTATGGATCATGGCGCCGAGCAAACCGCTGATCATTTTGGGGGCGTTCATCATGCAGTTTATGGTGCAAGGCGCCTGGGGCGTGATTCCAGCGCACATCAATGAGCTGTCGCCGCCGCAGCTTCGGGGATTCTTCCCCGGCTTCGCCTACCAACTCGGAGTACTGATTGCGTCGTCGATTGGCTACCTCGAGGCCGTGCTCGGCGAACACTTCAGCTACTCAATATCCATGGGAAGCCTCGCCGTCGTGGTGCTCTGCTTTGGCGTCGCCATCATCTCCGTCGGCCCGGAAGCCAAGGGTGTGTCTTTTATCCGCGCTTCCGACGAGCTGTGAACCACCAAGGCACAAAGGCGCGAGGGAATACGCGGACCTTGCAGGATGAAATTCGGTGAGTGCAGGATCATCCGGATAGGATTCGAGGATTGAATCGAGTCGAGCAGGTTGTGCCCGCCGATCAGCATCGGGCCAAACGCGGTCGTCAGTGTCACGGGAAGATGGACCAGCACCGAGAGAGCGATCATCGCCCACCCCAAGGCCCACAGGCTGGAAAAGAACTAAGCACGGAGTTCACTAAGCCCGTCCGGCGGTTTCGTGGTCATCAGGGGCTCTTGAAGGGGGGGGCGCATTCTTACGCGCACTTGGAAAAATCGGCCTTAGCACCGACGGCCCCAGCGCTTCGGGCCGGGCACTTACTCTCGAACCCGATTGGACTTATTTGATTTATACTCGTTCTGGAATGGATATTGCACTTTCCCAGTTCGGATGGAAGGAGGCAAGGACTATGAGAAGGCTGCCATTTCTTCTGACCTTGGCTTTGCTGGCGTGGATTCCCTGCCGTGGCCAGGAAGCTGCGTCCGCGCAACAGAAAAACGGAGAACACGCAACCGCCAGCCAACAACGAGATAGCTATCAGGAAAAAGCCGAGGCAAGGCTCCGCGAGCTTAAGCGTCAAATCGATGCCTTAAACGCCAAGGCTAACAAGCAAGGCAGCGAGGCCCGAAAGGAGTTTGACCGGCAGATCGCCGACTTGGATCGGCAGCGAGCGACAGTCCAGAAGCAACTCGATAAGCTCAAAGCTTCCAGCCAGCAAGCCTGGCACGATATGAAGCCGAACCTCGAGGCAGCAATGAAGAATCTGGAGGCGGCGTACCAACGCGCAGCCGCAGACTTCAAGAAATAGCGCTGGCTTCCCCGCCTGAAACTGCGCGAAGCGCCTTGGAGTGCGGCGGCTTGACGCCGCCTTCACTCTGAACCGACCGATGCCTTTTCGTCAGAATGACTCTAAACGGTAAGAGGGGCGCGTTGTGCAAGTAGCCGACTCGCGATATTCCCAAGGCGGCGTCAAGCCGCCGCACTCCAAGGTGCCTTCGGCACGCAGAGGGGATTCCTCGCTGCGCTCCATCAGGGCATGAGTTTCAAGAACGCCACGCCATAGCCTCCCAACTGAATCGTCATTTGTGCCGCAGGGGTGACCGGTGTGGCGGCGGGTCCGGTGGCGGCATTCGTGTTCTTATCAATGGTGAGCAACGTGGCAGAGGAAAATGTTCCGAGGCTCGAAAGGTCAATTGCCACCACGCGGGGATCACCAGGCCCATTATTGTCCGTGCTCGATTGGACGGCGTGATCGGCGACCATCACCACCACGCTGCCATCTCCGTTCTTTATCGCCAGGGTTTCCACGCTAGAGTTTTCACTGACGCCCAGTTGCAGGATCTCGGCTCCGGTTGGGGTGACGTCCGGGTTTGAGGGAAAATACTGGCCCAGCCAGTAATCCACCCAATACCCGAGTTGAACCGCCGTGTTCGAGGCGTTGATCTCGCCGTACTGAGCGTCGGCAGCGAA
>Ga0209517_10001176_pt1 | contig 40905 bp, 53 predicted proteins | sample PeaSoiMetSII2010_FD_187695 | JGI IMG/M metagenome (GOLD analysis project Ga0209517, IMG submission 187695) | Peat soil microbial communities from Weissenstadt, Germany - SII-2010 (SPAdes) (version 2) | ecosystem: Environmental > Terrestrial > Soil > Wetlands > Peat | place: Germany...
CCCGGTCTTCAAAACCGGCTGATTATCGTGTTTTCAATAGGTTACGGGTGGTAGTTGTTTGCTGAAGTGTGCGCCGTTTGCTGTGGTTTGCAGCGATTATGCGATGGAATATGCGATGGTTTTTTAGACCCCAAGCAGTGCGGGGCAGGGCCTACTGAGTTCCATCACTGCTCGGGGTCAGACCGTGTGCCACTTTCAACCTTCGGGGGAGGTTGCCCGACACACGGAAATCAAGCTGATGCCGCTGAAGCAATTTCTTCAGACAACAACACACGCAAAGTTCTTGCGTGCCCTATGGCGCGAGAGGTTGCCAACGTTGCTTCTTGAACACCTCTGCACTTGTGAGGCATAGGGCATAGCTGTATTTCCTCACCCATCATCTCCAACCAACCACTAATCACTGTCAATTCGTTTATGAGTTTGTGGGCTTTCTCGCGCATTACAACAGTCACAACTCCGACCTTTCTCTAGTTGCTAAGGGATTTGGGGAGGGCACGAACGTTGGCCAAGATGGAGAGGTCCAACCCACCATCCGGGTAGAGGCCGCTAAACCTGTGCGATTCGTGCCCCGCCTTGAAGTGACCATAGTGCCACGTGTGCACATGTGGCACTATGGCACCAAAGTGCCAACTAGGGGCACGAACGTGCGGCGAGTAGAATGCTGACGCTCACAACCCAAAAAACTTTAACGTGCGGTTGCCAATCAACGGCTCACCTGTGTTGAGGTACACGGCAGCAGACATCAGAATGTTATAGGCTGTGCATTTCTCTCTGTCGAAACCATCAACCTTGCAATCGAAGAACAACGTATCAGCTTTTTGAGAAATCAGCTTGATTGCTTCCATGTTGTTTGCCTCCGTGTTCACGGTTAAACTTTAACATGTGCACAGGTGGTGTCAAGTGGTCATTGGTAACCACACGTGGGTTATTTACGTCTGTAACCAACGTTGGTTACTCCTGTAACCACTTGCAAATTGAAACAACAACATCAGCCGTGGTTGCAAACTTCTTGCATTCACGCGAAATGGGGTGCCACACCATCACGTAAGCAACACGCTTCCTCAGGGCCTTGTGATCCAACACCCAAAAGATGTAATGGGTGTGGCCCGCAGTTGCTAGACGCTTTGCCATGTCAAACTGTGTGGGGGATGCTTCGGCAACCATCGAAGGTGACCAATCCCCATCAAACATGAATCCGCCGCGCACACCTTTGGTCTTCGGCCCTATGAATTTGTACTCAAGCCAAAGAGTCTTCTTGTTGTAGGTCACTGAGGCATCAACCATGCCAATCATGCTTTTGTCTGCATGTTTAACAACCACGGCACCGGGCAGGGCTAAACGCAGACATTTTTGAAACTTGCTTGACACTATTGATTCATTCATGGGTTGTTCCCTTCTGTGTACATGGCTTCCCTCTGTCTAGCGGTTTGGTACAACACCTGTCACTTCCCTGAGCAAGCCCTCCAATTTGCACCGTACTCATCATTCCAACTGATTGGCACACGGCACGGTATCTCTTGAATACGCAACACCTCACGCAACCGCTCATGCACCTTCTCATCACCCTTGGGTGTGTCGCCTGTGATTTCGTCATGCACAGGCATACGCAGCTTGTGAATGCCGATGTTGTTTCGTTCGTTATAGACCCGCAGAATCTTGCTCTTTACGATGTCTGCCTCAGAGCCTTGCAACCAACTGGCAAGGGCCTTATAGAAGCGGGTCTTCTGCCGGAAGCCGCCGCGCTGTTCATACTCTCCGTAACGTCTTCGCCTGCCTAACAGGGTAGGTACAAAGCCCTGCTTTTTAGCAAACTCAATAACGTATTCCATAGTCTTGCTTGCCGATGGGAAATTTGCATAGTATTGGTCCGCAAGATCGTTTACTTCTCTAGCAGGACAGTCAGTTGCATGGTTGTCATTATCCTCAAACTTCTTTAAGGTGTCCCGGTCACCTGTCCACCAAAAATAGGACGGTGGTTGACAGTTGCAGTCTTTGCCAAAATTGTGAGCAAGCAACGCTCTGCCCATCCCCATCACAAGAGCAAAGTTGTTGGTCTTAGCATTCTGCCGTGACAGGCTGAAGAGGTCTGCAACCATTTGGTGAAAGTCAACGTCTTTTCCACCCTTCAACCAACGCTCATAGCCTTCATGGTATGCACGTATTAAGTCTTTGTCTTGCGACAGGTGAGCAAACAACCTGAATTGAAGCTGTGACCCATCAGCCGCAAAGAAGTCGCAGCCGTCATCAGGGATCATCAACTCACGAATGATGTAACCCTCACCGTACTTCTTTATCTGGTTTTCAACCTTGAAGATGGTTTGAATGGGGAAATTCGTTGCCGAGTACCGACCAACCACAGTTCCCTGTTCCTCTTCCCCGGCCCGCAGTTGATAGAGTTGAAAATAGAGGATGTCATTAACAAGGGTCTGAGGGAACTTGTTGAAGTACTTTTGCTTAAGCTTCAACAACCGGCTGATGCGTGTGCCGGTCTGTATGCGCTCATCCTTGATGGTCTTCAGGAAGTCAAACGTGTAAGATGATTTGGCTTCGCCCTTTGAGCCGGTCAACGGTTGATTAGGTTCAAGCCCACAGGCAAGGAATAGCCTGTCCCACGTGATGTTTTTACCGGGGTCAAGCTTCACGCCTGTCTTCTCCCACAGGCGCATGGTCAATTCACCGACCTCTGCAATGAGGTCTTGAAGCATCCGGTCACACTTTGGAAGGTCAAGCCTTGCGCCTGACCGTTCCATGTGGTTGTTTGCCCAAATCAACTTGCTTTCAAGGTCATCAACCTTTTGCAGTGATTCTCTATTGATATGGGGCCTCTGGCTCTGGTACACGTCCCACGTAAGAGAAGCATCATGCTCAGCGTATCCACCAACCATTGAGGCATGGTAGTCTGGCATTCTATCTTTTTCGAGTCTGTCATCTCGTTTTTGTGTTCCACAATATTCAACTCCCAAGTCGTCAAGGTTGAAACCTGAATACCTGTTTTCATTGAGTAGTGCGGCACCATGCGCCACATCATAAAGTTGATTCCCCTGTGCTTCAAGGTCCACACCCCAACGCAACATCACCTCAGCGTCAAAGCCGATGTTTAGACCTATGAGTTTTTTGTTGCGTAGTTCTCGCTTGCACCACTCTTTGACCTTCTCAGGGTCAAGGTTTCCCCCGGCATGACCCCACGGCAAGTAAACTCCTGAGCATTCCTCAGCTCGAAAAGAAAGACCGATGGGTGTATCCTTTCGTTTGTTCTTGCCGGTTGTTTCAGTATCAAACGCAAGTTCTTTCACCCCATCAAGGCAAGGCAACTCAGCCGGGGCAGTCCACGGCTTACGATCACCTGTGTTGGTGAATAAAAAGTATTGGCCTTTGAGTGGTTTTCGTGAAGTCATTTCACAAAGAGAAAGCCCACGGTCTGAGTTACAAACCGTGGGCCAGGTGAATGCAGGTGTTGCTTACTTCTTCTTTTTGGTCACCGTTACAACTGTCGGCTTGGGAGACGGAGTTGCAGCCGGTGCCGCCTTCTTCCGTGCATCCTGAGGGTTGATGCAAGTTGCAATGCCCGCAGCAATCAGGGCATTTAGAATCTGCCCGATTGCATTCTTGGAAGGCTTGGAGGTTTCGCGGGTTTCCGGGGTGTTCTCAAATAGGGTTTTGATTGAAATACCACCGGGGTTGTTAGCAGCAAGCAGTGACTTGATGACCAAGTAACGCTGCCCACGCCAAGTGTTGTGATCTGCCCCATACGCGGCTTCGTACTTCGCACCATCAATGGTGTAAAGCAGAACTGTCCGGGTCTTCGATGCGGCCCGCGTCTTCTTGCTGAGGAAATCAGTGGTTGAGGTTGGGGCATTCAAAGCAACGCTGTACTGTTGCAATCGGTTTTGATGCCCCTTAACAACTTCCTCTGGCACCGTACCAAGCTGCGTTGCGAACCACACATTCTGCACAACAGACTTCAGAATGGTGGTTAGCAGGTTCTTGTTGAACGGCTCACAATGAATGCCGTTGGCTTTCGCAAGTGCAATCTTGTCTTCTTTCGACAAGGCCGCAACTGCGTCAAAGGTCTTGTGTGCGTCCTTCGGGTCAACCGCAAACTTCAGGTTGCCTTGCACATAATGACCATGCTCTATGCGTCCTGTTTCCATTCGTCGCCTTCTCCTTTGTATGTTAACAAAATTATGGGCAGTTGCTCTGATTGTGCCGCTTGCAACCGCCCCGGGACGTGCGGCATTACGTCAACATCCGGCGTTGATGACCTAGGCTTTCGCCGGAAGCTTCGCAGCCAACAGACCCTTCCGCTTGAAGCGATTGAGATACACTCCAATCACTGAGGCCGCAACGTTCTTCGTCTTGAGGCTCTTTCCCAAGCGTCCACGGAGTTGCTTCGCCGTGACCTTCCGCATACGCTTGATGGTCTTGAGAATCAACCGGCCCTGACCGGTCACCTTCCCAAGTTCCTTCACACCGGCAGAGGTGATAACAAATATAGCACCACGCCGTTTGATTCGCTGCTTTTTGCTCATGTATTCGTCTCCTTACGGCAAGATGCCGTGTTTTACTTTCTTTCGTGCGGCTTGGGTCAAAACCGCCTGCTTGCAACCACATCCCAAGATCAAACATCGGTCATGGATAATCATGCCCCGACTATGTGTAGTCAACGGGTGCTTGCAATCACCACAAAAAGAATCATCCAAACCGTCAATCCTTGCTTCGCTGAGAAAGTCAACCACCGGCTCTGTTGCTAAATAATCCATAATCAATCGTACATGCCCCAATGGTGTTTAGCAACACCACTTTCGTGCTACTTGGTGTAAGGTCCGTAACCTTCTAGCCGGATACAGCCGTCTTTATACCAAAGTTTGTACAGCCGTCTATCAATCCACAACCAACAGCAACTCATGGGGTTTCCAGTTGATAACGAATTTTAGCGTTCGTCCAACCAAGCAATCGGGCGGCTTTTTGTTTGTTACCATTGGCCGCTTCCAGAGCAAGCCGCGCCTTTTCTTTCAACTCAAGGCGCGGCTTCTCTGCCTCTGCATCCATGGCAGAGGCTCTGGCCTTTAACTCTTCAAAGAACTTTTGGTGATGAGGTCTTACTTTAACGTCAGTTCCCATTTCCCATTCCTCTCTAGCACAGCGCGGGGCATCTGAATTGATTGCGGGTTGGCACCCATGATGACCTCTGCATACGTGCCGTAATGGTCAAGGTAACTTGACCCGCGTGCACCGATGATCTTCTTAACAACCATCTCTGAGGCTTCACGCATCTCGCGTGATTCCTGCAACACCATGGCCTGATGCAAATGCCCCATCAGGTACAACTGCGAATCGGCCTGATTCATAAACTTCATTAGGCCATTCGCAATAGAGCCTTTGGTCTGCCCACCGCCGCTGCCGTGGAACATCGAAATCTTGAAGGGCTTATGGTCATCAAACCGTATGTCAATGTGTTGTTTGCCAGGTGAATACGGAAGCATGAGCACAGTTGCAATAGACTTCCCAAGATCGCCAAACGTGGGAATGCTTCTGCGTTCATGATTTCCACCTACATAGCCAAGCACCCGGTGACGCAACGGGGCAACAAGTTTGCAGAACTCCCACAACTCTTCTTGTGGATCACCTACCTGCTCAAACGGTGACCCCTTGCTTTGTGCATGGCCCGCATCCACCATGTCACCACCAAAAACCACATAGCGATTAGGTTTTGACAACACCCAAGCAATATCATCCACAAGCCGCGATACCTTGCAACGCTTGTGCCCATACTGCACATCGGTAATTTGCAGCAGTTCAAGTGTGTCAATATCCACACCGGCAAAATCCCATGCTAGGTAACGGGCCTGCCCACCAATCACCATGCTTTGTTGGAGCGTTGGTTCGTAATCCTGCAACTGCGATTGAACCTCAGCGAGAAAGTTTAGGGTTGTTGTTTCGTCGTGCAACTGTTTAGCCATTGTTCTACCTTTTCTTTTTGGAATCTGACAACAGCCCCAATACGCACACACGGCAATGGGGATTCGCGCACGTCGCCTGACCGTGTGCGGTCCTTTGCTAACTCGTACACCTGCCACTTGCTCACACGCAGCAAGTTAGCAACCTCACTTGCCGTCAGGATTTCCACTTTTCACCCCATCCAAATAGCGTTGCAAGTTGGCAAGTGCCCTCCAAGCCGCCTTTGCTAAGTGTAAAGAGCCGTCATCGTCAACAGGGTTTTCCAAATGGTCTATCATGTGACGCACGATGCAATCAGGTTCATCAGTTGATTTCTCTTTGGCCCAATGCAACGGCTCGCCGGGGTTGTGTTGTTGATTGCCGATGAAAGACACATAAGCCACTTCTAGCAAAGCATCGGGGAAGTATGACAACACACCACTGTAGACGGGCCGCTGTTTGCGGGCTTGCTTGTCTTTAATCATGTATCAACCTTCCTGTGTCGTGTTCAACTTGTATTGCGCGGTCATCGTAAATCGCTTTGCAGAAATAATCTTTGGTGTTGGTTATAGGCAACAGTCTACCTAAGTGCTTCAGACACCAATCCTGTATAGGTGCCATGACTTCAACCGGGTCAAGGGCACCATACTTTGGGTGATAGCAGTCCATGCGGGCGGTAAAGATTCGCACATCCTCACCGTCCGCAAGCCACTGCCTGACACGTTCAACCATGGCCGGAATAGGATTACCTGTCGCCCGGTAATCCTGTTGCCAGTTACAGCCGAATGTTGCTAGAGTGCCGTCAAAATCAACGGCAATCCAACACTTATTGGTCAAAGTCTGTGTCATTGGTTTCCTGCTCGATACCAGACACATCAACCTTGACACCGGCTTCTTGCAGCGCGGCGAAGTATTGCTTTGCCTGTTCGTACAGTGCAGCGGGTGTGAAGTTGCTACGTGAGACCGTAACAACCTGATACTCACCCTTCTCACCGGGCTTCGCTTTGGACGTAAGCTTGTAAGTGTAGGCGTAAGCCGGAAGGTTCTTTTCGGCAATGAGGTAGTTCCATTGCTTTGCAGCCTTCAGGCCGGTTGATTTGAAGGAAACAACGATGGGTTGGATAGACCCGTCTTCCTTCAGGATGAGGCTCATGCGATTCTTGAACTCAGTGCAACGCGGCTTCTCACCGTTAATGAACAACAGATCAGAAGCAGGCGGTACATCCCCATCGTGGTACAGCTTCACGATGCTGCGGTCTTCTCCAAACTCAATGAACTGTTTGAAGAAGTGCAGCGGAATCACGGTTACCTGTTCGCCGTAAATCTCACCTGTTACAGAGTTGAAGAACTGCCCAACCTCAAGGTCCGGGTTATAGTTCTCGTTTGACTTCTTTAATTCAGGTGTCATAGCCTGAGCCAAGGACAAACGCGGGATAACCATGTCGCCTTGACCAACGTTCTCTTTCCCATCACGGTTGCCTGCATCTGCCTTCAGATACTCAGGCAGAGTTTCGAGCGAGTTATTTCCTCTGACTTCTAGTGCATTGCTCATGGACGCCTCTTTTATTTGGATTTGGTGTAACTAACTACTGCCACAGGGTCACCCTGTGTAATGCCGGGGGGAAGGCTGCCGGTCTCTTCCAACAGATTCTTGCTGATACTCTTTAAACGCTGATCGTAAATAGTCAACTCACTTTCCATGCCGCTTGCCTTCAGCCATGCAATGAAAGCATCCTTGTCTTCGGTCTTCAATGGGGATTCAAAGCGCACTGTTACACGGTGGCCGCTCTCAAAGTTCATGCTCTTCAAGTCTTGCTCTGAGAATCGCTCAGCAAAGATAGCCTCAATGACTGCAAGGCGCTGGTTAACGGCCTTCAAAGAAGAGTCAAGTGTTGCCTTCGTGTCTTTCAAATCACGGTATTTGTCTTCAAGGCCGTTAAAGTTCAACGGTAGATAGTCCGCAGAAATGCGGTTGAACTCTTCAGACTTGCGCTGTATCGTTTCTTCGTTCCACTTACCCATTATTCCTCCAAAAGAACTCGTTTCCAGTCTTGAGCCGTTCTCTTCTCTGCTTCCTCTTTGGCGCGGACACTAGCAACAATGTCATGCACTACGGTCTTCTGCCCGCGTGGGCCGGTCACAATCACATCAGCAAGCAGCGAAGTTTTCCGCACCCCTGTAGCCTGTATGCGGTCTTCGCTCTGTGATCGGGTCACACGGTCATAGTCTTGCGACAAGTAAACCGCTGTGTCGGCCTTTGACAGATTCAACCCGTACTTTGCGGCCTGAGGTTGAGCAACCAACACCAACGGGCCTGTGTAGCTGCTTGCTGGGTGTAATAGGTTATGACCTAGTTTTTTCTCACCGTACAATAGACCATAGTGTATGGATTCTTTAACAAGCCGCTGCTCTAGTCGTTCAATCTCAGGCACGAAACGTGACCACACCACACATTTGAAGTCAGGTTGTTCTTCAAAGCGTTGAGCTAACCAACCCATCAGCATTTCCGTTGGTGCGTCATGTACTTCAATGGTCTGTGAATCAACAATGTCATAGTTGATGGGGTTAAACTTCATTTGAGGAAATAAAGCAACACCACCAAGAAACCCCGCGCAAATCTGAGCAAGCCTGATGCACTTCACGGCTGCATGACCAACAGCACAGACCCCGTTATCTATTTCAGCAACCAACTCATCACGCATAGAGCAATAAACCTTCCATGCCTTTTCACTCAGGGCCACAGGCAGCACAGCCGGAACCTTCACCGGCATATCTAGTGCGTCTGCCAGGTATTCACAGTACGGGGCTGTGCGCCGTGCAAAGTCTTCTTCATTCTTGCGCTTGATAACCTCTATATGTGTGGCCACCGGCTTACGCTCACCTGTTTTCTCATCCGTCTTCCACTTATGAGGTACCTTGGCTGTCTCCGAATATCTTGCCCGGTAGTGATAGAACGACTTACAGCCAAGTATTTCTTTGTTAAGCAACTTGAACTTGCTGTAATAGCTCAGGTGTGAGTTGCCTTCCGGTGTACCGTCAAGCAATGTAACCCGCTTGATGGGGTCACCATTACGCAGTTCAATCATTGCCTTGGTTTGCTTACTCTTCCAGTTACCCAACACAGAACCTTCGTCAAAAACAAACCAAACGCTGCGACCGGCAAGAGCGGCCAATAGGTTGTCAACAAATGGAAAATTGTCATCAGGGCCTTGTTGCCGAAGATACTCAACACTAGCAACCACATAAGCAGGCTTACCATGAGGCAGCACCAACGAATTAAGTTTACGGTAGTCATAGGTTTTTGCTCCCGACCAATCGTGAGTTGCGAGTTCTCCAAAGTTCTTGTCTAACCAAACATCCTTTACTTGTGCCGGTGCCACAACCAACAGCGTGTCAATCTCTTTGGCTTCAAAGAGAGTGCAGGCCGTGTCAATGACACACTTACTCTTGCCAAGCCTCATCTTCCAAAAGAGGCCATACACAGGGCTAGACACAAGCCGCTTCACACCGTGCAACTGATGCTTGTAAGGTGGAAGCTTGAAGCGGGATGGGGTGACCTCAATCATTTCCATGTGCACCCAACGCATCATCATTGAGTGCAAGCGGATTGCGAATGAAAGTCTCAGTAACACCGGTCACAGTTGGTTGAGCACCGTGAAATTGCATACGGGTGCCAAGAGCGTCATACAATTCTTGGGCTTGCTCTGTGGTTAACTCCGCAGCGAAATATACAAACTGATCTAGCGAAGACTCACCAAAATAACCACTTATGCAAACTTTCACCTGTTGCTTATGAGTCACTTCAACGTCAATGGCCGTATATCTCATGTTTGTTTATCTCCCTGTTTTCCTGAACCAACAACTTCTTCGGCTTCTGACTTAGTGAAGTTGTGTCGCTTCATCATGCCGTTGACACGATCTTTGAATCTCCATTTCTTATCAGTCAACTCAGGCTCATCTTCCAAATCAGCAAGGAAGTCTTCAACCGAGTCAACGTCATCGTCAAAGTTAAGCATTACTTATCAAACTCCATTTGGGCTTTCTCAGCTAACCACCAAAAGAACTTCTCACCCTTCTTGTCAATTCCGCCCTTGCCGCTTTCGGCTACCTTGGAGGCTTCGCGTTGCCAATTAAACTTTGCAACGTCAATACCTGCATCTTGCAAAGCTTCTTTCAAATATTCAGTTGGTTTTTGACCATCCCTCAGGATGTTCTTAACCAACATGCGTACAGTTTTGGCGGTTGACTTTTCAGCCTGTTTTAATGGGGTTAAAACAGCACCTTCGATGTCTGACTTACTTACCCCACCCCACTCAACCAACACCACTTCTGACCGTTGACCTTCCCACTCGTATTCTTTCCCAACCGTCTTGTATTTCAGATTGGGAGTGTTAGAGCCGCGACCAAGACCGATGATGTGTGCAAACTTGTTTTCGTCTTCAGAGTCTTTGGCGCAGAACAGCGTTTGCCGCGCCACACCGGTAAAAGCCCGCGCACCTAATACGCGGTCAAGCAACTCCCCTTCAGTGCGCTTGTTTAGGTGGCCAACGCTCAGGATGCAAACCTTGTGCTGATGGGCAAGGTTGGCAAGAGGCATAAGAAGCCCCGGCCTAACCTCATCCTCTTTGTTCATGCTCAGTCTGCCAAGATAGTTGGTAATTGGGTCAACGATGATTAGACCAATGTCGTTGTTGTCTTCAAGGTCTCTTTGCAGTTCCTTCACATCCTCATCAAGTGCCGTAGCAACATCAAAGGTTTTATCCCCCTTGGTGATTGTCGAAACAAACTCATACACCTGCGATAGATCGGCACCGGCAAAAGTCAGATGGGGTAGGATGTCAGTTGACCAATCATCTTCGCTTGATAACAACAACACACCACGTCGCTCTGAAATGTTGGGAGAACCATCAGGCCAGTCACGGCCCGAAGTAAACCGCGCAATCAGATCACGTGTCAGAGGGCTTTTGCCTTCTGCACTTGCACCCGCCAAATGTACAAGTTGATTCCCAAACAAATAACCCGGCCACAACCATAATTTATGTTCCAACTTCCGGCCCAACGCCTGATTACGTCTGTGACCTCTAACAGCCTGTTCTCTTGTCTTGTCCACTCCCACGGCTCTTGCTTCATAGATTGGGTGGGGATAAGGCTCTTTGTCTTCGGCCAACTTCTTGATGACTTGCGCAACACTGTACTCAACGCAGCCGGTAGATTGGCAATGAAATCCCAGACCACCATCAGAAGACAGAATAAAATTAGTGGTTGTGCTATTTTGACCAACATGCGGCTCACCTTTGATGGGGCAAGTATTTACTCGATAACACTTGCCTAAGTTGTTTGTTGATACGTTATCAACACCAAGACCGTAGAACTTCAAGAAGTCTTCAAGATCAAAGTCTTTGTGCAGCTTAAGGGTTTTGCTCTTTTGCTTCTCGCGTTCAACAGGCTCAGCTTGTTGCCGCTCTGCGGGCAACGCGGCCCACTGCTCAGGATCAATCGCCTTCAGTTCTTCTCTGATCTTGGCGCTGATGTGCCGCGCTGTGGCGAAAATATAGTTAAACTCTTCCCCGATGTCTCGCAGCTTGGTAAAGGCTTCACCAACGAGGTCGCATGTAAGTGCAAAGAATCTTGGAGAATTTTTAGGGTTCCAATACTGTAGACAAGTTTCGGTAAGTTGTTTGCCCCTGACCTGCCCCTTAAAAAAGACGTGAAGGCCCTGACCACTGACTGAATACTCAGACCATGAGGGAATACGCGAAAGGAGTAACATCGCTTCGTTACAAATCGCACCGGTCTTTGCATTCCTACAATGGTCGATATCCAAGCCGTGAATATCGCCTCCAAGAAAGTTGTAACCCAATCCTTGTTGGTCGTTTTCGAGCTTTGCCACGCAATCATCGAATGTGCTCCATGTACTAGGGTCTGAGTGGTTGCCAAGCGGTATCTTGGCTGTTCCACCTTCAGGCTTTGGTTTGAGGAAATAGCGCACAAAACGCTTTTCCTTCAGCATTTCAGCGGGCAGGCATTTTCTAAACTTCTGCTCATCAAAAAGCACAGGAGAACCTTTCGGAGTTGGTTAGTGCTTCTTGGTGGTTGGCTCTTGCTTCTTCACATCGTGCTGTGACTTGCGCCCGCAGTTCTGCTTGAGACCTTTGTACTCCTGTGCCTTGAACTCAGGCACAGTGCATCGCATCAAACCACGGTTGGTAAGGATAAATTTCATTGTGTTCTCACCACACCTTGTTGGGATATAATCTTGTAACGTGCCTCAGCTTCGTTAAGGTGCTCTAACAACTCGCCTGATTCGGAATACCAACCCCAAGAGTCAGGAACACCAAACCAATAGGCAACAAAGCTGCCATCTTGTAAGGTCCAAACGGTTGCAGAACTCATAATTTACCTTCTTCGGGCGCATGACAAGTAGTCACCCATTGGAGCACTCATGGTTCTGCAAGACATATTTGCCCTTGCGGGTTACCTTGCGCGTCCTGTAAACAACAACATTCGCTTTCTTTAGACCATAAGCACGCGGCCCATGAAAGAAAGTTTTTGCTTCAGGTATTACCGCTGTGATGGTGGTTGAGCAGGATGGGCAGAAGTTGCGCCTTAGGGGAGGCATTGAGAGAGTGTGGGGGAAGGCTTTTTGCTTGTCGCACCAATCGTTATCGTCAATGGTGGAATACTGTCTTGGTTCGGGGAATGAGTCAGGATCAAACCCATTGACCATTTTATAGGCGTACTCATGCTCTGGCATGTATTGGACATCAACACAGTAGCCTATATAGGTCTTGTGTAGCCCAACCTTGCGCCCATGTTCGTTGTTTGTTGGTTGACTGTAGTTGAAAGGCTGTGTGTCATGCAGGTATTCGTGACCGTAATCAAGGACTTGACCGGCAGAATCCCCAACACGAACAGCAAGGTCACCGGCTCTTTCGCCTAGTCCCATGCGCTGTAAACGCTTTTCCCATTCATTAAACAACTTGCGCCGTCGCGCCTCAGTTGCTTTCTGTGTTCGCGTTGTATTCCCTTCCACATAAGTACGAACAAACCACGTATATTGTTGATTCGATTGAGGTTGTGTTAAGTTATCGTTGTATACACTTTGGGCGTTGTTGTTTTTAGACACACTTATCTCCTTGTGTTATTTATTGGTGAAAACCGGAACTGCTTGAACATTGAAAAATGTTCTAGGCTGCGAGTGTTCTTACCTCAACGACTAGGGAATTTGTCAGGTGACGCTGACAACTCAGCCCTACAACTGAGGTGTCTATCCTGTGCCTAAAACATCATCGAAGTGGCTAACGGGGAATTGAAATGAGTGGATAATAAGTCTGTGTAATATTGCTCACAATGGCACACACGTGGGCACAGGTAGGAACAACGTCACGTCTGGTAACACATCAAGTAATGGTTACGGAAGTGTTAAAGATTGCGTGTAAATATTACATAGTGAGGCAGGTCGACCTAGTAAGGGAGGTATAGATGTGTAGATGTAGGGGAGAATAGTAGTAAAGCCTATAGATTGTTAGGGTTAGCAACAATACAGTCATGAATACATGTGTATAGGTAGTTGTAAAGTTGAGGTGACTGATGGAAGTGCTTTAGAATCATATATATATATATATACAATAACCTCCCTCCCTTGTTTCTATACATATATACATACGGTACATAAGAGAGGCCCCATCGACCTTGCTTGATTGACAAAAAGTGTCAATGTGGCTGAAAAGCACCACTCCCACGTCAAATGGTAACAACTCTTTAGTAATCAATGAGATGGCCCTTTTGTTCGTACTTATAGAGAGACGGCACAACCTTGCCCGGTGACAATATTTGTCACTCGCTAATTGATTACCAAAGTTTGTGCTCCCCGGTTTGGAAAACCGGAGTGTGGTTGTAAGTTGTTGATTCTGCGTGCGTTGTAAACACCATCGCATAGTCTATCGCACATTAATCAAATCCCCCGCACCACGCTCAACGCGAGACGTTGAGGCCAGATGTTGCCTGGCAGATCGCTTGATGGTTGCAACCCCATCACAAGGTAAGCGAAAAGGTAAGCGAAAAGGTACTGCTTTTTATGGGTATTTTTGGCCGGGGGAGGCCCCCCAAGTTACCTAAGTAATCGGCCGGGCATGGTCCAAAAATTTATGGGTTGCCGGTAAGGATGGACTAACAAATGGCGGATGATCGCGAGCGCTTGTTTTCGGATGAGGAAATTTGCGAGCTGCTGGAAAAAGCCGCAGCCATGGGATTTTCACTCGAGAAAGGAAGCGATCTCGAGCAGTTGAGCATTCGCGAGCTCGAGCGGCTGGTCAGCGTGGTGCACTGAGTTCAGTTGAAAGACTTCCCTGTAAGGGACGGGGATGGTGACAGATACCTATGCCGTAATACACCATCCCCACGGATTAACGACAGATGGCCTACAGATGTCAGTACCGCAACGATGTCGGTTGCCCTTGTCACAAGTGGACACCTGAGGATGCAGACTATTGCAGCGAACACAAAGCCATGATGTTGCACATTGATGCCTTAGAGAAGGAAATCAACGACACCATACACAAGGCGCGAGAAAAGTAATGGACACATCACGCAATTACACATTTGAGCAAGCGACCGGTGATTTTCTTTCACCATCGAACGATGTTGTTGCGACTGGTTACGCAGGCCGTGATGCAGGGAAGAACAACCCTGACATGCAGAATGTGAAAGGCATTGGGCCTTTGCCGCGTGGTTGGTACACAGCGCAAGAACCACATGACGATGATGTGGTTGGTAAATACGCAATGCGTTTGGTTCCTGACCCATCGAACGAAATGTTTAACCGAAATTCGTTCTTCATGCATGGTGACAGTAATGAGCATCCCGGTTTGGCTTCCCATGGTTGTATCGTTCTCCCCTGGCCAGTAAGAGAAGCGTTTTGGAATAGCGGAGACCATCGCATACAGGTGACGCATGGTTAAGACGTTCATAACAACGCATCTGTTTTACATCATCCTGATTGCGGTTGGTGTGGTGAGTTTCAGGATGTGGTTATCAGAGCACGATGCGCGGCTTGCCGCTGATGCCAAGGTGAAAGAAGCACAAACGCAAATTGCGTCAATTGTTACGCAAGCAGCGGCACAGGTCAAAGTTGTTACCAAGGTGGTGCACGATGCGGTTACCCCATCGCAGGTGGTTGCTGCTGTCCCTACACTTACGGACGTTCCTTTGGCGACACGTGAAATTACCGGCAATCCGGTTGATGTTGAAGTTGCGGCACAACCTCTGATGCAGTTGGTTGGGGAGTTGAAGACGGCGCAGATTGAGTTAGGTGCGTGTCAACAAGTGAGTGTGCTGAAGGATCAGCAGATAGCCGCGTTGAAAAAGAAGCCGAAATTTTTTACTCGCTTGAAGCGTGTTGCTGAGGCTGTCGGTGTGGGAGTGGGAATCGGGTTGTTGTTAGGGGCGCACGGTCTGTAGATACCGTAATCAAATCTACACAGCTTGCGATTTAGGGGCTGATTATGGACTGGAAATTAAGAATTGCTGCCGTGGTCTTCGGCATGGATGAGGAAGGCGAGTATGTTTCAGGCTATCGCACGGCTGCTTCGCGCAACAATGCTTTGGGTGCTAATCGCGCCTTACGCGGTAACGTTCGCGGGTGCTGCGTCCAATCAACTCGTTCTTGTCGCCAATCACGATAAGTTCCCTGTGATGCTCAATGAGCGGGTGCGTGTAAAGGCTGAGCCGGATGAGAACGGCATGATTGACAACACGCACTGTGTGATGACCAAGCAGACGCACCTGAATGTACTTGCGGACATCATTGACCTTCACACCGGGTGGTACTCCATCGGGGATTTGTTTCTGATGCTTGGAGATTGGTTGAGCAGTTTTTGCTCTTACGTGTGGTTAGGGTTGGTGCTCCAAAAACTCAGGGCGTAACAAGGCAGGCGACGATGACAGACAAGCAACGTGCAGATCACGTACAGGCGAAGTATTGGAACGGTTACATTACTCGCACTGAAATTCAGAAGGTGTTTGAGGAAACAGCGGGAGTAATTCAGGCTCAGCAACAGACTCTTCAGAAGATGGACATGGTTATTAGCTGCATTGCTGAGAAGGTTGGATTGACCGCGCAAGATGTCAATGAGTGGGTTGCTAAGAAGGTTGTTGAAGTCGCCGCGAAGAATGGCGACGGTCAGGCAACTCCTGAAGTACAGGCGGAAGCATTGTCTCAAGAGCCTTCGCGGATTGTGCTAACCGACTAATGCGAGTCTCAATCAAAGGCAAGCCGTTTGAGGTACAGCCTGAGCCGTCCGACTATTGGAAGTGGATAGCGGAAGGTCGTTACGATCACGAATGGAAAGTTTACGACGGGGCGCTAACTAAGCAACACACGTTTGTTGACTTAGGTGCGTGGGTGGGTGCTCATAGTTTGTATGCATCCACCATCGCAGGGAGAGTAATCGCGGTAGAACCTGACCCGGTTGCTTTCCCCATTGCGGAAAAGAATCTAGCGGGCTTTGACATTCACCGGCTTGCCATTAGTGGCAAGGTAGGTGACATAAAGCTTGGCAGCGGTTGGTTAGGTGCGAGTACAACGCGGGCCAATCCAAATGCAGGCAGCGGCATTGGGCCGTGGGATGAAGCCCACACGTGCGTTGTTCCTTGCACAACGTTGCGTGAGTTTTGCAAAGACATGCCTGACCCGCTCTTTATCAAGATTGATGTTGAAGGGTCTGAAGAAGAAATTTTGCAAGATGTTGAATTTTTTGCAAAAAGAAAACCAACGTTGTTGTTAGAGTTACACCCGTTTTGGTGGAAAGACGAAGCGCAGACGTGGGCAGACTTTGAAGCGGTGAAAGCGCTGTACAAGAATGCACATGAGGTTCCACACCCCAACAGTAAAACATGGGTGCTGCATGACTGAGTTATGTAGGTTGGCGACGAAGTACAAGACAGACAAGATTCATTACACGCCTTTCTATTCTCTGTTGTTAGAGGGGCGAAGGGAATCAACCCATCGTGTTCTTGAAATTGGAATAGGCACACCGGAAGCAATGAAACATGTGCCGGGTTACAGGCCGGGTGCCAGCTTGCGAATGTGGAAAGAGTATTTCCCTTATGCAGTTATTGATGGTGTTGATAAACAACACATACCAAACGTGCAAGAGGAACGCATCAATGTGTGGGTTGCGGACCAAGGCAACGCGGGGCAGTTGAAGAACATTGTTAGTTATGACGGGTTTCAATACGATTTGATTGTAGATGATGGCAGTCATCAAACGGAAGATCAGAGGATTAGTTTTGACACTCTGTACTCGTATTTGAAACCGGGCGGGCTGTACATTATCGAAGACATAAACGAAGAGTGGTTGAAAGTGCCTCATACATTCGCTTATGTACACGGTGAGTTGGTGGGTAGATGCGCGGTGATTCGTGGCTAACACCAATATAAGCATGTTGGTTACGTCATGTGACAGGCACGATCTGCTGAAGACTACGCTGGAAAGCTTTTATGCGGTGGTGGATATTGAGCCGCAAGAGTTGATTATTTATGAGGATTCCCCGGCAGAACAGCCGGAATGGTTGAAAGATTTCATTTGGAAGCAACGCGGCCTGAAGTGGATTTCAGGGCGTGAAAGGCGCGGGCAGGCTTTCGCTTGTGCGCTGCTGATCCAAGAAGCCAAACACGATTTTGTGTTTTGGTGTGAGGATGATTGGTTTTTTCAGAATCGCATCTCGCCTTTCATGCGCGAGTCAAAAGAGATTCTTAACCAACACCCGCAGATAATTCAGGTTTCTCTCAGGGGTGACACAGGTTGGCACCCATTGGTGCATGAGGCGCTACATACGGCAACTCCGTATTGGCGGGGAGTGTGGGGCGGGTGGTCATGGAATCCGGGTCTTCGTCGCCTCTCGGATTGCCGTGCCATCTTCCCCGCAGTATCGCAACAGATCGGGCAGGACGGCTTGAAGCATGAAGAAGCTTTAAGCAAGATGTTGTTAGATCAGGGAAGACGAATTGCGGACCTTAACCGGCCTGTGGTTACGCACATAGGCGGTGGACGTAGCAGAGCGATTGAGAAGTTACCAACTCTGCCAAAGATTCTGATTGCTGTACCAACTTGCTTTTCGTTTGATTATGAAACGCGATGGGAGCACAAAGGGAATCCTGAGTACGGCAAAGATATGCACGTCTCAGGGCCTAACGATCAGACACAGGCGGTAAGGGAGACTTGGGGCGCTGATGTTGCTGCGTTTGAGAATGTGGACCTTAGATTTTTTTATGGTCGCCCGCGTGATGGTTATCCGCGTGAGCCGTTGGCTGATGAGATTTTTTTAGAGTGCCCTGATGCTTACGGGTCTCTTCCCAAAAAGACGGTTGGGGTTTGTAAGTATGCCGCTGAGAACGGATACAAATTCGTTTATAAGTGCGACACCGATACATACGTCAACGTTGAAAAGTTGCTCATTGAAATTCTGCAAAACCAGTTTGACTATGCCGGTTACTTGCATGGTGATGTTTGCAGCGGTGGACCTGGCTACTTACTTTCCCATTGGGCCTGCAAAGTAGTTGCAACACAAGGAAACAACCCGATTCATTGGGCCGAAGATGTACACGTGGCGAATACGTTGAAGAGTGCAGGAATTTCCCCATTGATGTTGGTTGGACATAGGCCGGGGTTTTCAGCGCACTTCTTTTTTGGAGATGGAAAAGCTTTTGATCCAAGCAAGATAACAGACGATGTAATCACGGCACACGCGGTATTTCCGGAGCAGATGCGACGATGGCACTCACTGTCAAAGAAAAAATAGAGACGCTGGAAAAAGGCACTAAGTGGATCACCTTTACTGAGCCTCAGAAGTTGTTTCTTCTGAAGATGGCTGAGACTGATGACCTGCTTAATTCTTACCGTTATGCGTATCCTACCACTCAACACAATGGTTTGATTTTTGCAGCACAACGGCTAGTGCAAATGGTAGGTATCAAGGAAGCGTTGGCTGAGATTGGTTGGGAACAAAGCAGGGCAGCGGTTTCAAAGAAAGAGGCCCTTGAGCTATTGTCTAAGCAGCTTCGCAAGAACGATATTGCACCGCTGCACCTTGCTAAGTTGTTGAGTGTTTACGCGAAGATGGCCGGTTGGGATAGTAAGGGCGGTACACCGGATGAAGAAGTCAACATGGATAAGTTGATTACAGCTATTGAAAGAAAAAGGAGAGCGTGATGAGTAACCTAGCAGATGCAATGGTTCCCGCAAGCAAAGGACACAAACCTAAAGGCGCACATGGCAGGGCTGCTGTGCGTGCGTTAGGTCGCACCAAGACAACCGGTAATTTCAAAAGGATTGAGAAGGCAGAAGGCAAAGGCGCGGCTATTGCTGCTTATCAAAATGCACTGAAAGCACATAAGAGAGGGTAACAACATGGCAGAACAATCAGGAACAGGGCGATATCCCAAGCCGCCCGCTTCGGAAGCTTGGGAAAGTTCGGATTTTAACGCGAATGACCCGGACCAAGGAAATTTCGGCTCACCATTCGCGGAAGCTGCTGGCAAGGATAGTCGCCCTAAAGTAGACAGCGAAGAAGGCCAAGGCATTTATGTACCTCATCCGGTTGAGGGTAGCAACTTTAGTGGTGGGCCTTCAGGTATTGATGGTGGATTTGAGCAAGGCGAGATGCCGGGTACGGAAATCAACTACTTCGGATTCAAGGGGTAATTAACATGGCAGCCAACCTAAAACACATCAATGACCCATCAGACGAAGGTTCTATCCCTTCAATTGAGGCTCTGCGGGCTTCCCAACAGGCCGGTAGTGTTGGTAAGGGTACGCAGGATCAGGTCTACTGCGAAATGCAGGGTGATTTCAACATGGGGATGGGTGAGTATGCGGACAGAAACTCTTCTTTCCAATCTCGCGCACACAACTACCCCATCGGGTCTGACTATGCAGTACGCGGTACTGAGATTGTGGAAGAAAATGTTTCTTCTGAGAAATCACAAGAAGGGTCTCAGCCTTGGGAGTAAGTGAAATTCTTGAGCAGAAGCTTGCGGAAAGGGCAAAAGCCCGCACCGACAGGCTGTTTCTAGCTTGTGATGTGCTTGGTTACGACTTCACAGCAGAGACCCATCAAGAGTTGTTTGATACTTACCCTGAATTTAGGGAAGACGTACCTTGGGCAGAGCAATTTGAGAAGGGTGACACGCTGATTTTGTGGCCGCGTGGTCATTTCAAGAGCACTGCGGTTGTTGTTTTGGCAATTCAGGCTATCTTAATCAACCCCGACATCAGAATTTTGCTGATGCAGGGAACAATTAAGGTCACTAAGAACCTTCTCAAAGAAATTGCTTCACATTTTGACGGCACACACAGCCGGTCTAAGTTAAAAGAGTTGTTTCCTGAGTTTTGCGGCAACAAAAAGGAATTACAACTCTCTTCTGACCGATTTACGACACCGGCCCGCGTAAGAAAGCAGTTACAGCAAGCAACTTGCACTGTTGCGTCGCCAAAATCCATAAAGACAGGTCAGCACTATGATTTGGGTTTCTTCGATGACCTCGTTAACGATGGAAACTACCGAAACCCTCTACTGCTTGACAAAGTGGAAGAGGATTTCAACATGGCAAGGCCGCTTGTTGATCCGGGTTGCCCGCGTTTTGTTTCCGGCACTCGCTATGCGTTTGGCGACTTGTACGAAAACATTATACGTCGCAACAAGGGGGAATGGCAGGTTAGTGTTAAGACGTGTTGGCGAGAAGATGGAGTAACCCCACGCTTCCCTCAGTACAAAACGAAAGATGGGCGGTTGGTTGGGTTGACCCGCGAAATACTGATGCAGATTGCATCAGACTCACCGGGGATATTTGCATCACAATACCTCAATTACCCAATTGCATCTTCACAGCAAGTTTTGCCTGAGCATGTGTTGCTTGCGGCTGTGATTGCAGAGAAAGACGCACCGGCTTTGTCACAGGCGATCTTGTTTGTTGACCTGGCCTCTGAAGGTGAGCAACCTGACGATTCCGTTTGTATCGCGGGGAAGGTTGACAACATAGGCCGGATGTACATGGTGGATGGCAACGGCGGAGTTTTGCCGGTAGCTTCGTTGGCTGTGCTCGTTATCAACATGGTGTTGAAGCACAGGCCAATGAAGATCATGGTTGAGAAGACGGCAAGCGCAATTTACTTCGTTGAGTACCTGAAGGTTGTTTGTAAGTCACGAAACATTCAAGTACCCATTGAGTACATCAAGGTTGACAACAAGCCTGATGCGAAAAACAAGCGGGTTGAGGCTCTTGCCGGTCACGTAAAGAACAAGCGGTTTTTCTTCTTTGCGGGTTTGCCGGGTTGGGAAAAGTTTGTAGAGCAAGCAAAGCAGTTTCCAAAAGGCAAACACGGTCATGATGATTGGCCGGATACAGCCGGGTTGATGGCTCAGGTGCTATCGACTAAGTACGTGGGTCAGGCGACACACATACCGGTTTCAAAGAATCCGATGATTGACCTGTTAGCGCGTGACCCGGTGATGCAGGGGATTGACAACATGGGTCAGGAAACAACGCAGGATTACGGTGATTGTGGCTCTGAGTTTGCGTGTTGAGGTAACTAGATGCCTGGTTTTGACACATTATCAACAGCAGTTGATCTAAGTGCAGCGTTAGCCCCATTAACCCCTGAAAAGGTTGAATTTGATAACGCATGGGATGACGAAACCGCCCTTGGTATTGTTCTTGCTGATGTTGATGCTGCACTTGCTTATGAGCAAGCAAAGTCGTTTGTAACCTCCATTCAGGTTGCAGACGATTTGATTCGCGGTTATGTCCGTGTGAGGCCGTGGCCCAACACCGACAAGCCCCGCTCTGCTCTGTCAATGCCTGTGGTGCTTGAAGCGGTTGAGAAGATCATGCCGCACTTGCACCTAAGCATTTTTGGCTCAGGTAAAGACCCATTCCACGTTGAGGCAGTTGGTAAAACCAAAAAGGAAGCGGCTTCAGCTTGGCAATCGTTGCTTCGTTGGGCCGTGAAGGTCAGTGACTTCAAGGAAGGCTCACGCCTGACCATGAAGACCTGTTTGCAGTATGGGTGGGCCGGTGGTTTCACAGGTTGGGAGTCACAGGAAGTTGTTAACAAGAAATATCGCAAAACCGCAGACGGCAAAATCGAGCGTGATCCAACTGCGAAATCAGAGGTTATAGCGAAGCCCACGTATGAGGCCGCCAATCTCAAGAACACGCTTTATGATCCTTGCTGCCCGTCGCAAGACCCGCGTAAGTGCCGCTTCGTTGTTAAGCGCATACCCATCACGGCTTATGACCTTGATGATTTGCGGGCCGATGACACCTACAAGAACGTACCAACGCGAGAAGAATTAAAGACCATCCTTGCGAATAAAGAGGAACCTACCAAAGATTCAACCGTTTCTTTGAAGCCGAATCAGACGCGGGAATTACAGGCTCAGGCAGATACAATGCCTGCCTCCAAAGACCCGTTGATGTCTAATTTGGAGTTGATTGAGTACCGCACTGATGACCGCGTTGTTACGGTGCTTCAGCGGGTGATTGTCATTCGTAATGAAATGACCGATGAGGGTAAGGGCTGTGTTGGGTGTGCCTTCATTGATGTCATTGACAGTATGTTTGGTTTTGGTATTGCCCGCCTGTTGAACGGTGAGCAACGTTTACAACAGGGTGTGTTGAATACTTGGGTTGATTCGCTTGCGCTTGTCCTCAACCCATCATTTCAACAGATCAAAGGCACGCTAGGCAACGGTAATCAGAATATTAGCATTGCACCTGGCAAGGTTGTCACGGTTGAAGGCGAGTTGAAGCCGTTAGTTGCTACGGATGTCAGCAAGACGGCCAATGACGCGATTGAGCTATCTTCGCAGCGTGCTATGAAGCGTGTTGGTGCTGAAGGCGGCTCTAATATGCCCACTCAGGCCATGCGTACCGGCTCAGGTGTGCAGGCGTTTCAGGGCGATATTACGCAGCGGCTTCAGTACTTCATGGAAATTTACCTTGATATGGTTTTTATTCCTGTATTGAAGGCTTTCCTTGCTCACGCGAAAGAACACCTGACCCCGGATCAGATTAACCAAATTCTCGGAGATGAAACAGGTAAAACGTTTGAGGGTGACATTCTTGATGTTTACAACGCTGATGTGAAAATTGAAATTATCAGTGGTGTGAAACTAACAACCAAGCAGGCAGCCGCGCAAGCCGCGCCTTTGATTCTTCAGTTTCTTCAGAATGCGGCTGTGCAGGATTCGTTGCAGGTACAGGCGCGAAAGTTTGATTATGCAGGCTTCGCTGAGGAATATCTTGAGTTGATGGGTTGGGACATTGACCAACTCTTTGTTGCAATGACTGATGCAGACCTGAAGCGTGCTCAGGAACAGAATCAGGCCATGAGCCGCGCTAACGGAATGATGCAGCTACAACAGCAGAAACATTCGGATGATCTTGACACGATTGATAAGAAGTCAGCAGATCAAGCCTCTATTGCTGTACTTCGTTCGCACCTGAAGGTTGAAGAGCAGAAGGGGCTTGATGCGATGGAGGGCAACAACAGTGGACAATAAAGACCTTATGGCGATGAGGGCCTCGTTGATTGAAACAACAGCTTCGCGGGGATGGTCTTATGTTGAAAAGTTTTCTGAAACTATTGTAAGAGAGTTGGAAAGTGCGGCCATAGCTGAGGAAGATGACACTAAGGCCCACGGCTTGCGGCGAGATGCGCGGGGTGCGCGAAAGTTCAAAGATGCGCTCTTTCAACGCATTCAACTTGCACGCAATCAAGAGCCTGAAATGTTTTTGGAAGTAGCAACCGACTAGGAGATTAAAACATGGCGACAACCACTGTTACACCTGATCTTGAAACAATTTCGATGGATGATTTGAGGAAGCTTGCTGAAGAAGAAGCCGCTAAAGCATCTACTACTACATCCATCGTGGAAGAAGCGAAGCCTGAGGAAGTAAAAGAGGTTGTTGAGGAAGTAGTTGAACAGCCAAAGACTTTCTTCTCTGAGCGCACCATTGATCTTGGTGACGGTGCCGGGGTGCAAGTATTCAAGGGTAAGGGTGATACGCGGGAGGCCGCATTAGAAGACCTATCTGACAAGCTTGCGGAGGCACAGAAGAACGCCACGAAGAAGATTCGTGAGCAGGCGGAAGCACTCAAGGCGAAGCCCGTTGAGAAGATTTATACGGCTGATGAGGAATCGCTGTACTCGGCTGAGTTGCTTAAGGCTCCAACGGTTGCTTTCAAAAAATTGTTCAAGGAAGTAACCGGAGTTGATGTCGAAGAGTTTAAGACGGTAACGGCACGTGAAAAAGCGTTTCAGGCCGGTCAAGAAAAGAAACGCATTGCCGATAACTTTGTTGCAATTAACCCTGACTTTGCGGATACAGAGCGCAACGGGCGGTTGATTAACAAATGGTGCGAGTTGCACAACGATTTTAGTTTTGAAGGTTTGAACAAGGCTTACCAAGACCTTAACGAAAGCGGATTGCTTGATGTGAAAGGTGAGGAAGCGGGACACGTGCAGGAAGAAGATAAGTCTGTAACTCGGATTGAGCCAAAGACTGAAGTTACCCCATCGCGTGTAACGAAGAAGGCCAGCGGAATATCAACACAACGAAAAACGGTTGTGCCGGTAGCTGCTTCGACTTCTGAGGAAGATATGTATGCGTTGCCATTAGAGGAACTTCGCAAGCGTGCTAACCAGCAACTTGCAAGCCGCTAACCAACCCATCAATCTTTAACTTTTTCATCTGAGGTAACACAACATGTTTAACCTAGTAAAATTTGTGGCACAACTTTGGTTGCAGTCGTTTATCAACTGCATCTTTAAGGGTGCGCTCCCCACTGCTGCATCAGTAATTAGCAGCGGCTTGAGTGGCTATCCCACGGTCTACTATGACCGTACGGCGCTAGACACTCTGCAAGCAAATCTGTTCTTCTATCCCGCGTGTGAGCTACGGCCCATGCCTGATATGAGCGGCGTTGCTATGCAAATCTTCAACTATACGAAGATGGCCGCTAACACTACGGCTGTCACGGAAGGCACTCCTGCTTCCGGTCAGACGCTTTCTCAAAACACCAAGACCATCAACCTGTCGAACTATGCGGATTACGTATCGTTCTCCAACAAGGTGGTCCTTACCGCAATCAGCGACACCGTTGCTGAGGGTGCGGCTCTGTTGGCCTATCGTGGTGCGTTGTCTGTTGACAACATCATCTCGACTGCGGTTGACACTGCTGCTAACTCTGACAGTGTTGCTTGCATCGATGTCAACAACGGCAGTTACATGACTGCTGCGCTTGCTCGACAGGCTGTTTGGCAGCTTCGCTCTAAGGACGTGAAACCCAAGAAGAACGGATTGTTCTTCTCTCTGATTCACTCCCTCAGTGCGTATGATCTTGTCAACGATAGCTCTGCGGGTGGCACGCTTGACTTGCAGAAGTATTCCGACACGACTGCACCCCGCAACCAAGCCCTTGTTGGTATTCAGGGTCAGCGCATCGGCAACATCGGTGGTACTGAGTGGTACGAAAGCAACGCAGTGCCCACCGAAACCAACTGGCAGTCCACTTCTAAGATTGCCTATCACAACTACACCTTCGGGTGGCAGGCGTTTCTTGCATCTTCATTGGGAAGAACAAACTTGAATCAAAAGAACTTCTCCGTGACGGTGCGCCGTTACGATCAGGGCAACAGCATTGATGTCGCTGGCCTGATTTCGGCTGCTACCTTCTACAATTTTTTCTTTGGCGTGGTCTCTTCTCCAGACACCGCAAACTCAATCAACCACTTCCGCCGAATCCGCGTGGAATCTTCGATTGGGTAGCCATCAAGAAAAATTGTGTGCTTGCGGGAGTCCTGTATATAGGACTCCCAAAGGCTATATAGATAATCTTTGTTCTAAAGGAAACTCTATGAGTGTACCTATGTTCATTAACATCTATTCAAGTGGCAACATCTGGGTTAGTAATGAGGCAGGCCAAGACCCCAAGACCTATAAAGGTACTCAGGGCGAAAGTGGTACGCTTGTTACTTGTATCAAAGTTAACTCCAATGCCTCCCATCAGAAGGTCGCAACACTAACCGGCAGCGGCAATGCTTCTGCATCGGCCTTGGCTGAAACGCTTGGTCTTGGTACAGGTGCTTCAGGCAGTCGCCATACTGTAAAAGAAATCACCTAAACCATGGAAGAGGTTGACATCAGAGCACCACTTTATTACGTGTTGGGCCGCGACATAGCTCACGGTGATTTAGTGGCGGCTCATTTTGTCTTCACCATCACACCATGTGCAACCGGGGTTGTTAGTCGCCACAGTGACAAGCAGTTGATTGAGCATTTCGTCTTTCAGACGCTCAAAGCAGACGATGAGACGGCTTGCGAAGAGTTAGCCGCTCACTTATCTCGCTCAACCGGCTGTCCTATGTTGACTGTTGGTGATGGCAAAGATATGACGGCTGTTTTCCACGATGGGAGTAGAGAGACGATATGCTTATCCAACCTGACCGCAATGAATTAGGCGACAAACGGTTAGACCCAAAAGAGGGTGTTGCGCGTAAGCGTGAGGAATGCCTTGCGATGGCTGCAACTCGCCGTCTTCCCCATCAAGCGGAATTGGAAGACCCTACACGTGCGCTAGGGCCGCGCTTGCAATTCAGTGAGTTTGTTTCTCGGCTGAAGCGGGTTATTCCTGCGCTGAAAGTGTTGGATGGATCACCCGGCAGTGTTGCTCTGTATTTTCCGCGCAATAGTGAGGAATTACAGGAAGCAACACAGGCTTGGACGGTAGACCGTGATGTGTTTTTTCTTGCTAATAAGTATGTTGGTGGCTTCCCAAAGCAAGAAATTCAGGAGTACAGCACCGTTGACATTGATAACGCGATGCTGGCAACGAAAGAGCACCGGGGTTGGAGGTCTGTGTTGATGAACCTCATAACTGCCGGTGTTGTTAGCTATCAGGCAGTGGTTAAAGAGTTTGGCGACACAGGAACGGATAGGCGCGGGTGGCGGTGGCGATCTGAGTTAAGAAGCTTCACAAATTAAAGGAGACGATCAAATGAGTAATCAAATTTTGAGCCTTACGGCGGCTGATTTGAATGCAATGATTGCGGCGGCTGTAACAGCCGCTGTGGTGGAATCGAAGAAACCGGCACCAAAGACTGAGCAGGAACTTGCGGCCATTGAAATGGCACAGGAGCACCGTAAACAAACGGCGCAAAGCCTGATTGCTCAGAAAGAGAACGAAAGGGCTATTCAACGCATTTGCGCTCACGAACACAGTAAGCGTGAAGGCGGGGGCACCCATTGCGTTCATGTGCGAGAGGAAGACCCGCGTTCACCCGGCTTTATTTTGTGTCAGAAGTGTCAGGGTCGCATCAGGCCGGGGGTTGCTGATGTTGATGGGCTTCCGTTTCAGCGTGACCGGGGAGCAATTTACGACAATGCGTTGTTTAACAGGCTCTTCCAAGACTGCGGCGAAGCTTCTTTGATGGGGTAACAAATGCCTTCTACAATCACATTGCAGACCGTTTCTAATTTCTGTTCCACCCATGCCGATTTACTTCCTCTTACTGGCGTGGGTGGTTTTACGTCAGAGCCTTTTCTTTCTATTGCCAATGACGCTGTAGCAGAGATTATTAATGATGAGCAGGCTTGGAAGTTCAACAGCGTTGAGTTGTTTGATGCAGTTCAAACTTTTCAACCGCTGATAACTTCCACCAACAAACAGGATTACCTGTTTGCGGGTGCGTCTGCTTTTGTATTGCAGGTTAGTGGGGCACAGCAAGTGCAATCGAGTGGTGCAGCGATTGACCTAATAGCAAACGGTGGGGTCACAGTGTCAGGCGGGGTTGTGACGGTGAAGACTCTTGAGCCTCACCGGTTTGCTGTTGGTAACGTGGTGAACTTGGTGGGACTGTTCTTCACTACCGGAACAGCGGCCAACTATAACTCAACCTATACCGACAATGGCAATTCGGCAAGTTGGTCAACCGGTTACACCATCACGACTGTGACAGCCAAAAGCTTCAGCTTTGCAGCCGGTACGGGTCAGAACAATGCAGACGCGGGCGGGGCACCGGGCTTTGGTCTTTTGAACGGTGCCACTTCCCCCAACACACCCGCCTTTGGTTGGTTAACCGGTGCAACCATGATGGAGTTGAATAACAACTCTAGTCCTGCAAATTGGAGACAGATGAAGGCGGTTAAGGAACTTCCGAAATGGCAGCGTGTGTCTGATCCTGAGAAGGTTGCCATGGTTCAAGACCTTGGTACAGGGGTCTTGAAATTTCGTTTTATGCAGATACCAGGCGGGGTCATTTGGGCGGTTAACCTGATTTACCAACAGGCAGCCCCGCTGTTCACTTCGATGTCTAACACGTGGTCACCCATCCCCGATAACTACGGTGATTTGATTCGACAGGCCGCGCTGTACCGGTGTTACCGGTACTTGAATCCAAACTCACCATCAACAGTGAATGAGAAAAAGAAACTTGAACAGGTGATTGCGAAGTCACAGGGTCACGATGATGCGGAAGAATCAAACGTGTACCTGCAACCAACCGAAGGTCTTGTTGATGACTACTGGCCTTCTTACGGCGGAACTTACTAAATGATTCCTCAGGGCGCACAAAAAGGAAAGCACATAGACAGGTGGATGACGGGCCTTGTTACCAACAGGGCCGTAACCGCTATGCCTTTCCGCCGTTCGTATGGGACAATCATTCAGTATTACGATGCTCTGATTGGCGGAAGCAACGTAGAGCTAAGCCCTGAGAATACCCTTGTTCGCCGTCCGGGTTGGACCGCGTTCAACTCTGTTGGTTACAGTGGAACTCCGCAAGGCTTTTGTAGCGCGATCTTGAACGGCACGCAATATGACTTCCTTGCGACTTCCACCAACGTTTATCAGTTCGATGCTACACACATGAACTCGCTGTTTTCTAAAACAGCAACCGCACAGACGTTCTTTCAACAAGTCGGAAACGTTCTCTTCTTTTCGGATGGGGTAAACAACAACAAGGCGTGGACTGAGACCAACGGCGGCTTTACCGTCCAAAACAACGGCATTGCAACCCCAACATCTGCACCCACCATACCTAATTTGAATCTGTATGACTCTGCTGGCGGAACGCAAACAACTCACGCTTGGGTGCCCAATTACACCTTTGTTGGTGGGGCGAGTGGGCAGAATCAGTATTACTTTCTTGCACCAACCGGTGAAATCTTTTGGGCTGTTGTTCCTCAGGGTGCGACACTAACCAGCGGTGCGGTTGCACCTAATTGGGCCTCAGTGTTTGGTCTGTTCGGTGGCACCATTACAGATGGTCAGATGGTGTGGGCCAATTGCGGTCAGATTGGATCATGGGCCGCTGCCAAGGCATTTGTTAATGCTTCCTATTTAGCAACTCACCCACAGAATCAGGTTTCTGTTCAAGCCACCATTACAACCGGTGGCTCTTCTGGCAACTTCAACTGGCAGGTGAGCGGCGGGGCACAGGGCAACGCGGGTGCGGCGGGTTTTGCGAATAGCTCAGGTCACACAGGGAACACCAACACTCTTTTCATTGAGGGTCTTGGCTTCAACATTCCGACCGGGGCAGTGATTCAAGGCATTCAGGTCACGGTGTATCGTGGTGCAAACCGCGTCAACGCTGTGTCTGATGTTACCGTGAAGTTGTTGAAGGCGGGCAGCGCAGTTGGTAACAACAAGGCCGCAAGTGGCTTCTGGCCTCAGGTGGAATGGAATAACTACCTCATCCCTGTTGCCGGTCAGGGTGTGCCTATCACTTACGGGTCTACAACAGACCTTTGGGGCACTTCGTGGGCACCGTCAGACATTAACAACGCGGGTTTCGGCATTGAAATAATTGCGAACCAAGCAAGCAGTGCAACGACTGCTGCCGGTATTACTTACGTCAATGGCAATGATCAGATTCCGGTCACTATCACTGTTTACTATGGCCCCGGCACATCTCTTTCGGGTGCGGTGTACGCTCAGGTAATTCAGGACAGCAACGGCAACCTTCAGCGTGTGAAGACCGGTGGAACTTCAGCGGGCGGTGCTCCAACTTGGAGCACTACGATTGGTGGAACAACCACAGACAACACGATAACTTGGGAGTGTATTGGAACGGCTAATCAACTGCCTGTGTTGTTCGGTTGGAATTATGCGTATGGTTACCATACGACAGGCGCAACACAGCACCTTTCTACCATGTCACCACAGTTGACCGTATCCGCACCCATCGTTGGTACGGGTGTACAAATTCAGGGTACAGGCTCAAGTGACACACAAGTTGACAGGGATGACCTGTATCGCACGGCAGACGGCGGAAGCCTGTTGCTTTACGATCAGTCAGCAACGAACGTTGCGGCAACTACGTGGACGATCAATGACAGCACAGCAGACAGCGGCTTAAACTTCCTGTTGCTTGGTCCGGTCGCACATGCCAATGACCCGCCACCGGTGGGCGCAACCATTCTTGCCTTTTACATGGGCCGAATGTGGGCCGCTGTTGGTAATCTTTTGTACTTCAGTGCCGGTCCTGATTGCGTCAATGGGGATGGTAACCAGGCTTGGCCGCCTGCAAACGTGTTCACGTTGGAAGCACCCATTACCGGTTTGGCACCTACCACACAAGGATTGGTGACTTATACCAGCAAACACATGGGAGTTGTGCTCGGAGGCCCGCAGACGGCAACCTTCTGGAACCAAACGTTGAGTCCTAATTACGGCATCTTGTCACCGAATTGCCTCACGCAAGATGGGGATGAGATGGTGATTTACACAACTCAACAGCAGTTGTTTGCAATCTCGCCGTCAGGCAAGAATGAGGTTGGTTTCAACGTGGCACCAACGTTGGCAGCCACTTTCCCAACCGCTTCATCGTACTTAGCTATCCACCGGCAAGGGCAGGATCAGGGCTTGTTTATTTGTGATGGGTCTGCCAACTCAGAGCGTTACAACATGACCTCTGAGGCATGGGATGTGGTTGCAACCCCATCAACCGGCATGGGTCCAATAGCAAGCATTGACTTAGCACAAGGCACCCCGGCCCGCGCATTAGTTACGGCAGCGGGTGGTGTGATCCTGAAGCGTGACCCAACCTCTTACAGCGATAACGGCTCTGCTTACGCGGCCTTCGCCATTGTTGGCAGCGTTGTGTTGTCAGAGTCAGGTGAACCGCCGGCAATTGTTGAAAATATCTTTGTAACTTCGGCTGCGGTTGGCACAGCCCTGACTGTTTCAGTGCTACCTAATGAAATCTCTGGGTCTTTCACTTCGTTGGGCACTGCCATAGCTGAGCCGTGGCAGTTGCCCGCGTCAAGCACCATCAACATGCAGAGATATGATTGGAAAAACAATCAATCTGCTAAACCTCAGTTGGTTAAGCACCTTCAGGTAACAATTACGCTGCCTGCAACTGACACAGTGAAGAATGAGATTTACACACTGTCAATTATATGAGCCTGAGCGTACCTAACAACCCACCTACCGTAAACCCCGGTGTAAGTCAACCGGTTTCTTCCGGTACTTTGTTTGGTGCTCAAATAGCACGAACACAGGTTAATCAGGTTAAGGGGATAGGACAGAACAACGCACTAGGTGCGGGGATACCTAAGCAGGTTTCAAATGTACAGGTCTCCGTTGCCAATGCTCAGGCCGGGGCAACTTGCACGGTCACGGTGTTGTTTCGCAGAGACCCAACTGACAAGACTTTTTCAGGCGTCAACGTTTTTGTAAAAGGCTATCAAGGCAACGGGCAGTTGGTGCAAGTTGCTTCCGGTGCTGATTCGCCCTGTAAGTTTGTGTTGAACAACACAGGAGAAACCGTAAGCTTCACTATTCAGACATACGGCAACAGTGGCAGTGCCCCATTGAATCAGGCACCGACTAGCAGCGGCACATTGCCGAAGAGTACAACGGGTGGTTTCGGAAGCAGCACAACGAACTATTACAGCGTAACCAACCCACCCCCGGCAGCCGGTACGCCTGTCGTTAAGTTTACGGCGAGTGCTCAGGCCGCACAGCTTGGGAATCAGTCGTTAGTTGCGAGTGTGCCTGCAAACGGTTTGTACCTTATATCTGGTTACTTGAAGTTGACTCAGGCGGCATCTGCATCAAGTCAGATTGGGCCTGTTGGTGTGATCTTCACTGATCCTGATGGGACGGCGCAAACAGGTTCTAGTTTGGGTGGTGGAATTTTCTCAGGTATGTTGATACCTGGCATCAATAGCATTAACGGCACCGTCACATCGGGTGGAAATGCAAACAACAGCACATCAAGCAATGGCACGCAGTCAGTAATACCTTATACCTTTATGGCGAAGGCAGCCACAGCAATTCAATTCACGTGTCAGTACGCAAGCGTTGGTGCAACATCTGCACAGTATGAAATTGAGATTCTTTTAGAAGGTCCATTTTGATTAGACCCGCACAACCCGAAGACGCAGCAACCTATGCTGAGTGGTTGAAACAGGCCGAAGGCATCAACCTAGTAGACAGGAAGGTGTATAAGTATCCCACCTGTCAGACGTTGGTTGTAGAGAAAGACAATCAACCGCAGTTAATGAACTCGTTCCATGCAGTGCTTGTGATGGAGGCTTTAGCACCTAGACCCGATATAACCCCATTACAAGAAGCCCGCGCACTTAATGAGTTGTTTGAGAAGGTGAAACAGGTTGCGCGTGAGGCAGGAATCAAAGAAGTTATGTTTGGATGCCGCGACGAACGGTTAGGCAAGTTTATAGAAGGGCGCGGATTTGAACGGTTAAATTTTCCGTGTTTCAGGTTCAAGATATGAATTGGACAGCAACAGTTGAGCGTTACTTAGCAGAAGGCCGCACCGTGTCAGGCGGTAAGGGCGACAACACTGCCCAAAGTACTGAGAACTCGCAAAGCGGCTTTACGCAGACTTTGCAGGGCATCTTTGCAAACAACAACGCAAATCAGCAACAGCAACTCAATTTCCTGAATAGCAAGTTGCAGTCTGCCATTACTAACCCACAGGGTTACAGCCCGCAGACGTTAGCCGCGATGCGGACACAAGCGACTGAGGCAGCCGCAACGCAGAATGCACAGGTGAATCAGGCTGTTAACAGCAAATTTGCCGGTGAGACCGGGGCAACGTCTCTACCATCGGGTGTGCAGGAGCAGATACAGGCCCAAACAGCCAATGCAGCAGAGCAAGGTTTGAATAACGCTCAGTTGGGCATTACTGAGCAGAACGGTCAACTTCAAAATGAAAATCAATGGAAGGCCATTCAGGGCGAAGAAGGCGTTGCCGGAATGGAAAACCCTGAAGGCATGGCCGGTGCTGCCAATCAAGGTGCCGGTGAGGTTAGCAACTTGAGCCAAGCAGTTACACAGGCCAATGGGCCCACCATTGGCAGCATCCTTGGTGGTGTGTTTGGTTCCGGTATCGGTGCGGCAGGATCATATTTCGGGGGTAAAAAATAATGAGCGCAGCAGATACTTCAATGCCGGAAACTGACCCGGTACCACAGGCACCCCCATCAAGCAATCTTGGGAATGTTATGGTGCAGGGTTCTTCAGGTCCAACGCAAGTCAACACCAATGCACCTGACTTTAATCAGGACAAATCCGTACCTAGTGAATCGCAGGCACCACAACCAACTAGCCGGTTAAAGTCTGTGCTTGCGGCTGTGGCAAACGTAGCGGAGACCGGGCTTTCTGGTATTCCCGACAAAGGAAGGCCAAGCTTCGTTACTGGTTTAGGTTCGGGAGCTAGGGCTGAACAAGCCGCGCAAGCTAATCAACAGGCCGTTAAATTTCGTGACCTCGATTCGCAACTCAGGATCGCCCAGATGCACAACGATGACCTGCGTTTACAAAACCAGACTCAGGCGCAGCAAAATGCCAATGATAAAGAATGGCGGGATCGTCACGATTGGCTTGAAGATAAGGGATACGACGATACCACCATTCCAAATCACGCGGATGCCGTAACCAACCACATGCAGGCAATGACCGCTGCAAACGGCTCTGTCTCAGTTACGCCGGGGTCTTCGGTCAATCCTGATGGGAACACGATCCATATTCCGACAGACACACAAGAGACTCGTGATGCACAGAAGAAATTGTACGATACGTTTTCTCCTGCTTATGGTTTGGGATCAAGACCTGAGAATCAAGACTTTGTGCCGGGTAAGCAGATTGATATTTTGCAACACTTAATGCAAGGTAAGAATCCCGATGGCTCCCCAATCAACCATGACAAGTTGCCGGGGATGATTGCTTCCTATCAAACGCAGAGGGACACTCTAGCGCAGAAGGGCAGCACATCTCCCGATGTGTCGAAGCAACTCGATAACACAATCGGTATTCTGAAAGCGCAGCAAGATTACTTGGACAAACATGCGGCGAGTGTAAAAGCACAGGATAAACAATCTCAGCTTGATGTGGAAAATAATCCTGAGAATCAGGCTGCTGCTGCACGCGGGGCCGCATTGAAAACAGGTGCCGAAGCTGCTGCGAAGAATAAAGCAGATCAGGCCACGATGGGGAATCAGAACCTTACCGGGTCTGCTTTCCTCGCGACTCTACCAACGCAGCGTGCATCTACGGTGCAGGCCATTGGTGAAGGCCGCATGGAGTTGACCCCATCAATGCTTCGCTCGAAAGACGGTCAGGCACTCGCGCAGCAAGTTGCTACCGCGTACCCTGATTTCGATCAGAGCAAAGCTCAGTCTTACTTCAAGACGCGACAGGATTTCACTTCGGGTAAGACCTCGACAGCTATAAACTCTTACAACACAGCCATAGCACACCTTGGCACAATGTACGATCACGTCTCCGGTACAAACTCATTGCAGCTTAACAACCCGGCTGCTGATGTGCATAGGCAGTTAGATTTGGATAAACAACTGGTTTCGACAGAGCTTGCCAAGGCTGTTTCTAACGGGCAGATGACTGAAGGTGAGAAGAATCAGATTTTAAGTTCCGTCTCTGGTTACACCGTGGGCAGCTACCAATCGCGAATCAAGGAAGCAGTGCAGTTGCTCAATGGCAAGCTGGAATCTTATCAACAGCAGTGGAATAACGGCGCACCTCCGGGCGCTGTCTCGAAAGTGCGTATCTTGTCACCGCAAAGTGAAGCCACCATTGCGCGAATCAACGGGCAGGCTGCTCCTAATCAACAAGGGCAGACTGCTCCGAATCAACAAGGGCAGGGTTCACAGGGTTCGCAATTCAGCCACGTGAGTGCCAGCGGGAAATTCGGATGGAATGGAACGCAGTGGGTTCCGACAGGGAGATAATTTCAAATGTCAACAGCAGTTCAAATTCCATCTCCGCCCGATGGTAGCGGCATTGTTGCTCAACCATCAGGCGCCCCGCCTCCGCCCGATGGTAGCGGCATTGTTGCTCAACCATCAGGTGCAATTCCACCTCCGCCCGATGGTAGCGGCATCGTCGCTCAGTCTACACAGCAACCTCAAACAACTCAGCCGGGGTTTTTAGATCGGCTTGGAGTAGGCGGAATCCTTGATTCCGTCAAACAAGCAATGGCTTCTGGTGTACAGGCTCACGAAGCCGCAAGCAAACAATTCGACAACGGGGATTATGCAGGTGCATTTAAAACTTTAGGTAAGGCCCTTGTCATTGATCCTGTGACCGCCGAACTAAAGAACACAGGCGCGGGATACGTGTATCACGCCACTAAAGGCTTCGTGAACTCCGCGCAAGATGTTGCTCACGGCAACTATGGGCAGGGCTTCACCGATCTGGTACACACGGCTTCGCCCTTTCCATCGGCGGTTGCCGAAGACACGGTGAATCAGAACTATCCGGGTCTGGCAGGTGACGCTGTGTTGGCTGCGACGGCTGCTTTAGGTGCCAAAGCATCGTTAGCGGAAGGCGGCGCGGCTCCTGAAATTGCAGAAGCAACACCAAAGGCAGGGCCTCTGCGACAAATCTGGCAGGGTGAAAAGGTCGCTCAGGCTCCCGCTAAGGCTGCTTTACAGGGCGGCGCTCAAGCGTCGGCTGCCGATGCCGGGGTAGCCGGAACAGCCGATACAGCCGGAAGTGTACGCACACTTCTCGACAACCCAATTGACGCCTTATCTAAGAACGAACGTGCCGCTTACGACACCATTAACAAGGCTGCCGGAACAGACCTAAAGGCGCTGTACGATTACAGGACGCAACTGCAAGACGCTCTTGATGACCCTACAAACATTGGGCAGAAAGCGAATTTGCAATCGGAATTGAAAACCACGGAAGGCCAGATTGCCGATGGGGAGAAGTTAGCTACGAGCAATGGGGTTGATCCTGACACTCTCAATCAGGCCAAAGGCATGACGCAGCAACGTTATGCGATGGAAGACGTTGCTAAAAAACTCTTCAGCAATGAAAGTGTGGTTAGAGGCAACATGGCTCACGGTGCTCCTGAGACAATCAACATCGACAGCGCTCTGCGACAGGTTGAAAACCTCGACAAGCCTTCAAGGTTCGCTCCCAGAGGCGCACCGACACGTTTAGAACAGGCTTTTGGTGAGGATGGGGCACAGGCTCTGAAGCAATCCCTGTACGACGCGCAGAAGGCAGGCCAGACAGCACTGACGAAGCAAGTCTGGGCTAAGCGCATCGCAAGTGTCACAGGTGCGGCAAGCGCTACTTACGAGGCTCTAAAGGGTATTTTTCGATGAAGTACAGCAGAAATAAAACGACCAGTGACGGAATCAAGATGTAAGGATTCATGGTTGTTTGTCCTCCTGCGACGTTGGTTAACAACATCACAATCAATATGTTTTTCATGTTCAAAGTGTAACACACGCGCAAGCCTAGTCAACATAACGAAAGTAACCAACAGGTAATCAGTATGGAGCACCACGAACGCAGGGAACACAATTATCAGATGGCTCAAGACATCGGCTATATCAAAGGGATGTTAGAGGGGCTGTGCGGGCCTGAAGGCCGCGTAACGAAGATTGAGGCTGCACAGACGCGGCATTGGTGGTTAACGGTTGCTATTGGCCCTGCACTAGCAATTCTCCATCAGGTGCTCAGGAAGGTAGGAGTCAATGTTTAATAAACTTGAAGCTTGGTTGCGAAGGATCATTGCCGAAGAGGTTACGGCGATCTGTCACGAAGTTGCGAAGCTTGACACTTCGCTTGAAGCTGAGCGCAAAAAACTAGTGTCGGCTGTCTCTGTGCATGTCAAATCAACTCTCAATGAATTGGAAGCGGGAGTTGTGAAGGTGTTTGAAGGCAAAGCAGAAGAGATTGAGAAAGCCTTTGAGTCAGAGGTTGCAGCCGCGCAACGTGATCTGAAGAAGGAATGTGAAGACGCGCTAACGGCCTTCCGTGCTCGGATTGAGCAGACCTTTACCGACATAACCAACAACTCGCCTTCCCATTGGAAGGCCGATACGGATACGGTCAAAGCAGAGCAGGCGTTGAGAAAGGCGAAGTAATATGGCTGTCGGCAAAACATACGATGGTGTGGGAAGTCGCAACGGCATTCTTGGTTTGCCCGACAGTAACGGTGCGTCTTACCAAGCCGATGTTGACCCAAGCAACAATTTGCACGTTAATGTGCAGACTGAGCCGGGTGGTGTGCTAAATGCCACAGGGCAAGTATCTGTTGGTAACACTGCAACACAGATCATAGCGGCGGGCACCCGACAAGGTGTAATGATAACCAACCCATCATCTTCTGTGACAGTTTTTCTCGGAGGTAGTGGTGTAACAACAGGTAACGGTGACGAACTATTACCCGGCACCTCCAAGACTTATCCTATAGTAAGTGCTGTTTACGGCATTGTTGCTTTAGGTTCGCAGACAGTTTCATACGTTGAGGTTGTGTAATTATGCTTCCTTTAATGGCTAGTGGTGGGGGTGGTACACCCAACTCTGTTTCCCCAACGTCAGTGTTCCCTTCTGCTGTCACTTCGCTCAATGCGTATGGTGACAGCATTATGGCGGGCACTGTTCTGCCTTTTGAAAAGATGGTGTGGGCTGAGTTGGTGTCTCAGGCATTACTCAATGCGGCCCTTGCTAACAACTTTGGTACTTCCGGTGCTCGTATCATGGGCACTGGTTTTTGTGCGTCTGCTTATGCTCAGACCCCAACGGCAGCGGTTGGCTCCATCATTCTGTCAGGTGCAAACGAAGTTGCGGATTGTGTAGGCTCAGCCACAAATCAGGCAACCATTCAGAGTGCTCAACAGGCTGTGCTTGTTTGGTTAGCTCTGCCCGCTTCACAAAAGGTTATTTATTCGTCAATGAGCACCACAGGCTCCGGATGGAGCACGCACACGGCTGTGCAGGTTGGTAACGGCTTAGGCGAGTCGTTTGACAACACGGTTAATGACACCATCTTTGCGACCGTGACCGGCTCAGTGATCTATGTGGCCGGTGAAACCCATTCCCCTTACACCAGTCAATTTAGTGTTAAGGTTGATGGGGTTTCGCAAGGCACCTTCAACATTAGCAATGCACTGAGCAATTCAACCACGGCTTGCCCATGGTGCCTTCGCTTTACTGGATTCACAGCCGCGTCACACACAGTCACCATCACCATTACCACTGGCACCGGTAACAACTATACCTTCATTCAGTGGGTTGGTGCAAACGGTACGTCTTCACAGACGCCGTTTGTTGCTGCCTGCACCACGTTGCTTCAGGCCAGCAACGCGACCACCATCGGCACGATGAACACCAACCTTTCAACGGTCATCACAAACCTTGCCGCTGATGGGTTGAACGTCGTTAAGGTAGATACCAACTCTGTGCTTGCACAGAGTCAAACGCCTGATCAATATCAGGACATTTACTATACAGGTGGGGCAGCGGGGTTGCATCCCAGCATTCTTGGTAATGAGATGTTGGCTGCGTATTTTGTTAAACAGATGTACACGGCAACATCTTTCCCCGCATCTCAGGGAAAGAATGCAGACATATTTACACAGGAGTTGCTAACAGCCGGTGTGACAGCAGCGGACCTTGCTGTGTTAGTCAAGCAATTCAGATTCGGTTGCCCACCAACCGGTCAGACCCAAAACAATAATGGGTATCTTGTTACACAGATTATACAATCAACAGGTCAACCCCTTCAGGCCACGCTGAGAAACGTCTTAGCGTCATCTAGTTTCAACGGCACGGCACTTGCGGCTATACAGTCCGGTGTGTCATTGGTCGCAGCCGGTGCCAACATTTCAGCCGGTCTGTACAGGATCAGTTACTCAGCCACCATCACACAGGCGGCAACCACATCTTGCACGCTTGGCGGTATGACGGTGACGTACACCGACAATGACACCAACGCGAGTGTGACAACGCTGGTAGGTCCAACCAATTCAACAAACGCCATTGGGTCGCAGGTCAATGGTTGTGTGGTGATTAACGCGAAGACAGGTACGGCAATCACCTTCAGCTTTGGTTACGTCTCATCAGGTGCGACAGCCATGCAGTACGCTTTGCATGTGGGAACGGAGTTGTTAGGATAATGTTTGAGAAGATTGAAAAATACGTCAACCTGTTGGTGAAAATAGAGGCCCATGCAATCCTGATGATCCTCACAGGTGTCTTCATGTGTCTTCACGGCAACAAAGAAGAAGGTCAGCTAATCATCGGTGCTGGCCTTGCCGTCTTCAAAGGGCACTCTTAACCTTTTCTTCTAACAACCTCATTCCCTTCAAAGCTTCTTCGGGCATTGCACTCTCATAGTGTTGCTGCGTGACCTGTGTCGTACTGTGGCGCAGCACATCGCGGCCGGCGTTGCTGTTCCCTGTCAGCGCCCGCAACATCGTCCCAACTCCGCGTCTACCTGCATGGTAGCCCTTCCACGGCAGCCCTGCTTCTACCAGGCAGGGCCGTATCGTTCTAACAGCAACGTCCTTCAGGTCTAGGGGGTTGCCTCTCTCGTTCGGAAAGACCCACAAGGCAGAAGTGCTCTTGCCCCGCCACAGCCCCAAAAACAGCCTCACAGGAGCGATTAGGGGCACAGGCGCGGCACTCTTCAGGGTCTTGGGGGTCACGATATGCCCGCGCACACATGCCCGTCTAACGTGAATAGCATGGTCATCAATATCACCCCATTGTAAACCTGCAATCTCACCTTTCCGCAACCCTGCAAAATAGGATAGAGCCATGATGAGTTGACACATTGGATGGTCAACAAGGGCTGAGATGACATTCTCAATCTCTTCCAAAGTGTACGATTCTGTCTCACCGTTCGGTAGGGTCTTCCCCAACACCATCGCATCACGGATGGGGTTTGTTTCGCAAGACCCTATAGCAACCGCATGAGCAAACAAGGCGGAAGCCAGAAACTTTACATGCTGCACGGTACGCGGCCTTAATCTCTTCGCTAGTTGGGTTATCAAAAGAGAGAAGACCGATGTCTTGTAATTGCTCAATAACTGCTGTGCAAAATGCGTCTTTAGGTGTTGATTCCATATTTGCGTGTACCCCTGCACGGTTGATGGTTTGAGGTTGGTGGTTATGAACGGCAAATACACCGTATCCCAAAATTCAACCACGGTAAGGCTCTTGACCTGTGGTTGTTCTGTGTTGACCGTTCGCATGAAGTCTTCGCACAATTCCCGCACTTTCTTAGCGGTTGGTGCTCCGCAGCCTGCGTTGCGATCTTTGCAGCACAGCATGTGCGATTTCTGCTTGCGGGTGCCGTCCACCATCGCATAGTATCTGACGTGGAAGGCGTTGCTGGCTTCGTAAATGTAACCGCGTTGGTGCCTCATGCAACCCATCGTAAGCAACTACCAGAAGCAACACAAGAGCACGAAAGTGCTATGACATGCGATGAAAATTCTGTAAGTTGTTGGAAGCGAAGGGAATCCGGTTGGTTCCCCCGGTCTTCAAAACCGGCTGATTATCGTGTTTTCAATAGGTTACGGGTGGTAGTTGTTTGCTGAAGTGTGCGCCGTTTGCTGTGGTTTGCAGCGATTATGCGATGGAATATGCGATGGTTTTTTAG
>Ga0209517_10001177_pt1 | contig 40904 bp, 25 predicted proteins | sample PeaSoiMetSII2010_FD_187695 | JGI IMG/M metagenome (GOLD analysis project Ga0209517, IMG submission 187695) | Peat soil microbial communities from Weissenstadt, Germany - SII-2010 (SPAdes) (version 2) | ecosystem: Environmental > Terrestrial > Soil > Wetlands > Peat | place: Germany...
CATGGGGGTGGTTTACAAGGCCCACGACAGCAAGCTTGGCCGCCCGGTGGCCCTCAAATTCCTCGCCTATGGAAAGTCGGGGCTGGCGGCGCTCTCCCCAGGGGCGGCTCTTCACCAACGGGAAGCCCTAGAACGCTTCAAGCGTGAAGCCCGCGCCGCTTCCTCGCTCAACCATCCCAATATTTGCACAATTCACGACATCGATGAATACGAAGGCCAGCCGTTCATCGCCATGGAGTTGTTGAAGGGGCAAACGCTGCGGGAGGTGACAGGCGGCAGAGGGGGCCGCAGCGCGCCGCTGGCCACCGACAAGTTGCTCGACTTGGCCATCCAGATTGCGGATGGCTTGGAGGTGGCGCACACGGCGGGGATTGTCCACCGCGACATCAAGCCGGCGAATATCTTCATTACCGAGCGAGGCCAGGCGAAAATTCTGGATTTTGGTTTGGCGAAGCTGGCGCCAAAGGCCAGGCGAGCAGCCGAAGCGGTGGGGGCCTCAGCCTTGCCGACCGCGACGGCTGGAACGGCAGAGGAACACCTGACCAGCCCTGGGGCGGTGATGGGGACGATAGCTTACATGTCACCGGAGCAGGCGCGGGGCGAAGAACTCGACGCCCGCACGGACCTGTTCAGCCTGGGGGTGGTGCTCTACGAAATGGCGACGGCGCATCAGGCTTTCACAGGCAGCACGTCGGCGCTCATCTTTGACGCCATCCTGCACCAGGCGCCCACTTCGCCCGTAAGACTGAACCCCCAATGCCCAGCGGATCTGGAACGAATCATCAATCGCCTCCTGGAGAAAGACCGGGACCTTCGTTTCCAGAGCGCTGCCGACCTGCGGAGCGAACTCAAGCGCCTGAAGCGCGATTCCGAATCAAGACATGTGCCGGAGTCGCTGCGGCAACCGCGGGACTCACCTGCGCCGCCTGTAGCCGTAGAAACGACACAAGCACAAACACGAGAGGCACCTGCAGGAGTTAGTGCGCGGCAGCAGTTACTTGTGCGAGGCTTCCGAAAAAACCTGCGCCTCAATACAGTGATCGTCACATCATTCGTGGTAGCCGCTACGCTATTGGCCTACGTACTCGTTCGTCCACGGCGACCACCGGGAGACTTCGGGGCTCTCAAGCTGGCAAGACTGACCACTACCGGCAAAGTGAGCGGAGCCGCCATATCTCCCGATGGCCGATACGTTGCCTACACCGAGGACGACTCCGGGAAGAAGAGCATGTGGCTCCGTCAGGTAGCCACGTCGAGCAAACTGCGGATCACTACTCCTGAGGGTTGGGGATGTGGAGGACTCTCGTTTTCCCTGGACGGCGACTACCTGTACTACATCCTTTATCCGAAGGGATCGCTGATCGGTGTCGTTTATCGAGTGGCGGTGCTGGGAGGCGAACCCCAGGAAGTCATCCGGGACGTTGATACCTCGCTGAGCTTTTCTCACGACGGAAGGCGGATGGCGTTTCTGCGGGCAAATCTGGCTGAGAGCGAGTATCAAATCATCGTGGCAAATGCCGATGGCACGGGCGAGAAAAAGCTGGCGGGACGCAAAACTCCGGGCTATCTGGGGCCGCCGGACTGGTCGCCTAAGGGAACGATCATTGCTGCTCCGGCGTTAGAACCCTCTGGACGGACGCTAATTGGGGTGAAGGAAGATGGATCAGAAACTAACTTGACTTCGAAAACATGGGCGAGTGTGCATAGCGCCCTCTGGCTGCGGGACGGCAGCGGCCTCATCGTGACTGCAACTGAGCAGCCGTCTGGCGTGACTCAGTTATGGCTCGTTGAGTACCCCAGCGGCCGAGTGCGAAGGGTAACCAACGATTTGAACAGTTATGGGGGCGTGAGCTTGACGGCCGATTCCAGCGCATTGGTCACGGTCCAAAGTCGGCAAACCTCGAACATATGGATTGCGGCAAGTAGCGAGCCAAGCAAGTTAAGGCAGGTAACGACCGCCAGGAATGAGAATATATCGGGACTCACATGGACGCCGGACAACCGGATCGTGTATGCCTCCGATGCGAGTGGACGACAAACCCTCTGGACAATGGAAGCCGACGGGAGTAATCAACGCCAACTTACAGCCGAGTCTTTTGACGATGTTGACCCCGCGGCGTCACCCGACGGGCGTTATATAGTTTTCACCTCCGATCGCACCGGCGGCGCCCACGTCTGGAGGATCAACGCCGACGGAAGTAATCTCAAGCAACTGAGCTACGGAGCCGGCGAGTCCGTTCCGCAGGTTTCTCCGGACGGCAAATGGGTGGTCTACCAAAGAAACGATCCGAGGGACACCGTGTGGAAAGTACCTAGTGACGGCGGAACGGAAGTCCGGTTGACCGAGAACTTCGCACAACTCCCAACGGTCTCTCCTGACGGAAGGTGGATCGCCTGCGCCTACCTTGAAGATCCCGCCAAACCCTGGAAACTGGCCGTCCTCCCATCGACGGGTGGACAGCCGACCAACCGGTTCGATGTTCCTCACAGTTCGCTTGGTGCGGATTTCCGATGGACACCCGACGGAAGCGCTTTAGCTTACGCCAGGGAAGACAATGGGGTGTGGAACATTTGGCTCCAGCCGCTGACGGGCAGCCCCCCGAAGCAGTTCACACACTTCGACTCGGATCGGATCTTCGCCTTCGATTGGTCAAAGGACGGCAAACAACTGGCTTACGCTCGCGGCAACATCTCAGCCGATGTGGTGCTGCTGCGCAATTTTCGATGAGTCGCTAGACTTTGTCAGCGACCCTGGGGCCCGACTGGTAAGGACCAGAGGCTGGTGTCTCGCTCCGACTGGCCCGTCTGCCGCTTCGGGGGAGCGACCTGCGCCGCAGAAGGTGGGCAGGAAACGGGCCGAGTCGAAAAGCCCGGTTTGTCGGTGGGCTTTGCCCGAACACGCCTCGGGCACGCTGGAGCGCTGTTCTGGATGCGCCTACGGCGACTCGACTCCGCCCGAGCTTCCGGACCATTGCTCGGGCATTCCGATTGCCTGCGTGGATCCGCTCCGCGAACAGCCAGCCCTCCAGTTCTGCCACTGCGCCGAGCAGGGTGAACACGACCTTGCCAGAGGGGTGCTGGTGTCCGCCTGCTCAGACAGCGAAACAGAATTAATCCCGAGAGATTTGTGAACAGACTTTTTCGAAAGTCACAGGACAGCTACTGGCGATCCCTGGCAGCACTTCTTCCCACTTCTTTCTTTGTTCGGCCTAAGGTCAGCCTTAAAGCGACTCTCCGGTGCGGCGTTGTTCCCCTAAGCTTCCTAAGGATTCGGGGCGAAAGTGGATGGTCCAGATTTTCCATAGCCAATGGCAAAATCCGAATTGGGACCAAAGCTACGCATTTTTCACTTGACAAACCCAGGGGCATACGGTAGCCTATAATTGTGGTCATTTTGTGGACACATTGTCGTGGGCAAGCTTCCGATCGCGAGGAAAAGCGCAATAGTCCCGGCACTGGGGAAAACCGCGGTCCGAAAAGAACAAAAAACAGTGGGAACGAACTCAGTTATGTTATTGAAAACAAAGAAAAGCATGTCGGAAACGAAGCTGAAACGAACTCAAAACGAACCCCAATTGAGTGCTCAAATGCGTGAAATAGAACCAAAATTCGAGCTTTTTGACATCGCACACGCTGGGGCGGGGGACTGGATCGTGGGGGATGCGGCAGGGACAGGAATTGCCGGACTGGGGGAACGCCGGGGAACCGCGAGAGAATTCAAAAATACCGGGAACAAAGCCAGGATGTTGATGAAAACAAAGCACATCACTTTTTTGAAGGGTGCAAATCAGAGGCCTTTGGCGCGCCAATCGGCACAAATCAGGCCCTGAAGGGAGCAAGGGCAATTTGGGAAAACGAGGTAAGGCTTGACCGCCGCAAGGCGAGGCATAACAGGGACAAATTGTCGGCTAGACAGGATTGAGGCTTGGCAGCGACGACTTACAACCATGTTGTCAATTTTGACTGAAGAAGAGAAGGTGCGTGACATCCAGTTCGACGATTCCCTACAGCCGCATCCAAAAAGCCTGTTCAGACCTGTCCACGACCGCAGGGGTCTTCGACTAGCCATTGTCCTAGGCAACGAGGCGCCTTCAGGAATGTGTCCGTACGCAGCAGGGAATAACTGTCATCATTGTGATATCGGGCTGGGAGAGGGACATCGATTCGATCCCACAATGAACCTGGCAAGATTCCGGTGGTTGCAAGAACACTATTCCTCGATCTGGCCAAGCGTGGCACACCTCGTCGTCTACAACTCCGGATCTGTCCTCAACCGTATAGAGTTGGAGCCCGAAATTCTCACGGCCGTCCTCCATTTCGCGCGCTCCCTACCTGAACTGCGGGTCGTATCGCTGGAGTCGCGTGAGGCATTCGTGACGCCCGAAGCGGTCAGCAGGCTCACTGCGGATTTGGGCGCCGGACGCGCAGTACGAGTGATCGTGGGGATCGAATCTGCTGATGACACGATCCGTAACAAGCTGCTCCGAAAGCAGATGCCCCGCCGGGCGATCGCGCGCGCGGTACGGGCGATTTCGACGGTGCGTAGAGTTGTAGCCTCCAAAGGAAGCAAGGCCGCCCTCCCCGGCCTGACTACGAATGTGATTGTCGGAGGGCCTGGCACGACAACGAGAAGCATCGTACGGGATGCCGTCGAGACGTCGATGTACTCCCTCATGTTGGCTCAAGCCTACGACCTCCCACTGGATTTGAATCTTCACCCGTACTATCCGAGCCAGCGAAGCACCGCGCGGTTTCCAGGCCATGCTCGTCCCTCGTTGCAAGCCGTAGTCGATGCGGTATGCGCTGTGGCGCAAAGTGTCGGGAGTGACGCGCCTGTATTCGTTGGCCTCGAGGATGAAGGTCACGACCAGGACCCGTGGGACAAGACAGAGCAGGTGACCCGGTTCGCCCGCGCCGTCGATTACTTCAACCGGACGGGCAGGCAGGACCTGTTTCGGGATTTACGTTAATTCAGGCAGTGTGCCCCTTCTTGTACCGCCAGAGGCCAGCTTCGCACAACCACGCGACACGCCCACGTGCTACACTGCACGGCTGGGAGGCCGACCATGACCAACGAAATCACTCGCCGACAATTTCTCTCCGCCGGAGCCGCAGCCAGCATCGCTGCTCGATCGGCGCCAGGAATGCTCCTTGGAGTTGAGGCGCCCGCTGAGAAACCCACGCGCAGGTTCTACGCAATTCTGAGCCTCGGACGTCTCGGTTTTCATGCCGGTTTCCAGCAGTCGCTTGAACTCACCGTCAAGCACGGCTTCGAAGGCCTGGATCCTGATCCTAACTACTTCGCTTCCCTGGGTGATGAGGGAATCAAGCGTCTCCGGGACGACCTTCAGGCGAAGAACCTCAAGTTGGGCGCTGCCGGTCTGCCGGTGGAGTTTCGCAAGGATGAGGCGACGTTTAACGACGGGCTGAAAAAGCTTCCGGCCGCGGCCGATATCCTGCAGCGAGCTGGCGTCGGGAGCGTGAGCACATGGGTTCTCCCATGCAGCAATGACCTCACCTACCCACAGAATTTCCGGCAGCATGCCTACCGGTTGCGCCAGTGCGCGCAGATTCTCGCCGATCGCGGCCAGAAACTCGGCTTGGAGTACGTTGCGCCGAGAACCCTTTGGCGCAGCCAGCGACATCCCTTCCTCCACACTCTCAGCGAGACGAAGGAACTAATTGTCGCAATCGGTATCAACAACCTGGGCATTCAGCTCGATAGCTGGCACTGGTTCAACGCGGAGGAGACGGGCAAGGACCTGTTGGCACTCCGCGGCTCGGAGGTGGTGACCGTGGACCTGAACGATGCGCCCCGCGGACTCTCGCTGGATCAATATCAGGACGATCACCGTGAGCTGCCGGTTGCGACGGGCGTCATCCCTGTAAAGGAGCTCCTGGACTCGCTGGTCCAGATTGGCTACGACGGTCCCATTCAGGCCGAGCCCTTCAATGCCGCCTTGCGTGCCATGCCACTCGACCAGGCTTGCAGCAGCGCCTCCGCGGCCATGAGGAGGGCTTTCAGCCTTCTGTGACTCCGCGCCCGCAGGTAACGGGGAATTGACAGGGGCTCAAACAGGCTGGTGCGAACACATCCCCTGCCGGCGAGTACTTGCGGGGTCGAGCGGTGTCCCGCCCGTTGTGGCGCGGCCATCTTGGCCGTGACTCTGCACGGGCAGGATGCCCGTGCCACGGCGGCCGGGACGCGCGCACCACGCCTCATATGCTCACCCCCTCTGCGGCCGGTGCTTTGTTTTCAATGACATCCTGGTTTTGTTCTGGCGATTTTGCGGTTTCGGCGGCGTTTTCCTCTGCCGGACTTCCTGTCCCAGCGTCCAGCCCCACGACCTTGCTCAGTTCCTCGGCCGTGCGGTCGTCCGCCTCACGCGTAGGGGCGGTTCGCGAACCGCCCCTACACAGGCGGGCATGTTCTTGGCGCATGGTCAGGATAATCCTCACCTTCCGGTCGATCGAGCGGTCCAGCGCCGCTTCCTGCCGCAGCAGCATCTCCCAGGTCTCGCCCGCCGGAGCCAGGCAGGCGGCCCGCTCGATCGCGTCCTTCTCCTCCTGCGCCCCGACCTCCTCCCCGAACTCCGCTTCCACCTCCGCGATTTCCTCCTCCAGCAACCGCACGAGTTCCCGGTAGTGCGCTTCCACACACCGCTAGCGATGCGGGGCAATCAGTTCGCCGCCCTTGGAGAACTTCTTTTGACGTTTTCGCTTTTGTACCGGGTACCCCTGTGCCATTGCCCCATCAGTTTTCCGGCGCCATTAGTATAAGAACAGCCCAAGTATCCAATAGAGAGTTGGCTGGAGAGAGGTTCAAAATTGATGACACAGATATGGCTGTGCGGATTTCCGTAGTGAAAACCGAAATCAGTCTGAGCCGACATCGCCAAAGTCCAGGAATGGCTGAGGCATGCCAACGTCCACAACGCGCCCGTATGGCCGCCGCAAGTCGCGGCCGGAGGTTAGCCCGACGTTTCGGGTCAGGCATTGAATCATGAATTCCAGGCCGAACGTGTGGCCTTGGTCAAGGGTGCAATTGCAGGCGGGAGCCGCGAACGACCGGCCCGTGGCGCCGAGGGGATCATCGCTGGAGCGCGCGTTGTTCCCCGCCGCGACGTACGCGCACCACGACTAGAAGCACACCGATGGCGATGAATCCGATTCCGCTGGCACTTCCGAGCGCCACCAAATCGCCGGTGAAGAGACCCTTCCATGAAATCATCAGGGCGTACCAGCCATGGAAGCTCCAAATTCCGTATGGCAGCGCAAGTATCGAGAAGAGGTACAGCCAGCGGCGAATCTGCAACCAGTTCGTACCATACGCGACGGCTGCTATCAACAGAAGCAAACCACGAGCTAAATTAGCGACAGCAAGATGACGAAGAACTTCTGCGGCTTCTCCGGTGGGGGCAAGCCGAATGGTTGTGGAGATGGAATATGCGATCCAGGCAAAGTATAAACCCTCGAGGGCGATCAGGCCGCAAGTCATCCCCACCAAAACTCTCTTCATGGCTTCGTGAGCTTCCCCTGCGAAACTGAAATTGCGCTGTCGCCTTCCCGAGCGGCAGCCATACCCGTCATTTCATCATGGCCCTTGCGCCGAGCACCGTGAAAAGCTCCGCGAAAGCCATGGAGTCTTCGCCGGTCAACGCAAGCACGGGTATAATCTCGGGCGCCAATATGAGAGTGGCGGCAACGATGACGGCTGCACCGAGAAGGAACACCTGCGTTCCAGGGCTTGGAGCCGGCACCGCCACTCGCACTTCGGAGGCTTTCTGCTGGTTCGGATGGACCTCGATTTCGAAGCCAAAAGTACCTTCAAACTTAAAGCCTCGCCACTCTCCTTCGATCGGTTCGACCTCGGAGGTAAACTTGTAGCCAGGATCTGGAGGTCCTATAATCGCGAACCCGGTTGTCGGCGTCTTGAATACTTTGCCGTCAATCTTGGCCGCGGCGGCGAGCTCAATGGATAAGGATGCCGTTCGCTTCTCCAAGTCGAAGCTTACCTTGCCGTTGGAGAACAGTCCGCTGTTCTTGTTGGCGACCTGTGTTCTTAGGGCGGTAAAGTCAAATTCTCCATGCGGTGAGACTTCCACCAAGGCATCTTCTTCCTGGAAGGTAATTTCGCCCTTTAGGGTGACGGTTATCCTCACCGGACCGGGTGGCAATGTTACCGAGACCTCGTCTAAAGGCAGCTTCAAGGCAGGCGTCCTGACAGTGCGAGCCACCATACCTGCCTCCGATGAGACGGGCCGTCCCGGCACCTTCCGTTCAGACAAGCCCGCGCCGGAAGAGCCCGGCCGGTTTATCACTGGCAGCTTCAGTTTTTGGCCAACTAGTATCAGGTTTCCTTTCGCCAGACGGTTCGCCCTCTTAATCTCGGGCCAAACATTGGGATCGCCGTATTGTTCCTTCGCGATGTCCCAAAGTGTGTCACCCTGCTCGACTTTGTAAACCGAGACGCTTGGCGTGAGTGTCATCGCATGACTCCTTTCCATTTCAGCTGTGGTGTTCGGTAATAAACCACGTTTCCCCTTTTCGATTCTCGACGGGCCGTCAATATCCATCTGACCGCCGCCAGGTTCAAGTGCCAGTCGGCCCACTCTCGCCGGATTCCAATGTTACGGAACTTGTGCCATACTTCGTTTCGCTTGGATCGAACGCCGCACGCAAGTCGCGACGCGTGACACGCCGGCCGCAAGAGTGGGACAGCAGGCTCGGGAACTCGGGGGTGCTTGCGGATTTCTTTCGGCGCCTCAGAAGTTCATGCAAGGAGAACGCCAAGGGTTTTCCTTCCTAGAATAAACTCCTCCTGGTCTTACCCCAACGACAAGGCCGCCGAGGGCGCCCACTGCGGCCACTGCGCTTGAACTCACTCGACGCACGTGCTAGCATGAGCCACTGATCCTCGCAAGGCGGCCTGCGCCGGGGACGGTGTAGTAGGTCTAGGATGCTCAAAAATCTGGGCAAATTCACGATCCTCTCGGAACTGGGACACGGGGCGATGGGTGTAGTGTACCGAGCGGAGGACAATCTGGGGCGATCTGTTGCTCTCAAAGTTCTTCCAGCCCGCTTTGCAGGAGACTCGGAATTAGTTGAGCGCTTCAACCGCGAAGCGCGGTCCGCAGCCGGGCTAAAGCACCCCAACATTGTTGTGATTTACGAGAGTGCCGTGATTGATGAAACGTCTTTCATCGCCATGGAGTACATCGAGGGCGAGACCCTGGAGCAGATGATTTCGTCCCGAAAGCCAGTTCCAATAGTCCAGAAGCTGGATATCATCATTCAGAGCTGTAGAGGTCTGCACTACGCCCACAAGAGGCAGATTGTCCACCGGGATGTCAAGCCCAGCAACATCATGGTGGAACTAGACGGATCGGTGAAGATTGTGGACTTCGGTATCGCCCATTTGGGTCTAGGGGCGACGCTGACCCTGGGTGGGCAAATACTCGGGACACCGATGTACATGTCGCCGGAACAGACCCTTGGAAAGACGTTAGACGCTCGCTCAGACGTATTTTCTATCGGCGTGGTGCTTTTCGAACTGTTGACGTATCAGAAGCCTTTCTCCGGGAATGAAATCGCGGCCGTTTGGTACAAAATTCAGCATGACCAGCCGCCCCCGCTGAGCGACTTGATTCCTACGTGTCCACCTGAACTTCAGAAGGTTGTCTCCAAGGCGTTGGCGAAAAATCGCGAGGAGCGGTACCAAACGGCGGACGATCTGGGCTTCGCCCTCCAGCAAGTTAGCGACTACTTCAAGCACGAAATGATTGAGGTTTATGTTCAGGAAGGGCGGCGCTACCTGGATGAAGGGAACCTCACCATTGCCAAGGAGTCGATCCAAAGAGCGCTCGAGATCGACAGCAGCCACGATGTCGCTCGAAGTCTATTCGACCAAGTCGAAAAGCGCATCGCGTCTCGCCGTCTGGCACAAAGAGTCGAGCAATTGCTCCGCCAAGCGAAGGAGGCTTTGCAAGAGAACGAGTTTGACCACGGCATTACCCTGCTGGATGAGATCCTGCAATTGGATCCGGCCCACCAGAAGGCGCGGCAATACAGAACCCTGGCGGTGGAGCGGCGGGACCGGGCACGCGAAATCAGCCAGCGTATGGAACGCGCCGAGAAGCTGGCCGCCGACGCCGATTTAGAAGGCGTCAAGAGGGAACTGGGAGCAGTTCTGGCTCTGGATCGCAATCACAGCGCGGCGCAGAGGATGCTGGATTGGGTGCTCAAGGAGCTCACCGCGCAAGAACGCCAGCGCCAGGTCCAGCAGCACACCCAAGAGGCCCGGAACCACATAGCGCAGAAGAACTTCGATCAAGCCAGAGATTTGTTGGAGAAAGCACAGGCTCTCGATCCCATCAACATCGAGGTCGAAGCCCTGCTGCGTCAAGTCCACAGCGACCAAGAAAGGGAAAAGGAAAGACTACGCCGGGAAGGACGGCTTAGTAACATCCAGGGAGCGCTCAACACTCAAGATTTCGACAAGGCTGTGACCCTGGCCGAGCAGGTTTTAGAGGAATTCCCCGGCGATTCCATGGTGCTAAAGCTGCATGCCCAAGCGACTCGTCTTGCCGAGCTTGAAAACCGGCGGCGCGATGTCGAAGAACAACTCCAACTCGCCCGGAGTCTCTTCCAAAAGGACCAGTACGCTGACGCGGTCAGTGTACTCCAACGAGCCCTCGAAAGAGTTCCCAACGATGTCCGCCTAACCTCCTACTTGAAGACCGTTCAAGAGGCGCAGAAGCAATCTGCTGCTGAAGGCCTGCGGCGTGAGGCAATTCGAAAGGCCAGCGCGCTGATCCGTGAGAAGAAACCGGCTTCGGCCATTAGCACTTTGGAAGAAGCCCTGAACCGGGTCGGAGAGTCTCCCGAGACTCTCGATTTATTGCAATTTGCGCGTGAGCAGCAGATCGAGCAGCAAAAAGAAGAGCGTGTCCGCCAAGTGCTCAATTGGGCACAGATCTGCCTCCGTGAACAGAACTTCGAGGAAGCGGCTCGGGTCCTCGAGCTGGCCCGGCGGGAATCTCCGTCCAATGATATTGAAGCGTTACTGGCTTCCGCCCGCGAACAACAGCAGCAGTTTGAAAAGCAGGGCACCGAGCTGATGCAACAGGCTCGCCGTTCGCTCGAGGCTGGAGACGCTGCCGGGGCCGTGGCTCAGCTCAAAGGTGCTCCCGTTGCCCACTTCAAAAACGAAGCGTTCCGGCAGCTTTATGCCCAATGCCGCGAGGGCTTTGACCGCGCCAATTCCATCCGCCTTGCCATGGCCGAGTTGGAGAAAGCTGAAGCGGACGGTGATCCGGAACTAGCTGGAAAACTGCTCGATCAGGCCTTGCAGAATTACCCCAATGAGGCGGCCCTGCTGGCCGCCCGAGAGCGTCTCCGTGCTCGCGAACTTCGCTTGCGGAGAGACGAGTGGCGAAAGCTGATTGACGAAGCCAAGGTCGCGGTTGGCCACACGGAATACGAACGGGCGGTTAGGATTCTTACCTCACTTCCCGCGGAATTGTCCCGGGCCCCCGAGTTGACATCAGAAGCCGAGGCTTTGCTGAAAGAGGCCCAGCAGCGCGCGCATGAGCTGGCCCTGCGTCAACAGGCGATCCAGGCAGCCAACGAGGCGATCCGCAATAGCCAATTCGGAAAGGCTATTGTCCTCCTGGAGAAGGCTTCCGCAGAGGCAGGCCATTCCCCGGACGTGGCCGATCTTCTCCGCTTTGCGCGCGAGCAGCGGGATGAACGTGTCCGCAAGGCGCTCAACGAAGCGCAAACACAATTGCATTCGGACGTCTACGAAGGCGCCCTCGCCACGCTTGAGCAGGCTCAAAAGGAAACGGATGCAAACGAAGTTACTGCCCTCCTCGCCAGTGCCCGGGAACAGCAGCAGAAATTTGACGCGCGCCGTCAGGAAATCTCGCAACAGGCGCGACAGCTCCTCAATGCGGGAGATGCCGTCAAAGCCGTCGCCTTGCTCGACGCAGCGCCAAAGTCTTTCCTCAAGAGTGAAGATTACCAGCGCCTCTACGCCCAATGTCGTGAAGGACTTGACCGGGCCAGTTTCATCAGTTCTACGCTGGCCCAGATCGAGACTTGCCTGAAGAGTCAAGATCTGGTTCATGCCGACACGGCGCTCCGGCAAGGCTTGCGTCAATATCCCAAGGAGCCTGCCTTGCTCGCCGTTGAAACGCGCCTGCGGAAGGAGCAGTCGCGCCTTCAGCGGATGGAGTGGACGAAACGGGTCGAGGAAGCCAAAGCCGCTGCGAGCAGAGGCGACCATGCGCACGCCTTGGAGATCCTCAAATCGCTCCCGCCGGAAATCGCCGAGCAACCCGATTTGGCTTCCGAGGCGCGAGCCCTTCAAGAGCAGGTCAGCCAAAGCGAGCGTCGGCTCGCTACACGCCAGCAAGCCCTCCGCGAGGCCAAGGAGTACATTTCCGGGAGTGACTTTTCGGCGGCCATAGAGGTTCTCGAAAAAGCGGCGGCCGTCGAGGCTCCCTCACCCGAGCTGGCTGACCTTCTACAGTATGCGCGGGAGCGGAAGACTGAACAAGATCGGCAGGGGATGGTCCGGCAAGTCCTATCGCAGGTCAACCAACTTGCGCAAGACTACAATTACGAGGACGCCGTGCGCATCCTGGAACAGGCAAAGGGCGAGTTGGGGGGGGCTGAAATCGGCGCGCTGCTCCAGACTACCCGTGAGCAGCAACGGCAATTCGAGGAGCGGCGGAAGGAAACCCTCGCGCGCGTTCGGCAGCTGCTTGAGGCCGGCGAAGCAGCCAAGGCCCAGGCGGTCCTGGACGCCGCGCCGAAAACTTATTTCAAGAGGAAGGAGTTCAGCCAGATTTATGCTGAATGCACGGCGAAAGTCGCACGCTCGGACTTTGTTCGATCCACTTTAGAGCAGTTCGAAGAATACCTTGGCGCCCAGGATTTCGCTCAAGCCGAGGCCTTGCTACAGCGGGCGTCGCAAACTTACCCGTACGATCCCGCGTTGCTGGCCGCGCAGAAGCGCTTCGAGGATGCGCGGTTGCGGCGGCGGGAGGCCCAATGGCGCAAGGTCGTGGACGAGGCAAAGGTCGCGCTTGGGCGCAGCGCCTATCAGCAAACCAGGGATCTGCTGGTCGCGCTCCCCCAGGAAATCGCGGCGATTCCCGAATTGGCGACGGAGGTTGCTGCCCTGCTCGACGAGGCGCGCCAGAGCGAGCAACGGCTCAGCGTAAGTCGCGAGGCTATACGTGTTGCCCGAGAGCAACTGCAGGCGGAGCAGTACCCGCGCGCAATCGAGACCCTTGAAAAGGCTCTCGCCATTGCGGGTCAATCGGCCGAGCTTGCGGACCTGTTGAAGTTTGCTCGCGCCAAACAGACCGAGCAACTCCGCCAGGAGAGCATCCGCCGCGTCCTGGACGAGGCCCACAATCTCCAGAGGGACGATAACTATGAAGATGCAGTGAGCGTTTTGGAGCGCGCCAAAACCGAACTTGGGTCAGACGACATTGACAAACTGTTGTTGACCGCCCGAGAGCAAGGACAACGGTTTAAGCAACGGCGCACCCAGACTCTGGAGCGAGCTCGCAAATGGCTCGAGAGCGGGGAGGCGGCCAAGGCTGTGGCAGTCCTCGATGCGGCGCCAAAAAGTTACTTCAAAGACGAGGAATTTAGACGCTTTTCTGCAGAATGCAAAGGGAAGCTGGAACGGGCCGACTTCATTCGCAATGCCTTGGGACAGTTTCGGGCTTGCCTGCGGGCGGAAGATTTTTCGCAAGCAGAGGGTGTGCTCGAACAGGGGTTTGCTGCATATCCGGAGGATCCGGAGCTATTGGCCGCCCGGACGCAATTGCGGGAGGAACGGCTTCGTTGGGCCCACGCAGTGGGCCGCAAAGGGCTGGACCAAGCCAAAATCGCGCTGGGGCGGAGGCAATATCAGCAAGCTGTCCAACTGCTCAGCGCGCTCCCGCCCGAGGTTGTGGAACTGCCGGAATTCGCTTCGGAAGTTGCGGCGCTGCTGGAGGAAGGCCGGCGCGGCGAAAAAGAACTGGCCCAGCGCCAAACGATCATATCGAAGCCGCGGACGGCTCCAAAGAAATTGAAAGCAGAGGACCAGCGGCCCGTGCCGCGAGCGATTTGGTGGGCGGCAATAGTTGCCGCCGTGGTCCTGACTATCGCTCTGATTGTGCTCTTACGTCCCCCCGCGGCCAAAACGGGCTACGTGGTGTTGAATCCGATACCTTGGGCAACTGTGGTCAGCGTCCAATCGGGCGGCAAGGACGCTAGGATCGAAGTCACGCTGCCGGCGACCACTCCCCTGCGAGTTGCCTTGCCGCCGGGTGAATACGAAATAAGGTATAAGACCCAGCAGGGCGACGCAGGCGTCGGAAAACTGACCGTCACCCCGGGCGGAACCTCCGTTTGGCATGACCGGATCGGTGGTTTTGACGTCGATAAAGCCGTGGATGAACTCGTGAAGTAACGTGCGACCGGCAGCGGGATTGGGTTTAATATTAATCGTTTGAGTAAGTCTTCCGCTCTCGGGCGGAGGTCGGAAATACCGATTTACAGTTCTGGTAGTCTATGCTTGACCCTCCTGGGTGTGCATTTCTGACAAATTAGCCCGACAAGTTTACTGTCTTTTACCCTGGCCCCCACTGTAACACTGCAAGAAAGTTCCCCAAGTTGAATATTTGACCCAGGATGGGCCAGGCCAACTCATTCTTGTTTGGAGCGCCAACTCATGCTACAGTAATTTTCAAATAGCTGGTGACAAGCCTACAGCTTGTGGTATTGAATTGGCCCGAACCAGGTAGAGAGACTTCTGTGCGGATCACCAGACGGATTGAAGCTCGAACCCGAGATGCCACATTAATTGTCGTCATGGCTGCGGTTGGATTCTTTCACCTTGCAACACACCCCTTAAACGCTGGACAGCAGCCACAAGACCCTCGCTTTGACCAAGCCCGGAAGCTTTTTGCAGCCCCGGAGGTCGTAGGGAACGCCGAGAAGGCCTGCGACTTGATGAAGGATGTCGTCAACGATCACGCAGGCGTCACAAACTTCGCCAACTTTCAGCGCCACTACTGCAGCGAAGTAGACTTGATGCTCAAGAACGAGCAGGAGGTTTACAAGGAAGGCATGCAAGCCGCGCAAAACGCTGCTTGTGACAAGGCACAAGGCGAGCTGGGGCAAATTATTCAATTCAAGACGAGAGACGCGCAGTATCGTGACCGCCTGAAGCAAGCGGTGGCCGACTGCAAGAGCCGCGTAGCTGAGAAGACGCGCACTGAAGAGGAGGCGAACAAAAAAAAGCAGGCCCAGGAAGAGGATGCACAGTGGCGTCGGTGTCTCGAGGCTGAGCAGGCCGGTAAATACTCCGATGCTCAGAGTTGCTTCAGCCAGGTCGCGCAGGGCGGAGGGTCGAAGGCGGAGCAGGCACGCCAACACCTGCGTCTAGTGGTCAACCTGCAAAAGGAAAAAGTTGCCTACGATGAGGGGCTCCATTCGTATGACAGCCACGATTACCCGTTGGCCCGCGCGCGGTTTCGAGAGGTCAAGGAAATGAAAGGCCAGCTCGAGGACGAAGCAAAGCGCTATCTCACCCTGATCGATCAGGCGGAGAAAAATTCCGCAACGGACTATTTCTTGCGTAGCGGTCTGCGCTCCTACCTGGATTCAGATTATACGCAGGCCGAGCGCTACCTGACCGAGTATCTGGGCAAAGGGGGCGAGAAACAGTGGTTGGCCTACTTTTTCCTCGGGGCCGCTCACACCAGCCAGTACCTCATCTCCCAGGATAAGAATTCACAGGAGATGCGGCAAGCTACGGATGGCTTTCGGGAGGCAAAGAACCGCGAGAAACAAATCTCCAGTAGAGATGAGATCGATCGGGTGAAAGGAGTCGTTTCGCCCATAATCTGGGAACGTTATGCAACATTACAATAGCTTCATGCGCGATTTTCCAGGGTATTTCTCGCGCACCCGGGCGGCCTCAGTTGGCCGGGGAACACGTTGACTCTTCGCTCGGCTCGCGGTTCGCTCGCAGAATCGGTCTGAGGGCCTCGGAGACTGAGAAAGGTGGAAATGATGAAAAGCATACGATACTTCCTGATGATGGCGATTTATCTCATTCCCGTCCTGCTGAGCGCTCAACAGAATGGCCGCATCACCGGCCTGATCGAGGACGCGGAGTTCAACCCAATTGCCGGCGCCACGGTGCGGCTGACCAATCTGAGCATTAGTTTGGCAAGGCAGCAGACGACCGGGGCGGACGGCGCCTACACCTTCGTCGAGGTGCCGCCCGGGCGGGGTCACATACTAACCGTTGAGGCGCCAGGCTTCGAGCCGCAGATCACCGATGAGTTCGAGTTGGCGGTGAATCAGGTCGTCTTCGTGCGTCCACCCATTTCGCTGACGCGAGTGCAGGTTCAGGCGGCGGCCCCCGTGCAGCCCCCCCCTCCGGCGACGCCCCCTCCGGTGACGCCGGCTCAGGTGAAACAAGCGCAGCCTAAGGTTGAGGCGCAAGCCAAGGCCCCGGTACAACCTTCCCAATCGGCCAAACCGCGGCGGGCGGAAGTAAAGACGAGTCTGCTGGATTTCAGTCCAATGATGAGCGGCGTTATAGACAGCGCTGCGGTCCACACCTTGCCGCTGGCGGACCGTGATTTTCTTGACCTGGCTCTGCTGGCGCCGGGCACGTATCCTGTTGAACAAGGTTCCTCGCTTGCCGGCGCATCACTGGTGGTGAACGGCGTGCGCGCGAACATGAACAATTTCTTGCTCGACGGCGCTGACGACAATGATTACACGGTCAACCAGTCGCTGCCGTTTCAGCTCGTCGAGGCGATGCAGGAATTCCGCGTGCAGACCAGCACTTCCAGCGCCGAATTTGGACGAAATGCCGGCGCTCAGATCAACACAGTCAGCCGGAGCGGCTCAAACAGCCTGCATGGGGAGCTGTTCGAATTCAACAGGAACTCAGCTCTCAGCGCGCTAAACGCCCTGTCACTCTACAGGGGCGGCACGTTTGATGCGTTTTCGCAGGACGCGCGCGTCAACGAGATTGAGAACGGGACATCAAGCCTCTTCCCCACGCCAGTGCTAAGTGATCCTGTCCTGAACAAAATATTTCAGGGTGGACGTGAGCTTCCTCTGAATCAAAACCAGTTCGGCGCCAACTTGGGCGGACCCATCAAGAGAAATAAGGCATATTTCTTCTTTAATTGGGAGAGCTTTCGGGCAGCCAATCCTCGCCCAGTGTTTGAGCGGGTTCCAGACATGTCGGCCCGCAGTGCGTCAGCGTGTGCGACGCAGGACGCCCCAGTGTACGGAAAACCCACCTGCCAGCCCGGAGCCTTGAACTTGGCTAATTTCTATCCCGTGCCCAACGTCCCCACCAGTACCGTCGAGACTGCAGTTGGCACTCCGGTGAGCAACCGAGTCACTGGCGACACGAGCCCCACTGGATATCCAGCGGGTGGAGCATTCTATGTCGGTGATTCAAGAAACTTCACGAATTCAGACAACTTCTTGGGGCGGGTGGATGTGCAGCCAACCAAGAATGCTAGTATGAGCTTCAAGCACAATGTTCAGGACATCGACCAGGTGCAAGGCGGATCTCTGCCGGCAACGGCTTCTTACCCGGGCAACGGCATCGACGTGAACGGACGCAATCAGAACTTCAGTTACAATTACTCTCAACAATTAAGCCCTGCGACCGTGAACTTTTTCCGCTTCGCCTGGAACCGCCTCCGGCTCGATACGGTTCCCTTGGATCACACGGTCGACCCCTCCAGTTTGTTTCAGAATCTGAACTCCACCAAGATCGGCTTTCCGACTGTGTTGCTCGGCGGTAACGCGTTCACTACCGGTGCTTACTCGAGCTTGGGCGCTCCTTTTAACGCCCCGGACAGCCGCGCCGACAGCGTGTGGACTGTTGCGGATAACCTCAGCCGAACCGCGGGCCGGCATCTCGTCGAATTTGGCTTCGAGTTTCGCCGCAACCGCCTCAACGTGAATAACGATGCTGCGGACCGGGGCGTGGTTGCATTGTTCGATGTACCGTACACGGCTGACGACGGGTACGACGAATACGCCTCCATCGCTCGTGTTACCCCGCAATTCGGCGGAGTCAACGGCGCAGGCGGCCTTGACCGTAGCTTCAGCGATGATGCCTACGACTCATTTATCCAGGACACCTGGCGGCTCAGCCGGAACCTTTCCATCAACTTCGGTTTGCGTTACGAGATCAATACGGCCCCTGTGGAGGCCCGGAATCGCCTGGTTAACGATTACCCCAATGCATCACCCTTGTGCGGCCTGTTTTGCCTGATGCAGTCCGATAGCTCTCAGATTTATGACTTCCTTGGTAATATGGTAGGCACTTCGAAGTCCCTGGCTCCGCGTGCCGGCTTCAATACGGATTACAAGGATTTCGGCCCGCGCTTCGGTCTCGCTTGGTCGCCCGGGAAGAATGGCAAGCTAGTTATTCGTGCCGGCTATGCTCTCGCTTTCGACCAGCAGTCTCTCGAGCCTTCCGTCAACATGCTCTTAAATCCTCCTTTCGTGCAGGAGGCAGGGGCCTATTTTTTGCGCCTCGGAGACACCTTCCCGCTCAGTTACGGGACGCTCCCCATGTCTGGGTTACACGCGCCCTATTCGATTACAGCGCGTGACCCCAATACCCGCAGCCCTTACGTGCACCAGTTCCATTTCGGAATGGAGAGGCAGTTGGGCACGGCCGGGATGTTCGGCATCGCTTACGTCGGCTCGGCCGGCCATCGGTTACCGTCCAGCCGCCTTCTCCTCGAGTGCACAGGCGAGGTCTTCAACAGCGTTAATGGGATATGTAACGACAATTCGGCGGTCAATCAAGAGAATTCGGCGAACTCGATGTACAACTCACTCCAGGCCCGCTTCGATACACGCAGTTTCCACGGCTTGACTGTCCATGGATACTACGAGTGGGCTCACGTGATTGACGATGCCTCATCCTCTGCGGCCCCTGTTTTCATCAGTTCGCCCCCTTTAGCTAGCCTTACGGCTCTGCGACTTATTTTAGAGGGTCAACTGATAGACCCGGGCCAGCTTTCGGGGCTCAACGGCGTGAACCCCACCCTAAGCCTACGCCCGCAATTCCCAGCCTTGACGACATCTGATCTGCTGCCCAACGATACGATGAATGGAGCAGCCAACTTGGCTGGGCAACGCGCCAACTCGGACTTCGATGCCCGGCAGCGATTCGTGATCAGCTACATTTACGATTTGCCGGCGTGGCATCGAGCGGGCCGTGTCAGCAGCGGCTGGCAACTGGCCGGAATCACTACCGTGCAGACTGGTCAGCCGTTTTCTGTCTTCGGCAGCTTTTTCGGAGTTCCCCTGCGACCCGATCAAATCGGCCACCCCAGAATCAACAACCGCAATCCAGACGCCGCCATAGACGGAGCGTTGCCGGCAGGGTGTAACACCAGTTTGGCTTTGCAGTGTTCGGGGACCCCTCTGGAGAGTTCGTTTAATATAGCGTCGGCCCTTCAATTCCACGGTGGTTCGCTCTGGCGAAATGCCTACACCGGACCCGGGCTCACCACCTTTGATTTCTCGATCCTGAAGAACACGAGCTTAAAGGAAGGCAAGAACCTGCAATTTCGCGTTGAGTTCTTTAACCTCCTCAACCACTCAAACTATTTGCAGCCGTATAGTGATGAGGACCAATTTGGGCCGGGGTTCAACGTTCCGGATCCGTTCTTCGGAGAGATCCTGCAAGCGCGCGCGCCCCGTGAAATCCAGTTTGCGTTGAAATTCACTTTCTAGCGGGACTTTCTTATTTTGATTGCGCGAGGTCGTTGGAGGCAACATGAGACATGCACGGTCGCAGTTGGTACAAACCGCTTTGGCATTCGCGTTCGTCCTCTCTTTTGCACTAATGGCTCCGGGGCAGGAAGCAGCGGCCGTTCCTGCGCGCATTACGCAGCCCGTGGACATCGAGAACCTCGTCACACTGCGGGGGAATACACATCCGCTGGCGCGCCCTGAATTCGACCAGGGCGCCGCGCCCGATAGCCTGCCCACAGAACGCATCCTGCTCGTCTTGCAGCGCTCGCCCGCCCAGGAAACCGCGCTGCGGAAGTTGCTGGATGAGCAGCAGACTAAATCTTCGCCCAACTATCACATGTGGCTCACCCCCGAACGGTTCGGGCAGCAATTTGGCCCCGCCGATGCGGATATTCAGACCATAACTGACTGGCTGACGTCACAGGGCTTTCAGGTTAGTCATGTGGCGGCGGGCCGCACCGTCATCGAGTTTTCCGGCACAGCGGGCCAGGTGCGCCAGGCTTTCCATGCGGAGATCCATAGATATGAGGTCAACGGCGAGGAGCATTGGGCCAACGCGAGCGACCCGCAGATTCCTTCGGCATTGGCGCCGGTGGTGGCCGGCTTTGCCTCGCTGAACAATTTCCCCAAGCGGCCGAGCCTCCATCGCCTGGGCACTTTTTCGAAGTCGAAAGCTACCGGCGTAGTGACGCCACTCTTCACCTTCCCTTATGAGACCGAGATTTTCCCAGGTGTCGGCCCGGGGGATTTTGCCACTATTTACAACCTTGGCCCGCTTTGGAGCGCTGGCATTGACGGCTCGGGGCAGACCATCGCCATCGTCACCGGCTCAAACATCAATGTCCAGGACGCGCGCGACTTTCGCGCTGCGTTCGGCTTGCCGGCAAACGACCCGCAGATTATCCTGAACGGCCCCGACCCGGGGGTCTCCGGCCCGGAAGGCGAGGAGGCTGAAGCCGACATCGACGTCGAGTGGGCCGGCGCGGTCGCGAAGGGCGCCACCATTGACCTCGTGGTTTCGGAGTCGACCGAGGTCACCGCCGGGATTGATCTCTCCAGCCTGTACATTGTTGACAACAACCTCGCGCCCATCTTGAGCGAGAGCTACGCGGAATGCGAGGCCGATCTCGGGAATGGCGGCAATACCTTCCACAGCACGCTGTGGGAGCAGGGGGCTGCTCAGGGCATTACTATACTTGTCTCCACGGGCGACAGCGGATCCGCCGGGTGTGACAGTTCAAGCTTCGACGAAATTGCGGCGCAATATGGCTTGGAGGTCAGCGGCTACGCTTCAACGCCCTTCGATGTTGCCGTCGGCGGGACGGACTTCAACGACTCCAGTAGCTTATCCACGTATTGGTCTACGACAAACAATTCCATTACGCAATCCTCCGCCTTATCTTATATTCCCGAAATAACATGGGATGATTCCTGCGCGAATACCGGATCATTGACTGGCTGCGGCACGTCTTGGAGCCCCATCAGCTTTGCAGATCTTGGCGCAGGCAGCGGTGGTCCCAGCAATTGCGCCACATCCACGAGCACGCCCTGCACTGCCGGGTACGCCAAACCTTCTTGGCAGACCGGCACCGGCGTGCCAGCCGATGGCGTGCGCGACATCCCTGATATTTCTCTCTTCGCTGGCGACGGCTATAACGGCAGCTTCTACATTTATTGCGAAACAGATACAAACTTGGCTAACGGGGGTTCTTCCTCTTGCAATTTGAGCTCTTTCCTAAAGACCTTTCAGGGTGCAGGGGGAACGTCCTTTGCGGTGCAAGCCTTCGGCGGCATCATGGCGCTGGTTAACCAGAAGAACGGCCGGCAGGGAAACGCGAATTACGTCCTGTACCCGCTGGCGGCGAAGACCGGCGCGAGCTGTGGTTCGAACGCGGCGATGGCTCCCACTGCCAGTAGTTCTTCCTGCATCTTCTATGACGTGCAAGTGGGTGATAACTCGGTGGACTGCGTAGGCGATTCACCGAACTGCAGCAATCAATCGGCCAGCGGCTATGGCATCCTCGTGAATCCCAGCAACACTACCCAAGCAGCTTGGACCACGAACGTCGGCTTTGACCTTGCCACCGGCCTCGGGACGGTCAACGCGGCGAACCTGGTGAATAACTGGACTTCGGTCAGCTTCTCGCCGACGACAACCACACTCAGCCTGTCTCCGACCAGCATCACCCATGGCCAGCCGGTCACCGTCAACATTGGCGTCACTTCCGGGTCCGGAACGCCGGCGGGCGACGTTTCGCTGGTCGGCGGGCCCAACAACAGCAATCTGAGTATCGGTTACCTTACATTGGGGGCCAACGGCACGGTTTCCGAGCCCACCGTTCTTCTCCCCGGCGGGAGCTACAACGTGACGGCGCATTATGCCGGTGACGGAATCCACGGGGCAAGCGACTCCCCTCCCGTCAATGTGACGGTCGGTCCGGAGAACAGTCAGACACAAGTGCGGATCGGCTCTTATACACCCGACTGCAGCGGGAATAGCTCTTACACCACCAGAATCCAATACGGATACGCCGTGGTCTGCAGCGGAGTGGCTTATCCTTATTGGATGCGCGTGGATGTGACCAACGACTCGGGTAACCTTTGCATTAACGCCGCCGGCGTCCCTGTTTATCAGTGCCCCACAGGACAGGTGACCGTGACGAACAACGGAGGTCCGATTACTGACCTGAATGCGCCCGCTGACAACAGCCCTGGTGCATACACCCTGAATAGTCAGGGTAATGCCGAGGATCAGTTCATCCAACTTCTCGGTGGAGCGCACTCCCTGGTAACCACCTACGCTGGCAACAGCAGCTACAACGGGAGCACGTCCGGCAGCGATATGATTACCGTCGCTCAAGCCCCCACCGGCGTCATCGCCGAAGCGACCCCGACCACCGTCCAATCCGGAGTCCCTGTGACCCTGACAGCGTTGGTTTACACGAACAGCGTTGGCTTCGCGCCGTCCGGCACCGTGAAATTTCTGAACGCAGGCGTCCCAGTTACCGGCACCGTGAACTATAGGGCGACCAACGGTTCGAGGATTGAATACGCCTTCCTAATTGCAACCCTCACTACATCTTTCACGGCCAACGCAACGATTACGGCGCAATACTCCGGCGATGCAAATTACCAGGGTTCGACAACTGCAACGGCGCTCCAGATCCCGCTCTCGACCAGCCCACCCGATTTCAGCTTGAAAGCAAGTCCAAGCAATTCCATTACTATCACCGCACCGGGCCAGTCCGGGAGTACATGGATCTCAGCAACTCCAATCGCTGGCTTCACCGGGAAGATAACCCTCACTTGTGCGCTCCCATCGACAATGACTTATGGCAGTTGCTCACTGAGCACACCATCCATTTCTACAGAGGGTTCCTCCATAGTTACGGTTAGTACCACTTCTCCCTCGACTACATTCCGCCCGCTTAACCGTCCAGGCTGGTTTATCCCCAGCGCGGGAACTCTGTTCGCCTGCTTCTTCCTGCTGCTTATTCCAAGAAAGAAACGCCGGGCTAAGTTGGCTTTCGGCTGCCTCGTCCTTGCTTCGCTGGTCGCAGCCTTAGTCGCCTGCGGGGGGAAGACCAGCAGCCCGCTTCCTTCCAGCCCTGGCACGCCCCCGGGGAGCTACACGGCCACCGTAACTGCCACCAGCGGCAGTCTTACGCATTCCTTGACCATCCCGGTGACCGTACAGTAGATCAATTTGAGGGCCGCTTTTGGGGCGGCCCTCTGGACATTGGCCATTCTGCCAGTTAGCGGCCAGAACGGCACGGCGGTTAAGCTTCGAGGGCATAGAGGATCTTAGTAGTGGAAGGTAATTTCGACAATTTCGTAGCGGAGGGAAGGGGAGGAGCGAAGGGGTCGAAAATAATCTGAGGCTCAGAGGGAAGGCGCGACAGGACAATGGGGGGTCCAACTGGAGTTCCAGAGAGGTTCGGCGGCTCATACGTTCTTCCTGGAGCAAGAAGGCGCCAAGCTGGTTGGCACACACCGGGGTGAATTCTACGGCGGCGACCTGAACGGAACGGTGGCCGCCAATACGGTCCGTGTCAGGAGTTCGCATCAGGCTGAAGGCACACGCTTGTCCTATGAGTTCACAGGAACCGTGGAAGGCGACACGATGGGGGGCAAGGTGAGCCTCGGCGAGTACGGCGAGGCGACCTGGAAGGCCGAGAGGCACCAGCACCGAAGCGCCGGACGCCGTAACTCGTAAACTGGAAATTACACTAGAAGCTGTTCCAAGATCTCCTGTAGCCGATTGCAACGTGGATGGTCGTCTGCGCGCAGCCGTGCTCCCCGGAGGGGAGCACATTGAGTAGCCGGGGGTGAAACCCCCGGACCAAGGCCCCACACCCTGCCTTCGGCACCCCTCTCCCCGCAGGCGGGGAGAGGGGAAAGGGGGTGAGGGGGCGGGGTTTCCGGGGGCGCTGCCCCCGGCTACTCATGTCCAGCTCCTGCGGGGCTGAGGGCTCGCGCGGTGGCCGGGGATCCTGGGCGGCATTCAATAATCTCTCCTCTGCCGGGCGGTTTTGAAACTGCTTCTAGTCTTTGGTATTTCAACAAGAGGAGGCTCACACGAAAACGATTCCTCTCGAAGTCTACTTCGGTGGCGGGGTGACCGGCTTCGGCGTTACCACGTCCCAGCGGGAGTCGCCCGTCAGCCTATATCCTTTCGGCAGAGTGTTCCAATCGGGACGCGTGATTCCATTAAGGTCGTAGACTACCTTGCCGTCGCGTACGGTAAGTTCGCAGATCAGTTTCTTCGTACCTCGCAACCGCGCACCGTACATATCCGTGAAACCGAAGTCGCCATTTTCCAGTCGCAGCACTGCCACGTCTGCCGGCGCTCCTACGGAGAGGTTGCCCAATTCCTGGTGTCGGATCTCGCGGGCAGGATTCCAGGTGGACCGCAGGATCACATCGTCCAGCGAGAGACCCATTGCCAGGAATTTATCCATGACATTCAACATATCCTTCATGCCGGCATTCATGCTGCCGATGTGGAGGTCCGTGGAGATCGAATCCGGATAGAAACCCTCCTTGATCGCCTCTATGGCGACGGGCCAGGCAAAACTGCCTCCGCCATGCCCCACGTCGAAAATCACTCCCCGCTTGCGTCCCGCCGACATCGCGGGATTCAAGCGCCCGGAATCGTCGAGCTCATTGCGGATGCCGGAGAAGCAGTGGGTGTAAATGTCACCGGGCCGCAATTTCTCGGTCCAGAGGATACTCGTGGGGCGCTCCGGGCGGTTCGCTCCGAAATCAACCATTACCGGAATCCCCACTTTCGAGCCGACTTCGACAGCGCGCTCCACCGGAGTCCACTCCGGCCCGGCGTAATGTGCAGTTTTGATCCCGACGATGAGATCCTTATGGCGCAGGCACATATCCGCAGTTGGCGCAACTTCCATATCAGCGAGATTGTTTTCAAATTTCGGCCCGCGCATGCCCGCTCCAACGATGTTCAGGAACGCCAGCACCCGCGTGTGTGAGCGGCTGATGATGTGTTCCTTGAAGTCCTCGAAATTCCGCCAGCCCGCGCAGCCCGCGTCGGCCACGGTGGTCACACCCACCCTGAAGGTGAAGCCGTCAGGAAACACGCTGTTGTCCCCGGCGTAGGAATTGCGCTCGCCCGTGCTCGCGTAAACGTGCACGTGAATATCCACCAGCCCCGGCGTGACGTACAAGCCCGAAACATCCACTGTCTTCAGAGCGGTAGAGGCATCAAGGTGCTCCGCCACAGCCGCGATGCGGCCATTGAGGATCGCCACATCGCGAACACCACTTATATTGTTCTCGGGGTCGATGACGTGCCCGCCCTGGAGCAGTAAGTCATATTGTGTCTGGCTTAACCCGAGCGGCGTAACGAACGTGGAGAGAATCAGCATAGCTAAAGCGTAAAAACAGATGATGCGCTTATTCATAGATCAAACTCCAATCTCCGGGCTTTCAGCAGAGCGCGGGGCAGCTAGGCGTGTCCCCGCAGTTCGCGCCAAGTTTCCCGATGCAGGAAACTGGAATCGACGTTGCTCTCCATTTCGAGGAACGTCGGCCACGGCGCGGTAAGCGACATCAGGTTCGTCCCGAGCGAGGCGCGCACGGTGTTGCGCGCCGAGATGTCGGTCATGCCAATCAAAGCGCGCGGGTGTTCGCGCTCCAGTTCGCGATATCCGAAGATCCCAATTATTTGGCAGCCCGCCGCCCACGGCACGGAAACGTTCTCTCTTTGCGGGTCTGCGTAATTGGCTAGGATGACCAAAGCGGAAAGCTGATCTGGGTCGACGAAGAAAGTGACGCTTTTGATGTCGTCCCTCTCGGGATCGGTGAGGCTGAGCGGTCTGATGACGACGTACTTGGCGGGGATGTCGCGCATGGGTACGTATTCCAGAAAACGCTCCGTCACCTGTGGGGTCTTCAGATACCTTTCGCCCTCGAGGAAGTCGTCGGCCATGCGCTCACCGCCCCACGCGGCCATTTGCGCGCCGATGGCCCGGCCCTCCTCTGACCCTTTGTTACCGTCGGCAAGAAATCCGCAGAAGCCTGCAATCCCGCCCGGAAAGGTCTTGTAGCAGTTACCGAAGCCCAGTCCGACACCGCCTCCCCAGCAACCATAGGTCTCGTGACTGAAAGCTCCGATACGGCCCTTGGAGGCGACGGTGGCAAACACCGCCATCACACAGCCCCATCGTCCCGGCTTGAAACTGATCGCAGGTTCGGGCAATGTGTCCGCCCAGGCCAGGGCGACAGGATTCGTTTTCAAACCAATTGCATTCGCTATTTTGCTAATCATATGCTCGTGCGCTGCACGTCGAATGCCGTACTTCGCCTTCGACTCTGCAAAATTGCTCCTGAACCGGCGCGGCCGGCAGACGAGCCGGGCTCCTTTGCTCTTAACACGATGAACGCGGCCGCAGACGTATCCATAGGTTACTTCTATAGGGGGGTGCCGTTTTCCGGCGGGATTGGGTCCCATAGAAAGGGGTTACTTTACCGCTGTGCGTAAATCCAAGGGTTTTGTGAAGCCACGGAGGAGGACATGGAAGGTGAGGACTGCAATTCTGTAATTACGATGCGGGACCGAACTTGTTCAACGGATATAAACCGAGATGAAAACGATAGCCAGTCCCAGGGAGAACAGGGCGGTCGTGATCAGTGTGGTCTTCGGGTTGATCCAGCGGCGAGTGAAGGCTGCACCCAGGATTGCCACTCCTATCGCGCACTTGAGCGATATTTCAGTCAGGGATTCGGTGGCGTTCGCAGGCAGATTGAAGACCTCCGAAATTGCCCAATCACAAAGAACGACCCCGCTAAACAAGGTCACCACATACTGCAAGGCCAAGAGCCTCCGCCTCCAGCGATTCGCATGCTCTACCGGAAGGCCACCTATGCCAACCAATTTGTCCGCTCTTGTGGTTAGGTCAGACTCCTTTCGAGTTCCGGTGGGGAAATCATATCCGCAGTCACAACGGAGCGCGCCCGGTGGGTTTTCCAGCATGCAATGTGGACATTTCATTGTTTCGACTCATTCCGGCCTAGCTACGCACTTTACAATTCTCGCAGGCTATCTGATCGGAGAAGGGATTTCAATGGTACGTTGGTACCCAAGTTTCCTGGTCAAATGATAGGTTTAGCGAGCGCCTTTCGCATTGAAGTAGGCATGGTGGGCAAACAGCGTGCGGATCATTGGTGAGGAAGGCTTCGTAAGAAATCCTTACAGTATCGCCTGAAAGCACGGCTGAGGTGAAGTTCCAAGGCGTCCTACTTCTGCGGAGAGGCTTCAGTCAACTAGGAAGGCGTCAAAGCAAATCACCGCAGGTACCCGCTACATTTTCCGTTACAGCATGTTGTGTGGTCGGCTCTTAGTACGGCTAACTCATTGAAAAATATGGCAGGCCCGTGGGGACTCGAACCCCAGACCTCTACTGTGTCAAACCACAGCTCATTGATTTTTCAACAACTTACAGATGCTCACAGGGCTGCTAACACCGCTAAGTGCTTGTAAGTTCGTCCGGCATTGAGTTGGTCATCGGGCTGCAATACGACCGATTCTCTGCTCAATTAAGCGTACGAGAACAGCCCGTCTTCAAGAGCCGCATGCTACCCCAGTCTGTCTGCCGACGTAAAGTCTCTGTGACGGAGTCCCCCTACAACGACCACGAATTGTGTTCGTGGCTCCGCTGGCCATCGGATCTAGGCGACGCACTGCATTCCTGCGCTGGGTCGTCAACCTCGCGTAGCATGTGCGCTGGCCCAACTTCGAAGTGCTCTGATCCGCGCTGTTAGAACTGGTGCGCCAGTATCCCCAGCCGCCGCTCGGACCGACTGCATCCGACGACCCCGAGCTCCTTGACTGGCTCTGCCGGGCCTCCGAGAGCGGGCAGGTCCGGTCGTTCGGCAGGCCGCCCGTGGAGCCTGAGTATTTGAGGGAACCACAAGCGCGCAAGATGGGCGTACAATCGTGCTGATTTGAACACAAAGGCGGAGCTTACACATGAGACGAATTGCCGGCGTTGTGATTACATCGCTGCTCTTTTCTGTCTTTAGCGCCGGTGCGCCACGCACCCTGCGCGTGGATTATTACCACACCGGAAACGCGCACGAAGAATGGTTCAGCCTCGATCGGGTGGTCCAGGAGCTGCTGGAATGGCCAGGCAATCCGCACAAGGCCATTGATGAAAGCCGATTGGGAGACTACCTCTTCGAGGTGCGCGAGCAGAGAAGCGGAAAGTTGTTGTACTCAAGGGGATTCAATTCCGTGTTTGGCGAGTGGAAGACGACGGAAGAAGCGCGTCATGGGAACAGAACCTTTTCCGAGTCGCTGCGGTTTCCCGCGCCAGAGGCGATGGTGGAGGTTTCGCTGAAAGAGCGCGGTGAGAGCGGCTTTCATGAAGTGTGGAAAACAGTTGTGGATCCCAAAGATAAGTTCGTTGACCGTGCGCGCCCGTCGTCGCCAGGGCCCCTGATGGAACTCGAAAAGATGGGGGACCCGGCGGGGAAGGTGGATTTGTTGGTGCTGGGCGACGAGTACACGGCCGCGGAGCGACCGAAGTTTGAAAAGGACGCGCGTCGATTTATCGAGGCGCTCTTCACAACCCCGCCATTTCGCGAGCACCGCACGGACTTCAACGTCTGGGGGCTGTGCCCAGCGGCGGAAGAATCAGGCGTGTCGCGGCCCTCGAGCGGAATTTACCGCAGGTCGCCCGTGGGCGCTTCGTACGACACTTTTGGGACTGAGCGCTATGTTCTGACCATGGAAAATCGTACGCTGCGGGACGTGGCGTCGTTTGCACCGTATGAGTTCATTGAGATTCTGGTGAACGGAGAGACGTACGGAGGAGGCGGTATCTTCAACCAGTTCGCAACTGTGGCCATTGACAATCCGTGGTCGGCCTACGTGGGCGTGCACGAATTCGCGCACCACTTGGCCGGCCTCGCCGATGAATACTACACCTCAGACGTGGCCTATTTGCCGCCGGAGCACAAGACGGAGCCGTGGGAGCCGAACGTAACCGCGTTGCTCGATCCCGCGAATTTGAAGTGGCGAGACCTGGTGGCGCCAGGGACTCCTGTGCCCACGCCCTGGGATAAGGACGAGTTCGACCGCTTCGAGCGCGACATTCAGAAACAGCGTAAGGAACTCCGTGCTGCAGGCAAGTCTGAAGCGGACCTGGACGCCCTTTTCCGCCGGGAGCGCCAGAAAGAGGACGCCCTGCTCGGCGCGCAGAAATACTCCGGGAAAGTTGGAGCATTCGAGGGCGCGAACTATGAGTCACAAGGCTACTACCGTCCCGAGGTTGACTGCATCATGTTTAGCCGCCATATGTCGTTCTGTGCGGTCTGCCGACGCTCCATTGAACGCATTATCGCCATGTACACGGACTGAAATTCACTCGACGCTCAAGCGCAGAAGCCACTTGGAAAGGCTTGCCCGGAGAGCCACCAGTGACGACACCAGAGGTATCTTGGGTCGTTTGGATCTAGGCCACAGTGTCGAGGCGTACGACACCGCGGGCACGGAGGCAGGCATGCCTAAGCCAGAGGCTTCCGTGACCGCTTCCGTCTTTTGCACGGTCTTGGCCAAAAGGGTTGGAAACCAATTGCTAGTCGGCGGTTGCCCGCAGAAATCGCGCCCTGCACCGACTCTACCCTATTCGACTATTCGCAACTGGACGCGCGAACCGTCCGCCCCACCCACATAGACCCGTTCCGTTGCCTTTTGAAAGTCGGCCGGGGAAGCCTTGGGTATCTCCGTGAACTTCTGCGGATTCCGGTCTGTGAGCGGGAACCAGGAACTCTGCACCTGTATCATGATGCGATGTCCCTGGCGCCAGGTATGCCCCATGTCGGGCAGGAGGAACGTGATGCGGTCCGGTTGGTTGGGCACGAATGGCACCGGTCGCTCGAAGCTCTTGCGGAATTTGCCTCGGAAAGGCTCGCCCCGGATCAATTCTTCATACCCGCCCATGGGTGCCGAGCTCGCGGAGGTAAGGCCCGATGGCCCTGGCCCGGATGGGCTTGGGTTGTTGTAGTCGGGATAATCACCCGGGAAGACGTCGATCACTTTCACGTCGAAGTCCGAATCCGTCCCTGACGTTGAGACCTTCAAGTCCACCTGGATGGGTCCGAACACCGAAACGTCGTGATCGAGCGGCTCGGTCTGGAACACGAGAACGTCAGGACGCTGGGCCGCAAAACGCTGGTCTTCGGTCATATAACTGTTGAGAACGCCTTGCACGATCCGGCCAACGTAAGGGACGGGCTTGCTGGGGTCGGACACATACTCTTCGACTCCGGTCTTTGCCGGCCGATCCCAGGATAGATGGCCGCCTGAGTCGAGGAACAGGTCGGTTGGTTTCGCCTCCTTGGGCGGCCAAGTGTCGAACTTGCGCCATTCGTTCACGCCGGTTTCAAACACCCAGGCCTTGGGGAGCTTGCCATCGCCCCTGCCCTTCAGGTAATAGAGAAAGAACGGTAGCTCGATGTGTTCGCGGTAGTAAGCCGCGGTTTTCGAGGCAAAATTGATGTTGCCCAGCCGGTCGCCGTCGCCAAACGCGAACCCGCCGTGGTTCCACGGCCCGGCCACGAGCATGTCAGCGGGCGGCGTGTTCTCCTCCATGAAGTGGAACTGCCGAAGGAAACCTTGCGGGTCCTCAGTATCGTACCAGCCACCCACCAGCATCACCGCGGGCTTGACGCCCTTCAGGTACTTCCAGATGGCCCGTGACTGCCACTCTTCATCGTAGGTGGCGTGGTTGATGTTCATGTCCCACATCGGCTGCTGGTGCTTGAAGTAGTTTTCGTCGGCGTTGGCGAGCGGTCCCAGCCTTAGATAGAAGTCGTAGCCGTCCGGCGTATGGTAGTTGAAAGGCAGGAAAGGCTGCGGCGGCTGGGGACCGTCCTCGCGATTGCGGAAGCTCATATAGAAACTGAAGCGGTGCGCCAGCATGAATGCACCGTTGTGGTAAACGTCGTCTCCCATGTAGTAGTCGGTCACCGGAGCCTGCGGAGATACGGCTACCAGCGCCGGATGAGCGTCGACCATGGCGGCGGTCGCGTAGAAACCGGGCTGCGAAATCCCCCAGACGCCGACTTTTCCGGTATTACCTGGGACGTGTTTCACCAGCCAGTCAATGGTGTCGTAGGTGTCAGTGCTCTCGTCGGTGTCCCGGGGCCCGTTCTTCACCGGTTTTTGCGGGCGGATGGTCACGTAATCGCCCTCGCTCATGTATCGGCCGCGAATGTCCTGATAGACGAAGATAAACTTCTCGTGCACGAACAGTTCTGACGGTCCCAGGTTCGTCGGGTACTGATCAATACCGTATGGGCCAATGCTGTAGCCGGTCCGCTGCATCATGATCGGGTACTTGCTGCCTTCGCTGAAGACATCCTTGGGCACGTAGACTGACGTGAACAATTTCACTCCGTCACGCATCGGGATGTGGTAGTTGAACCTGGTGTAATTCTCGCGGATGAAGGCGGCACGCGCGGCAGGATCGGCCGGGGCAGGCGCTGCGCCCGCTCCTCGGTCTTGACCGTCCATGACTCCAGCCGAGGTGAGGAGAATCAGCGAGAGAAGAATCGGTTCAGTGTGCATTGAAGGTAGCCTTTGTGCCCGCCGTAGCGGTGTTCTCGTCGATTAGTGACCGCAGCCGATAAGTGGGGGCTTATCCGCGATCAGACCTCCGAATGGCCTCGTTACACGGCTTCACACTTGCGAGGCCCCGTACGCCTTTATTTCGCATACTGCTCCCTCTTGCCGTGGGCCGCCGTTTGCGCCGGCGGCGTCTGGCCGGCACGGAGGGCTGAAAAGGCAGTGCGGTGCCGATCGTGGTACTGGAACGTCGACTCAAAACCGAACTCGGCCTGCAACTGGGCAGTGGTCAGCGCAGGGTCGGTGGGTTCTACCAGGAAGTGACCGTCATCGACATAGGAGGCGATGCGGATACGGCCGGGATACGCATCCAGCAAGCGGTCCGGGATGGCATAGTTGAAGTCATAGTGAGCCACGACGAAATCCAGGTTGAGATCGCGTGAAACGAAGTTCATTTGGGAGTCGGTCTGGGCCACCACCCGCCCGCAGGGGTCAATGATGCGCGACTGGTCCGTGTGTACGGATGTGATGACATAGTAGTGGTGAAGATAGGCATACGCCTGCAGGGGAAATCCCCCGTGGTAGGCGGATGGCCAGAAGACCGCCTTCGCGCCTTGGCGTGCAAGTGCAGCCCACGTCTCGGGAAATCCCGCATCGAAGCAAATCTGAATCCCGATCCGGCCAAAGTCCAGATCGAACACAGGCGGCTCGCCGCCCGGGAAGATTCCGTTCTCGAAAACCGTGTAGTCGGGAGATGTGGTCACGGGATGCACCTTGTCGTACATGCCCAGGATCTGGCCTGACCGATCCAAAACCACAGCGGAGTTCCATAGCTTACCCTCCCGTGCTGTCCGGATCGGGCAGATGACATAGCAGCGATTCGCTCTCGCCCGCCGCGCGAACGCGTCGGTGGTCGGGCCAGGCACGGTCTCGGCAACCTGCGCCCCCGTTTCGTCCTGAATCTCGGCTCCGGTGAACGTCTCGGGGAAGCACACAAGGTCCGGTTTCTGCTTGAGCGCCCGGTCGAAGAGGGCCAGCATGGCGTCTCGATTCTTGGCGACGTTGGGACGCCCCCCGCCATTCTGACACGTCGTGATGATGCGTGCTATGGCTCCCCTCGGGCTCGTTGCAGAGGCACCCAGCGGGCTTCCGCTCAGCGAGTGCGTGGCAGCAACAGCCACACCTGCAGCGGCGTTCCTCAAAAGGTTGCGGCGTGAGAGTGTCGAGCGAATCATGATCTCGGTCCTCCTTCTCTATTTGGAATCCTCCCCAATCAAGTCCGGCGTCCCCCTGGAACATACGCTGGAGATTTAACCCCCGCCGGAACTGCGGGCGTGTCCATCGCTGATGAACCGATGTGGCATCGGGACCACGCCGTGGGATGGTAACACAAGACGCAGAGAGATTGCGGCGCAAACGGCACGAAGCACATTGCGTGAGACTTGCGGTTCAGTCGTGAGATTCTCTCAAGGTTGCGCGAGGGCGCTGACGGGAAACGGTCCTCCAGAATTGGCCTCCGGCGGAAAAGACCGGCCATTCCGGATGCCCCCTTCACTGTTCAACAAAGTCTGTCTGGTAGGGCATTGGTAACTCCATCGCGGTCAACTCAAAATTCGAATGTCACCAAAGCCGGGACGAATGCTCGTTGAACCCATGCTTGACCAGACCCGGCGTTTCCCGCATGATGGCTGGACAATATCGCATCCGCCGCTGAGGATTGGGAATGGCGCATGTTGCGGAATTAATCCTATATCAAGTGACACCACCACCCCGATTCAGCGGATGAGACTAAGTGCGAGGAGGGCATCATGCAGAGGAGGAGTTTTTTGGCTGCCACCGTTTCCTCATTGGTCCCCGGTGCAGCGCCGGCGTGGACCATCAAATCCGAAGCGGTGGCTGTCGGCCCTGAAGGGGCAATTAACCCGAGCGATCTTGTCATCGTCTATAACTCAAGAGACCCGGCGGAAATCGCCGCTGCTCAAGAGCTACAGAGTTTCCTGAAGCGCATGACGAGGGTTCGGCCCCGAACCGTCGCGGATGATTCCCTGGGCGATACCGATAACGCAACGAGTTTTCTCATAGGCCGTACTGTCGTGACTGAGCGACTCATCTCTTCAGGAAGACTCGAAGATCCCGTGAAGAAAGACCGGGAAGCCTACGTGGTGCGGTCGGTCGACGCTGATGGGAAGCGCCACGTGGCCTTTCTGGGGGGAACAGGAATCTCCACCCTTTACGCCGTTTATCATTACCTGAAGAAGGGTTGCGGTTGCGGATTCTACTGGGACGGCGACCACGTTCCATCTCGTACCACCCTGCCCGTCCAGGGTGTCAACATCTCTGCTCAGCCCCACTTCAGTGAGCGCATGTGCATGAACCTCACGCTTCATTGGTACTCCACTCCCTGGTGGGACTGGGATGATTGGAAGGGGTACATCGATTGGGCTCTCAAGGCTCGTTTCAACATCCTGAGCTTGTGGGACACGCCGGGTGAGGATGTGGCGTGGCGGAAGGCGTGGACGCGCATGGGCGTGGAAGTCTCAGACGACTCTTGGTCCGGTCCGCCGTACGGAATCTTCGCACCCATCAAATACGGCGTCCGGCCTCCCCTGTCCGAAGCTTGGCGAGACGGGCAGAGCGCGCTGAGCAAGCAGATTATTCAATACGCCCGCGCGCGTGGCATGCGGTCCCTCGCTCCCGCCGTCCCGGGAATCTGTCCCCCAGAGTATGTATCAACCCATCCGGAGGCTCGAACGTTCGAGATCTCCTGGTCGCATTTGTCCAAGCAGAAGTACCTTCACCCACGGAGCCCCGAATACCACGAGGTAGGCAAGGCCTTTCTTGAGGAATACCTCTCGCTTTACGGGACGGACCATCTTTATTGGCTCGAAAATTACCTGGAGTGCGATGTGGAGGGTTCGGATGAGGCTCAATTGGACGTGCGCCGGGAGATCGCAGGAGCGAATTTCAAAGTCATGGATGAGGTGGACCCCCAAGGTGTTGGGATCTGCTCCGCATGGAGCTTCCTTTTCAAGCCGCAGTATTGGACGCCCCAACTCATCAAAGAGTGCCTGGAGCGCATGCCTGCCGATCGCGTCCGAGTAATCGACCAATGGGCGGAGATGGTACCGGAACACAAGCGTGCAGACTATTTCGAGGGGCGGCCGTGGCATTTCGGCATTGTTTATTCCTTTGGTGGCAACACCAACCTGCATGGCAGCATGCAGTTCATCGAAAAGCAATTCCACAAGGTACTTGATGATCCACTTGCCGAGCAATGTGTGGGTTTCTATCCGAACGAAGAGACTATTCACCACAATTACTTTTACTATGAGTTTCTCTGCCGGCTGGGTTGGAATCCCAAGGAGGTGGACCTATCTTCCTTCACGAGTGATTATTCCCGCGAGCGTTACGGGGAGGGCGCCGCGCCAGTCATGGCTGGTGCGCTAGAAGAACTCCTCGCGTGTGTTTATGGCTCGGAGGACCTGACCCAACCCCTATACTGGCATCGCTTGGGAACGGGCTCCGGTTACTTCCGTTTGCAAGTGGCCAATCGCCGGGCATTCATACCACACCTGCGCAGGGCCCTGGAGTGCGCGCTTGCGGCCGCGCCAGCCGTGGGCGACAACGCACTTTACTTTCATGACTTGAATGACATCGGTCGGCAGTATCTGGCGGAACTCTTTGCCGCTCATCTCGTGAAGACCCAGGAGGCCGAGGCGGCCCTGGACGAGACTACTTTCGAGCGCGAGGCCAGCCTCCTTGAATCCCTCATGGAGGCTATCGAAACTCTCCTCAGCCACGACGACTATTACTGGCTGAGTCCGTATATTCGCAAAGCGCGCAAGTTGCCAGGTGCGCCTGCGGATGTGGACGTGCGAGCGCGTGACATCCTCACCCTCTGGGCTGACGTGATCCGGGATTACGCGTGCCGTGACCTCTATGAGTTGGTGCAGGGGTATTATCACCCGCGGGTCAGCATTTGGATCCGCACCTTACGCAACGCCCTCAAGTTGGATCAGCGTATGGTGTACAACGCCACCGAATTGGACCTCGAGTACGATGCCATCGAGCGAAAGTGGGTCGCCGAAGGCTTCCCGCTCGTGGATCGAAAGCCTGATCCCAGGCAAGCAATGCAGACTATTCAGGCGATGCTAGCCAAGTTCGCCTCCGCCGAGGGGGTCTGAAAAAGATAGGCTGGCCAAGAAAAGCGAACGAGCGCGCCTGGGTAGATGAGTGCTGATTATTAGGCGCTTCCGTTCGCCCATGCCCTTGGCGCGACGGCGGCCGAACTGTGAGGCCTTCAGGCTAGCTGGGTTCACAGTCTGTAACCAATTGACCACCCCGACGTGCCGATACTGCCGCTCAAAACACGGCACTTCAAGGCTAGCGACAAGGCAGGACTAATCCGCGTTGTACGAGGCAACCCTGAGAGGGGTACAGGCTGTAACAGCCTGTCCCAATTGCGGACAGACCAATCCCAAAACCGCACAGCCAACGTCGACCAAGAGAAGTCCTGGCATTTACCTTTAAGAGATTCAATGGGTTGCGCGTAAGACGATTGGTGAAGATGTTGCTCTAACATTGCCGGAGGACTCCTTTAATGCAGACTCTGCTTCAGGATCTGAAGTGGCCTTCTACGACCAATTGCTGGAGCGGATGCGCGCTCTGCCAGGCGTCGAATCAGCGGCAGGAGTGTGGCCACTGCCGCTCGGCGGCGATAACGCCACGGTCTCGTTCAATATCGAAGAGCGTCCTGTCGCGCAACCTGACCGGCCGTCAGCGAACATGGCCTTTGCGACGCCGGGCTACTTCTCGACGGCAGGCACTCCTTTGCTAAAAGGCCGGTTCTTCAATGACCATGACGACGCGAACGCGCCGCGGGTGGTGATCGTCAACAAGGTGTTCGCGGACAAGTTCTTCCCGGCTGAAGAGGTGATCGGTAAGCGCATCGCGCCGGGCACCATGGCTCCCGGGGAGAAGGGTGGGATCTCGCGTGAGATTGTCGGTGTGGTAGGAAACGCCAAACTGTTCGCGATGGACGCCGAGCCCCTGCCCATCTATTACTTCCCCTACAAGCAGCTTCCCTGGCAGCCTCCGGTCGTGATGCTGCGCACCGCCCTTCCGCCTCGGATGTTGGAATCGGTGATACGCAAACAGATGACAGACCTGGACCCGAACGTCCCTGTGTTTCAGGTCAGAACCATGGCTGAATTGCTCTCCCTGCAAGTCACCGAGCCTCGCTTCCATACTGTGCTGCTGGGCTGCTTCGCGGGGATCGCGTTGCTGTTGACGATGGTGGGGCTCTACGGCGTGATGGCTTACTCCGTGACGCGTCGCACGCGGGAAATCGGAGTGCGAATCGCGCTAGGCGGCAGCCGCGGGGCGGTGCTCTCGATGGTTCTGAAGCAGGCGCTCGTGTTATTGGCGGCTGGGCTGGTATTGGGTCTCGCCGCGTCCTGGGCCGCTGATCGCTTGCTCGAGAGCATGCTGTTCGGCACTTCGGCTGTAAACCCCCGGGTGCTGGGCTTATCGGGCCTGCTCGTGACCCTGACGGGCCTGCTCGCCGCTTATCTGCCCGCGCGGCGTGCGGCGAAGGTCGATCCCCTAGTAGCGCTGAGGTACGAATGATTGACGATTTTCGCCTGCGTGCCGCCGGCAGGATTGTCGATTCCCGATTGGAGCCGCGGGGGACCTGAAGATTATGTTGAACAAAGCAGGGGCAGTGTCCGTAGTAAATGTTGAGGGTCCACCACCGAGGAGGACGTCCATGAAGAAGCTTCTCCTGATGTTTTCCATCGCTCTGGTTCCATTGGCACTCATGTTCAGCGCCGCAGCCGGGGAGTCCTACCGCGGGGACACGAAGGCCAGATGGCAAGAGGGTTCGAGGATTTTCGCACTCGAGGTCACGGGCAGCGTGGAGTTTGCCGACGACGATCGGGACGTGAAGAGCCTTTCCCCCTACGGGCGCTTCTCCGTGGCGGAATCCCGCTGGTGGGTGAACAGCCGGCGATATCAAGTGACCGCGGATGGTTCGGGACGCCTCACACGATCCTACTACGTCGATGGGGACGCAAAACAGTTGGACGGCGAAGGGCAGGCGTGGTTGGCGCAGGTCATGCCGGAAGTCATCCGCGAGATGGGGATAGGGGTGGGCCCGCGAGTGCAACGGATTCTGCACCAGCGCGGGCCGACCGGTGTGCTCGCGGAAATCAGGCTCATCCACAGGGACGAGGCGAAGCGGACCTATCTGGAAGAATTGATCCGGAACGGGAATCCGGAGCCCGGAGTTTTGCGCAGCGCCATGCTGGAAGCTCGCAAGATCGGGTCGGACGATGAGAAGAGCCATCTGCTGCTGGATGTCGCCTCGGCTTATTTGCGCGGTGATCTGCGCGACTCTTTGTTTGGGGCAGCGGATACCATCTCCAGCGACGACGATCATGAACGCGTGCTCTCCGAGCTCGTGGGGCGCGACCCCAACGATGCGGAGACGCTGACGCTGGCGCTGGATTCGGCGGCCCGGATTTCTTCCGATGACGAGAAAGGCAAAATCCTCGCGGAAGTGGCGGAGCGTTACAAAGGCCACGAGGGAATCCGCTGGGCCTACTTCAAAGCCGCCAACAGCATCGCCTCCGACGATGAGCACCACAACGTTTTATCCGCGGTCCTCAAGAACGACGGCGGCGACCGCGAGACCCTTGTCGCTTCGCTGCGCTCCGCCAGCCGCATCTCTTCCGACGATGACAAAGCTGCGGTTGTGGCGGAGGCGAGCCGTTATTACACGGAAGTCGATGCGGTCCGGGAGGCGTACTTCGACGCTGCCAAATCGATCTCCTCGGACGAGGAGCACCAGAAGGCTTTGACCGAACTCCTTCATCAACCCGGCTTGCAGCCCGCCACCCTGGCGGACATCGCAAAATCCGCCCGGCGAATCTCTTCCGATGACGAAAAAGCTAAAGTTCTCTCGGAGCTTGTGGCACTGGACATCCAGGATTCCACCGTCCGCCCGGCATTCTTCGACGCGATCAATAGCATCAGTTCGGACGAAGACCATGCGCGAGTTCTTTCCAGCCTGGGGGGGAAGGCAGGGCTCACCAGCGGCACCCTCGAGGAAATCCTCGAATCCGCAAGCCGCGTGTCCTCGGACGAGGAAAAGGCGAATGTCCTGGTGGGAATGTGGAAGATGGATTTGCGGGATGAAGGCGCCCAATCCGCCTATTTCAAGGCCGCGGACAGCATCTCTTCCGACGATGAGCACGGCCGGGTTCTGACGGCTCTTCTCAAACGGCATGACCTCTCCGCGAAAGTTGTCATCGCGGCCATCGAGTCCGCAACCCACATTTCTTCCGATGACGTCAAAGCGGAGGTGTTAAGGCAGGTCGTCGATGCCTACTCCGGGGACACGCTTGTCTGCGCGCACTTGCGATCAGCGTTGGAATCGCTTCAGTCCAACGACCAGTATCGAAAGCTCATGTCGGAGCTGGCGAAACAGGACGCCAGTCAGAAATAGTGACCAGCGATGAGGGCCAAGTGACAAACAGAAGTCCGGAGCCGTGCTGAGAGCCGCTGTCGGCTACTTGAGCGTCCGCAGCCCAGGCGCTCCGGCCATATTGACGATATCGGCTAACCGTACATCTGACCGTCTAGGTCCCAATGCAACAGAATAGATCGTGCCTTCATAAGTCCAGTGGCGGTCGCGGCGGTTACCAAACAGTATTGAGCGTGGAAGAAACTGCGCACGAGGTTTCTCAGAATCTCGACCACTGAGCCGGCCTCTGCCACGGCTGCTCCTTTTTCCCCACCACAGAGCCACACCCGGTGCAGATGTAGCTGTAAATTTCCTTATCGAGCAGCACCAGCAAAAGACGCTTTCGCACTGGCATGGCGCGTCTGCACGTTGGGCAGAAGAGTTGGCTCGCCTCGAAGTCTTCAAAATCCTTTTGTTGGTCCGGCGGCATCATCAGAGTCGGGAACCCTTAACCTTGTCTTGTCCCTCGCACCACCATTTTGCCGAAATTTGGGCCCAGCGGCAACGCCCAAAACGCTCTGACGACATTCTCCAGGCCTCCAACAATATAGCGGCTGTTCCGCCGAAGGCGGGAAGATGTTCGCCGCGACAAGGACCTTCTCGAACAGCTTTCTGCGGGGTCGCTCGCTTTCCTTCCAAGGGCTGGGCATCAGGTAGCGTGCCTCCGAACGGTTCACCCGCCCGCGAGGGCAGTCCTCGTAGGGCATCCCCTGGGGAACAACGCTGCCTTGCTGCAAGCGCGCCCAGAACTCAGGATGGCCGAGGGCAGATGTCCGGAAGCCCGCCAGGCTTGGGACTTCGGTCCAGGGCAGGCCGTCAACGATTGGCTTCCCGCTGACCACAGAGAAGAGTCCGACCCTGGGCACATTTGCCTTCTTCGCATCGGCAGTGGATTTCTTCCTCATGGATAACCCGTTTGGCTATCGGTCCTGGAGGTCGATTGCAAGCGGCTCCCTGCTCAGGCCGCCGCCATCGCGCGATCTCGCGGGCAGAGCCTGTCCTGAGCGGAGCGAAGGAATGCCCGTGCCACAGCGGGCGGGACGCCCGCACCACGCCTCATGCGCGCACCCCCTCTGCCGCCGGTCCTTTGTTTTCAATGACTCCCTGGCTTTGTTCCGGCGATCTTGCGGTTTCGCCGGCGTTTTCCTCTTCCGGACTTTCTGACCGAGCGTCCAGCCCCACAACCTTGCTCAGTTCCTCGGCCGCGCCGTCCTCCCGCTCAGAAGCTGTGAAAGATTTGCGAAAAGCGCGTCCCTATTCTCCCGCAGAGGATCAATTCGCGGGGATTACGCAGTGCCACTGAGACTGCTTATGGCTACGGCATACGATCACCAGTCTTTCGGTGGGGCTCTTGGCCCCTCGGGTTTCCTTTCTTCTTTAGCTTTCCACCGGCTGCAGGCCGACTTTCCAGCGCAGGCGGAACCATTGCTGAATGTTATAAGTGAGGCAGGCCCA
>Ga0209517_10001178_pt1 | contig 40891 bp, 36 predicted proteins | sample PeaSoiMetSII2010_FD_187695 | JGI IMG/M metagenome (GOLD analysis project Ga0209517, IMG submission 187695) | Peat soil microbial communities from Weissenstadt, Germany - SII-2010 (SPAdes) (version 2) | ecosystem: Environmental > Terrestrial > Soil > Wetlands > Peat | place: Germany...
CCTAAGGTTAAAGGGTGTAAACAACCATGAAAGTGCTGGTGACCGGCGCAGCCGGATTCATTGGCTCGCATTTGACGCGTCGAATCGCTGGCGAAGGTAATTCGGTTTGGGCAGTGACTTCTCCCGGCGAATCAACAGACCGGCTTTCCGATATCTTGACCCGCGTGTCGGTCATGCCCGTGGACTTACGCGAGGCGCGTGCAGTTCAAGAACTTGTGTCCACCGTCCGCCCCGACTGCGCCGTGCATCTCGCGTGGTACGTCACGACGAGTAAGTTTTGGATGGCCCCTGAGAACCTCGACTGTGTCGCTATGAGTCTTAGGCTGGCCCAGGTGTTGGCTCATTCAGGGTGCAAGAGATTCGTAGGAATTGGCACGGGCTACGAGTACGATTCGGATTACGGCTTCCTCTCCGAAGACATTACGCCTCGCCGGCCTAGCAGCCTGTATGGCGTGTGTAAGAATGCCACCCGCGAGATTCTGCAGGCATACTGCCAGAAAACGGCCATGCAGTTTGCCTGGGCGCGCATATTCCATCTTTATGGCCCCGCGGAAGCTGAGGTACGACTGGTTCCTGCCGTTATCCTGGCGCTGCTGAACGGACAAGTGGCCAAGTGCACACACGGCGAGCAAATACGCGATTACCTTCATGTTGAAGATGTCGTTTCGGCGCTTTGGGCCATCGCAAAAAGCGAGTTTTGCGGTCCGGTGAACGTCGGCTCGGGGCAACCCGTGAAGCTACGAAAAATCGTAGAAACCATCGCGCGCTATCTGAACCGGGAAGAAAATCTTGCGTTGGGAGCTTTGCCCGCCGATCCCCAGGAGGCGCCGTTATTGGTTGCGGACGTTCGAAGGCTGGCCAATGTCATCGGGTGGAAGCCCTCCATTACTCTCGAGGAGGGTTTGAGAAATACCTGTGAATGGTGGAGAGCGAAGGTGGGGGTATAGCAGGCACTCGGCACCCACTTCCCGCTCATCAGGGTGGAGGGAGCCGGTACCTGTTCCCCTCCTTGATTAGAGGCCAGCAGCTACTCTGATTTCACTTCCTGGTAAAAATGTTTGAAAGGGGCGGTGATTTCTCTCCTAGAAAAGCAGGCACAGGGAGGTGGTTGGAACGTCTAAAGGTCCATGACCATGCGCGCTTGCCCGCTTTGTGCGAACCTATTCCCGCGGCTCTTTTTCGAGCGCCGAGGCGTCCCGGTTCACCAAAACCGGGCCTGCCCAAGCGCTGAGGAGGCACGCCAGTTTCGACGCGGCGACCTTCTCCTGGCGTTCTGCCCGGACTGCGGATTCGTCTTCAACTCGGCATTCGATCCAGGATGTCTCAGCTACTCTGCGGCTTACGAGAACACCCAGACCTGCTCTCCCTACTTCCGGGAATACCTTTCCAAGTTGGTGAGTTCTCTGGTGGCGAAGTATGACCTTCGCGATAAGGTGGTCATTGAGGTAGGTTGTGGGAAAGGAGATTTTCTGCGCCAGCTTTGCAAAGAGGGCAGAAACCGCGGCATTGGTTTTGACCCAACCTACGTCGGCCCGGAGACCATTGAGGGCGGAGCGGTGCAGTTCGTCCGGGATTTCTACGATTCACAACAGACGCAATACGCTCCCGATTTTGTTTGCTGCCGTCACGTCATCGAGCACGTACCGTCGCCTTTGGAGATGCTCAGGGCGGTTCGACAAGCAATCGGCGACCGGTTGACCTCAATTGTATTCTTCGAGACGCCCGCGCTGCCCTGGATTCTTGATTCCTTGTCATTCTGGGATCTGTTTTATGAGCATTGCTCTTATTTCACGGCGAAGAGCCTTTCCTGGGCTTTTGAACAGGCCGGGTTTGACGTCCTCGAAGCGCGACCAGCGTTCGAAGGGCAATATCTGCATATCGAAGCCAGACCTGCGCCGACGGGCAGCCCACGGGAAAAACCACGGCCCGACTCCACTCCCGACTTATGGCCGAAAATCCAAGCGTTCCTGGCCGGAGTTGAGCAGCGGATGAAAGCGTGCGAAGAGAAGATTGATGCTTTCTCGCGGGCGGGGGGTTGCGCGATTTGGGGGGCAGCTGCCAAAGGCACCACGTTAGCGAACGTTATGGACCCTCAGAATCGGCGCATTCGCTTCCTCATTGACATTAACCCCGCCAAACAGGGGAAGTATGTGCCGGGAACCGGGCATCCCATCGTGCCCCCCGGGTACCTGAAAGACAGGAACGGGCGCACCGCCGGAATCGTGAATATGAACCCCAATTATCTGGAAGAGAACAGAATCTTGCTCTCGCAAATGAGTCTCGACATTCCCATTGTGCAGTTGTAGGTTGTGGAGTAGCAGAGGCACTCTTGCCTGTGCCCTAGACCGACCCGCATGCCGACGACACAGGCAAGAGTGCCTGTGCTACTCACGACCCGCGGGGAGGAAGTCACGGCGTGGGCGAAAGGAGGGTGGGTGAAGAAGATTCGAAGCCTGACTGCAGATTTGGCGAGTCAGAGTCTCTCGGTAACATATGCGGATAATGAATCGCAAACATTACCTCTTTATAGCACCGAGGCTTTCCAGGCCATTTCCCGGCTGTGGATAAAGGCAGGTTGGGCGGCGAAATACTCGTACAACTTCACCTGGATGGGACGGCCGGTGATTCAATTGCCGGAGGACCTGGTCACGATCCAGGAGTTGATCGTCAAGGTCGAGCCACAAGTGATCATCGAGACCGGCGTGGCGCATGGCGGCTCGAGCGTGTTTTATGCAAGTCTGCTGGAAGTCCTGGGGCGAGGCCGCGTCATATCCATCGACACTGAGATCAGGGCGCATAACCGCAAAGCCATCGAGGCCCATCCCCTCAAGAAGCGAATAACCTTGATCGAGGGGAACTCCGTCGCGCCCGAGACCCTTCAAGAGGTACACAAGCTGCTCTCCCCGGATGAGAAGGTGATGGTGATTCTGGACTCAAACCACTCCAAGAAGCATGTCCGGGAGGAGCTTCAGCTCTACGGTCCGCTGGTCTCCCCCGGAAGCTACATCGTGGCTACCGATGGCATCATGGAGGATCTCGACGACGTGCCGGGTGGGAAGGCGAATTGGACGCAAGATAATCCTAAGGCAGCAGCGCAGGAATTCCTGGCCGCGCACCCTGAATTCGAGCTCGATCCCGAGCCGACTCGGCTCGGGGTGACGTATTGGCCGGACGCGTACTTACGCCGACGGTGACGCGACAAGCTCGAGGCAATTGAATGTCAAGGGTTTCCAAAAATATTCTTTACAATGTTGTTGGCCAGGGGCTCACGATCGTCCTGAGCTTCGTGGCGGTTAAGTTCATCTTTAAACAATTGGGTCAGGACGCCCTGGGCATAATCTATTTCACCAACACGCTGAATACCCTTCTCACCGCCCTTTTGGCTCTGGGTATCAACGAAACCACGGTTCGTGAAGTCGCTGCCTTTCATCAAGATGACCCGGCGTATATAAGACGCCTGCTTCAAACCGCCTCCTCGTTTTATTGGGGTCTCTACGCCTTGGCGGCAGTGGCGCTTTACGTGGCGGCTCCCTGGCTCGTCACCAAGTGGATCAATCTGGATACGCTCAGCCCTTCTGCCGCCACTACGGTTCTGCGTCTGCTCGGAATCGCCACCCTCCTGGCGCTGCCTCGCTCTTTCTGTGCCAGCATTCTGCGCGGCCTCCAACGCATGGAATTCATCAATCTCATCGACGTGGCCGCCAGCGCCCTGCAGCAGTTCGGCGCCATCTTTGTCCTCTTCTTGGGAGGCGGATTGCTTCAGGTCACCCTGTGGATGGCAGCCTGCTACCTCATAGGCCTGGTGCTTTACCTCAGCGTGTGCGCCCGTTTCTTCGGCGCGCGCGCGTTTATTCCCAGCATTTCCACTTCAGTGATCCATCGCAATGCCGCCTTTACGTTTCGGCTTGCCGGGATCACGATCCTCTCTATCGTTCACACGCAAACAGATAAAGCCCTCGTGAGCAAGCTTCTCCCACTTGGGATATTCGGATATTACGGCATGGCCTACAGCGGTGTGTCGCGAGGGATGGTGGTGACAGCTTCGGTTTCTCAGGCGGTTTTCCCTTCCTTTTCCGCTTTACACAAGCAAGGCGATCGTGAGGGGCTTGTGCGCCAGTACGGCAAGTTGCAGGATCTTCTCTGCTATGCGATCGTGCCCTTGTTCGCAGCCATTCCATTTGCCGCTCGCCCTCTGTTCACTTTCGTACTCAATGCGCAAGCGGCGCAAATGCTGCTTTGGCCGGTCACGTTCTTGAGTATTGGTTTTTGCATGCACGCAACACTAAGTATCCCGTACGTCTTTACGCTTGCAGTGGGCAAGCCTCAAATCGCCGCCCGGACAGCTTACTACGCTCTGTTCGCCGTTTTGCCGGTGACGGGGTGGCTTGTCTACAGATTTGGGATCGCCGGGGCAGGGTTCTCCTGGATCTTCTACCACCTCTTCGCCTACGCGTATTTCGTTCCCCGCGCATGTTCGGAATGCCTGGACATGCCTGCCTGGAAATGGTACGTCCACGTGTTCAAGGTCTTCGGGCTGGCCGGCTTGACCTACGGCGGTACGTGGGCTATGATCGCCTTCGTCGGGCCTCCGACGGTCCTGTCGGTCGTTCTAGGCTACTTTCTTGCTTCTGCCGCGTATGGGGCGGCCGCTTACCGGTTGCTGGGCGATGAGGTACGCGAGGCATTGCGACGCATGAACTTCCTGAAGCCAGCGCCGGCGAACTCCCTGATCTAGGTACTGGGAAGCCGGGTGTCTATGGTTATTCGGTAAGGCGCTTGCACTATGAAACGATTCCTGTTGAATCGAGGCCGGTGGCTAAAGAGGGAGGCCTTGCGCGCGGGGGGGTGGCTGCTGAAGCATATGCCGGGATGTCCTTGGGAGTTAATTCCGGGACCGCTCACCTATAACCACGACGGCTTGGCCACGGTTACCAATTGTGATTTCATCAACGACCCGCGCTTTAACGAAGCCTATCGACTGGGCGAGCAAACGGGGTCCTGGCGGGATTGCCAACCCCAGTGGCGTGTCCATGTCCTGTGTTGGGCAGCCGACAAAGCTAGCCGCCTGGAGGGCGACTTTGTGGAATGCGGAGTGAATCGCGGCGGCTTCTCGCGGGCCGTGATGCACTTCGTCGATTTTCCCAAACTCGGCAAGACCTTCTATTTGCTCGACACATTTCGCGGGCTCGAGGACAAGTTGGTCTCTGATGATGAGCGGAAACGGGGCATCGGAACCGGCAAATGGTTCGAGTACGAGGAGTGTTACGACGCGGTGTGTAAGACTTTTGAAGGCTTGCCAGTCGTCATCGTGCGCGGTGTGGTCCCCGAGACGCTGCCTCAGGTGAAAACAGAGAAGGTCTGTTACCTATCCATTGACATGAATTGCGCGGCGCCAGAAATTGCCGCCGCTGAGTACTTCTGGGACAGACTGGTCCCGGGCGCGGTCATGGTGCTCGACGATTACGGTTGGGAACAACACTACGAGCAGAAAGTGGCGTTCGACCGCTTCGCCGCCCGGGAGGGCGTAATGGTCCTTTCGTTGCCAACCGGCCAAGGTCTGATTTTCAAGCCGTAGGTGCTTGGTGTAGACAGAACGCTTTGTGATCGCTAGCCTGACCCAATGTGGAGCTAAATGCCGAGAGTCTCTATTGTTATCCCAACTCGCAATCGTGCGCATCTCTTGAGGGTCGCCCTCGAAAGCACTTTGAGCCAAACCTGGCAGGACCTCGAGATTCTGGTGAGCGACAATTACTGTGGAAATGAAGAAACCAGAAACGTCTACGCATCATATCAGGACTCCAGACTTCGCTATGTGCGAACGGACAGTCTTCTGTCCATGCCCGACAGTTGGGAATTTGCGCTCTCCCACGCAAAAGGCGAGTACATCACCTTCTTGACCGACGATTCCTATCTCCTTTCTTTTGCCCTCGAGCGGGCGATGGCGGCCGTCGAAAACTACCAAGTGGACCTGGTGGCGTGGAACAACTCGGCATATTTCGCACTCGATTGGCTGCAAGCCTTTCAGCGAAACCTTCTTTATGTTGGCAAGCCCCCCTACCACACGGTTCTTCTCTCGAGCCAGATGGTTCTCCGTGAGCTTTTCGACTTGCACCTTAGCACTCATATCCCGAGGTTCATGTATACCGTGTGCCACCAGAGATTGGTAGCGAAGATGCTTGAGGTGCAAGGGCGGATGTTTTTCCCGCCCTGTCCTGATTACAGCGCTGCCGTCAGCCTGCTTCTAAATACGGACAAGTATGTTTTTGTGGGTTGGCCCCTGGCCATTGACGGAGGAACAAACCGATCGATTGGATACGCGGGGATGCTAAAGAACGCTCACGCCTTCCAGGAGTTCCTGGCAGAGTTTAAGGAACCCGAAAGCTTCCGGCGGTTGATTGACTTGGAACTCGTAACGTTGCCAGTCCTGATCGCTCAATCGCTTGAGAATGTAAGAAGCAGGTTCTACTCTGAGCGTATTCCGTATCAAGTTAACAGGCGGAACATGCTCTGCCAGAGCATTGAAAGCGTCGCCACTTACGAGCGGTACGGGGCAAACGCGGCCGAGGAATGGCGCATCCTGGATGAATTCTTGGCACGGCAGCCTGAGGACATCAAACGTGCGGGAGTTGCCCAGCGAAGGCGCTCTAAACTCCGCTCCCTCCTGCTCACCCCAGTGGGACGGATGCTTCACCGCCTCCCCGGGTGGGAGCATTTGGAGCGCTTAAGGGGTCAATACATTTACCGCGGGGATTACCACGGTTTTCATAATATGGAGCAGTGCGGAGAAGTTGCTCCGCGACTTATCGCCAAAGTCGCAGGGGCGAACGCAAACGAGAACAGCAAGGCCGTTGGAGAGAGTTATCACAGGCCTGCGGCCCACCCGAGCAAATGAAAATCACCGCCGTCACCCCGTCGCTCGCGGAGTCAAGATGCAGACGGCGGTCTATAGGTTGTGAATGGCACCCGGCAGATATTGGCTAAGCGTGTTAGTCTTGGTCCTGGCGACGGCTGTCGCGTACTCCGTGTTTCTCTCGCCCTACGTGCGAACGTTCCACATAATGGCAGACGACTTTGCTCTGGTCCTCAACAGTGCCCGGAAGTATCATCGAGACCCGGCCTTATGGGTTACACGCGGCTACACCTCGTACTTCGTTGCCTTTCCAGATCTGCCGCCAGCCTCGACATTTCCAGGGCACGGGACCGATTTCTGCCGTCCGGTGGTCAATGCAACTTTCTGGCTTGAAAGTCTGCTCTGCCCCGGAACTGGGCCGCTGAATTTGGCGACGAACCTTCTGGGGCTAGTGATTACCTTGATTTTCTTCATGCTTTTCGCCCGCCGCGAGACGGGCGGAAACATCCTATTCCTGTCGTCAGCGTTGATCGTGTATGCCTTCTCACCCATCTGGTACGAAGCGGTCATGCTCCCCGCCTTCCGAGGCAGTCTTCTGATGGTACTTTTCGCTCTGGCCGCCTTTCTCCTTCTGCCCCCGGAGGGTTCACCTCGTCAGGGATTGCGCATCGCGCTTTCAGTCCTGTGTCAGCTCGCTTCGCTCCTGAGCCACGAGACCGGCATAGCAACCCCTGTCATCGCAGCCCTCCTCTTCGTTCTCAGGCGCGATGGAAGCCTAGCTCGTAGCCGCTTAAAGCTGGTACCGTTTTTCCTCCTGCCGCTCCTCTGCTTCGGAGCGTTGCGCTGGACGTTCTATGGTGGACTGGGCCATGCCAACGCTCTACGCGGTTGGCTGAGAATGGGGGTCCACGGGGCGCTGGTGCTCCTCGCGAAGCCTTTCTTTCCATGGGACGCGGGCCGGGTTACGAACGGCGAGTTGTCCCCGCGGGTCGTGATCGCCGCGCTGATGAACCTGGGTGGCTACGCGCTGGTGGCCTACGCGTTGATGCGGCCTGGCAGATCCGGGCGCAAGCCCCTGTTGCGGGTTCTTTTCTGTCTGGGGGCTGCACTCGGCGTTCTTTGGATGACACCTAGGGCCCGATACATGCAACTCGCTGCAGTTTTCGGGGTGCTGGCAGCTATCGTTGCCGTCGAACAGATCGGCGCGGATGCCAGGCAGCGCTGGGTCCGGAGGGGAGTGCCACTCGCGCTCGTCGGTCTGGCGTTTGGCGAGTTGCTGGTATACGTGACCAGCTTCCCGCACATGGTGGCGGAATACGAAGCTGACAATCGCCTGGCCCGTGTGGAGTTCGAAGGGCTTCAGGGAGCCATCGCCGCTGCGCGCGTGCCCACACTGTTGCTCGTTAACGATGAGGCCGGTTATTGGGGGAGCCAAGCTATGCTTGAGATGGCGGCTTGGCCCAACAAGGGGCGCGTAAGGAGGCTAATTACGGTGGACAGTTACCTCGGGGAAGGTAGCCCGCAGTCGAGCATGAATATCTCACGGGAGAATGAAGCCGTCGTAATCGAGATCCTCGCCGGGCCAGACCAGCACTTCTATTTCGCGATGGTCAATCTGAACCAGTTAGGCAGCAAATTCGTCAATCAGGGTCTTGGCTATGAGATGGACACTGTCCGTTCGTACTCGTTTACAGGCCGATTCCTCCGTCGCCTCGGGAAGAAGGTCGATCCGGACGATGTTGACACCGGCCGCCGGCTACGTGTTACGGTCCCGCCGGAGGTCGCCCGCGACGGACTGCTCATCGTCGGCTTCGATCCCAGAGACATGTCATGGTTCTCCAAGGAGCTCCTCAGATGATCCCACCCTGCGCAGCAGCGTGTGCCGAAAGGTGGGAAGGGTTTTCGTGCTGACTCCGCAGGTAGACCAGGGAGCATCGCCACGATGGCCGCAGGCAAATTGAGCATCGCTATCCCGACCTACAACCGCAAGGACGTCTTGCGGAAGGTCCTCGAGGCGTATTGTTCTCAGTCGGCACCAGAGGAAATTCTCGAGATCTTCGTGGCTGACGACGGCTCAACCGACGGAACCGAGTCCGCAGTTGCTCAATTCAATGAAGGATCCTCGGTCCCGATTCGTTACTTCCGGCAGGAGCATCGCGGGGCCGCTGCGGCTCGCAACCTGGCCATAAGAGAAGCCCGGGGAGACCTGCTGCTTTTCACCGACGACGATGTAATACCGTCACCCACTCTGGTTGAAGAACACTCGAAGTGGCACCGGCAAAACCCTGACCCTCGTGTGGCGGTCTCAGGCTCCGTGCCGTGGCACCCGGAAGTCCATCCTACTCCGTTCATGCACTGGCTCATCCGGGGAGGCCCCCTGTTTGATCTTCGCGAATGCTCGAAGCGCAGGGAATTGGGCTTTGAGTACTTCGTCACTTGGAACTTGAGCTTGAAAGCGAAGTTCCTCCGAGAAAACGGAACATTTGACGAGGACTTTCGAGTCTACTACGAAGATTATGAGCTCGGGTACCGCCTGTCAAAGAAAGGATTGCGCTTACTCTACAATCCCAGCGCAGTAGGGTACCACTATAGGTACGTGTCCTTGGCGGACGTCTGTCGCCGCGCGCAACTTGTCGCTGCGGCGGAAAAGGTCCTCCGAACCAAGGAGGCAGGGGTGTATTTTGCCGAAAGGGCTGCGCAAGGGGGGCAATCGCTAGCGATACGGATAGGAAAGTTTCTCGCGAGACGGTTTACTTTTGCTTTTGCTCCCCTTAAGCCCTTGCTGGACACGCAAATCCCACTTCCTCGGTTCGTCTATCGTGCCATGTATTACGCCTATGGCCAGTCGCCGGCACGGCGCTCCAGTGCTGCGACCTGAAAAGCCGAAAAAGGCCAGGCGACAGTCCGCTGAATGCCGGATAGGAACGGCGAGTTTGGCTTTGAGGACATGAACCCTTGCCTGCCGCAGGCGGCGTTTCATCAGATGGAAGTTGCCGAGGCGGACCTTTCTGATGACGCCGACGTTTCGTGGACTATAATCAGGATGGATCTGTCAATCTGCATTTTGACTCGCAATCAGCCCGATCTGCTCCCGCGCTGCGTGGCTTCCTGCCTCGCGGAAATCGAGAGGGAAGGAATCGCTTCCGAGATCATCGTCATTGACAATGCCTCCGGGGATGGTAGTCCTCAAAAGGCTGCGAGTCTGTCCCCACTGGTCCGCGTGATCCGTAACGAAGAGAATCTGGGATTTTCAAAGGCCAACAATGTCGGCATCCGCGCCGGCAGCGGAAAATACGTATTGATTCTGAACGACGATGCGGAGTTTCGCCCAGGTGCTCTCGGCCTTTTGATTGCCACGATGCATGCCAACCCGCGCCTGGGGGGCGTGGGGCCGAAATTCCTGAATGCCGATGGGTCATTCCAGCGGGGCAACGCTCCCAAGCGGTTTCCGCGCCTGCGCGGGGTGGTTTCAGAGCTTCTGAATCTTGATGTCGTTTTCGAGAAGTTCCCCGTGACGCGGGATTTGCTGACTAATCGCCGCGATGAAAACCGCGGCGGCGAGGCGGAACAGATCGACTGCGCCTGCCTCCTGGCACGACGGGAGGCCCTGGAGGCAGTCGGCCTCTTCGACGAAGGGTTCTATTTCTTGTTTGAAGACACCGACCTGTGCTATCGCCTCGAGAAGGCCGGCTGGAAATTGTGGTATATCCCGGACGCCCAGATCACTCACTACGGCGGCGCGTCCTTCAAGAAAGTCATGCGATCGGAACGGGCAGGCATGTACTTCGAGGGGCTTATTCGGTTCTTCAGAAAGCACTCCAGCCCCAGCCGGTTTCTGCTCTTCCGGTTAACCTTGGCAGGAACGCTTTGTCTCAGAATGCCGTTGGCTGTTCTGTTCTCGTTGAGCCCTTCAGGCAGCGTCCGCCAGAGATGGAAGGGGACCCTTCCGATGTACTCGAAGGTTCTCCGGTCACTTCTTTTCGTGAGAGGTTGAGTTTGGAAACGTCAACTCCAACCAGTATTGGAGTGAAGGCTGTGCGCGGCGCCGCGGCGCTTGGCATCCGGCAGATTCTGGTACAAGGCCTGAGCGCGCTCACAGGCATCGTACTCGCTCGATTGCTTTCCCCGTCCGATTTCGGGCTTTTCGGGATCATCACCTTTGTGCTCACCTTTCTAGTGGCCTTCGGTGACGTGGGTCTCGGGGCGAGCTTGATTCGAGAGCCGGAGGAGCCTTCCGAAGAAGACTACCGCGCTGTCTTTACTGCCCAGCAATTGTTGGTCGTAGTCGTAGTTATGGTTGGGTGGTTTGCCTCCCCCATGCTGGCCCAGGCTTACCACATGCCGCCTCACCGAGCGATCCTTTTTCGTTTGGTGGCCATTTCCCTGCTTTTCACCTCTTTCCAGGTCATTCCCTCCGTTCGCCTGGAGCGCCACCTCAAGTTTCAGAAACTCGCGGCGGTCGAGGTCGCCCAAGCACTAGTCTACAACAGTGTGACCATGGGCGCGGCCTTTGCCGGGTTGGGGCCGCTCAGCTTCGCTTTGGGCCTTCTCTCTCGTTCGGTGGCCGGGGCTGTCATCATCAATTGGATGAGCCCCTGGCGCATCGGCTGGCATCTGGATATCCAGAGAATCCGCAGGCACCTGAGTTTCGGAATCCCCTACCAGGGGATTGCCTTCACCTCGTTGTTGAAAGACAGCATTACACCCGTCTTCGTGGGTCTGGCTTTGGGAACTTCGCAGGTTGGCTATATCAACTGGGCCAACATGGTGGCAGCCTACCCTGTGCTGGCCCTTATGGTCTTGCAGAGGGTGTACCTTCCCGCCTTTGCCCGAATGCAGGCTCACAAAGAGCGCCTGGGCGCATTTGTTGAAAAGGTAATTCTGGCGACAAACGCCATTGTGGCGCCTCTGGCAATTCTCACTTTCGTGTTGATTCGCCCCATCGTTCTCACAATCTTCGGGGAAAAGTGGCTTGTGGCCATTCCTCTATTCCGTCTGTTTTGGCTGGCAAATCTATTTGTCCCCACGGCAACTCCTCTTATGGGGCTTTTGAATGCGCTGGGACGCTCACGCACTACTCTTGGGTTCGCACTTCTGTGGATGTTGGGGACGTGGGGAATGGGCGTTCCATTGATTCTGTTGTGGGGCACCATCGGCTACGCTTGGGCCAACTTCGGCGTCCAGTTGACCAATTTCCTTTTGTACCGCAAGGCCCAACAGCACGTTAGTTTTCGAATCCTCCCAGTGATCGCGCCGGTATGGACCTGGGCCTCGCTGCTCGGGGCCGCTATATACGGGCTTGACATAGTTTTCCCGTTCAAGGGGATGCCCTCGCTCATCGTCCACCTAGCATTTGGCCTTATCGTCTATATAGTTGGCTTGGGCTTGCTCTATCGCAGTCATGCACGTAGAATCTGGCTCTCGATCAGGAGCGACGCTTGGAACCTCGAATCTCAGTAGTTATTAATACGCTCAACGAAGAGGGAAACCTTCCCTATGCCCTGCGCTCCGTAAAGCCATGGGCCGACGAGATTATTGTCGTGGACATGCATAGCGAGGACCGAACGGTCGAAATCGCGAAAGAGTATGGAGCTCGTGTCTTCTTTCATGAGCGCAAAGGCTTCGCGGACCCTGCCCGCGCCTTTGCAATTGCTCAGGCCGGAGGCGACTGGATCTTGATTCTGGACGCTGACGAGCTTGTGCCTTACCCCTTGAGCCGGAAATTGAGAGAAATAGCCAGGGAAAGCAAGTTTGATGTCGTGCGGTTACCATGGTTGAATTGCCTCTTGGGTTCTCCCTTGATGCACACGGGTTGGGGCCCGAACCAAGACCCCCACCTGCGGTTTTTCAAGAAGGGTTTTCTGCAAACCACCTCCGACCTTCACAATTACCTTCACCCTGCGCCCCACAGTCGAGTTATAGAGTTGCCATTTGAGCCAGGGCTTGCCATCGTCCACTTCAACTACCTCAATTCAGAGCATTTCATCGAAAAGTTGAATTACTATACAACCATCGAGGCGAGGCAAGCATTCGCGCGGGGTCTGCGAATTACTCCCTGGCGTGCAACTCTCAACGGAGTTAAGGAGTTTTTGATCCGTTACTTGAAGGCGCAGGGATTCCGCGACGGCTGGAGAGGGTTTTACCTTTCTTTCTTCATGGTTTTCTACCGTATCGCTGCGGCTGCGAAGCTTCAGGAGTTGCAGACCATTGGCCCGCGCGAAGTAATCGAGTCCGGATACCGACAAGAGGCTGAGAGGTTTCTCGAAGCTTATAGCGCTCAACAACGACCCGGGGCGTCTTAGAGCCGGGACTTGCAGTCGAGGCTCTATGTTGTTGTATTCGCTCGGGGAATATTTGCCAGTTTCCTGGTACGGGGATACCGCGTAATGTCCGATCCGAAGTTAACTGTCTGCCTTCCTACATTCAATAAAGCCCGCTACTTGCCGGCGGCCATAGAAAGTGTGCTGGCCCAGGAGTTCACCGACTTTGAACTCCTCATCGTCAATGACGCCTCCCCGGACCATACGGACGAGGTGGTGCGTAAATACGAGGATTCCAGAGCGCTCATCCTCAGGTCCTTCATAGTCTGCGGTTTATGCTATATTTTGCATTGGCACTTCTTCCCCCATTCGTAGTTCGATGGCTGAAGAGGAATCACATTCGTCGGGTCGCGATTCCAGAGGGAGAGAGGAGTTCGCAGAGTGTACCAATCTGTTGAGATTGCTAAGAAAACGGCTCACCGAATCCGCGGGAAAATCAGAAGGGCATTCTATCGGAAGAATGTCGATAGGCTCGAGACAGTCGACTTCGGCACCGGCCGGGGGCTGATAACCACACCGCAGTTCGGCGGACAAGATACGCTGCAGCTCCTCAGAAATTGCATTACCAGTTGCGATGAGAAGCGAATTCAGAAAGTGTGGAATGACAATGTCGTGTTTGGCGGTGCCATGGTCGGCGCAATCGATCTGTTCGACATTCATCTCCTGTGCGGGTTGATCAGAGCTTTCAACGTAAAGAGGGTCATGGAATGCGCGCCCAACTACGGGTGGAGTACGACATTCATCCAAATGGCGCTGCCAGAAGGGTCGGAGCAACGTAGCTTCGATATCGAAGACTACGAGAAAGTGATCAGAAAGAACGTGAGCCGCCATGTTCAGCTCAGGAGCTGGCGTTTTGTACGGGGCGACTTCACCAAAACCGTGGCGGCACATCTCGACTTTCTCAAAGAAGTGGACCTGTTGTTTATCGACTCCGATCACAGCGCCCGCTTCGCGGCGTGGTACCTGGAGGAGGCCAAACTCTTTGAGTCGCTGAAACCTGGATCGCTCATCCACATCCACGATGTCTACCCGGTCGGGCTCGAGCCTGCGGGATTCGAGGAGTCCCCCTACGTGCTGAATTGGCTGAGGAAGAACCCTAAGAAGTACGACGTGATCTTCGACTATGAAACGTCTCGCTGCCGGGAGCTCCAGTCCGAATTTCCTTTGGACCTGTTCCTGAACCACGGGGGCCGGCAGGCAGCAAATCCTACCCTGTGGTTGAGGGTCCGCGGAAGCTAACGACCAAGGGGAGAGGAAAGGACATGGATTTCCGCCTTCGCGGTAGCGACCTGCCTAGGTCGTCACTCTAGCGTATTCGGGTGTCCACGGCGGGCAAAGAGACACGAGCGTGGCATTCACGACCACTCGGAATCATTCCTTAAGTGAAGTTTCTGCAAGCAGGATAGCCGATAATGGACACTCCAAAGGTAACTGTCTGCCTGCCGACCTTCAATAAGGCCCGTTACGTGCCCGCGGCAATAGAAAGCGTGTTGGCCCAGGAGTTTCGCGACTATGAACTCCTCATCGTCAATGACGCCTCCCCGGACCAAACTGACGAGATCGTCCGGGGATTTGGGGATACCAGAATCAGGTACATCCGCAACCCGCGGAATATGGGCTTGGTGGAGAATTGGAACCGCTGCCTGAACTTGGCGGAGGGTGACTACGCCATAATATTCCACGACGACGACGTTATGCTGCCGGGACTCCTCCAGCGGGAGGTGGAAGTTCTGGATCGGGACTCGAAGGTAGTCCTTGTCCATGCTGCTGCCCAGGCTATCGATGAAAGCGGGGCGGTTTTCTGTGTTCCTCCCCCCCATACCTGGCCTCCGCTCTCCTCGGGCATTGAGTTTGTGACTCGGTACTGGACACAAGGCTACGTGGTTATGCCGAGCGCCATGTTTAGGAGATCGCTGGCTTTGAAATTGGGGGCATTCAACCCTGACCTGCGGTATAGCGCCGATGCCGACCTCTGGCAGCGCATGGCATTCGAAGGACAAGTGGCGTTCCTGGACGAATTGCTCATCTCCAATCGCGTCCATTCGGCGCAGACTTCCCAGAAAATACTCACAAATTCCCTGCAAATGTTGGACGAACGGCTTAAACTTGCCCGAGTGACTCGCAAGCTGGTATCCGCCCATGGGGGGAACGTGGATCGAGAAATCGACCGCCACCTCTCACGGGTTTTGGCTATCGATTTGCCCGAACTACGCCGTTGGAATGCCTCGATTCCGCATGTTGTGAAGTATGGCCGGGCTGCTGTGCGTGCTCACCCGCAAGTCGTTTACAGCCCCCGGTTTCTGGCGTATTTCGGGCTGTCGATCCTTCCGCCACCGGTTATTCGATGGCTGAAGCGGGTTCACATTCGCTGGCTTTCGTCTGGTTGGTCGGCCGCACGAAAGAACTCCACTCCTTGATGGCCATAGGAGCGGTCGTTGTGATTGCCCGAGCGCAACCGGTAGGGTTCATATTGGAACAAGCGCAGGCAACATTGCCTGCGCTAGCCAAGCAAACCATGAGAATCGGCATCAATGCTCTTCCTTTGTCGCGAGTCCGGGCAGGAGCAGCGCGGGTCGTTTGGAGTGTTCTTGAGGAGCTGCACAAGAACGACCCGGAGAACTGTTACTACCTTTACTCCGACCGTGATTTCGAACTCCCTTGCGAAGGGGACCGCTGGCGAAAAAGGATCTGGTCTCCACTTCGTTTTCTTCCCGGTACGCTTTGGCTGCAGACTGTGGGGCGGCGGATGATCATTCGCGACCGGCTCGACCTGTTTTGGGGTTCCAATAATCTGCTGCCGCTCGGGCTCCCTTCGGAACTCGGAAAAGTCGTTTCGATCTACGACCTTATCTTGCCCCTCTATTCCAAGTATGCGGACCCGCTCAGCCGGAGCATGCATTGGATGTTCGCCGAGCGGTCAGCTCGCCAGGCGGACAGGATCATCGCGGACTCCCAGTCAACGGCGCGAGATCTGCAACGTATTTACGGGACCCCCGAGTCCAAGATTGAAGTTATCCATCTTGGGGTCAGCACGGCATTTAAGCCCGGGGATCCACGGGTGGCCGCCGAATATGTAGCCCGCAAATACAGAGCCTCGAAGGATTACATACTGACGGTGGGCACGCTTGGACCGCACAAGAATCTGATCACCCTGGTCAAAGCCATGAAGGTTCTGCGTGGCCGAGGAGCACCCTCCTTTCAACTTCTGGTGGTGGGCGCGAGAGGCCGGAATAAATCTCAGGTACTCGAAGTGATCCGCTCCTCCAGCCTAACTGACAACGACATCCGTTTTCTAGGATTTGTGCCGGATGAAGATTTGCCCGCGCTCTACTCGGGAAGCAGTCTGTTTGTACTTCCTTCACTTTATGAGGGCTTCGGTCTCCCCCTGGCGGAAGCAATGGCTTGTGGGGTCCCGGTCATTGCTTCCAATACCTCTTCCATTCCAGAGGTTGTTGGCGACGCAGGTCTGCTGGTTCCACCTACCGAGCCGGAGGCATTCGCGGAAGCGATCCAGCGAGTGAGAAGCGACGAGGGCTTGCGAAGGGCGATGATCGAGAAGGGGCTGAGACAATCGGCTGGCTTCCGCTGGGACAAAGCAGCTCAACAGACTTTGGAATGCATGCGGAATGTGATGCGACAAAAGCATTTGCAACGGCAGTAGCGGTGGCCTTTGCCGCTAAGCTCAGGCAACAACAAGGGTTATTCCCGCGAGATCAGGATGAGAATCGGCATTGATGCTCGGCCGCTGTCGGTACAGGCTGCCGGGGTTCCTCGCGTCGTGAGAAGCCTTGTCCGGGAACTCGAAAAGATCGACCCGGCGAATTCCTATTATCTGTATTCACACCGCGATTTTAACCTGCCTCTTGGGAGCCCGCGTTGGCACAAACGAATCGGGTCGGGCGCCTCTCGCCTTCCCGGCATTGTCTGGTTTTTGACCGAAGGAAGAAGGGCGATTCTGGAAGACAATTTGGACGTCTTTTGGAGCGCGATGTACATTCCGCGCCTCGCCCTTCCGTCACACGTGGCGACTGTTCTCACGGTGCACGACCTCGAATGGCGCCTTTATCCGCAGACGATGAGCCTGAAGACTTATTGCGCCCATCGGCTGCTGGTTTGGCCATCGGTTCGGCAAGCGGACAGGATTGTTGCGGTCTCTGAGGCGACAGCGGCGGACCTGCAACAGGTTTCAAATGTCCCTGGATCGAAAATTGAAGTCATTCACCACGGAGTTGATCCCGCATATAAACCCCAGGACGCCGGAAGGGCCGCCGAATACGTGGCCGGCAAATACGGGGTTTCGAACGACTATGCACTCGCGGTAGGAACCGTGCAGCCACGGAAAAACCTAGCTACTCTGGTCGAAGCTTGGAAGATACTTCGCGGTCGGGTAAAAGACCAATTCCAGCTTGTCGTGGCCGGAGCAAGGGGCTGGAAAAACAGTCATCTGGACGAAACCATCCGCCGCCTAGGCCTTACCGGCGACGAAGTCCGTTTCCTGGGCGTGGTGCCGGAGGAGGACCTGCCCGTGCTATACTCAGGGAGTAGTGTGTTTGTATTTCCTTCGCTTTATGAGGGTTTTGGGCTACCCCTGCTGGAAGCGATGGCTTGCGGGGTCCCGGTCATAGCTTCGAATACATCCTCCGTGCCGGAGGTTGTGGGGGACGCGGCTCTGCTGGCTTCGCCTACTGAACCCGCGACGTTCGCGGAAGCCATTATGCGGGTGAGAAGTGACGATAATCTACGGAAGGCATTGATCGAAAAGGGGCTTACGCGGGCGGCGGGTTTTAGCTGGGGAAGGGCGGCGGCTCAACTCTTGGATTGTTTGGGGCGCACGGTCGCGGCAAAACATTCTGCGAGCCGGCCCTCGGTTTGAAGGAATTTCAAATGGCAATGAGCAAATGGCGAGACTCAAATGGCTTCCCAAATGCCGTTTGACCTTTGAGCTTTGCCGTTTGAATTGCTTTGTAGGGGGCAAAGAAACCTGATACGAGATGGGCTCTCAGCAGGCAAGGGATTCTCCAGTGGGCCACAGACCGGTAAGGGTCCTCCACGTCGTGCGGGCGGTACCGGGCGGCGGCGCCGAGGCTTGGCTGCTGAAGGCCACAAGGCAGTTCGACCGAGATCGCATCAAGTCTGATTTTTGCTGCCTCTGGACGCCTTCAGCAACCTTTCGCGATGAGGTTGCGGAGCTGGGAGGGCGCATCTTACTCTGCCCTTTTGGCTCCAGCCTGCCGACCTTCCCTTGGCGTTTTCGCGGCCTGCTTCGCGCGGAGCGATATGATGTCGTACATTCCCACGTGGGTTTGCCTTCGGGGGTGGTGCTGCGGGAGGCGATGCTTGGGGGTGTTCCGAAACGCATTGCGCACAGCCACAACAGTGACGACCTCCATCCGCGTTCCCCTTTGAGGGGCGTCTGGCGCGCAGTCATGCGGACCGCAGTTCAAAGGTATGCGACCGCGGGCTTGGCTTGTTCCGAAGCGGCTGCGAGATTCCTGTTCGGTTCCCAGTGGAGGTCGGACCCACGCTTTCGCGTGCTTCACTGCGGAATCAATTTGGACCAATTTCGGACTCTTCCATCACGAGAAGAAACGCGAAGGGAGTTTGAAATTCCCGTCGACGCTCCGGTCGTTGGACACGTGGGCCTGTTTGAGCACAGAAAAAACCAGGCCTTCTTGTTGCAAGTAGGCCGAGAGATCCTGAAAGTGCGACCCGAGGTGAGGTTCTTGTTGGTGGGCGACGGCCCGATGCGCCCTAAGATCGAGGCCATGGCGCGGGAATTTGGCTTGGACAAGAATGTCGTCTTCGTCGGTCAGCGGTCCGACGTCCCTCGCTTGATGCTCTCGGCAATGGACGTGTTTGCTTTACCGTCCGTCGAGGAGGGTTTAGCAATCGTTTTGACCGAGGCCCAGGCTGCGGGACTTCACAGCCTCGCTTCCAGTGCAGTCCCTGCTGAAGCGAGCGTGGTGCCTGGGGGCGTGGAACAGCTTTCTTTGTCCGAAGGCCCGAAGCCTTGGGCTGCGACCTTGTTGAGACTGCTCCAGAGTGGACGATTGGAGAAACAGATGGTACTGGACATCATCGAGCAGACAGATTTCAACATCCAGCGATCCTGTTCTGAGCTCACCCGAATTTACGGCGAGGGTGATTAATCGGCTTCAATGCTCGAAATTCCGATATCCAGCAGCCGGACAAAGTCAGGTTTGTCGAGTTTCGAATTCGATTATCGAATTTCGAATCTCGAGCTTCCAATGATGTAGGAGGATGAGTGGAGAGAGTGGCGCGTTCTTACGGTTCCGAGGCGATTGCTCGTACGGCAGATCAGGAGCTACTGAAACTGGAAGGAAGGGCGCTGAAATCTGCTACATGGAGGGTGTTCGCCTTTCATTTGCTTCGGGTCGCTTTGTTTTTCGGGGCTGCGTACAACTATTACGCTCATAACGAGGGGACCGCTTGGTTGCTTGGAATCCTCTTCGTCTATTCCTACCTGGATCGGGAGTTCTTCCTGAAGCCCAACCTCATGAATGCCTATCTCGCGTTCACCGTGATCTTCTATTATTCGCGATGGGTGATGGGATGGGGAAACCCCTACACGACTATCTACGGGCAGGACGCTCCGGACTGGGTGAAAGTCATCAAAGATATTGTGTGGGTAGGTTTTGTGGGAGTGTTTGCTTTCAGAGCCTTAACTCGACCTAAATATGACCGAAATATGCCTTTGCGGATGACCGCTAAAGGATTGATTTTAGCCCTTCTGACGTTCGTTTATCTCGTCTTGCCGACTTTCGCTTTGCTTTACGCACGCGGCAGGGTGTTTGATATCGTGCTCATGGCGATGAGATACCCCCTGGAATATGTTCCCATTGTGTTTCTGCTGCCTTTTATCTTGCGGGGTGAGAGCTCGATCAGGTATCTCCGCACATTCATTCCCTTGGTTTGGCTCTCCCTCATATTCCTGGGCATAGAGATGTTCTCAGGCCGGCGGACAGGCATGGGCTACGGTGGATGGTACACCCGCTATGGCTCAATCTTTGGCTCTCCCAACGATTTCGGAGTGTTCATGATGCTGACCATTGCGGCCGCGCTGGCCTTGCTGGCTGAACGGGCCATAAGGTGGTCCCCCAAAGTTGTCGCGTTCTTAATCCTCTGCTTGTGCGGGCTCGCGTCAACCATCTCCCTGAGCGCCGCTTTTGCAATGGTCTTCACCACGATCAACCTGGTGCTTTTTACGAAAGACAGAATAAAGAGCGCCATGACCGTAATTGCAGTCGCCGTCCTGGTTGCTTGTCTCTTTTACGTATTTCCGGATGTCGGGGTTGCCAGATTCTTTGTCATCCGCATGGAGAATCTAGCCACTGCTAGGGATGAGAGCGCCACTTCGCACTACACGAGCGTTGTCGTGGCCGAGGACGCGATCAGACGGTTTGAGCCGGCCGAGTACGTCTTTGGCACATTTGAATCGCGCAATCAGGCTCTGGCACCAGAAACATACTACCTGAGGACATTTTACCTTCGCGGGGGCGCCAGCCTTGTTATCCTCCTGGCTATTATCGGCCTGTCGCTATTTGAGAGCCACCATAGGTACCGCGCGGTCAAGGGAAATCCCGAAAGGAGAGGCTTGTTCCTGGCCACCTTCCTGGGTGTCGGCGGGGTCGCGTTCGCCTGCCTGTTTATTCCCTATCTTGATAGTTACCCTTCGAATTTCTATTTCTGGTTTCTCGTGGCGATTATCTGGTGCGAACCGATGAGTGAAAGAGAGCTGGCGGCAATGCATGCAGGCCGGCCTCAGCAACAGGTTGAGGGCGGAAAATCGCGAAAGTTGGCGCCGGGACTTGCGCCATTATAATCGCAGAAGCGAGGTGGAACGGGGAGGAAGACCAGCATGCGCAAGTTGTTTCCCTGTCTCAATGTGTTCTGGCAGTTTAATCCCAAGGAGTCACTCCACATCGTGCGGAATCTCAAGATTGCTTTCGCCCTTGCGGCGGCTTTCTTTTCTCTGCAGGGTAGCCTCACCGAGGGTTACGGTCCAATGTGCGGGCCGATCCTGGCGCACAAGAATCTCTCGCGAACCGTGCTCGTCACACCGCACTTGATGCGGCAACTTAGCGCCGCTCCGCAGGAAAAACGCGAGCCGGGGCTTCCGGCGTCCGGAAATACCCGATGGGCTGAACTTTACCCAGGCAACGACCTGGGCGCGCAGATCAATGCCGTAGATTCCAACCTCGGGAGTGAGGCCGGAGAAATCCGGGTGGGCCGGGCAGGCACGGTGGAAACTCAAGTCACGCTTTCTTCGAAACATGTCCTGCACCTTCTCGCGCCGACGACGTGGAAAGCTGGAATCCAAGTACAAAATGGCAATTCGGTTGTCGGCGAAGGCTGCGCATCATTGATCAATTTGTCCCTCCCTTCGCCTGGGCCGTTCATTTCCGGGAAGAGCATTTACAATCTGAAAGTATCGAATCTCTGTGCCCAGGCCCCGCGCGAGTCGCCTGGATCTGTATTGGTGAAAGTTGACGCGGCACAGGAAGTCGAGGTGACAGGTTGCCACACAAACAACCTTCGCCTGAGTGAGTTGAACTCCTCTTCGGACATCAAGCTGATCGGTAACACGGCGCTCTCAACCCGCAATGATAACCCTTCGGGGGCGGCGGTTAACATTACCTTCACGCAGGGCGTCGTCGCCAGTGACAACTTCATTCAGGGCTTCGTTCAAGGCTTCCAGTGGTGGGGTGGCGACGCGAACCCGAAAACAGGCCAGGGCGCCGTGACGTCCAGGCGCGGAGCCCGCGATCTCTCCTTCATTGGCAACAAAATTACCGATGTCGGGGGAGGGGGGATTTGGGGCAGCATGGGTGAAGGCGTTGTCGCTTCCGGTAATATCATCGAGACGTGCGGCGACGTTTGCCTCGACTCGGAAGGAAGCAATTCCGTCGTCTTCTCGAACAACTACGTAAAAGACGGGGCCAATGGGGCCATCGCTACTTTCTATTACAACCGGGACGTTCTGATAACCGGGAACACCGTGGTTTCCAGTAGCTGGGATAAACCGCTGCTTCGCACCTATACGACCGGCCAAACCGCGCCTTATGATCGCGACACGCAAGTGGTGGGCAACCATTTTACCTGCCTTGATACTACTCCGTGCTTCATTAGTTCAACGAGCGGACTGCCGGAGAGATTCGTTTTCAAAAACAACACCTTGCGAAATGTCACGGTGTTCCTTTCCGATGCGAACCCTAAGCATATCGTGGTGATTTCCGGTAATGACTTCCTGTTTGATGTGGCTGCTACTAGGGTGCAGGGAGCCATTTGGGCGGGTCGTACGTACTCGTTGTCACCTGGCGACCCCGGTTACTGCGACATCTCGAATAACACGGTGCGCTCAAACATTGAACAGCCTCCCGGAAGTGCAGCCATTTTCGTATACCAGGACGATCCGCAGATCGCTCCATTGACCATTGTTGAAGGCAATCGCCTGGTTGGACTTCACCCTTTTCCAGTCGACATCTCGGTTGAGGGTGCGAGCCCGAACCCCTCCGTGAGGCCGGTTTTCCTGATTCGGAATAACCTTATGGGGGCAGGTGTATTCTCCCGGTTGGATCAGGCGAGTCCCAGATCCACTGTCAAACTGGAAGGGAACTACCGTATGGATTCGTCCCCTATTCCTGGTCAATGAATCGCGAAAAGATGGAGCGCGTAATCGCAATTGATGCCAGAATGATTGAGCATTCCGGTATCGGGACCTATCTCAGGAACTTGCTCGCGCACCTAGCAGCATTGGAGAACGAATACGTTTTTGAAGTGATTTGCCGGCGGCGGGAAGCCTTGGATGGCCTACCGCCCGCGAGGTTCCGATTCCTCGCGGCCAGGTCGCCGATCTACAGCTTGAGCGAGCAATGGGAAATAGCGCGGCTCGCCCGGCACGCTCAAATACTCCACAGCCCGCACTATAACGCCTCACTATTGTATCGAGGGAAGCTGGTAGTGACGATTCATGACCTTATTCATTTAACGGACACGGGTTTCCGACGAACTCTTGCTGCGCGGTTCTACGCTCGGCCGATGTTCCACCTGGTGGCGAGGAAAGCTGATCGCATCATCGCCAATTCAGAATTCACAAAGGAGCAGATCGTTGAACACCTCGCAGTTTCGCCTTCGAAAGTGAGTGTGGCTTACCTGGGGGTCAGCGAACGCTTCCGCCCGCACGACCACAAAGAGGCTTTTCGCCGCGTCTCCTTTTTGCTAGGTGTTAGTCGCCCTTATATACTTTTTGTCGGCAATCTAAAACCCCACAAGAACGTTAAAACCCTCATCCGGGCATTCGCTCAAATATGCGCTCACAGTGACTTTGATCTCCAACTGGTCATCCTTGGTGATGACCGAAAATGGAAGGCGGGTTTAGTCGATGAATCCGTGAGTTTGGGGCTCGGGGAGCGAGTCATCTTCGCTCCGTATGCCCCTCACCAGGACCTTCCTTGGGTGTATGCGGCGGCCGAGATATTGGTGATGCCGTCCTTGATCGAGGGATTCGGCCTGCCTGTTTTGGAGGCTATGGCCTGCGGCACGCCGGTAGTGTGCTCGCGGGCCGCTTCCCTGCCCGAAGTGGCGGGGGATGCCGCCGAGTATTTTGAACCAGCCAGTGCGGATGACCTTGCAATGGCGATAGAAAGGGTTCTAAGATCAAGCCAGCTTCAAGAAACACTGCGTTGCAAAGGTCTAGAGCGAGCTAAACTCTTCTCTTGGGAGGAATTTGCGCGCAGACACTGCGAGGTGTATCGGGAGGCGCTGGGGACTTGAGCAAGGTTATGCCATGAAGCTTGTTCCGATGGATGATGCAACTGCCGACAACCCCCCGCTCATTGGGGAAGTCGACAGCAGCGTACAGCGACGATCCAACCCGCGATTTCTCATCGTGGGGAGCGTCGCCCTTTTCTGTTTCTGCCTCGCCACCAGGATCCCCTTACGGTCCAGGTTGCTGTCCGGTTGGGACCCCGTCCAATTTGCGCAGGCCATACACCACTTCGATATCAGCCACGACCGGCCCCAGCCACCTGGGTATATTGTCTACGTCGGACTGGCAAAGATACTTTTCAGGCTTGTCCATGACGACAACTTGACGCTCACAACGCTCTCCGCACTCTTCTCCGCCCTTTCAACGGTCCTGATATTCGTTCTTGCCTTTTCGATGTACGATCGGCGCACTGCGCTGCTTGCTTCCGCCGTGTGGGCCACGTGTCCCCTTGTGTGGTACCATGGATTAATTGGGGAAATCTATGCCTCGGCCGGCTTCAGCAGCCTGGCAGTAGGTCTTTCGGTCTTTCTGTGGTTGACATCACCAAGCGCGTTAGCGGCAGCATGCGCCGGCGGAGTGTATGGGCTGGCCACGGGACTCAGACCGGACCAGCTTCTCCTGCTCGCCCCTCTCTTCCTTTTTCCATTCTGGCGCTCTAGGGCTTGCCGCCGCTGGGCTCCGCTGGCATTCTCATCCGCATTGGTTGTGTATGCCGCATGGTACATTCCAACAGTGCTTTCCGCCGGCGGCTACGGCAGTTACAGCCGGCTTGTGCGTACGCAACTCTCCACCGCTGTCAGAAGGGAGAACATCTTTTTCGGCGCTTCACCGATGGCGCACCTTTGGATGCTGATGCGGCTGGCCAGCGGCTTGGCGTTGGGTCTGTTGCCACTTCTAGTTGTTCTCGCCATTTTGTGGCTGCTGCGCACGCCCAACAGGGAGGCGGAGCGGATAAGCGGGGACAGAGCCCTGCTTCTGGTTGTTTGGGCGGTCCCATTTCTATTGTTTTACAGCCTGATTTTCATTGGAAGGGTTTCCTACTGTCTAGCCTGCCTGCCTCCTCTGCTTTTGCTGGTTTCGAGGTGGGGTGTTACAACCCTTGCCGGGCCGCATCGAGATGGCAAGAAGCAGTTCTGGCTCGTGCTGTTCCTGGCCGTTGTCGTGAATGGGGGTGTTTTCTTCCTCATCCCTAGGGCACCCGAACCCAAGAGCGCATCGAACTCTTTCAAGCTGCGCAGACTCGTCCCCGAGGCGTTGAACCGCTCGATGCTTTCCTGCGTATATGACCAGGTTCGCTTTGACCAATCAGTGAAGGAGAGATACTTCGAGGAGATCCGGAGACTTCTTTTGCAAGGCGATTCGGCTGTCCTGTTTATTCAGCTTGGCCCACCGGATTGCCTGAACGGCCGGATCTTTGAGTACTACTTTCCCAAAGTCCCGTTCTATACCGCGCTGGGCTCCAGCGACCCGATTCCTGGATTTCGGCGTCCGCCTCCTTTGAAGCAAGGCGGCACGCTAAATGAAGCCGGCCCGCTGAAAGAGAGCGAAGGGAGCGAACCTGGGCCGACTTTGGAGGTCGCTAGAAACCGTGTGCTTATGCTTTGCTCGAAAGGCCTGTTCCTCGAGGTGAATGGACAAGGCGTAGGCGCGCGGGTGGTCAAAACCGAAGACCGGGACGATCGCTTAGACATCTACCAAGTTTACGACCTGCGTCTGACTCCAACATCCTCGGTAGAGGTTAAGGCGGGACGCCAATCTGTTTCGATTGTGGAGCAACCCTGATCCTGCCACAAGTTGCCAGGTGCACTTATGGATAATCCCAAACGACCCGAGGAAGACATCTCCCTGAGCCGGCAAACTCAAGGCGTGCAGAAGGCGGACCTCCTCGCGGGTCTTCGGGTGGCCATTGTCCATTACTGGTTCGTAAAATTCCGGGGCGGGGAGCGTGTCGCGGAAGCCTTGGCTGAAATGTTCCCGCAGGCCGATCTCTACACCTTGGTCCTCGATCCGGATGCGCTTCCCCCGTCGCTCCGGGGGCGCAATTTCACCACCTCGTTCCTGCAGAACGTTCCGGGGATCCAACGGCACTACAAGAAACTCCTCCCTCTATTCCCTCTGGCGCTCGAGCAGTTCAATCTGGATGATTACGACCTGGTGATCAGTTCGGAGTCCGGCGCGGCGAAGGGCGTTTTAACTCGTCCTCACACTTGCCATATCTGCTATTGCCACACGCCCATGCGTTATATCTGGGATATGTACCATCAGTATCGCGCCAAGCCAGGGATGGGACGAGTGGCGCGCGTGGTCTTTTCCCTCTCGGCGCACTACATGCGACTCTGGGATTATGCTGCCGCGGCGCGCGTTGACTATTTTGTGGCGAATTCCCGGAATGTGGCGGGCCGCATCGGCAAACATTATCGCCGCGAGGCAACGGTGATCAATCCACCCGTGGCTGTCTGCGCAGGCTATATTTCGCCGAAAGTGGAAGACTATTACCTGGTGGTCGGTCAACTTGTGGACTATAAACGTGTCGACCTGGCCATCGAGGCATGCAATCGCCTGCGGCGGCCTCTGCGGATTATCGGCGAGGGTGACGAGTTTGCGCGCTTGCGGAGCCGGGCCGGCCCGACTGTCAAGTTCTTGGGACACTTACCGGACCGGGAATTGCGTGAAAACTACGCGCGCTGCCGCGCCCTGCTGTTCCCGGGCGAAGAAGACTTCGGGATCGTCCCGGTCGAAGCCCAGTCTTTTGGCCGGCCTGTCATCGCCTTTGGCCGAGGTGGCGCCCTGGAAACGGTAGTTGGCGGCTTTGCGACAGTTCCTCGTGCTCCCGAGTCTTCCAGCGGGGTATTCTTCGCTCAACAATCCGCCGATTCTCTGGCTGACGCGATTCTCTCCTTCGAGTCGAACGAGGGCCGCTTTTCGCCTGCCTTTATTCGACGGCACGCAGAACGCTTCAGCGTGTCACGGTTCAAGAACGAGTTGGCCACATTCATCAGCCATAAAGTGCTCGAGTTCAGAAACAAGCAGATCGAAAGACAGTGGTAGTGGTTTCCAATTGAGGTCGGTTGGGGCGCTGAATGGGTACAAAGTCCGTCATAATTCGTGCTGCCAATGCGTTCGTGGCGCTTAATCGGAAGGCGTCCGAGCGGTTGGAGGCCTCGCTGCCTCAAGTCCTCGACATTTTCACCCGCTATGTCGAGGCGGTGAAAGATGTGATTAATGCCAGGCCGCGCAATGCGGTCGTCGTGGACATCGGCGGCGGGACAACTTGCCCATTGGCTCATGCCCTGAAACCCGACGGCAACACCATACTTATCGCATTGGATATCTCCCGAGACCAATTAAGGCGCAATATTGACTTCAAAGGCAAACTAGTAGCCGACGTCGTCAAAAGTCTGCCCTTCGGGAACGGTACGATCGATCTCATCACCTCGAGATCCGTGCTCGAACACCTTGGGGATGTCGGCGACTTTGTAAGGCATTCAAGCGACGTTCTCAAGCCAGGGGGCTATTGGATTCACGTCTTCCCTTCAAAGTTCGCGCCTTTTGCGGTCATTAACCAATTGCTGCCGAAGGCTTGGTCCAGGACGCTGCTGGGCGCACTCTTTCCGAGCCAGAAAGGGATCTGCGGGTTCCCCGCCCTTTATAATCGGTGCTATTACTCAGCTATGGTGAATCTGCTGCACAGGAACGGATTTGATCGGGTCGACGTTGTGCCGAGCTACTACCAATCTCAGTACTTCAGTTTCTGCTTCCCTTTGTTTGTGTGCAGCGCCGCCTACGAGCTGCTTGTCAGGCTTCTGGGGCTGAGGAATCTGGCTGCTTATCTGCTGGTGGTAGCAAGAAAGGCAGGAAGCTGATATGGCGGGTATCGTATCCTCGGCTTGAATGGAACGGTCATCCAAGTTGGGCCCGCTGCGAGGTTTCGGCGTAGGGTGCAGTTCTAAAGAAAGGAACACGTCGCTCGCGAGACGCGATATAGTTGGTATGAGCCTGTCGCCCCTGCACAGCTTGTCGTGACGTGCGGAGCTTCGCGTGATGTAGGCAAGCGTGAAGGGATTCGGATCGTTCATTCTCACTTTCAGCTCCTCACTCCTGACTTTTTCGGAGGCACCGCGTAAGAGGGAACCTCATGAAAACCGCGCTGATCACGGGAATTACAGGGCAAGACGGGTCATACCTGGCTGAGTTTCTGCTCTCAAAGGGATATCGTGTTTGCGGCTTGGTCCGGCGCAGCAGCACGGTAAACTTCGAAAGGCTGTACCACTTGCAAGACAAGATCGAGCTTATTCCGGGGGATCTGCTTGACCAGAATTCACTGATCAGCGCCATTCAGCAATGCGAACCAAAGGAAGTGTATAACCTGGCGTCGCAATCTTTTGTCCCGACCTCCTGGAACCAGCCGACTCTGACCGGCGAATTCACCGCCCTCGGGGTGACCAGGATGCTTGAGGCGATCCGGCTGGTGAATCCCAGAATACGGTTCTACCAAGCCTCTTCGAGCGAAATGTTCGGCATGGTCCGTGAGAGTCCGCAAAATGAAAACACGGCCTTCTACCCGCGCAGCCCCTATGGCGTGGCCAAGCTCTACGGCCACTGGATCACCGTCAATTACCGGGAGAGTTACGGCCTTTTCACCTGCTCAGGAATTCTGTTCAATCACGAATCGCCTCGGCGCGGCCTGGAATTTGTCACGCGAAAGGCGAGTTACGGCGCGGCGCGGATCAAACTGGGCCAGCAAAAAAAGCTCAAGATGGGAAACCTTGACGCTGAGCGTGACTGGGGATTCGCCGGCGATTACGTCGAGGCCATGTGGCAGATGCTCCAACAGAACGAACCGAAAGATTACGTTGTGGCCAGCGGAGTGGCCCATTCCGTACGCCAACTTCTGGAAATCGCCTTTGGCCACCTGGGCATGGATTACCGGGATTACGTTGAAACTGACGCGGCTTTGCTGCGCCCTGCGGAGGTATATCACCTGCTCGGAGACTCTAGCAGAGCGCGGCAGGAATTGGGCTGGAAACCCAAAGTGAGTTTCGACGGCTTGGTCAAAATGATGGTGGACGAGGATCTGGCGCGGCTAGAGGCGAAATGAGGACGCTGATTACAGGTTGTGCTGGGTTCGCAGGCTCTCACCTGGCAGAATACCTGCTAGGAAGAGACGAAGAAGTCATTGGCCTTCGTGTTCCCGATGACGACTGTGGGAACCTACAGCACATCAAAGAACGTCTCAAAATCGTTGGCGCGGATCTGCGCGAAATCGGCCGGGTGCGCGAAGTGATCGAGTCAGTCAAGCCCCAACGCATCTATCACCTCGCCGCGTTTTCTTCGCCGGCGGAGTCGTTCAAGGACCCGGAGCAGACCTACCATGTGAACTTCATGGGCACCCTCAACCTTCTCTCCGCTTGGCTTCGGGTGGGGATGGACTGTCGATTTCTTTTGGTAAGCTCAGCCGAGGTCTACGGCATAGTGCCTAGGGAGAAACTGCCGCTGCGGGAAGAAATGGAACCTCGCCCCGTCAATCCTTACGCGGGCAGCAAAGCGGCCGCGGAGAACCTGGCGTTGCAGTTCTTTCGAAGCTACGGGCTTCCTATCGTCCTCGTCAGGCCTTTTAATCACACCGGCCCCCGCCAGTCCTCGAGATTCGTCTGCTCAAACCTTGCCCGGCAGGTGGCGGAAATCGAATTGGGCTTGCGCCCGCCCACGGTCGTGGCCGGAAATCTCGATGCTGCGCGCGACTTCACCGACGTGCGCGACATCGTGAGGGGCTACTTCGATCTGCTGGAACACGGAGCCCCAGGGGAAGTCTACCAACTCTGTTCGGGCCATTCCGTATCGATAAAAAGTGTTCTGGGCATGCTGACCTCCTTCGCCTCGAAACCAATTCAAGTCTCGGTCGACAAGCCCTCACTCCGCAAGCATGACGCGGCTGAGATTTGGGGTGATTATTCGAAAGCCAAACTTGCGGTCGGCTGGGAACCTCGTCGCGAACTGTCGGAGACGCTGCGAGAGCTCACAGACTATTGGAGGGAGAAGGTCAAGCTGAAGGCCTGATAATGTCGGAACCTCACCGCGGAGCCGCGGAGAGGCAGAGAAAGGCATTTTGATTCCACTCCCTGCACCCGCGCCGCGCGGGCGGGAAAAGTCGTGAATCGCCGAGGAGCTTATTAAGCTATGAACATTCTCGTTACAGGCGCGGCGGGCTACGTGGGCAGTGTCTGCGCCGCGGAACTAGTAAGGCAAGGTAATCAGGTGGTCGCCTATGACAATCTCAGCGCGGGACACCGCCAAGCGGTAGCCGGCGGCGCTCGCCTTGTGGTGGGAGACATTGCGGATACCGAAAAACTCAAGCGCGTGTGTAGACGGTACCGCATTGATGCCGTCATGCACTTTGCGGCCAGCGCTCTAGTCGAGGAGTCGGTTCGCAATCCTCACTTGTTTTATTCCAACAACGTCAGCGGCACGATCGCGCTTCTGGAGGTCCTGACATCGTTGAAGATCGGACGGCTGATCTTTTCCTCCAGCGCCGCCGTTTATGGCGAGCCTAGAATTGTTCCCATCCCGGAGGATCATCCAACTAGCCCCGTGAACCCCTACGGCGAGACCAAACTCGTGATCGAACGAGCGCTGGCCTGGTACCACAAGGCCTACGGAATTCAGTCCGCCGCGCTGAGGTATTTCAACGCCGCCGGGGCGACTGCGGAGTTCGGGGAGGACCACAGGCCGGAGACCCATCTGCTGCCCCGCTTGTTTGCCGCCGCCTCCGGCTCTAAAGGCGCTTTCCACATTTATGGCGACGATTATCCGACCCCGGACGGCACCTGTGTGCGGGATTTCGTGCATGTTCTGGATATCGCCCAAGCGCATATCCTGGCTCTGCACTCTCTTTCAAAACTCGGTGCACGGATATATAATGTGGGTCACGGTAAAGGACATTCGATTCGGGCGGTGCTGAAAGCCGTCGAGGAAATCACCGGACGCAAGCTCGAAGTCCAGGTGAGTGGACGACGCCCCGGTGACCCGGCGGTGCTGGTTGCCACCGCACGAAGACTGCGCCGGGAGTTGAAATGGCAACCCCGGCACTCGGACCTTAAGCACATCATTCAGTCAGCCTGGGTGTGGATGCAGAACCATCCAAAAGGGTACCGGAACTAAAGCGTTGATCCGACGACGTCTCAACCAGATCGAGTTCGCGCTTCGGCTGTCGGTGTTAATGCTGCCGCTACCAGCCTTCATGATCGCGGCTTACATTCGCTTTGCGGCCGGCATCATACCTCTTGGGTTCGATGCGCGGTATATAGATCCGACCCCGTACTTCGGCTTGCTGCTCCTGGCGGTCTTAGCTTGGGCTGTGGTGGTCGAGCATTTTGACCTGTCCCGCGTGGACCACTTGTTTCCGGCCCGCGACGCGACCCGCAACGCTTTGGTGGCCAGCGCCACTGCGTATACGGCGGTGACGGCCGCCTCGTTTTTCTATCGCAACGTCAGCTTCTCCCGCCTCTTCGTGGTCATCAGCGGCGTGGCCCTCTTCTTCCTGATCGTCGCTACCCAGCAAGTCTTTAGGGCGTACCTCAACAACCTGCGGCAAAGAGGTGAGAAGTGCTCACGCTTGCTGGTGATAGGAGCCGACGAGTACGCCGAGCGGGCACTCCACTCCCTCCTTCAAACCATGGTGATCCCGTGCAGCGTAGAGGGATTCGTTCTCTTGCCGGGACAGACCCCCTGTCCCGCTTGTAAGCCCTTGCTCGAACTCGAGGCGCTCGAAACCATGACGGTAGAGCCCCGCGCCGACGATGTGCTGATCGCCGTCCCTCTTCCGCGCCTTGCGGAGGCTTCCATCCTGGTTCGCCAGTTGGAGCGTCTGAGCGTCCCCGTAAGAGCGATCCTGGATCTGGGGCCCGGTATCTCATTTCGCAATACCATTTTCCATTCCGGCGATACGACTTTTCTGGACTTGAACGCCACACCCTCCGAGGCGGTCGCCTACACTATTCTGAAACGCTCCTTTGATCTCGTCTTTGCTACGGTCGTGGCTTTCCTAACTGCGCCGTTGATGTTGCTGATTGCGGTGGCGATTCGTCTGACCTCTCCGGGGCCGGTTCTCTTTGCCCAGGACCGTGTGGGCTTAAACGGACGATTGTTTCGAGTCTACAAGTTTCGGACTATGAGCGCGGGCCATCCAGGAGAGAGCGACACGCGTTGGACCACCAGCAATGACCCACGAAGGACCAGGTTGGGCGCCTTTCTGCGGACCACGAACCTCGACGAGCTTCCCCAGTTCTTTAACGTGCTGAAAGGCGATATGAGCGTGGTCGGCCCGCGGCCCGAGCGACCCTACTTCGTCAAGAAGTTTCAGGATGACGTTGCTCAGTATAATACTCGCCATTACCTGAAGGTGGGGATTACAGGCTGGGCGCAAGTGAATGGCTGGCGGGGAGATACCTCCATTGCCAAACGTGTGGAGCATGACCTTTACTACTTGCGAAATTGGTCGCTCTGGTTTGATATGAAGATTATCTGGCTGACCCTGTGGCGGGGCTTCTTCAGCAAGAACGCCTATTAGGGTAAGGCTGTCGTCCTGGGCCAACTTATTCCACCCCTGACGGGCCTGAGCACGGCGCAGGTTTCGAAACTGATTTAACGAATGGACGAGTTTTATGGGTCACTATGGCGAACCTCCGATTGTGAGGTCCACGATTCTTAGGCAGGCTTTTCGAGGTGAATAAGTGAAGCGAATCGTTCAATGGAGTCTTCTGCTGATCATTGCAGGGTCCATCCTGGCCTTCGGGGCTGTGCAACCTCCCGCATATAGCGCCATGGAGGCTGCCCTCTTCCTCTTATCCGCGGTGGTGCTGATCAAACAAACTAGCGAAGGGAAAATAAACCTCCCAGTTCCGCTGTGGATTTTTCCGTTCCTGGCCCTCGTCCTTATACAGATGATTCCCCTTCCGGAAAAAATCGTATCCTGGCTCTCGCCGAACCGTTTGTTCTTTGACGTTCAAGCTGCCCTCGCCCCGGGGGCCGCGCACTGGGCAACTCTGAGCATCTACCCTCACGACACACTCTTCGGCTTCTTCAAACTGCTCGCCTACCTGGCAGCTTTTGTTTTGGCCGCTTATGCCTTCGAGCCTCGGGAAGGCAAGAGCGTCCTGGCGCCCGGCCTGATCGTGTTGGGGACAATTGAAGCCGGCTATGGGATTATCCAGTATCTGACCGGTTACCAGAAGATCTTTGGCTATACGAAGCAATTCTACACCGAGGAAGCCACCGGGACTTACATCAATCACAATCACTTTGCGGGGTTGCTGGAGCTTGTGATCCCCTTTGCGGCGATGATGGTCTTCTACAACCTGCAATCCCGGTCCGGCCAAGGTGGTGCCGAAAGGTGGCGAGGGCAGCCCGGCCGGACTGGATTTGACCCACGGATCGTTTTCTACGCGTTCATCGTGATCTTGCTGCTCATTGGCGTGGTCTTTTCGCGCTCGCGCATGGGCATTTTCTCAGTATTGACAGGTCTAATTCTAATGGGCCTGCTGGGCCTTCTGGGAGAAGGGCGTCGGACCTGGATGGTTATCACCTTGCTGGTTATAGCCTGTTCGATGGCTTACGCCGTTTGGATTGGCATTGACCCCGTGGTCAAGCGATTCGAACTGATCTCACCCGGGGGCAGTGAAAACCCCTATTCCCGCATGTCAATTTGGAAGCAGGCCGACGGCATCCGCAGAGATTATCCTGCCGTGGGTACAGGGTTGGGAACATTTCCCGTGGCCTTCCGCCGCTATCAGACTTCCTTGCTCGAACTCCAGGTCGACCACGCGCACAACGATTATCTGGAAGTGGCGACTGACACGGGAATCGCCGGCGCGGTTTTGCTCTTCCTCCCCATCCTGTGGCTGCTGATCAGGATGATCCTGGCTTACGCCGGAGCGCGAAACCCCTATCGCCGCTCCGTGCTTCTTGCGTGTATAGGGAGCATCGCGGCCTTGCTCGTTCACTCTACGATGGATTTTAATCTGCAGATCCCGGCCAACGCCTTGCTTTTTGCGGTCGTGCTGGGCATCGGATCCAAGGCCACTATTTCCGGAGCTCCATCCAGGAGTGCAGCCGCATGAAAGGCGTCATACTGGCCGGCGGGATCGGTTCCCGATTGTTCCCTCTCACGCGGGTTACGAACAAGCACCTGCTTCCCGTGTATGACCGGCCAATGGTTTTCTTCCCCATCCAGACGTTGGTGAATGCCGGGATAACGGATATCCTCCTAGTGACGGGAGGACAGAATGCAGGTGATTTCTTGCGCTTGCTGGGCAATGGAAAGGACTTCGGGCTCCAGCATATCAACTACACCTATCAGCAAGGCGAAGGCGGGATTGCGGACGCCCTCCGCCTGGCGGAGTACTTTGCAGCCAGCGAGAAGATCTGCGTAGTTCTCGGCGACAATATTATTGAGACGAATATTATCGCCGCGTGCGAGCAATTCAGAAAACAAGAAAGAGGAGCCCACATCATCCTGAAGGAAGTTACCGACCCGCAGCGCTTCGGCGTTCCGGTGTTTGAAGGTGAGCGAATCGTGCGCATCGAGGAAAAACCCAAGGAGCCCAAGTCACCTTACGCCGTGATTGGCATTTACCTGTATGATGCCACGGTGTTCGACCGCATCCGAAAGCTGAAACCTTCCACCAGGGGAGAATTTGAGATCACCGATGTGAACAACCAGTTCCTGGCTGATGGCGCCCTTACCTACAGTATGCTGGATGGTTGGTGGACCGACGCCGGGACCTTCGACTCTCTCTTGCGTGCCACGAATCTCGTTGCGCAAGGGGGAGCGAATAAAGTCTCTTGAGCTTGGGAGTGTGAGTTTTGAAGATTCTGGTCACGGGCGGCGCCGGATTCATCGGCTCCAATTTCGTTCGTTACTTTCTCAGCGCCCATCCTGAAAGCGCGGTGGTTAATTTTGACAAGTTAACCTACGCAGGAAACCTGGATAACCTCTCCGATCTCCAATCACACTCCGGTTACAAATTCGTCCGGGGCGACATATGCGATGCCGGCGCGGTACGGGATGCCCTGGAACAGCGCCTCGACGCAGTGGTGCACTTTGCCGCGGAAAGTCATGTCGACCGGAGCATCGTCGAGGCGCGCGAGTTTATTCGCACCAATGTCGAGGGTACGTGTACGCTTCTGGAAGCCGCGCGCCGAGCTAAGCTCACCCGCTTCGTGCACGTGTCCACCGACGAGGTCTACGGAAGCCTGCCTCGTGGGGTGACCGCCGATGAAAGCGCTCCTCTTCAACCTAACAGCCCCTACGCGGCGAGCAAGGCGGCGTCGGATCTGTTGGTCCGAAGTTTCTGGCAGACCTACCGTTTCCCTGCTCTACTGACACGTTCCTCGAATAACTACGGTCCGTACCAGTTCCCAGAAAAGTTCCTGCCTTTGATGATTACCAACGCTCTTGAAGGCAAGCCTCTTCCCGTGTACGGCGACGGGCTGAACGAGAGGGATTGGGTTTTCGTGGAAGATCACTGCCGCGCTCTCGACCGCGTCCTCGAAGCAGGCCGTCCGGGCGAGATTTATAACATCGGATACGGGCAAGGCCTTACAAACTTGAGTGTGGTGCGCAGGCTGTTGCAGATCTTGCGCAAGCCCGAGGGTCTAATCGAGTTTGTGGAGGACCGGCCTGGACACGATCGCCGATATGCGCTCGATAGCGCCAAAATCCGCACGGAGTTGGGCTGGAAGCCTGCTGTGACCTTCGAGGAAGGGTTGCTGCGGACCGTCGAGTGGTATCGCCTTCACCCCGAATGGGTGCAGAAAACCAAGAGCGGAGAGTACAAGAATTACTACCACAAGTTCTATGAGAACCGTCGCAACTCCCTCGCTCAACTATAGGAACATCTTAACAACGTACGTCACCCGCTCCCGGGGGAAGAGGCTGGCCCGCGACGGCGCTTTCATCAGCCGGCGATGACCGGGTTTGGGGTCATTTCCCTTGGTCGAAGTTAGTCAATGGAAGTGACTCGCAGCATAGACCTGAAGAGAGTCGAGAAGGTGCGAATTCTGATCACAGGTAGCAACGGGATGTTGGGCCGGGACCTTTCGGCCCTCCTCTGCGCCCGCCACGAAGTGCGTGGCGCGGACCTGCCCGGGGTCGATATTACCAACCTCCGCCTTGTGCGAGGAGCAATCCCAGGCACCGGCCTCGACGCCGTGATCCACACCGCCGCCTTCACCGCCGTGGACGATTGCGAGCGGCGCCCGGAGTTCGCTTTCCAGGTGAATGCGGAGGGTACCCGCAACGTGGCAATCGCCTGCCGCGAGTTCTCCGTACCTTTGTGTTACATCAGCACCGACTACGTCTTCGACGGCCGCAAGCCTGCACCCTACGTCGAAAACGACGGTCCCAACCCGCTGAACGTTTACGGCGCGAGCAAACTGCAAGGCGAGAAATACGTCGCGGAATTACTTCCGGCGGCTTGGATTGTCAGAACGTCGTGGCTCTTTGGCCCCCTGGGAAAGAACTTCGTTCGCACCATTCTGGAGAGAGCCCGGCAGGGGAATCCACTGCGCGTAGTGGACGATCAGTTTGGAGCGCCCACCTACACTGTGGACTTGGCGGAGATACTCGAATGGATTGTGATGAAAGGGAAAGCCGGCATCTATCACGCAACGAACCACGGATATTGCTCCTGGTTCGAGTTTGCCGGCGAGATCCTTCGCCAGGCAGGACTAAGCCACATTCCACTGGCCGCTATCCCGACCTTGGCCTCGGACCGCCCCGCCCTGCGGCCAAGAAACTCTCGACTTGCACACACACGCCTGGAAAGCGAAGGCCTGGGCCTCCTTCCTCCGTGGCAGGACGCATTGAAACGCTATCTCGATAGGGAACGCCAGGCGCGGAGCGAGAGGGAAAGTCTGTAATGTCCCGTTTCGTGCTCCTTGACCGCGACGGAGTGATCAACCGCCGTATTATCTCCGGCTATGTTACCTGCTGGGAGAAATTTGTTTTTCTGCCCGGCGCTCTCGAGGCTTTACGCCTTTTGAATGAGAAAAACTACCAGGTCATCGTCGTCTCAAACCAGGCAGGAGTGGGAAAGGGTCTGATGTCCGCCGCTGACCTCGAGGAAGTCACGCTCCGGTTCATCGCTGAGGTTGGAGCGCATGGCGGACGAATATTAAGTGTTTACTATTGCACCCACCGCGCAGAGGATGGTTGCGAGTGCCGGAAACCAAAGCCGGGTCTGCTTCGCCGTGCCCGAGCGGAGCACGACTTCGACTTTGAGCGCACCTTTCTCGTCGGCGACTCTGAAAGCGATCTTCTGGCGGCACATGCAGCGGGTTGTCCCGCGCTAATGGTTTCCGGCACTCCCGTATCCGCGTTGGAAAAGCTACCCCATGCCCCTCGCCTGACCGTCCCCACCCTGTTGGCGGCGGCAGAATTCTTAATCAACGAACGGGAATGATATAATTCCACAATATGATTCAAGAATACCTCGCAGACTATTGCGCAGGCTTGAGCAAGGCCGTCGAGGGCGTCTCTCGAGAGCGATTCGACGAGTTTATCCACCTCCTCGAGGACGCCTACCACCAGGATCGCCAGGTGTTCTTCATGGGGAACGGAGGCAGCGGCTCAACTGCGTCCCATTTCATTTGCGATCTAAACAAAGGCGTATCCTACGGCCGCTCAAAACGCTTCCGCGGGACCTCTCTAAACGATAACCTCGCCACGATCACCGCCTATGCCAACGATGTCGCCTACGAGGATGTTTTCGTCGAGCAGTTGAAGAATTTCCTTCAGCCCGGCGACCTTGTGGTAGCTATCTCAGGCAGCGGCAACTCTCGCAATGTCCTCAAGGCCATCGACTACGCGAACAGCCGTGGCGCTCACACGGTTGGCCTGTGCGGTTTCGATGGCGGAAAACTCGCCGCTGCGGTGCGAACCCCCGTCCTCGTCCCCGTGCGCGACATGCAAAAAGCCGAAGACGCCCATTTGATCCTGTTGCACGTCGCGATGCAACTCTTGTGCGCCCGCTTGTAGCACCGGCCCTCGGGACTGAGGTTCGCAGGTTGTGCTGCGAAAACGCCGTGGTTTCGCGCGACCCCAGACCCAGTATGGCTCTCAAAGTGCTACACTCCCATCCTGAAGACGTCCAACTGGGAGGGGAATCTCCGGCTCCCTCGCGGTCAGAAGATCCGAGATAGTACCATGCCTACAGACACATACGGGCAGACTCGACGCACTTTCCTCAAAGGAGGAGTTGCGGTCGGCGGCGCCCTGCTGGCAGGTGAAGTTCAGGGCTGGCTCGCCTCCCAAGCGACCTTTGCCGCAGTTCCTCCCCAATCTCGCCTGGTCATCTCCCGCGACCCCAATCTCCGCTCCACCCCCACCAGCCTGGATTCCTCCCGGCTCGTCAACTGCCTGGACCGCGCCATGCAGGCCCTGCATGACTGCGACTCGCCGCTCGAAGCGTGGCGCAAGGTCGTGCGACCCGGCGAGGTGGTAGGGCTAAAGGTTAACTGCCTTGCAGGCAGAGGGAACTGCACGCGCCCGGAGCTCGTGAACGCCGTCTGCGAGCGCCTCCAGCAAGCCGGCATCAAGGAAATCGTCATTTGGGACCGGCTGAATTCAGACCTCGAGAGCGCGCACTTCAAGATCGTGGAGCGTGGCTCCGGAATTCGCTGTTTCGGGAACGATATGCTGGGATTCGATGAGGACTTGGCCGTTTTCGGCAGCGTGGGAAGCCTGGTGGCCAAGACGCTCACCCAAGTCTGCGACGCCGTTATTAACCTGCCCGTGCTCAAGGACCACGGCATCGCGGGCGTCACGATTGCCCTCAAGAGCATGTTTGGCGCCATCCATAACCCCAACAAATACCACGTCAGCGTTTGCAATCCTTACGTGGCGGACGTTAATATGCTGCCGCCCATTCGCCGGAAGGTGCGGTTGCATATTTGTGACGCCACCACCGCGCAGTACGAAGGCGGGCCTTCGTTCATGCCTAACTGGACTTGGCCGTACAATGGCTTGCTCGTAAGCCGCGATCCGGTGGCCCTGGATTACACAGGCTGGCAAATTATCGAAAAACAGCGTGCCGAGGTGGGCATGAAATCACTACAGGAGATGAAGCGCGAGCCGACTTACATTTCAACCGCCGCCGACGCGCAGCATAACTTGGGGACCGACGATCCAAGATTCATTAAGGCGGTGGAAGTTTGACTCTTGAATCTTGAATTCGGAATCTCGAATTAGTATCACACGAGGTTGAAGTCCGATGGCAACTAAGTATGATCTGCGGCTCCTCGAGGTAGAGCCGCCGGCAGAATCCGCGGGCCTCGCCTGGGACCGCCGCTCCTTCCTCAAAGCGGCTTCCCTTCCCTGCCTCGCCGCCTGCGCCGCAGCGGCAATGGGAGGCCACAATGCGGTTCCCCTGTTCGCGGCTCCGCCCGCGGAAGACGACTCGCAATTCGTGAAGGAGGCCAGGTTCTACGATAAACAGCCCTACCGGAAGATCAAGTGCAAGCTTTGCCCGCGCGGCTGTTCGATCGACGACCGGGAGCGCGGCTATTGCGGCGTGCGCGAGAATCGCGGCGGCACCTACTACACGCTGGTGCATTCGCGCGTGGTGACGGCTCATATTGATCCCATCGAGAAGAAGCCTTTCTTTCACTTTCTCCCCGGCACGGTCGCCTTCTCCATTGCCACCGCGGGTTGTAACGTGAACTGCAAAATGTGTCAAAACTGGGATATCTCACAGGTCCGCCCTGAGCAGGTCCGGTCGAACTACGCTCCCCCGGAGCGCGTGGCAGTGTTAGCCCAGCAGAACAGTTGCCCGACCATTGCCTACACCTACAGCGAGCCGGTGGTGTTTTACGAGTACGTCGCCGATACTGCCGAAGCGGCTCGCCGGCTGGGCATAAAAAGTGCCGTGGTCACGGGCGGGTACATCCAACAAGAACCGCTCGAGAAACTGTGCCGCCAGGTGGACGCCATCAAGGTTGACCTTAAAGGTTATTCCGAGAAGTTTTATAAGGAAGTAGTAAACGGCGAACTGAAGCCGGTGCTCGACGGCCTGGTGACCATCCGCAAGCACGGAGTATGGAACGAGATCGTTTACCTGGTGATTCCCACCTTGAACGACAGCGAGCCCGAGTTTCAAGGGCTCGCCAGATGGGTCAAGTCCGAATTGGGCCCTGACGTTCCCGTCCACTTCACACGCTTCCATCCCGAGTATCTTCTCAAGAACCTTCCTCCCACGCCGGTGGAAACGCTCGAACGCGCCAAAGCCATCGCCGACGCCGAGGGTCTCCACTATGTGTACATCGGCAACGTGCCCGGCCACCCGGCCGAAAACACCTATTGCCCCAAGTGCCGCAAGATTGTAGTGGAGCGCACCGGATTCACCGTGGGGACACTGCACATCCACAACAATAAATGCCAATACTGCCAGCAGCCGATTCCCGGAGTGTGGCGCTCGTAAGCGAGCTCGAAAGCAAGCCTGAGGCTGGAATCGCGAATCCGACTTCGGGATTTCCTGCGCGAGTCGTGTCGAATGGCGATCGTAAATCTGGGATTTTGAATCTGGAATCGACCGTTCTCCTTTCACGCCATTTAATGTCCTCCAACCAGTTTCTTCTTGCCCTGCACGGCTGCCGGTGTAAAATCTCCGCTCAACTTATTCTGAGGTTGCCATCATGATGAATCCTTTCCAACGCATCGGTCGGCGTCAGTTCCTCCGCAACTCGGCCGTCGGTCTGGGAGCCGCGCCGTTAATCACCAATGCGGCCTTGGCAGTTCAGGGAGAAGCTTCAGTCCATCCCGCTTCACCCCAGAGTGCTCCAAATCCCAATGGCCTCAGGATGCGGGCGAGGCTCGAACCAAAAGAAACGGTATGGATCGTGCGCGAGCCTCAGGCAGGCTTTCCGGAGCAGTTCGCG
>Ga0209517_10001179_pt1 | contig 40758 bp, 42 predicted proteins | sample PeaSoiMetSII2010_FD_187695 | JGI IMG/M metagenome (GOLD analysis project Ga0209517, IMG submission 187695) | Peat soil microbial communities from Weissenstadt, Germany - SII-2010 (SPAdes) (version 2) | ecosystem: Environmental > Terrestrial > Soil > Wetlands > Peat | place: Germany...
GAGATAAACTCGTTCATGGCGTTTCCTTCCTTTCTCAGTGCCTGTTGTCTTCGAACAACGACATCGTACCGAGAAATAGGAAACGCCTCGTCTGTTTGGTTGCGGCTATGCTGCTCTGCGGGGCAGGCAATTTCGCCTGCGGGCGCCTTTCGAGGCGGCCTAGTGGCGTTTGTCTGCAACTGTGATGGCTGGGGCCCCGCCCTCACGGAGCGGGGTTATAACCCCGTGGCGTGAGCCCGGGGATTCTGTTGTTGGACGCCGGGTGAAACCCGGCGGCGGCCAGCATTGGCCGCCGCACGGTTCACACTAATTCCGGGCGGACTGGACTTTAGGAGCGGCCACGTAGCCCGTGATCATGTCCTTGCGGACTTCGTTCACCACCAGTTCATAGGGCAGCGTCGCCTTGGAGAGCATGAACTGGACGGGTTCATTTACAGTCCGGTCCTTCTTCTCCACCTTCTTGTCGTCGGCGATCACTTCTACCGTGTAGCGATTCTTCTTGGGGTCGGCGGAAGTGAGACGCAACTGGAGATCGCCCACCTTGCGCGGAGTCTTCTCCTTGGCCAGCTTGAATTCGACATAGTTGCGCTCGCCCAGTTGCTTCAGAGCAGCCAGTTCCTTGGAATTGGTGGCGATCAAACCGCTCTGGATGCCCATATCGCCGTTGGTGCGCTTCAAGTCGGCGATGGTCTTCTCCAGTTCGCTCTTGGTGCTGGTGAGATCGGTTTTGACGGTGCCCACTTCCGACGACACTTCGCCGATCTTGCTGTTGTTGGCCGCAGTTTCGGTCTTCACCGAGGACAAGTCGGTGCTAACCGCGGCGACCTGCTTAGCCTGCTCGGCCTGCGCCGCTTGCAGCTTGGCGGCGAGATCGTCGGCGTGCTTGGTAGCCTCGACTTTGGCTTCTCCGGCGGCGGCGTTGGCCGCCTGGCGGGCTGCCGCCACGTCCTGTTTCAGCGAGTCCACCGTGCGCTTGTTGGTTTGGGAAGTGACGCTGGAGGTTTCATGCAGACTGTCGATTTGCTTGACCAGTTCGTCGCGGGTCTGGGCCAACTCGGCGCGCATGTCGCCGATTTGCATGTACATGTACACCGTCGCGCCGATGAGGGCGAGTACGGCGACGAACAGGACGACCAGCTTCCATCCACCTCCCGAGTCGGGGGTGGGTGCGGGTGCGGGACTAGGAGTGGCAGTAAATGGAGAATCCATAGTGTTTGTTCTTCCTGTAATTGGGACGCCCTTAATGCTCCCTATGTTTCATTGTAGCCCCTGCGGAGCGAACCCCGGTTAAAGGGGATCGTTAGAAGGAATCGGCCGGAACGTCCTAAAACATCAGCTTGAGGGCGAACTGGAACTGGCGCGAGTCCTGGGCGCTGGCACTGGCGAGCCGCGGGGCCTACTTCTTGACGAATTTCTGCACTGCGCGGTTGACCGAATCGGCGACCCAGATGTCGCCTTTCGGGCTGACCGCGATGAAGTGGGCTTCGCCGAACTCGCCCGGTCCGTTGCCCGGTTTGCCCATGGCGGCCAGGACTTTGCCGTCGAGATCCAGCTTCAAAATCTGGCCCGCGAATCCGTTCGCCATGTAGATGTTCTCTTTGCCGATTTCCAGGGAACACGGCAATCCTTTGAACTTCACTTCGCGGATGTACTTGCCGTCCTGATCGAAGATCTGGATACGCTGATTCTCGCGGTCGGTTACCCACAGGAGGCCTTTGGCGTCGATGGCCAGGCCGTGGGCTACGTCGAACTGGCCGGGATCGGTGCCTTTGCCGCCCCAGGTCTTGATGAACTTTCCGTTCTTGTCGAATTTGAGAACGCGCGGATCGCCTTTGCCTGCGCCGGGTGTGTGGCCTTGCGTGATGAACACTTCTCCGTTGGCGCCGAAGACTACGTCGTTGGGCTCGTTCAACAGGCGCGATCCGGCGGCTTCATCCCACTTGCCGGCTTTGCCTTTTTCACCCAGCGTGAGCAGAGTCTGTCCTTGCGGGCTGAGCTTGACCACGAAGTGCGCGCCTACGTCGGTCACCCAGATGTTGCCGTCCTTATCGAAGCGGATGCCGTGGGTGCGCGTGAACATGCCTTCGCCCATCGCGCGGACGAATTTGCCGTTCTCGTCGAACTCCATCAGCGGGTGCTCGCCGCGATTCAGGACCCACAGGTGGCCTTTCGCATCGAACGCCACATCCGAGGACGCGCCCATCGGCGTGCCCTCGGGAATCGAGAGCTGGTTCGGCACCGGCACATAGTCGAGCAGCGGAGCGACTTCCGGGATCAGCAACGCCGGATTGGACGGGCGCTGCGCGAAGGCGCTTGCGGCCAGGATCGCGAAGGTTAGGGCGGCGGGTTTCATAACACTTTCGCCTTTCGCATGACGCCTTCGGCTTTTTCTTTGATCTTCGTCGCGACTTCGTAGGGGTCGCCGTTGGCAAACTCCGGCAGGAACAACTCGACCGACAGCGAGCCTGCGTAACCCTTCTCTTGCAGCTTGTGCAGGATCTTTTCGATCGGCGCGATGCCGTCGCCGGGAATGACGCGGGTCTGGTTGGTCAGCAGCTCGCGAGGCATGTCCGGAGTATCCTGGAAATGCACGTGCAAAAGCTCGCCCGGCTTCAACATATCGAGGTCTTCGAACTTGCTGAGTCCCGACCAGAAGTGATAGAAGTCGAGGTGCGGACGCACGTTAGGATGCGCGGCCTCGCGGATCAGATTGAGCGAGGTCCTGAGGTTGGCGATGAACGTGGAGTTGCGCGCGAATTCGATCATGGCGTTGAGATTGCGCGCCTTGGCCACGTCGCCGAACTCGCGGATGCAGGCCGGCGCGCCCTTGTAGTCTTCGGCGGTTACCATGCCGGCGGTGACGGCGGGACAGTAGGCTTTGTCGGCGCCCAGGGCCGCGAACTGATCGCAGCGCTTCTTCCAAGTCTCCAGCGACGCGGCGCGCGTGGGGCGCGGGATGAACATGTCGGGCAGCACGCCGGCGCAGGAGACCAGCTTGAGGCCGTTGTCGGAGATCACCTTCTTGGCCCCGTCGAGCGTGTCCGTCTTGAGGAAATCGTCGAGCATGGCGTCGGTGATTTCGACATGCTTGATGCCCGCCTTGGCCCAGCCTTCGAGCGACTTGCGGTAGCCCGCGGCGCGGGACGTGTTCTGATGCATGCACAGGGTCATTTTGGTGGAGGCCGCCACGGAGGGGATCACGGAACTGGACGCCGCCGCAGCGATAGGAGCCAAAAGCGCGGTTCTGCGAGAAAGCATGAGCTTTACTATACCGCCATTGACGGCGGTCCTCCAGGGGCGGAGTTGACAAGGGGATGGAGTTGCGCGGAGTCGAGAGACACTGCGAGCGAGGCGACGCAATTCCTTCAGCTTCAAAGAACAATAAAGTCGGGAGCTCCCGTACCGAGGTTTATGCTTCACCGGCAGAAGCACTGGTTTAGCGTCGAGCTATCGACGGCCATCCTGCTTGGACGTTGCACGCGGAGCCATGGATGCGTGCGCGGTGGAATCGGCTCTCAGATGGCGAGCGCTCGATCTCCTCGGCTTCACGATACACCCGGCTTGTGCGGACGGCGGCGAAGTCCAGACGCAAGTGATTGAGAGGGAGGGAAATCGAGTTGGGCGTTCGCAGTGAATGCTCCACGGCCTTCGGCCACAACGGGGTATGAAAAAGATTCGAGCGGTTTTTGTGGAAGGCTGCTTCTTGGCCATGAATGAACGTGAATCAACATGAATGGATGGGACGAAGGACGAAACGCCTAAACTTGTTGTACTCGCAGGGCCTTTCTGCTGGTGTTTTTCGAAGGATTCCGCCTGGGAGGGCGTCTTTTGGTTTGGGCGGGTGTAGGCAGGGGCGAACTGGAACTTACGGCTTCCTATTTCCGTACCCAGTAGGACAATGAAGACAGTCCCGACCTCCGGCGCCCGCGCCGCCTTGGCCGCCGCGATTGCGGTTTGGACGGCGATCGCTCTCCTGCCAGCCAGCCGCCTTGCGCCTCTGCCCGCGAGCGCCGAGGCGCAGAAGTTTTCGGCAATGCGCGCGATGGTTCACGTGGAAGCGATTGCACAGAGACCGCATCCATTGGGATCAATCGATCACGACCGCGTACGCGACTACATACGCGCTGAAATCGCCAAGCAAGGATTGACTTCGGAAGTACTGTCAGGGACCGCCGAGTACCACTGGCGTAGCCAGAGTGGTTCCGCCAGAGTCGAGAATGTTCTGGCGCGTTTGACGGGCAGCGATAATACACGGGCGGTGATGCTCGCTGCACACTATGATTCAGTTCCCGAAGGACCGGGCCGTGGGTTGGCATGTCGTAGAAGTGCCCGTTAGTCAGGCGTTCAGTCCGATCCGCGCGGGCCTCATTTGGCAGCGGCGAGGTTCCAATTCTCCTATCGCGCCGTGCGCGACGCGGTCTAAACTCGGCTATGACTACAGCAGCAGAAACAGCGGCGATTGCAAGGCGGGTGTTGGCGCTGGAGCGCGCGGCGCTCGACCGCTGGGGTAAAGGCGATCCTGGAGGCTGCCTCGATCTGTCCGCTGCCGAGGTGTCGTACTTCGATCCGTTTACCGAGCACCGCCTGGATGGCCACGCCGCCTTGAGCGCCTGGTACGAGTCGATTCGTGAGAAGATCCACATCGACCGCGACGAGATCATCGATCCGCGCGCGCAGGTGGCAGGAGACTGCGCGATCCTGACCTTTCGATTCGTCAGCCAGGGCAGCGAAGGCACGGCTCGGTGGAATTGTACCGAGGTGTACCAGCGCTTTGGCGAGGAGTGGAAGATCGTCCATTCCCACTGGTCGTTTACGCGGGCCGAGGCAGCTGCGGGGATGGGTCCGGGCTCCACGGGTTGAAGCTGGGTGAAGCGCTCTTCTCCGGCCTGGAGGCCGGAGCTACATCGCTGCCATCGGCGGGGGCCTGTGCAACAGTTAGAGAAGGGCTCCCATGCGATTCCTGCTGCGCGTGCTGGTGATCGGGTTTTCGGTGGTGATCCTGCTCTTGTTGGCCGCGGCCGCGATCGACCTAAACAACGCGCGCTCGATCACTGCTACGGCGGCCGGGCTGGTGTCGGATCAACTGACGATCACGCGGCTACTGGACGAAGTGGAGCGCGAACAGGGCGTGTTGAACGCGGCATTCTACCGGCTCTCGCGCACGCCGGAGAACGTGGATCGCGAGCGTGTGCTGGCGGACCTGGACCGTAACGACAAGGTGATCGAGCAACTGGTCGAGAGCGCTTCCGGGGGGCCCGATCGCGAGGCTTGGCAAAGCTTGCGGCGCGCGATGGAGGGGTTTTCCAGCGAGGCTCGCGGGTTGCTCGGCGCGAAGCAGCTTCCGGAGGCAGGGTCGCGCGACTTGTTCTTCCGGCATGAAGATGTGACGGCGGAGGTCGCGCGGCTGGTGGACTTGAGCTACGCGCGGGCCGCCGATGCGCAGAAGGGGATGGAGCGGCAGTCGGCGCGGCTGGCGCGGGAGTCGACGTTGCTGGTCGGAAGCTCGTTCTTTGTGGCTCTGGTGTGCGCGGGGTTTACGGTGCGTCTGGCGGCGCGGGTGTTCCGGCAGATGGAGGAGCAGTCGACCGAGTTGAGCCGCGTGTCGTTCCGGCTGCTGGAAGTGCAGGAAGCCACGGCGCGGCGCTTCGCGCATGAGCTGCACGACGAGTTGGGGGGATCGCTCACCGCGATCAAAACCAATTTGGGGTTTCTGGCGGCTAATCCGCGTCTGATCCAGGCGGAAGATCAGGCGCGCGTGGAGGATTGCACCAAGCTGGTGGAGGAATCGATCTCGAATGTCCGCGAGCTTTCGCAGTTACTGCGGCCTACCATCCTGGACGATTTCGGATTGGACGCGGGACTGCGGTGGCTGGTGGCGCGGTTTCAGGAGCGCACGCGCATTCCGGTGCATTACCAATCCGGGTTCGACGGACGCCTGCCGGATCTAACCGAGACACATTTGTTCCGGATCGTGCAAGAGGCATTGACCAATATCGCGCGGCACTCGGCTGCGACGGAGGTTTCCATTCACGTGGAACGTGCGGACGGAACGATCCGGCTGCGGGTGGCGGATAACGGGCGGGGGCTCGCGGCGGACCGCCGCAACGGGATGGGGCTGTCGGGGATGCGGGCGCGGGCGCGCAGTGCGGGAGGCGAGTTGACGCTGAAATCGGAACCGGGGGGCGGCGTGGCGATCGAGGTGTGGGCTCCGGCGGAGAAATCTCCATGATCAAGATTCTGCTGGCCGACGATCACGCGCTCGTACGCCAGGGCTTTTCGATGATGCTTGCAGCGCAGCCGGACATGCAGATCGTGGGTCAGGCGGGCAACGGGCGGGAGGCGGTGGAACTGGGCGCGCAACTGCATCCGGACGTGGCGATCATGGACGTCACCATGCCGGAGCTGAACGGCATCGAAGCGACGCGGAGGCTGGCCGAACTCTCGCCTCGCACACGCGTGCTGGCGCTCAGCATGCACAAGGACTCGGTGTATGTGCGAGAGATCCTGCGTGCCGGGGCGCGCGGATATCTGCTCAAGGATTCGAGCGATGCGGATTTGTTGGCCGCGGTGCGGGCGGTGGCCAAGGGCGAGGGCTACATCAGTCCGGGCGTGTCGGAGGCCGTGCTGAGCGACTACCGGCGGCATGTGAGCGATCCGCTGGATTTGCTGACGGGTCGGGAGCGGGAAGTGCTGCAGTTGATCGCGGAGGGCCAGACCAATAAGGAGATCGCCACCGCGTTGAACCTCAGCGTTTACACGGTGGAAGCGCATCGAGGGCGCGTGATGGAGAAGTTGAATTTGCACAGCACGGGGGAGTTGGTGCGGTTTGCGCTGCGGAGCGGGTTGATCGATTAGAAAACAGAATACAGAAGACGGAATACAGAATAGCGCGATCTACCTTGGCCGTCGCAATTCGCGCGCGGCTTGGGCGGCGTGGTCGAAGGCGAGCTCCATATTGGGACTGCGCAGTTGTGCGCGTAACTCTTCCAGCCGGGCGATGAATGCTCCCAGCGCTGCGTCAATGGGTTCCGCGTTGGTGGCGAAGATGTCGCGCCAGATGTCGTAGGGGCTCAGGGCCAGGCGGGTCAGATCGGTGGCGGCGGGGCCGGCTATTTCGGCGGCTCGGGGTTCTTCTCCGATGGTGGCCGCTAATGCAGTGGAGATCAATTGCGGCAGGTGCGACACCAGGGCCACCAGGCGGTCGTGTTCGGCGGGGTCCAGAATTACTAGGCGTGCACCGATGAGTCCGATCCAGCGTTCGAGTTCCGGTTCGCGGCTGGTGAGCACATAGGGGCGGCCTCGGAACAGGTTGGCGTCGGCCTCTTCGACGCCGCGCGATTCCTTGCCGGCTAGGGGATGGCCTCCGATGAATCGGCCGCGGCGGATGTTCTTGGATGCGTGCTCCACGATCGCGCGTTTGGTGCTGCCGGCGTCGGTGATCAGCGTGCCCGGACGCACGTGCGCGTCTACTGCAGGGAGCATGGAAAGAATGCGCTCGATGGGCTGGGCTAGATAGATGAGGTCGGCAGCGGCGGCGGCTTGGTCGAGCGGCAATGCGTCGTCGATGACGCCGCGGGCACGGGCTTTTTCGATGGTGGCGGGCGAGCTGACTCCGATGATGCGGCCCGCGAATCCCGCCTGGCGCATCGCCAGGGCGAACGATCCGCCGATTAGGCCGACACCGGCGATGGCGACCGCGTTCACGCAATTCGACCGACGGCGTTGGCCACAGCGCGCACTTTGTGCATCATTTCGTAAAATTGCTCGGGCGTGATGGTCTGCGCGCCGTCGCTCATGGCGTGGTCGGGATCGGGATGCACTTCGACGATGAGGCCGTCGGCGCCCGCGGCTACGGCGGCGCGCGCCATGGGAAGAACCATGTCACGGCGGCCGGTGCCGTGGGACGGATCGCCGATGATGGGCAAGTGCGAAAGCTTCTTCACCACGGGAATCGCGGCGATGTCCATGGTATTGCGCGTGTAGGTTTCGAAGGTGCGAATGCCGCGCTCGCACAGAATCACTTCGTAATTGCCGCCGCTCATGACATATTCGGCGGCCAGCAGCAGCTCTTCGATGGTGGCGGCGATGCCGCGCTTCAGAAGCACCGGCTTGCGCACCTGGCCGACGGCTCGCAGTAGATTGAAGTTCTGCATGTTGCGCGCGCCCAGTTGCAGGATGTCGGAGTACTCGCACAGTAGCGGGATCTGGGTCGAGTCCATCACTTCGCTCACCATTAGCAGGCCGTTTCGGTCGGCGGCGGCGCGCATCAGCTTCAAACCCTCTTCGCCCAATCCTTGAAAACTGTAGGGCGACGAGCGCGGCTTGAAGGCGCCGCCGCGCAGCACTTGCGCTCCGCCCTTGGCCGCGATCTCCGCGCACTGCTCGATTTGCTCGGGCGATTCGACGCTGCAGGGACCCGCCATCGTCACAACTTTGTTGCCGCCGATTTCGACATGGCCAATTTTCACGACGGTGCCTTGCGGGCGCCAGTTCTTGCTGGCGAGTTTGTAGGGCGAGACGATGCGGTGGCACTCCTTGACGCCTTCCATGGCCTCGAAGTCCGCCGGATCGAATTCGTCCACCGGGCCGACGCCGCCGAGCACGGTGTGCATCACGCCGGTGGAGCGATGCACGGTAAAACCCATCGACACCAGGCGGTCGATGACGGCTTGCACGTTCTCCTCGGAAGCGCCCTGTTGCATGACCACCAGCATTACGAATCTCCTCGCCTGGCGTTTTGCTCGGCAGCACGGCGTTGTTTCTGCAAGGTGCGCATCTCGTCGATGATGCGTTCGAACACGCGCTTCAGCGCTTCGCCGGAGAGCGGGCCTGCGTTGGCGGCCTGTACGTTGCGGTAAACGTCGTCTTCGCGCTTAGGTTCGTAGATGGCCATTTTCGCGGCATCCTTGGCCTGGCCAATCTCTTGCACGGCAGCAGCGCGCTGGTTCAACAAGTCGACCAGCCTGGTGTCGATGATATCGATCTTGGCGCGGTTTTCGGCCAACACACGCTGGATTTCTTCCGGTGACAACGTGGTCTTGGTCATGAGGGGCTTCCTGGTGGGGAAACGGTTTCGGAGGACATCGCCTGCGCTAGCGATCGCGCGAAGGCTTCAAGCTCGCCGGGCGTGGCGTGCTGTTCGATCATCCGGACTAAGGCGCTGCCGACGATGACGCCGTCGGCCATCGCCGCGACCGCGCCCGCCTGTTCCGGAGTCGAGATGCCGAAGCCGACCGCCAAGGGCAACTTGGTGACGCGGCGCATCCGCTCGATCAGGGGCGCGATGGAATCGGACAGCTCGGCGCGCTCGCCGGTTACGCCGGTGCGCGAGACCAGGTACACGAAGCCGCTCGAATACTCCGACACCAGCTGGAGCCGGGCATCGGTTGAGGTAGGCGCGGCCAGGAACACTGTGTCGAGTCCGCCTGCGCGCATCACACCGATGAACGGATTGGCTTCTTCGACGCTGAGATCGGTGAGCAGGAGGCCGTCGATGCCCGCGGCTTTCGCGTCGCGCGCTAGTCTGTCCCAACCGTAGCGCAGCACTGGATTCATGTAGGTGAACAGCAACAGGGGCACCTGCGACGCGCTGCGGATCTGACGCGCGATCTCCAACACCTTGGCGACATTGGTGCCGGCTTTGAGCGCTCGGTCGGCTCCGCGCTGGATCACCGGGCCGTCGGCGATGGGGTCGGAAAACGGGACGCCGAGCTCGATCAGATCGACGCCGCCGCGTTCGAGTGCTGCGACCAAAGCCGAAGTCTCCGCGGGAGTGGGATCGCCCGCGGTGATGTAGCCGATGAGGGCGGCACGCTTTTCCGCGCGTGAGCGTTCAAACAGGGCCTCAAGTCGAGTTGGCATTATTTCTTGCTCGCAGGCATCCCACTTGCTCGAAAGGGACTTTCGCCTGTGCGCTCCAGCTCCGGGAAGTTTTCGCGATAAATGTCGGTGTCCTTGTCACCGCGGCCGGACAGGTTCACCACGTACAGCTTGCCCCTCGCCTGCGGCGCTCGGCGGATCGCTTCGGCTACCGCGTGTGCGGATTCGAGCGCTGGAATGATGCCCTCGGTGCGGGCAAGGGTGCGGGCGGCGGCTAGCGCGTCGGCGTCGGTGCAGGAGGTGTAGGTGGCGCGATGCTGGTCGTGCAGCCAGGCGTGCTCGGGGCCGATCATCGCGTAATCCAGGCCCGCGGATACCGAGTGCGTCAGCGACACTTGGCCTTCGTCGTCCTGCAACAGATAACTGTAGGCTCCGTGCAACACGCCGGGCGCACCGCCGGAGAAACGGGCCGCGTGTTCGCCCAGTTTCGTGCTTCGTCCGCCGGCTTCGACGCCGATTAACTCCACACTCGCATCGCCGATGAACGGATGGAACATGCCGATGGCGTTGGAGCCTCCGCCGACGCAGGCAAAAATCGTGTCGGGCAGGCGGCCTTCGCGCTTGAGGATCTCCGCGCGCGTTTCCTCGCCGATGACGCGGTGAAAATCTCGCACCATGCGCGGATACGGGTGCGCGCCCAGCGCCGAGCCGAGCAGGTAATGCGTGGAATGGACGTTGGTGACCCAGTCGCGCATGGCTTCACTGATCGCGTCCTTGAGCGTGCGGCTTCCGTTGGTCACGCAGACCACCGTCGCACCCAGCAGGCGCATGCGGAAGACGTTGAGGCGCTGGCGGCGCATGTCTTCCTCGCCCATGTACACGACGCATTCGAGGCCGAACAACGCGCACACTGTGGCTGTGGCGACTCCGTGTTGTCCCGCGCCGGTCTCGGCGATGATGCGCTTCTTGCCCATGCGCCGCGCGAGTAGCGCTTGTCCCAGGCAGTTATTGATCTTGTGCGCGCCGGTGTGGAGCAGGTCTTCGCGCTTGATGTAGATCTTGGCGCCTCCCAGCGTTGCGCTTAGTCGCTTGGCGAAATACAGCGGCGTGGGGCGTCCCGCGTAGTGCGTGAGCAAATCCGCCAGCTCGGCTTTGAATTCGGGATCTCCGATGGCCGCTTCGTAGGCGCGCTCCAGTTCTTCGAGCGGCGCCATGAGCACTTCCGGGACGAAGCGTCCGCCGTAGGGTCCGAAGTGTCCGGTGGAATCCGGTTGCGATGTAGTCATTCTGCTTGGAGCGCCGCCTTTACGAATTGCCGGACTTTGTCGCGATCCTTTATGCCGGGGGCGGTTTCCAGACGCGAGCTGGCATCGACTCCCCACGGGCGTGTCACGCGAATGGCTTCGGCTACGTTCGAGGCGTCCAGTCCTCCCGCCACGACGATCTTGGTGGCCGCGCCGCACGCTTGTTTCCAGTCGAACGAGACACCGTTGGCCGGGCCGTCGAGCAGCACCGCCTCTGCGCCCGAATCATCGAGCGCACCGGATCCGGGTGGAAGCGGTAAGCGAAACGCGCGCCACACGCGCGGGGCTTGAGGCGTTTCGCCGCCGTAGAGCTGCACGACGTCCAGATTCGCGGCGCGCATCACCGCTTCCACCGCTACTGGGCTCTCATCGACGAAGACTCCCACCTTCCACACGTCCAAGCCCTGGCCCAATTCGGCGGCGCGTTGGGGCGTCACGTAGCGTGGGCTCTTCGGATAAAAGATGAAGCCGATGGCGGTGGCTCCGGCTTCGGCCGCGAACTCGGCGTCTTCGCGGCGCGTGATGCCGCAGACCTTGATTACTATGCGCGGGATCATCATGCGCGCAGATCCCGCAAGGCCGCGGCCGGATTCTTGGACTTCATCAGGTATTCGCCGACCAGAAACGCTTGATAGCCGGCCGCGCGGAGCCGCGTTACGTCGGCCTTCGAATGGATGCCGCTTTCAGTTACTCGGATCACGCTCGCGGGGATCTTGGCCACCAGATCCACCGACGTGTCGAGCGTGACTTCGAAGGTGCGCAGATTGCGGTTGTTCACACCCACGATCTCCGCTCCCGAAGCGAGCGCGACGTTTAGCTCTTCGCCATCGTGAACCTCGACCAGCGCGTCCATGCGGTAGGTGCGGGCGAGCTCGCGCAGCCGCCGCAGGCTGGTTTCATCCAGGATCGCGGCAATCAGCAGAACCGCGTCTGCGCCGTGCGCGGCGGCTTCCACCACGTGCAGTTCGTCGATGGTGAAATCCTTGCGCAGGACGGGAACGTTCACCGCGGCGCGCGCGGCTTCCAAATCCTCCAGGCCGCCTTGGAAAAATTCGCGGTCGGTGAGAACGCTCAGCGCCGCGGCGCCGCCGGATGCGTAGGCGCGTGCGATTCCCGCGGGATCGAAATGGCCGGTGAACACGCCTTTGCTGGGGGACGCCTTCTTGACTTCGGCGATGATGGCGGGCGGGGCAGAGGTCAACGCCGCGCGGAAATCGCGTGTGGCTCCCGCGTCCTCGACACGCGCTTGGGCGGCTCGCTCCAACTCCGCGCACCGTGCGCGAATTCCGCTCAGTGCGGCGCGTTTGCGCGCGACGATGCGGGACAGGATATCCGGAATTGCGTCTACCATTTCTTACCCGCGCACGACGGACTTACGCCGGTGCGTTAAACATGACAGGCCAGCGCCCTCGGATGCAACGGCCATGCCGACCAGCGGCAGGCCAGCTTGCAAGGGAAACCATCATGTTAGCATCACGTGGTGTTTCGCCCCAAAACTGCCGCCGGAGTTTTTGCGAGCATGGAGTCTATGCCAACTCTCATCTCACAACCGAGCATCATCCAGCCCGCGGGCAACAAGCCCAAACGCATCGCCGAGTACATCGGCCGCGTGAATTCCGCCACCGATGCGGCGAGCGTTGCGCACATGACCAGTCCCTCCGGCTGGCAGGAGCCGGGGCAGACGCCGGAGTTCGACGAGTACACGGTGGTTCTGCGGGGGACGCTGCGAGTCGAGACCCGCTCGGGTGTGTTGGAAGTTCAGGCCGGTCAGGCCATCATTTCTCACAAGGGCGAGTGGGTTCGCTACAGCACGCCTGGGGAAGCGGGCGCTGAGTATATCGCTGTATGCGTGCCCGCGTTCTCGCCGGGTACCGTGCATCGCGACGAGTAGGGTTACCGGCCTAACGCCGACTGCCAGTTTTCCACTATCGTGATGGAATCCTGGCGGCGGTCCTGGTCTTGCGGGAGCGGCACCAGGAAACGCTTGCCGTCCGGGCTGACGTCGTACTCCGTCGCAGAGGGGAGGTCGAACAGAGGCTCGGGTTGTCCCAGGGACAAAGCCGCCCCATTCGCTTTCACCGCGACCGCCATCATCTTGCCCCCCCTCGGTCTCATAAAACAGCTCTCTTCCGTTCCGGTTCCATACGGGAGACCCGCCACCGGTGGTCGATACCTGCCACTTGCCATGCTTGTCTGGAAAGTCCTGGATGTAGACTTGCGGCTGACCGGATTCGTCAGATTGGTAAGCCAGCCAACGTTGGCCCGTGGCGCCCGGTGAAAAACGAGCACGGCCCAGGACTGCCACATGCACGAATACGAACGGTTTTCCAACCTTTCCGGCGGCCTCCATCGGCGCCGCCCAAACCTCGGCTCCTGCGGTTGAAAGCTGCCGGTACAGAAGCCATTTACCATCCTCGGACCAATCCAGCGGAATTGTGTTGCCTGATCGCTTCAGAAGTTCCACGGGCTCTCCGGCGCCGGAAGCCGCTTTGCGGAATACGCCCGATCCGTTAACGAATACCACGTCCCGGCCGTCCGCGGACCACACTGGGTTTGCGCCGGCTGAAAAAGTGAAGCGAGTTTGGATGTTGCGCAACAGATCGACGCGCCATAGGTCAACCGCTGGCGACGCATGTCTGACCATTACGCTGTTGCCGTCGGGAGAGATGCGGAGCACACTGAGCGCGGCTTCGGCGAAGGGTTCAGACCTCTTGCCGGTGCGATCGATCCACGTCAGGCGGTACGAACTCTGGCGCGAATTCCCGTAGGCCAATACGCCCGTCTGCGATGCCGAAAGGTCGGCATACCCATTAGCCTCGGTTTCACCGATCAACTCGGCCACCGGCACGGCGTCCCCGCTGAGTTTCAGCGTGTCCGGATTGAAGGCTTGCGCCATCAAGCTCTGGCCCTGCACCCACAAGAGGTGGCCTTCCCCCGGAGTCGAGGGATTCGGCACGAAAATGGCTCCGAGCTGAGAGTCAACCAACTTCACGCGCTTCTTTTCTTCCGGCTTGTCGTCCAGGGAACCGACGTAGACGGCGCTTTGCGTGAGGGGTTGCGCGCGAATCAGATACAGAAAATGCTTTCCGTCGGGAAGAAACTGTGGCCAGTAATGAAATCGTTCGGCCTTCTCGTCGAGCACCGTAAGCGGTTGGGGAGCGCCACCGGATGCTGCAACCCGATTCAAAGCTTGATTGGTTCTCGAATTGAAAATGATGACGCCATCCGCGTTCCAGGTTGCGCCGCGAGCCTGTGTCAAATCGCAGACGACTCGCGGTGCGCCCTCATTCACGCCGATGCGCTGGAGCTTTCCATTGGCCTGGAATCCGATGTTGCGGCTATCGGGCGACCAAAAGGGGCGCGCGGCGCCCTCGGTCCCCGGCAACGCCCGCGCGATAAGCGAATCGAGCGGACGAACGAAGAGGCTCGACTTCCCTTTGACGCTGGCCACGAACGCAAGCAGGCGGCCGTCGGGCGAGATGGCGGTACCTCCGGTGTTGGCGTCCAGAACGAAACCTGAGGATTCCTCGGGAGGGAGGATGGAGGTCCGCACCACGGGCGCTTCGGGAGGCTTCTCACGGAAATGAACCGCCGAGAGTGCGAGGGCGGCTGCGGCGGCTGCGCCGGCTGCGATCCATCCCCATTTGGAGGGGACCTTTACGGGAACTTCTACCTTGACTTCGACGGGAACCTCGACCCGGACTTCTTTTACTGTTGTCGCCGCTCCGTTTTCGACGGGATTTGACAGCTCGATGCGGGCGTCGGTGATTTCACGCAGGCGGTTGCGGCGGTCCTTCACTAGGCAGTGCCGGACCACGCGCCGTACGTTCCACGGCACGTCCGCGGGCAACGCGTTCCAGTCCGGTTCCAGCTTGACCACGGCGGCGAGAATGTCGGTGCTGTCTTCGCCCGGGAACGCTCGCCGTCCGGAGAACATTTCGAAGAGGGTTGCGCCGAAGGCCCAGATGTCGGCGCGCTTGTCGACGGCCTTGCCACGAGCCTGCTCGGGAGCCATGTATGCTGCAGTGCCGAGGATGGTTCCGAGCGCGGTCATGCCCAGGGTCATGGTGGGGGAGTTGTCGGGGCTCTCCGGCCTGAAGGCCGGAGCTACCTCGAGAGTCTTGGCTAGGCCGAAGTCGAGCACTTTCACGCGTCCTTCCGGCGTGACCTTGACGTTGGCAGGCTTCAGGTCGCGGTGGACGATGTTCTTGTCGTGGGCTTCTTCAAACGCTTCGGCGATCTGGAGGGCGATGGCTGTGGCTTGCTCGATGGGGACAGGACCTTCTTTGATCAGCTCGGCGAGCGTGGGACCTTCGATGTACTCCATCACCAGGTAATTGGGGCCGACGTCGAACAGCGTGCAGATGTTGGGATGGTTGAGCGCGGCTACGGTGCGGACCTCGCGCTCGAAGCGTTCGGTGAATTGGTCCTTGGAAAGCTTGATGGCCACGATGCGGTCGATGCGGGTGTCGCGCGCCTTCCACACTTCTCCCATGCCGCCCGTGCCAATGGGCGAGAGGATCTCGTACGGTCCGAGCTTATCGCCCGCGGAAAGGGGCATAATTGAGCGATTCAGCTCAGTTTAGCCGATTAAAAGTGCGGATTGTGCCGGGATTATTGCGCGTCCGGCAGATCGGCTTCGTTCTGCTCGGCTTTGCTCAACTCAACTTAGAGCGGACGCGATCGCTCATCGCCTTGCCGTCGACGCGCTTGCCGGCTAGCTTGGCCTGCGCGGCCTTCATCACTACGCCCATTTGCTTGACCGAGGTCACGCCGGTTTCAGACATCGCCGCGGCAATGGCGGCATCCATTTCCGCGTCGGTCGGGGCCGACGGCATGTAGGACTCAATCAGCTTGAGCTCGGCCTCTTCCTTCACCGCCAGTTCCTCGCGGCCGCCTTTGCGGAACATGTCCGCCGATTCGCGCCGCTGCTTTACCAGCATGTTCAGCACTTGCAGCTCGGTCTGCTCATCGAGCGGCTTCATGCTGTCGACTTCGACCTTCTTGAGCGCGGTCTTGACCATGCGCAGGGCGTCGAGACGCAATTCTTCGCGGCCTTTCATCGCCGCTACCATGTCCTTCTGAATCTGATCGAGCAAAGCCATGCTTCAAGTTTCGCAGTTTGGCGCGGAGGTTGCTTCTTTTTCGAGGAGCGCCCGCTTGCGCTCCATATTTAAAAGTGCTCGCTTGCGCTCGACGCCCCAGCGGTAGCCGGAGAGCGACCCGTCGGTACGCACTACTCGATGGCAGGGAATCGCTACCGCCAGCCGGTTCGCCGCGCAAGCCTGCGCTACGGCTCGCGTCGACTGGGGCGCGCCGATCTTCGCGGCGATCTCCGAGTAGGTCGCCGTGGAGCCCGGCGGTATCGCGATCAACGCGTTCCAGACACGCTGTTGAAAGGCGGTCCCGCGCACATCCATCGGGAGATGCAGGCCCAGATGCGGAGCTTCGACGAATCCCACTACCTGCGCCATCCACGCCTCGAATTCGGCGTCGCCGCCCAGGAGTTGCGCCTTCGGGAAACGATCTTGAAGCGCGCGCGCCAACGCCTCCGGATCGTCGCCGAAGAAAATGGCGCAAATCCCTTGCTCGCTCGCCGCCACCAGGATCGAGCCCAGCCAGCATTCGCCGATCGCGAACCGCATCCGCGTGTTGACGCCGCCGGCGCGGAACTCGGCTGGCTTCATGCCCAGCACCTTGGAGGACGCAGCGTAAAAGCGGCCACTGGAGTTGAAGCCCGCTTCGTAGATCGCGTCGGTGATGGTTTCGCGCCGGGCCAGCTCCTCGCGGACGCGCTTCGTGCGGTGGGCGGTCGCGTAGGCCTTGGGCGTCAGCCCCGTGATCGCTTTGAAAACGCGGTGAAAGTGAAAGCGACTCATGCCCGCCGCGGCGGCCAGCGCGTCCAGATCCGGCGTCGCGTCCGCTTGTTCCATCAGACGGCAGGTTTTGGCGATGGCCTTCGCGTGCCGATGCTCGAGCGGCTCTAAGTCCGGCCGGCACCGCTTGCACGGGCGGAATCCAGCGCGCTCCGCGGCGTGTCGCGTGGCGTGGAACCGGACGTTCTCCCGACGCGCCGGACGGGCTGCACAAGCAGGCCGGCAGTAGACCCCCGTGGTTGACACCGAATAGTAAAAGACGCCATCGGCCGCCGGGTCGCGCCCCACCACGGCGGCCCAACGCTCGTCATCGGTAGGGAAAAACGCCGAAAGTCCGGGGGACACGGCGCGTCGATCAGTCTCGATCACAGAATTCATCATAGCGATCCCAGAATAGGCGTTCCTGGCCGCACTAGCACTCCGTTCCTTGCTTTTGAATCCTTTACGCCCGGCGCGGCCACCCGTCCGGCTTCCGTAGTAGGATAAAAAGGCAGGAAGTACCGCTCGGAGAGGTGCGCGCTGCAACGCGGTTTTTGGTAACGGGGACCGCGGGCAACTTCACGCATAAAGGAGGCGCTTCTCGATGTGGAACCGCCGCAAGGAAGAAGAGTTTGTACCGAAGCCGGTTTCGGCTCCGCCGAAAGCATCCGAGCTTGCCAAGGAGGGGATTCCCATGTCGACGCTTCCGAGCCGCGGCAGTGAACCCGCTTACGATTCACCCCGCGGCGGCACTACGGCCGTGCTAGGGAAGTCGGTCATTGTAAAAGGCCAGATTGTCAGCCGCGAGGACCTGACCATCGACGGCGAGGTGGAAGGCACTGTCGAATTGCAGGAACACCGCCTTACGGTGGGCCCCAACGGCAAGGTGCTGGCTTCGGTGAAAGCGCGCGAGATTGTGGTCCTGGGCACGATTCACGGGAACGTGGAAGCCTCCGAGAAGATCGACATCCGCAAAGAGGCCAAGCTGGTGGGCGACATCAAGACCGCGCGCATTGTGATCGAGGACGGGGCCTACTTTAAGGGCAACATCGACATCGTGCGCGTGGAAGCTTCCCGGCCTGCGGCGCCGCGTCCCCAAACGATGGCCGCCTCGGTGCCAGCCGGCGGGCCGGTTGCCGCTTCCTCGGCCGCGGCCGGACTCGGCGCCGCCGAAGTCAAGCGATGAGCCTCCGCAGCGCGGCGTCCGGACCTGCGTCAGGCTCCGCCGGCTGTTGACTTCATGCCGCACAACGAGCGCGCCCACAGTTTAATAACGCGCGCGCTGGGCTTGCGCCTGTGCGTTTGTGTCTCGAATGGGAGTTCTGCCGCAGTCTCCAACCCGGAATAGCAACGGCCTGGATCAGTTCTGCGCCCTGCTGACGGAGAGTCCTGGGCTGGCGGTCCTGGATCTGGCGGGCGCCAACCAGAACACCATCTCCTTCGTCACTAATCTCGGCCACCGCATCTACTCCGACGATCTGCTGCGGCAACTGGATCGCTGCTTTGGTCCGGCCAGCACGCCGGCTCAGGAATTCTACGAGCGCCAGACCGAGGCCCAGCGCGTGGCGGAATTCCTGGATACCACGCTGCATTTCCCCGACAACTCCTTCGACGGAGCGCTGGTGTGGGACACGCTGCAGTATCTCGCGCCTACGCTCTTAACCACCGTGGTCGATCGCCTCCACCGCATGCTGCGTCCGGGGGCCAGCTTGCTGGCGCTGTTTTACTCCGAGGAGCGTAACGGGTCCACACCGGCCTTCTCCTATCGCATTTCGGACCATCGAACCATCCTGATGAGTCCGCGGGAGGAGCGGCGTCCCGCGCAGCACTTCAACAACCGGCACCTGGAGAAGCTGTTTCAGCAATTCGCTTCGGTGAAGTTTTTCCTGACGCGCGACCATCTGCGCGAGGTGATCGTCAAGCGGTGATGCACGCGCAAGCGCATCAATCCGATACGCGTATCCTGGGGCGCAGGACTCTTCAACGGGACCATTCGCATTTGGCGGGGTTACTGCGGCCGGGACTGGATGTTCTGGATGTCGGTTGCGGAACCGGGGCGATTACGGTGGGGATTGCCCGGGCTGTGGGGATCGATGGATTGGTCGTAGGCGTCGATCGCGATACGGGTCTTTTGGAGATTGCAAGGCGGGAACACCAGGGAATCGCGAATTTACGGTTCGAACTCGCGGACGCCATAAAGCTGCCGTTTCACGCCCGATTCGACATTGTGACCGCGGCTAGAACGCTGCAGTGGATCGGCGAACCGGGTGAGGCAGTGGCTCGGATGAAGCAAGCCGCGAAGCCTTCCGGTTGTCTGGTAGTGCTCGATTACAATCATGCGCAGAATCAGTGGGAGCCTGATCCGCCAGTTGAGTTTCAAGCTTTCTACCGCGCGTTTCTTAGTTGGCGCGATGCCGCCCGCTGGGATAACGAAATGGCGGATCATCTGCCGGCGCTGTTCGAATCCGCGGGACTTGTCGATATCGATAGCCACGTCCAGGATGAAATCGCCCAGCGCGGGGACGAGGCGTTCGCCGAACAAGCTGCTTTGTGGTCGCAGGTAATGGAGAACGTTGGCGAGCAGATCTCCAGAGCGGGTTTCTTTCAGGAATCCCGGCTCCGGGAGACCCGCGAAGGCTATAAGGCGTGGACGCGAACCGAGCTCAGGAAACAGGTACTGAAGATGCGTGCGGTCGTAGCGACAGTCGTGTGACCGCAGTGGGCCGATCGCTGAAAGCTGAAAGCTAAATCGCGTCCTCTATACTGCATTAGAGGAGACCTCTCGACTTGTCCCTGGAAGACGACCTATTCGCGCAGCGCCTGCGCCGGACCCGCGACATCGAAGCGCTGGGTTACAAGCCCTACGGGCAGCGCTTCGATTTCACCCACACCATCCCCGCGATCCTGGCGAAGTACGGCGCCAAGACCGCTGAGGAGCTGGCCGATCTTGCTCCGGACATGCGCATGCGCATCGCGGGTAGGATTCAAACCATCCGCCGCATGGGCAAGGCCGGCTTTATGCATCTGATGCAGTCGGGCGAGCGAATCCAAGTTTACGTCCGTAAAGACGCCGTTCCCGATCACGCTTACCAGTTGTACGAGGGGCTGGATCTGGGCGACATCGTCGGCGTCGACGGCTATCTGTTCCGCACGCGCACGGGCGAGTTGAGCGTGCATGCCGAACAGCTCACGTTCTTGTCGAAGATCCTGCTCTCGATGCCGGAGAAGTGGCACGGTCTGGAAGACGTCGAGATCCGCTACCGCCAGCGCTACCTGGATCTGATCGCCAACCCCGAATCGCAGAAAATCTTTCACACGCGAGCCAAAGTGATCGCGTCGCTGCGGCGGCAACTGGAAGCGCGGGGATTTGTGGAAGTGGAAACACCCATGATGCAGCCGCTATATGGCGGCGCCACGGCGCGGCCGTTCATCACGCATCACAACACGCTCGATATGGACTTGTATCTGCGGATCGCGCCGGAGCTGTACTTGAAGCGGCTGATTGTGGGCGGCCTCGAACGGGTCTACGAGATCAACCGCAACTTCCGCAACGAAGGGGTTTCGACGCAGCACAACCCCGAGTTCACCATGCTCGAGTTTTATCAGGCTTACACGGACTATCGAGGCTTGATGGAATTCTCGGTGGAGTTGTTGCGGCAGACCGCCGTCGACGCCACCGGGTCGGCGCAGGTCGAATACCAGGGTGTAACGCTCGACTTCGACAACGTGCGCCGGCTGTCGATGCGCGACGCGGTAGGCGACTCGGGCCTGAGTGGACACGCGCTGGTCGAAGCGTTCGAGGCGCGCATCGAGCCGACGCTGATCCAACCCACCATCATCTACGACTATCCAGTAGAGGTTTCCCCGCTTTCGAAGAACAAGCCCGAGGACCCGGCCTTCGTGGAGCGCTTCGAGATTTACGCGGCGGGCATGGAAATCGGCAACGCCTACACCGAGCTGAACGATCCGCAAGAGCAGCGTCGCCGCTTCGAGATGCAGTTGGCGCTGAAAGCCGCGGGCGACGAAGAGGCCCACCAGATGGACGAAGACTATCTGCGCGCCATGAGCTACGGCATGCCGCCCACCGGCGGCGAAGGCATCGGCGTGGACCGCCTGGTGATGATCTTGACGAATTCAAAATCGATCCGCGACGTGATTTTGTTCCCGTTGCTAAGGCCGGAGGGGGAGATTGGGATGGCGGAGAAGCTGAGGGGGTAGAAGACAGAATACAGAAGACAGAATACAGAATGAATTCGCGCGCGGCTGCTAAATCGTTTCGGGATCTGTTGGTGTGGCAGAAGGCTCACCAATTTGTCTTGACGGTGTATTCGTACTCCGCCGGTTTTCCGCGGGTTGAGACCTACGGGCTCACGTCACAACTTCGCCGCGCGGCGGTTTCGATTCCCGCCAATATTTCCGAAGGTTTTCGTCGCCGTGGCAAGCCGGATAAGGCACGATTCCTGAATATCGCCCAAGGATCGCTAGAGGAGTGCCGTTATTACTTGATTCTCTCCCAAGACCTAAACTACGGCTCAACCGAGGAACTGATGAATCAGATCGAGCAAGTAAGCCGAATGCTGCAAATGTACGTGAGGACCGTAATTTCCGACGCCTGACTTCTGTATTCTGTATTTCTGTTTTCCTCTTCCAATGTTTGAACACTTCATCGCCCGCCGCTACCTGCGCGCTAAGCGCAAACAAGTGGTGATTTCCGTCATCACGGCGATTTCCGTGGCAGGTGTTGCCGCCGGCGTGATGGCGCTGGTGATCGCACTGGCCATCAATGCGGGCTTCAGTCACACGCTGGAGCGCAGCCTGTTGGGAGCCACCGCGCCGGTTTCGATTCTGACCAAAGAAACCGGAGCGGGGATCGAAGGCTGGGAGGCGATTGCCGAGAGGCTCTCGCACCTACCGCATGTCACTAGCGCGGAGCCGGGGCTTTACGACGGCGGATATGTCAGCGGACCGGTGGCCGGATCGGGCGTTGAGATCAAGGGCATCGTCGCGGACGGGAAGGCGCCGCTGCCGGACGCGTTGCTGCACTTGAAGTCGGGTTCGATTGACGGGTTGCATAGCGAAGGCGGGGAATTGCCCGGAATTATCTTAGGCGCGCGGCTGGCCGACACTGTCGGAGCCGTGACGGGCAAGCAGGTCACGTTGATCGTGCCCAACCGCGAGATCACGCCCTTCGGCATGCAGCCGGGCAATGTGAAATTGCGCGTCGCGGGTGTGTTCGAATCCGGATATTTCGATTTCGATATGTATTGGGCGTTCATGTCGCTATCCGACACACAGCGAGCCTTTGCGCTCGACGACGTGGTCAATAGCATCGAGCTGAAGGTCGACGACATTTACCAGGCTTCCACCGTAGCGTCCGCGGCGGAGGGCATCATCGGACCAAAGCTGGGCGCCACTACTTGGGAAGAGCAAAACCGCCAGCTCCGCAACGCTCTTCGCATGGAGCGGATCGTGACCTTTGTCACCATTTCCCTGATTCAGATGGTGGCGGCGCTCAATATCCTGATCGCGCTGGTGATGATGGTCATGGAAAAGCACCGCGACATCGCCATCCTGATGTCGATGGGCGCCCGGGCGCGGCAGATTCGCAACATTTTCGTGTACGAAGGCGCGATGATCGGCGCGGTGGGAACCACCATCGGACTGGTGCTCGGGTACACGCTATCTTTTTTGGCCAACCGTTACCGCTGGCTGCCGCTGGACGCGCAGGTCTATTCGCTGTCGTTTGTGCCGTTCGAACCGCGCTGGACCGACGGCGTCTGGATTGCGGCGGCTGCCATGGCTTTCAGCCTGGTGGCGACGTTGTACCCGGCGTATAGCGCCACGCGGATCGATCCTGTGGAGGCGCTGCGCTACGAGTGATCAGCAGGAGGTGGAGCGGGCTTTTGAATGCAACGGGTGCTTTAGCAGGCCGTGTCGATGCGGAGGCTGAAGCCTCCGTTGCAGGCTAAAAGCCCGCTCCACGAAGAGTCATTATGCAACTCAATCTCACGAATAAAGTCGCGATGGTCGCGGGCGCGAGCCGCGGCTTGGGATTCGCGGTGGCTCGCGCGCTGTCGTTAGAAGGCGTGAAGGTATCCATGTCGTCGCGCACTCCGGAAGCTGCGGGCGCTGCGGCGGAGCGGATTCGCAAGGAAACCGGCGCGGAGATTTTCTCAGCCGGTGCCGACGTATGTTCCGCGGAAGCTCTGACGGCCTGGCACAAGGCCACCCTGGACCGCTTCGGCGGCGTCGATCTCCTGTACACCAACTCCGGCGGCCCGGCTCCCGGCCCCGCGCTCAAATTCGACGATGCATCCTGGCAGAAGGCGTTCGAGCTCCTGCTGCTGAGCGCCGTGCGGATGGTGCGACTGGTGGTTCCGTCCATGGAGGCGCGCGGCGGAGGCGCGATCGTCTTCCCCACGTCTTCAGCTGTGCGCGAGCCGATCGGGAATCTCGCGCTCTCCTCGATCGTTCGCACCTCAGTCTCGTCGCTCGCCAAGACGTTGTCGGTCGAACTGGCGCCCAAGAAGATCCGCGTGAATCATTTGATTCCCGGACGCATCGACACGGACCGCGTGCGGGAAATCGACGACGACAACGCGCGCCGCGCCGGCATCACCGTGCCGGAGCAGCAGAAGAAAATCTTCTCGACGATTCCTATGTCCCGCTATGGCGACCCAGCCGAGTTCGCCAGCGCCGCTGTGTTCCTGTTCTCCGATGCGGCGTCCTACGTCACCGGCGCCAGCTTGCAAGTGGACGGCGGCCTGATCCGCGGCATCTGACGGATACGAGCGTGTCTCCTGCACTCGACACGGAATTCGATTTGGTCGGCGTGGGCCTCAACGCCACCGACACGCTGGTGGTGGTCGACCGGTATCCGCCCTGCGGCGGCAAAGTTCCCATCGAAGCCGAGATCGTCAGTCCCGGCGGGCAGGTGGCCACGGCGCTGGCGACTGTCGCCAAACTCGGACTGCGCGCCAAATACATCGGCACGGTTGGCGACGACGAGCGCGGCCGCATCCAAATGGCCAGCTTGCGCGCAACCGGCATGGAGCTGAACGATGTGGACGTCCGCGCCGAGTGCCCCAATCAGAGCGCCTACATTGTGATCGACCGCGCTTCCGGCGAGCGGACCATCTTCTGGAACCGTCCGGACTGCCTGCGCCTGGATCCCGCCCGCATCACGCCCGGCATGATTACATGTGCCCGCATGCTCCACATCGACGGTCACGACACGGCCGCAGTGGAGCAAGCTGCGCGCCTGGCCCATGAACACGGAATGCCGGTCTCCCTGGATGTGGACACCATCTATCCCGGCCTGGACCGCGTGCTGGGGCTGGTGGATTATTTGGTTTCGAGCACCGAATTTCCCGCGCGCTGGACCGGCGAGGCCGATCCACTTCGCGCTCTCGAGATTCTTCAAACCCGTTTTCGAATGCAGGTGGCGGCGATGACGCTGGGAGCCGACGGCGCTCTCGCGCGGGTCATGCACGACCGTGGGCTTAACAGCGAGGCCGGCTACATCTATTCGCCCGGATTTGTCGTGAACGCGACCGATACCACCGGAGCCGGGGACGTGTTTCACGGAGCGTTTTGTTATGCTGTGCTCAACAGGGCGACGATGCCGGAAACGTTCGAATTCGCGAATGCCATGGCCGCGCTGAATTGCACGCGCCTGGGCGCCCGTGGAGGCATCGCCACGGCCGCGGAGGCCCATCGGTTGATGGAACAGGCTCGCTTGGACCCGGCCGCGCGGCGGCGAACCCCCGCTTTCGTCACGGCTTTGGATTCCAGTAAGTGAGTCACTAAGTGAGCTGGGCATGATTCCTCTGCGCTCGACGGAACGAGTGTATTCACGCACCACCGTCACGATTTCACTGATCGCGCTCAACCTGGTGATCTTCCTCTTCCAAGCCGCGATGGACCCTTATTCATTGGAAACTTTCGTAGCGCGCTGGGGCATTGTGCCGGATCAACTGCGACTGATCACCCTGCTCACGTCCATGTTTCTCCACGGCGGCTGGTTGCACGTGCTGGGCAACATGCTGTTCCTGTGGGTCTTTGGGCGCGCCGTCGAGGATTTGATCGGCGGCCCGAAATTCCTCGCGTTTTACATCCTGTGCGGCCTGCTCGCGGCGGTGGCGCAAGTGATCATCAACCCCTACTCGCGCATCCCGACGATCGGAGCCAGCGGCGCCATCGCCGGGGTCATGGGCGCGTATTTGCTCAAGTTTCCGCGCTCGAAGATTGTGACCTTGATACCCGTGTTCGTGTTCATCACCACCATGGAGCTGCCCGCGGCGCTACTCCTGGTCTACTGGCTGGTAGTACAGTTCTTCAGCGGCATCGGGTCGCTGGCCCAGACCGATTACACCGGCGGTGGCGTGGCGTGGTTCGCGCACATCGGCGGGTTCCTCGGGGGCATGCTGCTGATCAAACTCTTTCCCGCCCGCCAGCGCTGGCGCAACTGGTACGAGCCAGACTAGTCTCTCACCCCGGCAGGATCACGGCTCGCGACAAATACTAAAGTCCGCCCCTGCATCGGCCGATGACCAATTAAAGGTCATGATCAGCGTTACCCGCCTCGTCCGGCTAGGTGTGCGTCTGGCCACCTGGGCCACGCCGCATGTGAAGGAATGGCATCGCCAGCGCCATTTTAACGCTACGGAGGGCCGGCGCCATCTGGAGTCGCACCACTGGGCCGATGCCGAGAAGCACATCAAGCTGGCGTTAGCCGAGCGCCGGCGCGCTATCCCGGAGCGCATCGAGCTGCTGCTTAGCCTCCAGAAAGCGCAGCGGCACCAGCACAAGCTGGCCGAAGCCGAAAAGACCGTGCAGCAGGCCATTGCCCTGGCGGGTAAGGTATGGGAGCGCTCCTGGCGTGCCTTGACCAAGGAAGCGCTGGTGGACCTTCAACTCGATCAAGGTAAATATTCCGAAGCTGAGCAGACCATCAATGACATCCAGAAGTTGGAAGCGGGGCAATCCGCGCCCGGCCGGGCTCGGCTGGCCCGATGCTCGCTCAAACTGGCCAAAGCGCTCCTGAGCACCGGCCGCCGCGAAGAGGCCGTGGAAGCCTGCCGGCGGGCCGTGGAGTTGTCCGAACAAGCCTTCGGGCCAGAGCATCTGGAGACGGCCAACGCCTTATCGGAACTCGGCGCGCTGCATCACGAACACGGCAATCACGCCGAAGCGCAACGCTGTGTTCGCCGCGCGCTGGAGATTCATCGTTCCGAGTTGGGAGCGGACTCGCTTCAAGCCACTCAGGATCTGCATCGACTGGCGGATTTGCTGGAGGAGTCCGGCGATCACACCGGCGCCATGGCGGAGTACGAACGGGTGCTCGCCATGAACGAGAGACAAGTCGGCGCCGATCGCAAGGACGTGGCTGAGACCCAGGTGCGTCTCGCGATTCTGTATCTCAACGCGGACCGCAACTCCGCCGCGCGGGAACTGCTCACCCAGGCGGTGGGTACGCTGGATCGCTCCGGGGGCGATTGCCTGGCCTTCGCGCTGAAAACTCTAGCTTCCATTGAAGAGGACGCTGGTCGGCCGGCGGAAGCCCTGCGCTGGCGCGAGAGGGCCTCCAAACTGGCGGCAAAGCCCGTGCCTGCTTCCACGGTTTGACCGAGTACGACAAGGCTTGGAAGCATCCTCCAAGACCTGGAACTCATCCTCAAGGTGGGGCAGGCAATTCTGCCTGCAGCCGCCTTGTGAATGCTCCACGGCCTTCCGCCACAACCGGGTATGAAAAAGATTCGAGCGGTTTTTGTGGAAGGCTGCTTCTTGGCCATGAATGAACGTGAATCAACATCAATGGATGGGACGAAGGACGAAACGCTTAAGCTGTTGAATTCGAAGGGCCTTTCTGCTGGTGTTTTTCGAAGGAGGCGGCTCCGTGCGGACACCGCGCTGATCGTTCGAGCGCCGGGTCGAAACCCGGCGGCGGCCAGAATTGGCCGTCCCACGTGCGAACTCACTCTGTTAACCGTCGCGCGGTCTCAAACACCTCCCGCAGCATGGCCGCGGTCAAACGCCCGGTCGACGTGTTCTGCTGGCTCGGGTGATACGAGCCGATCAACACCGGATCGCCCGGCGCTGTGGAGTGCACCACGTGGTGGCTGAAGTTAAATGCCGACAGGCTCGTGATGCGGCCCCGGTCGCGCAGCACGCTGAGGTACGTCCGAAACGCCACGGCGCCTAGCGCCACCACCACTCGCACGTCTTTCAACAGGTCGATCTCGCGCTCCAGGTAGGGCCGGCAGTTAGCCAGTTCTCCGGGCGTCGGCCGGTTACCCGGCGGAGCGCAGCGCGCCGCGGCGCTGATGTAAATTCCCGACAGCCTGAGGCCGTCCTCGCGCGACCGGCTTTCGGGCTGCGCGGCGAACGTGGTTTCATGCAGCGCGCGATACAGGAAATCGCCCGACCGGTCGCCGGTAAACATGCGTCCCGTTCGATTCGACCCGTGCGCGCCGGGCGCCAGGCCAATCACCAGCACGCGCGCCCGTGGATCGCCGAACCCCGGCACGGGCCGTCCCCAGTATTCCCAATCCCGATACGCCCTGCGCTTCACTCGTGCCACCTCCAGGCAATGCCGGCGGAGGCGCGGGCATTTTTCGCAGGCGACGATCTCCCTGGTCAAAACCTTCAAGGCGGCTTGTGCGCTGGCGGCCAATCCTTACAGTTGTAGCGCAAGCCGCCGCACTACTGTTGCATCACGAGCGCCTGATAGGTCCCGGTCTGTCCGCTGGTTTTATCGATGGCTTGAGAACTTACCGAGCAACCGGAACTGGACGCCGAGGTGTTCACCGGAGTATGCAGCGTAACGATGGGTTGTACTTCGGCCCGCTGTCCGGATTGCAGGCCCAGGACGCTCGCGTCGAGGTCCAGCGCCTGCGCATGGCCGGGACTCAGATCGACCGGAATCGAGGGACCAACGGGGTTGCCAAAATGGTCGGCGAAGCCGAGCGTCGCCACGCACGGATTGGGCGCAAAGGCCGATACCGCGAGCCGCAGTAACTGGCCTCCGGCGACGCCTTGCGGGCCCAGTAATGATGCAGGCTCAGTCGGGTCGCCGGTGGCGATGGTCAATACCTTGCCGATACCGGTCTGGGCATCGGAAACCTCGGTCGACGCGTAGATGCCAGGTACAAAACCACTGGGAGGGAACAGGATCACCGGCTGCACGCCCGCGAGCTGTCCGGCGGCGTGGACCACTTGGTTGGCATTCAAACTCACCGACGCCACTTGGCCGGGGAGTAGCGTCACGGGGGTCAGCTGTCCGATCAGGGTGCCGTTGAGGTCCAGGAATCCAAGTTGCGCCTCGACCGGAGATCCAGGCGGGGGCGTGACCGGCCCGGCCATGATGACAGATAGGACGACGCTCGAGCCGTACCAGGTATAGACGGGCGGGGAAGAGGGCGCCGCTACGTACTCAAACGTTACGGTGCCGCTGCCGGCGAGTGTATAGTGATCGCTGTCATTTCCGCCGACGTCGTTCACCTCCAAATGACGCAGGCCCGTTCCGGTGTAGTCGGAGAGTACGGCGGCATCGGTGATGTCGGGCTTGTCGAAGGAAAATTTGAGTCCGGCTCCCACTTTAGGAAACCAGTCGAAGGCCAGATCGGGCACGCGGCCCGGGTCCGCGAGCCCCAGCGTAGCGCCCTCATCCGCCGGAATCCCATGGCCGGTGTAGTCCAGGGTTCCGGATATACGGACCGATATATGAACCAACGTTCCCATGCTCGGGTCAAAGGCTTTGAATTGGGAAGTGGGCACGCTGCCCAGGACCCCCATGCTTCCGGAAATCGTGATGCTCTCCTTGACCACATTTCCCCAAGCGGGCGCGGAACAAAGAGCCAGCGAAGCCGTGACTGCTGTAAGGGCCCATGGTGAAAAGCGCTTCATGTTCATATCCGTATCCTCCGCCCCCTTACGCGTGAGAACGGTCGAGATCGGATCACGCGCGCGAATCCGCCCTTGCGATCGCGGGTGGACAAGGCGAGAATCGCTGTTTATCATCACGGTTTGTCATCGCTGTATATTTGCTCAGGGAGGCAGATATGAAATTCACTGCGGGCCGCTGGATGGGGGCCGTCCTGGTGGGTGGCGCGATTTTGTTGTGGAGCGCTTACGGCGCCTGGGCTAGGAGCCACACGCCGGTTCCCGTGACGCGGCTCTACACCGGCGCCGATAGCCTTACTCACGCCGAGGTCATGGAAGCGAAGCTGTCGCCCCGGCCCGGCGGCGACTTGTATGAACAAGGGGACATGCTGAAAGCCACAGGTGCACAGATTGTGCGAGCCGCCCCCGGCTACGTGCAGGACTGGCACACCGCGCCTCGCCGTCAGTATGTGATCACCATCAGCGGACGGGGCGAAGTGGAGCTGGCCGGCGGGAAAAAGGTCCCCATGGTTCCGGGACAGATTCTGCTGGTGGAAGATCTCACCGGCAAGGGCCACCTGACGCGCACCATCGGCAATCAGGATCGGGTCTCGGTAATTGTTCCGCTGGCGGATCAGTAGTCGCGGCCAACCGCCAAGCGTCGAGACGAGTCTCGACATGGCACGCACGAGTGCGTGCTCCACAATCCTAATGCCGGAAATGGCGCACGCCGGTGAATACCATCGCCAGCCCTAACTGATCGGCGGCGGTGATGACTTCGGCGTCACGCACGGAGCCGCCCGGTTGGATCACGGCGGTGACACCATGGCGCGCGGCCTCCTCGAGCCCATCCGGGAAAGGGAAAAAAGCGTCCGAGGCGAGCACGCACCCGCGCAGCGGCAGCACGGCTTTCATCGCTCCGACCTTGACCGAATCCACGCGGCTCATCTGGCCGGCGCCGACGCTGATGGTTTGTCCGGCTCGCGCGTACACAATGGCGTTGGACTTGACGTGCTTGACGACTTTCCATGCAAACTCGAGCCCCGCCCATTCCTGCTCGTTAGGGGCCCGCTGGGTCTTAACTTCCGTTTCGTCGCGCGATAGTTGATGCACGTCGGGTGTCTGGGCCAAGTAGCCGCCGCTGATCGATCTCACCACCAGGCCCGGAGTTCCGGCGTCCACGCGTATCAGGCGCAAATTCTTCTTCGGGGCCAGGGCTTCGAGAGCCTCGGCCGTGTAATCCGGCGCCGCGATGGCTTCGACAAAGGACTTGGCGATCTCCGCCGCGGTCTCGCCATCCACGGCTCGATTGAAGGCCAGCACTCCGCCGAACGCCGCGACGGGATCGGCTTCGAAGCTGCGGCGGTAGCTTTCCACGAGCGAATCAGCCTCCGCGCAGCCGCAAGGATTGGTGTGCTTGATGATGGCCGATGCGGGCTGGTCGAACTCGCGTACAAGCTGCCATGCGGCGTCGAGATCGACCAGATTGTTGTAGGAGAGCTCCTTGCCCTGGAGCTGCAGGGCTCCGGCGATGCCGGTCGCGCCAGTGGCGTACAGCGCCGCGGACTGATGCGGATTTTCGCCGTAGCGCAACGCCAGCCTGCGTGGCGCGCGAAGATCGAGAATCGCGGGCAAAGCCTCGCCCGTGGGCGGGATCTCCGCGAGGCGCAGCGCGACGGCGCGGTCGTAGGCTGCCGTGACCGAGAACGCCTGCTGGGCGAGCCGCCAGTGCGTGTCGGCCGAGAGCAACCCGCCGCCGGCCTGGAGCTCGGCCGCCAGCCCGGCGTACTCGCTCGGCGAGGTGACCACAGCCACGTCCTGCCAGTTCTTGGCCGCGGCGCGGATCAGGGTGGGGCCGCCGATATCGATTTGCTCAATCAACTCTTCCAGCGGCGCGTCCTTGTTCGCCGCGACTTTTTCGAATTCGTACAGATTCACCACCACCAGGTCGATGGGCGGAATCGCGTGGGCCGCTAGCGCCTGCATATGCTCGGGCTTGGAGCGCATTGCCAGGATGCCTCCGGCGATGCGCGGGTGGAGCGTCTTTACGCGGCCGTCGAGCATTTCCGGAAATTGCGTGACTTCGGCGACTTCGCGCAAGGGCGCGATGCCTGCTTCCTGGAGCACTCGATAGGTGCCTCCCGTCGAAAGAATTTCGACGCCCAGGTCCGTGAGAGCACGGGCGAAATCGACGACTCCAGTCTTATCGGTAACGCTGAGTAGGGCGCGATGAATGCGGGGCATGAACCACTCATTGTCCCATGCCCAGTTGGTTGCGATAGTTGGTTGCGGTAGTCTGATCTCTTATGCGTCTAGTCACCTTTCAACGCGCTGGGGACGCACCCCAAGCAGGCCTGGTCTCCGGAAATCAAGTCACGCCCTTGGGCACCGATATGATCTCGATCTGTGCCGCGATGAAAGTGCCGGAGCCGACAGGGTCACCCTTAGCTCTGGACTCGGTGACGCTGCTCGCGCCGGTCCCCCGTCCGCCGAAATTCATCTGCGTGGGACTGAACTACCGCGACCACGCCGCCGAAGCGCGCCTGGAGATCCCCACGGTTCCGACCATTTTCAGCAAGTTCTCAAACGTGGTGATCGGGCCCGGCGCTGCCGTGATTCTGCCCAAGGCTTCCGCCAAGCCGGATTACGAAGCGGAGCTGGCCTTCGTGATCGGGCGCGGAGGGCGGCACATTCCCGCGGCGCGCGCCTATGAGCACGTGCTCGGCTACACCATTGTCAACGACATCAGCGCACGCGATTTTCAGGCTGCCACCTCGCAATGGCTGATGGGCAAAACCTTCGACACCTTTGGGCCCATGGGTCCGTGGATCGTGACCAAGGACGAGATTCCCGATCCGCACGCCCTGGATATCTCGACCGAAATCGGCGGTGAAATCCTGCAACATTCCAACACCCGCGAGATGGTGTTCCACATTCCAGCGCTGATCGAGTTCATTTCGACCGTGGTGACGCTCGAGCCCGGCGATGTGGTGGCAACCGGCACTCCGGCCGGGGTGGGCTTCGCGCGCAGGCCTCGACGGTGGCTCCAGCCCGGAGAAGAAACCATCGTGCGGATTCAGGGAATCGGCGAACTGCGGAATCCGATCGTGGCGGAACCCTGAGCGGCAATGCTAAACTGACGTTGAACACGCCCCTGCTGGGACGTCGTCTAATGGTAAGACTGCAGACTCTGGATCTGCGTATCGGGGTTCGAGTCCCTGCGTCCCAGCCACTCATTCCCAAGCACTTCCTGAATTTCTGAAAATTTCTCTTGACACGGGTGTTGCGCGGGCGTTGCGGATTGGTGCGGAAACCCCGGCCTGTCCAGCTGGTCTACGAAGGAAATGTTAGCGCCCGGAACCAGGTGACCGTAGATGTCCACCGTCACCTGAATCGAGCTGTGGCCCATCTGATCCCGCACGTAGGCCAGGGAAGCGCCGGTCTGGATCAGCAGGCTGCCGAAGGTGTGGCGCAAGTCGTGAAAGCGGATCGTTCGCAAGCCAGCGGCCTTCAATAGCGGCTTAAATACCCGTTCCGAGAAGTTGTTCATTTCGATTGGCGTGCCTGCTTCGGAGGGAAAGACCAGTTTCCTTGAGATGGTTGTTTTCTCTCCGCCTGAGCCGGCGGCTGTGCCACGCAGCCTAAGCAAAGTTTGCCTTAGCTCTCCGCTCATGTCCACTCGGCGCGACTTGCTATTCTTCGGGGTCAGCATGGAGCGGGACCAGCGGCGGTCATAGCCGCGCTGGACCAGGAGATAGCGGTCCGGCCCCTCCTGGCTTTGGCCAAAATGGATGTCTCCCCACTCAAGGCCCGCCAGTTCACCCTCCCGCAGACCCGCTCGCAGCGCGGTTAAGAGCAGGGTGTAGTCGCGGAGAGGCAGTCCCTCTTGGGCTACCCCAAGCAGCTGGCTGGCTTCACCCGGCGTAAGGGAAGTCGCCTCTCGTTTGGCCTTCTCGGACTTTACGAAGCGTCCCAGGCGCTGCGCCGGATTTTGCTCCAGCAAGCTGTCCTCGATGGCGGCGTTCAGGACAGCCCTAAGCGTGGTCAAGGCAAGCCGGATGGTATTCTTCGCCAGATCCCGGTCCCGCAGTTCACTGATGAACCGCTTGGCGTCGTCTCGCTTGATGGCGTCCAGCCGGCATTTCCCAAAGCGGGGCAGGACGTAAAGCCGCAAGTACTGGCTGTAAGAAGCGGCCGTGCTGGGCTTGCGTTCGTGCTCGATGTGCTTGAGCCACCCTTGGGCGTACTCCTGCAATGTCGGCAGGAGCGTTGATTCGGGTTCAAGCGCGGCAATCCCGCCCGTTGCCAGGCGGGCCTCCAGATCTCGCTTAACCCGCTCCGCGGCCTCCCGACTGCCGACAGCCTTTGTCTTGCGCTGGCCCTGGTGATCAATGACCACGCACCAGGACTTTCGGCCTTTGGGTTTTCTGACTTTAACGCCCATGGGGTCGCCTCTGCAGAACTTCTTTCACGATAGCATCCAAGTCCAGCGTATCCACGGGCTTGATGCGATGCGCCTCTAGCCAAATATCCAACTGGGTGCGGCGCACCAAAATCTTGCCCCGAACCTGCACGGCAGGCAAAGGAGCAATTGGGGCGTGAATCCAGGCGCGGACGGTTCGCTCCGAAACGTTGGCATAACGGGTCACTTGCTTTAGGCTTAACCACTCAGTCTCGATCCTGTACAAACCGTCTGGGGGCATAGCTGGTTCAAACCCATCCCGTCTTGTGGTCGTTGATCCACTTGTCCAAATCGAGCCGGTCAAGAAATACGTGGCGCTCCGAGAGGACGGCCGGGATCTTTTCTGAGCTGACCAAGTGCTGCACTGCGTCACGCGTCTGGCCCAAGTAGACTGCCGCCTGGTCAACGGTCATGAGCCGGGGATAGAGGCGGCTCGGTTCCTGAGAGAGCCTGGCGGCCAACTTCTCTGCCAGCAATTCAAGCAATCGATTAAAACTGAAATCGTTGGTATCGCTCATGACGGCAGGATAGGCGGCGGAGAACTTCCGCCAAACTTTCGTACAGCGGCGCGCGAAAGGCAACTGGCTAGGAAAGAAAGAGGGAGTTTGGAAGGGCGGGCGGGAATTCAGCGAGCATTAGCGGCCAGAGACCCCGACGCTTCTGGTACCTTTGGGCAGTCATGAGGAGCTACAAATCCTGGAGCGGCGCGTCGCCCGGACGCAGGTCTTTCCAGATGTTGATGAACGTCCGCGGTGTGATCACCGACGTGAACTTCCAACGTTTCTTGGGAAAGTGGTCCGTGTTGCCCGTGATCAGATAGTGAGCTTTCGCGGCCAGGGCACACTCCAGAAAGATGTTGTCGTCCGGGTCTTTGGTCACGTCCAAGCCGCCGGCCGGAGTGTACATTTCGCTGGCCGCTCGGATCTGCCGGAGCAGAGTCTTGGCCCCACGCCGGTCCATTGGATAGCTCTTGCGCTGCAGCAGCTCTTGGTACTCAGCCAAAATCGCTTCCGAAACGCAGGGTTGAACGGAGCCGGCCAGGGCAAGTTTCAAAATGAAAAACGGCAGACCTTCTTGGTTGAGGTATGCGGAGACGATGATGTTGGTGTCTAATACAACCCGGATCATTTCGCCGGGCTGGTTAAAGCTGCCTTTTCGCGGCGTTCGCGACGCGACGCGGCGATCTCAGCGTCAATCTGACGCATGGAGAGCTTGTTCAGGCCTTTGCGTTTGGCCTCGTCGCCGATGCTCTTGAGCCAATCGGGGGTGGGGGCTATGGTGTCGATGTAATCTTTGATGCTCATGATAATCACGGCTGGCTGGCCGCGGCGGTCCACCAGGAAACGCTCATTCTTCTGACTTGCCCGGCGCATGATCTGGCCGAACTGGGTTCGGGCAGTAAGAGCGGAAACAACATTGGTCATAGGTTTGGATGCTTGCTTAATGGTAAGATCCTCCAGCGAACTGATTAATCAGTTCACCTGAACTATACCGGCTGGTCCGAAGACTGTCAAGCATTACGAACTGGCCGATTCTGCCGCCTTGAGCCGGTCCTTGATGGCCTTGATCACCAAGGTCGGATAGTTCTGGTAGCCGCGACTCCATGTGTGCGATTTGCCGTCGCTGCGTGCCTGCCAGGTCTTGGGGATGGGAACGTGCTGTTGGTCTAACGCTTCGCAAATCTCGATGAGGTTGTCGTCCAAGATCCAATCGTCTTCGTAGCGGCGGATCAATGCGGCAACTTTGAGGTGGTTCTCAATGTCCGGCTTGGGGCCGCGCTTGCGCTGCGGTTTGTGCGGCTTGTCCGGTTGCTCGGGTTTGGTCCAAATGCCGGACTGCCCGGTGCGGTCCCAGATTGGAGTTCTGGCTTTGCGCTCCGTCTCCGGCGCGGGAGTAGGCACTGGAACGGCCTGTGCCTCGGCTGGCTCGTCTGACTCAGCCTTGGCCGCGATTGTCTGCTGTAGTGCCGCTTCCTGCTCGACTAGCAGGCGATCGACTTCAGCCGCGGGCAAGGCCTGCTGCTTTTCGTGCTGCCGGTCAATGTACCAGTCGAGGTTCTTCCGGGAATAGTTGAAGGTGGTGACTGGCTCCACAAAGGGCACGAGCAGCGGCTGGGTTTCCTGCTGGCGGATCTCAATGAAGCAGTGGCGCTGGAACTGATGCTTGAGCGCGGCGGTGAGTTCGGTGAGCTGTTCATCCAGGCTGTAATACTGCACGCTGGACAGCTCCTGGAAGGGGACTGGGAAGAAGATGGGGATGTCCACTTCGGACTCGCCGCTGGAATCGCTGTAGGCATCGCTATAGCCGGAGCCGGAAGTGGTGGTGGAGCCGGAGCTGCTGACTTCACTGGTGCCCACGGGTCCTGCGCCGGGGCCAAACCAATTGTCGGCGGTGTAGAACGTTTCCCCGGAGGCCAGGCCGCTGAAGGCAGCTGAAGCTGTGCTCGCCATGGTGCCGTGGCTGCTGCCCGTGGAAGATGACTTGCCGTAAGCCTTGTCCCGCCGGTACTCCGGCCAGAATTTCGTCTGGTAGATGGATGCCTTAATCTTCTTCGGATCGAGCTTCCCTATAAACAGCTCCTCGGCCATGCGGCGGGCGTTGCCCACGGACAGGCCGCCGAACACGGCCTTGATCTGGCAGTTGTTGAGCGCGGCGCTGGTGATGTCTTCATCGAGCTGCTCAAAATACTGATGGGCCAGCACCAGGTAGAGGCCAAATTTTCTGACTTCGGCCAGCATTCGCGCGATATCCAGACTCACGAAGTTTTGAAATTCATCGAGGTACAGATAGTACGGCTTGGGGTCACGGCCACGGTCGTCCCTGCGCCGTTCCAACGCGGCCTCGAAAAACTCATTGACTAACAGCGCGCCAAAGGTCCTGGCGCCCTCATGAGAGAGATGCTTGCTCTGCTTCAGATTGACCAAGAGCACCTTGCCCTGGTCCATAATCTCGCGCATGTTGATGGAAACATCCGGCAGGCCCATGAACCGGTTCAGGCCGGCAGACGTGAGCAGTTTGAACAGCCGGTTCTTTGCCGACAGAATCTCCTCACGGAAGTCGCGGGCCTTGAGTTCGTGGAGCTCCTTCCATTCGCTTCGGATCAAGGGCGTCTGGAGCCGGTCAATCAAAAACCCGCGGACAGTGCGGGCGTTGAAATCGAGCAGGTGCTGAATCTGGGGCAGGCCTAAGCCCTGCTCCAGCATCACGGTATAGATCAGACGCAAGGTGCGGGCCAGCGTCGGTGTCTGGTCGGCGTTGGGTACGCCCCAGGCGTGCATGGTGGCAGTAACGCGGCGGTCAACCTGGACGGAAATGTCGCCTTCAGGATGCCGGCGGAAAGGGTTGAAACCGACGACGCTGCCGGGTTCGGAGAGATTGAGCAGGATGATGTCGCGGTCCAGCACGTGGCGCGCGGAATACGCTACCACGGCGTCATAGAGCTCGCCGTGGGGGTCGATGAGGCAGAAGCCCTGGCGGTTCTTCAAGTCTCCGCGGATCATCCATTCCAGGAAGCGGGATTTGCCGGAGCCGGAGGAGCCGATGACATGCATATGGATCTTGCGGTCATCGGGATCAAGGCGAATCGGTTTTTTGCGTACATCGTAGCCGAGAAACAAGGGCTTCATACCAGGTACCTTGCCAACTGCTCGCGTAGCTCTTCGCGTTTGTCCCCGTACATATTCTGGAGCCGTACCCGTTCTTCGTCGTCACGGGCAGTTCTGACGGCGTCGGCCTCCAGCCGGTCCAATTCGCGCAGCTTATCCTCAATTTCCATTCGTTTCAGTCGGCGTTGCTGTTCCGGCGTGGTCCTGGATTCGGCCTCGGAGGTCTTGTCCACGCTCTTGATGTCCTGTTGCAGCAGGGCGATTTCCTTCTTGAGTTGGAGCTCATCGCGCTGTTTGCGGAGTTCTCGCAACTGGGTTTCGGATTTCAGCCGGGCCTGGACGTCCTCCTTGCGGATCTGGGTTTCGATTTGCTTGATCTCGAACTCCTTCTCTTCCAAATGCAGGTCGTGGAGGATGCCGTGCAATTCCCGGTTGAGCTTGAACACCTCGATGACTCTGGCCATTAGCTGCAACCGGTGCTGGGCGGTCTTCAGATCCTGGTTGAGAATCATCCGGCTCTTGATGGAAGCGACGACGTGGGCCAAAATACTGGGCTGCTCCTGATGGCGTTGCAGCATCTTGGTGATTTCGCCGTCATCCCATTTCGTAGGCAGTTGGACGGTGACGTTGGAAGATGGGACCATTTCAAGAATCCTCCGTTGGTGGATGAGAACTTTGACTGCGGCCAGCAGGCAGACGACACCTGCGCTAATCAGCGCGTAGGATTGTGTGAGCGGGGTCATGGCTGCTGGGGTTGGGTTGTGATCGGCTGGGAGCCGTCGGACGCGGGCGGTGGGGTGTCTGTGGCTCCGGCGGCGGGTGTCGAAGCGGGCGCTGGCGGGGGAGCGGGGTGCTCGATACTGAACCTAGCGTCCAGGTCCTGGAACACAACCAGCAGAACACGGCGTTGGTCGAAGCCTTCCCAGGGTTTGTCGTTTTGCGCAGCCGGATGCAATGCCAGCATGGGAATGCCGTCGACTTTGACGGGCAATTCGTGCTCTTCAACAGGTGAAAACCACCACTGTTGACCCTCGGGGATTTCTACGGTTTTGCCGAATTTCCAGGACTCCGGGGGTTTCAGCTTACCGTCAGCGCCCTGGCACTGGAAACAGGGACGCACGGCGGTGACGGTGCGATTGACGTAGTAGGGCGGGGTTTGAGGTGGTTGAGGGGGCGGCTGGTGGGTGTAAAGCCAGAATCCGGCCGTCTCAAGCCCGGCCGCAAGGAGCAGAAGCAACAGAAAGGGGCCGGAAATGACGAATTGAATTCGGCGGGCATTCTTCGACATTGAGCGGGCCTCGGGGATGATTATAAGGCAGATTGCGTGGTTCTGGGCACTCGCCTGTTTGAGGCGAGGTTGACGGAACCTTCGGAAGTGCTACACTTTCCTTAAAGCTGGGGCTCAGCTCCAGCCTTCCGCGGTCCATCCCCGCCACCCTAGATAAAGTGATTTCGGTCCAGAACCGAGCGGTCGGAAGACCGTTACCGACTGGGCCTTGCAATTTGGATTGCTGACCAGGTATGATCTCGTACTTGCGCTCGCGGAATTTTGCCAATCCTCAAAGACAGGAGAAAAGCGGGAGTCGAACTGGCAGGGTGGGGACACCGACGGTCGGGTCGAACAGTAACCGCGAGTTTGTGAACTGATGGAGAAACGCGTTGTCTTCTTCTACACGTCCCGCTATCGAGCTCAGGATGTTCATTCATCCCAGTGCTTACGTGCAGGACCGAGTGGCGTGATTTATTTGACCCCGGACAACTTAGAGTCTGGAGCGGAAGCCGCTGCGGCGTTGTCTGTGAAGGGCCACGCTGTCGAAGTCCGGTGCGAAGTCGAAGTTGAGTCGACCGACTTAACTGGCCCAGTTGCGGCACTTCCACTATTTGGTCCTGATGGTGATATTCTTAGGCCCGGCGGCGGGCGGGAATACGTTTGCAAAGGTCCAACCCTACATTTAAAGCATGCGCCTCAGTGGAAACACCTCACAATCCCATGAATCTTATTAGCAGAGGTCCGGTGGTTCCCCCAGGTGTGCTCTTTAGAGAGCCACGTTAACTTCAAGGAGGATGAAGAAAATGGGGCAAGCCCACGATCACACGCAGTTCTCACCGGTAGAGTTCATCCCGTATGCTCACGACATCACCGCGTCCGTGAAGGCGTTTGCAAACGCCCATCTTCTCGAATGCCACCCTTTCTACCATGATCTGCCGGTGTGGATACTTCACGAACCTAAACGCCAATGCGGAAGGAATCGTCGTATCCAGATTGTTGCTTACATGGTCAGTCAGCAACCCTACCTGTCGATTGTGAGAGCTGTTGACGTATTTCTGACTCCTACCACAATGTTGGTGCCAACGAGATGTCCGGCGGCTTGTTTTCCCACATGCGACGTTGTGAGCAACCAGCAGTTCAACGCGCAGAAGTTTTCCGAGCTTTTGGCGGCGGCGTGGCAAGAAACTGCAACGCTCGAAATACCCGATGAAGCGATGATGGAGGTCGCGGTCGCGAGCGAAGTCTAGCCGACTGTTTGTTGTTCTCGGGAGCTACCACCAAACGGATCTGAAATCGTTGTAGGAGTAGCGCTCAAATACGAAGCCGCTCCTGGAAGAACTCCAGGAGCGGCTTTTCTCGTTCCAGCGGGACGTTACAGGGTCAAACTCAGGTTGCAAGACAGGGGTGCTGATGTTCGGTGAAGAACTGGCTCTCGACCGGATTGGCGGTCTCGGAGATCCAGAAGTAGACCAGAATGCCCGAGAGCCAGTCAATCACGGTGATCACGAACGCGGAAACCCAATCCATCCAACCGAACAGCAGAGCGAAGTTGAGCGCGAATGCGAACGGCAGAAAGAGCGGCACGGTGTTCACCTCAACTTCATGATACACTCAAACGCTCTAATGTCAAGAAAAATGCGGCACTTCTCCTATAGCGTATAAGTGACCTAGAAACATAGCGTTACAGGGAAAGCGGCCTGTGCATACGCGCGGTGGGCAATGATAAGAAGTCCCCACGGCAACTGCAGCCACTTTTTTTGCGAATTGGAAAGTTTTTCATTGTTGAACAATCGTAGCTTTCAGTAGAATTAGAAGCTAACTTATGCCGAAGAACAAAACACCAGACCTGCCAGAGGCCATCTTTCATGCGATTGCTACGGTGATTCAAAGGCTGGTGTACATAGTAGAAAAGGAATGCGGCATCGCTCCTATAGATCTGTTGACCCTCTGGTATATTGACTACTTCGGCGTTAACGATGGAGAAGGTAGGAGCATCATCTTGCGACGACAGTTGACTCGAATGCTCACAATCAAGTTCAGGATCAGCGATGCCCAGATCACCAAAATGCTGGACGACTTGCAGGATCAAGGACTCGTCGAGCGGACCAACATGGATCGTGCTGATCGAAAGCGAATTTTCGGGCATGAAGATGGACCGCGGTTGGTCGTTGTCCTCACTGAACGCGGAAGTCAGAAGTTTGACCTGTTCAAGGAAAGAATGCTTGTCCGGTATGAACGATGGCTAGCTACCTTGAAGCAGCCGACGCGGACAGTCGTTAGACGGGTCATTCTTCCGATCGCGGTTCAGTGCGCGCGCTGGATCATCGCGCGATACGACCCCGTGGTGCTGGCGTCGGTAGGAGCAGCCGCAGCAGAGACGAGCGACACCTAGCGGCCAGGCTCTAGCGGCCCCCGACGGGTGGCGGTTGAATATGTCAACGCCGGTTGAAAATTCCCCATTTGGCCGGTCGAAAAATCCCCACCCCAAAGGCCTCCGGCCAGTGCCGGAAGCGGCGTTTCCGTTTTGCCCCCTTTCCCTCATCTTAGGAGGCGTCCCCAG
>Ga0209517_10001181_pt1 | contig 40707 bp, 46 predicted proteins | sample PeaSoiMetSII2010_FD_187695 | JGI IMG/M metagenome (GOLD analysis project Ga0209517, IMG submission 187695) | Peat soil microbial communities from Weissenstadt, Germany - SII-2010 (SPAdes) (version 2) | ecosystem: Environmental > Terrestrial > Soil > Wetlands > Peat | place: Germany...
CGGTTGAGACCGACACGGGGTGCTGGGGAGAGACTCAACTACGGCTTTGCTCAAAAGTGGAAAGCCTACCAGGATGCCTGGGATTCACTCGGTGGATAGCGTTCCTGTGCTAACCGGATAGGGATATCCAAAATTTACACCTGAAAATGCGGCTCTCGGTGCAACCATGCAGCCCATGTATATGGGGCGTACGGTGAAAACCTATCCAGTTAGCGAATCTGAAATGCAAACCATTTCCTCACTCAACACCCAGATAACTGTTCGTTTTTCTGTAGCTACTCTTTTATTTGGGTTGGCGTCGAGCATTTGGATAAATGCTATCTTCAACGCTACCATGACGCCGGCAGGAACAGTGGCTACTTATTACGTCGCGCCAATATTGTTAGGATTCGCTATTGGTTACGGCGTCAGCGGATATTTTGCTCGACGGAATAGCGCCGCAGAATGGGAGAGAATTAAAACAGAGTCGGTTCCTGTCCAGGCAATGGCGGCTTCAGTCCCAATGATTGCGACGGGTAGAGCATCTTAGCGCTCCACCTCCCAAAGCATATACTGCCCCGGCCTGTTCGCTGAGCGCACGACGCCGTTGTTGCGTTGTAGGCGCAGGGCAACCCCAACGCGTTTGACCATCAGTGCGAGCAACGTCTGATCCTGTGTGTTGAGCGCGCGGGTTACGAGCATTTCTAGGGCGATATCCCGCGTGGTCATCGGCTCGACCGCTTGCGGCAGGATTGATGCTGGCCGAACTCCGCGTGCTGCCGCATCACATATCAGCAATGCGACTTTGATATCGTTCTTCTCTTGACAAATGAGAACAAATCGAGTACGTCATTGTCCGAACCTGGACACCGCTTTTGACCGCATCGCTGACAATAACCGAGCCCCGTCTGCTGGAGCCGTCCAGCGCCATCAAATCGGCGCTGGTTCGCTGCGCCTATCGGGCACTCATCCCCATTTTGCTCCGGCTGTTTCTTGCCGCCACGCGAAGCGGGCGGGAGAACCCGCTCAACCAGCGCCTCGCCGCCGCGATCCTGCTTCTGGCGCGCCAGCGGCTGCGTGCGAAAAATGTGCGGCCGTCTCGGACGGTTGAATTGCGTTCGTGGCGCGGCGCCAACCGGCGAAAACAGCAAACCCGGCCGCTGATCCGCCGGTGTTTCTCCGCTGTTACCTCGCTGTTTTCGCCGCTGTTATTACGCTGTTTTCAATTCGTCAGAAGTGCAGATAATCAGTTTATTTCAGTGGTTTATGAGACAACGCCAACTCCATCAGCTCGCCAGCGGGTGCGGGCGCGGGTTCGAGCCGTCGGTGAACCGGCTGAGGCGGAACGGCGTCGGGTCGACGATGGTCGGGCCGCCCGACACCATATCGGCGACCAGCCGTCCCGCGCCCGGGCCGATGCCAAACCCGTGTCCGGAGAACCCCGTGGCGATAAAGAAACCCGGCACTTGGTCGACCGCCGAGATCACCGGGATCGCGTCCGGCATCACGTCCATCATCCCGCCCCAGGTTTCGGCGATCTTGACGTCGCGGAACACCGGGAACGACCGGGCGATGCTGGCGCGCGAGCGTTCGAGCACGGCCGGGTCGGCCGCCGGGTCGAGCGTGCGCACCGCCTCGAACGGGGTCGGTTCGTCCAGCGCCCATTTCCGTTTCATGCGCCATTCCTCGGCGAACTTGCTGCCAAACCGGAAGCGCAGCTTCTTCCAGTGCAGCTTCACCGCCGGCATGTAATCGAAGAACAGCCGGAAGCTGTCGGGCACAATGTCGATCGTCCGCACCCCAAGCGTCGAGATCGTGTAGCCGCCATCCATTCGTTTGCGGTAGCCGAAGAGATCGCCCGAGGCGGAGATTTCCGGGCCGCCATCGACCTTCTCGGTGCGCATCACCGAGCCGAGCACCTTGAGCTGCGGCAGTTCGACCCCGAGATTGCCGGCGAACAGCCGCGACCACGCGCCGCCCGCCAGCACCACCGACTGGCAGGCGATCCGCCCCTTCTCGGTAACGACCGCACTGACCCGCCCAGCGGCGGTCTCGACGCCACGCGCCGCGCAATATTGCATAATGCTGGCGCCCGCTCGCCGGGCCGCCGCGGCGATCGCCGGCGCCGCCAGTTGCGGCTCGCCCTTGCCATCGCTGGCGGTGTAAAGCGCCCCGGCCCATTTCTTGGTCAGCCCGGGCAGCCGCTCGGCGATTTCGGCGCTGCCGATCAGCCGCGTGTCGAGCTGGTATTGCCGCGCGTGCTCGAGCCAGCCTTCGAGCTGCGCCAGTTCCGCTTCGGTTTCGCCGAGATACATGATCCCGCAGGTCCGAAACCCGGTCTCGGCCTCGACCGTCTCGTTCATCCGTTCCCAGAGGCGAAGGCTCTCGATGATCAGCGGGATCTCGCGCGGGTCGCGCACCATCTTGCGGCACCAGCCCCAATTGCGGCTCGACTGTTCGCCGGCGATGTGGCCCTTCTCGCACAGCGCGACGCTGATGCCCTTCTGCGCGAGGAACAGCGCCGTGCTGGTGCCGATGATGCCGCCGCCGATGACGACGACATCGGCCTGCGCTGGAAGCACCTCGTCGGATTGAACCGGATTGACCCGCGGCGCCATGGCTCTTTCCTCTTCACCGTGCGGCAGAACGCCGCCAGCGATAATGACCAAGCCGCGCGTATTCGCTATCGAAATCTCGCCGTGGCCGGGGTAGGAGAGGCGCGATGCTGAAGCGCCTTTACGACCGCCTGATCGACCTCGCCGCCGGACCCAACGCCCTGTGGGCGCTCATCGTCGTCGCCTTTGTCGAAAGCTCGTTCTTCCCGATCCCGCCCGATGTGGTCTTGATCCCGATGATCCTGGCGCGGCCGGGCGCGGCGTGGCGGTTAGCGTCCATTTGCGTGCTCGCCTCGGTGGCGGGCGGGATGCTCGGCTACGCGATCGGCTATTGGGGCTTCGATCTGATCGGACGGCCGATCCTCGAATTTTACGGAGCGATGCCGCGCTACGACGCGCTCAAGGCCGGGTTCGACCGCTGGGGGGTATGGATCATCATTCTCAAGGGGATGACCCCCATTCCCTACAAGCTGGTGACAATTACCAGCGGCGTCGTGCATTTCGATTTCGCCGCTTTTGTCGGCGCCTCGATCGTCTCGCGCAGCATCAGGTTCTTCCTGCTGGCATTGCTCTTATGGTGGTTCGGACCGGCGGTGCGCGACTTCATCGAGAAGCGGCTGATGCTGGTGACCAGCGTTTTCGCGGTCTGCCTCGTTGGCGGGTTTGTCGTCATTCGCTATCTATGAACCCATGGCTCTGACGACGAGGCGGTTCGCCGCCCTGGTGCTGGTGGCGAGCCTCTTGGTGCTCGGCACCGCGCTGCTGTCGCAATACTGGGGCGGGCTCGTCCCGTGCGAATTGTGCCTGCTGCAGCGCTGGCCGTGGCGGGTGGCGATCGTGCTCGCCGCCCTGGCCTGGCTCGCCGGCGACCGGTTTCCACTGACCCCGGCGGCACTGACATTCACGCTTCTGTTTTTCATCAGCGCCGGGCTCGGCTTCTACCATCTCGGGGTCGAGCAGCACTGGTTCGCCGGCCCGACCGCCTGCTCTGCATCCGCCGGGCTAACCGCCACGACCGTCGAGGAGCTACGGCAGCAACTCTTGGGCGTGAAACCGGTGATGTGCGACCAGGTGCAGTGGGCGCTGTTCGGGGTTTCGCTCGCCGGCTGGAACATGATTGCGTCGCTGGCGCTGGCCGGGTTTTGCGCCGCGTCGGCGGCGTGGCTCGGCCCGAAACGGCGGCTGGCATGACCGGCGAACGCCCACCCTATCTGCCCGGCGACCGCGCCTCGCTCGACGACACGGCGCGGATGATCCGCGTCGACCAGGCCGGCGAATACGGCGCGACGCGCATCTATGCCGGGCAGTTGGCGGTGCTTCGCCGCGGCCGCGCCGCCGGCGCCATCCGCGAGATGGCAGAGCAGGAGCAGCGCCATCTCGCGCAGTTCGACCGGCTCATGTGCGAGCGGCGGGTTCGGCCGACCGCGCTGTCGCCGCTCTGGCACATCGCCGGGTACGCCTTGGGCGCGGCGAGCGCCCTCCTCGGCGAGCGCGCGGCGATGGCCTGCACCGTCGCGGTTGAGGAGGTCATCGACGGCCATTACGCCCGCCAGGCCCAGCAGCTCGGCGCCGAGGACCCGGATCTGGGCGAGACGATCGCGGCGGCACGCGCCGACGAGCTCGCCCATCGCGACACCGCGCTCGCGCATGAGGCCACTGACGCGCCGGGCTACGAGCTGATTTCGGCGGCGATCAAGACCGGCGCTCGTCTCGCGATCTGGCTGTCGGAGCGGGTTTAGGCCACTCCCGCCGCCCGCATCGCGGCGATCTCCCCGGCCGAATAGCCGAGCCCGGCGAGGACCTGGTCGGTATCGGCGCCGATCTCCGGCGCGGGCCGGCGCAATTCGCACGGCGCTTGCGTGAACTTGATCGGGAAGCCGAGCATTTTGACATCGCCATGGCCGGGATGGTGCTGGGTCAGCACCATCTGCTGAGCCACCACCTGCGGATCGGTGAACACCTCAGTCAGTCCCATCACCCGGCCGCACGGCACGCCAGCGGCGTTCAGGGTTTCGATCCAATGCGCGGTCGTCTCGGTCTTGAGCCGCGCCTCGACCGCCGCGTTCATCGCCGCGCGGTTCTTGACCCGCAAATCGTTGGTGGCGAAATCCGGGTTGGCCCGCAACTCGGGCAGCTCGAGCGCATCGACCAGCCGCTGATACGACTGCTCCTGGCTCGGCGCCAGCGCGACCTCGCCGTCCTCGGTGCGGAACATGCCGTAGGGGCAGACGATCGCATGATCGTTGCCGGTGCGGCCCGGCTCCTCGCCGGTGGCGAAATAATTGGCGGCGAGAAAACCCAAGAGGCTGATCATGCCGTTGTTGAGGCTGGCCCCGACCGTGTCGCCCAAGCCGGTGCGGCCTTTGCGCACCAGGCTCGCGCAAATCCCGATCACCCCATAGAGCCCGGCGACAAGATCGGCGATCGGCGGCCCAGCCCGGAGCGGCGGGCCGTCGGCCGCGCCGGTGACGCTCATGAACCCGCTCATCGCCTGGGCGATGAAATCGAAGGACGGCCTATCGCGGTAGGGGCCGCTCGAGCCGAAGCCGCTCAGCGAGCAGGTCACCAGGCCGGGGTTGAGCGCCTTGAGCCGCGCCTCACCGAACCCCATCGCCGCGAGCACGCCGGGCCGATAGTTCTCGACCAGCACATCCGCGTTCTCGATCAGCCGGGCTAGCGCGCCACGTCCCTCGTCGCTGCGCAGGTTGAGCGTGACCGACTTCTTGTTGCGGTTGAACGCGGCGAAATACCAGGAGAGGCCGTCGCGGATCACCCCCTGCCCGCGCAGCGGATCGCCCTGCCCGGGGGTCTCGATCTTGATCACCTCGGCGCCCATGTCGGCTAGCAGCATCGTGCAGAACGGGCCGGCCAAGATGCGCGTCAGATCGACGACCCGGATTCCAGACAGCGGCACGGTTTACTCCCGGTTCCCTAGCGGCAAACGCCGGCCAGCATAGCGACAGCCCCGGCCGATTCGCCAGGAAGCGTCATGCGGCGGCGGCGCGCGCACCTTCTGTCCCGCTGTAGCACTTCACAAAATCCGATCGGAGTCGCGCCACCCGCGCCGCGGATTAAAAGAATTCGCGTGCGATCAAAGGAGTGGTGAGTGCCTGCTTCGCGGCCAGTCCCGAGCAACGCAGTGCCGAAGTACCGGATTTCGCTGACCGACGTGTTCTGGGTGCTGTTCCTTGTCGCTTGGACCGCGTTCGGGATCGACCGGATGTTCCAGGACGTGACCGAGTATCGCGCCGAGCAGGCGGCGCTCGCCGCCTTCAATGCCCGCATGCCGAAGATGATAGGCGAGGCGCCGTACGATCCTGCGGTCGGACAGCGGCTCATCGGCGAAGCGGCAGGCTGCGTCATCACGCTCGCGGTAGTGTTTTTCGGCATTCGTCGGCGGCGCCAGCGCATCGTCGTCGAGACCCGCGTCAAATGGATACCCGCCACGGCGCATCGTGCGGCCGCGGCAGGCGCGGCGCCGGCGCAAGGCGCGACATCCGGCTCCATGGCCGCCGACCGTCTATCGGTCGTCGTGTGGACCGATCACCTCGCCCGCCAGGAGGGAGAGCGCGCCTAGCGCCGCTGTCGCGATTGTCATCGCCCGCGCGGGGACGCAATCTCTGCCAATGGCGGCGCGCGACATCAGCCTCGACGACATCGAATCCCTCGCCGTAGGCGCCTGGATTCTCGGGACCGGAGGCGGCGGCAGCCCCTATCTCGGCCTGCTCAACATGCGCCGGCTTTACGCCGAGGGGCACCGCGTCCGGCTAATGTCACCGTTCGACCTCGCGGACGAGGATTGGGTCGCGGTGGTCTCCAACATGGGCGCCCCGCTAGTCGGGCAGGAGCGGCTCGCCGACAGCCGCAATATCGCCCGCGCTGTGCGCATGCAGGAGGAGTTTCACGGCTGGAAGTTCCGCGCGGTGATGTCGCTCGAGATCGGCGGCAACAACTCGATCCAGCCGCTGATGGCGGCGGCGCATCTGGACTTGCCGGTGGTCGACGCCGACACAATGGGCCGCGCCTATCCCGAGGCGCAGATGACCAGCGTCGCGGTGGGCGATCTACGGCCCTACCCCTGCGCGCTCTACGACCCGCGCGGCATCGAGGCGATTGTCACCAACGTCCCGAGCTGGAAATGGATGGAGCGGGCAAGCCGCAAAATCTGCACCGAGATGGGCTCGATCGCCTCGACCTGCAAAGCCCCGCGCACCGGCGCCGAGGTCAAGGAATGGGGCATCCACTTCACCACCTCCAAAGCGATCGGCATCGGCCGCCGGGTGCGCGAGGCGCAGCGCCTGCACGAGGACCCGATCGCGGCGGTAATCGACGAAGCAAACGGCAAGCTTCTGTTCCGCGGCAAGGTCGTCGATGTCGCGCGGCGCACCACCGAGGGATTTCTGCGCGGCCGTGCGGTGATCGACGGCCTCGACGAGGACCGGGGCTCCCGGCTCGAACTCGCCTTCCAGAACGAATGGGTCGTCGCCTGGCGCGACGGCGAGCCGATCGCGATGTCGCCCGACCTCATCTGCGTGCTCGACAGCGTCTCGGGCAACGCGTTCGGCACCGAGACGATCCGCTACGGCATGCGCGCCAGCGTCATCGCTCTCCCCGCGCCTCCGGTGTTCTTGACGCCGAAAGGGTTGGAGCATGTCGGGCCGCGAGCGTTCGGCCACGACATCGAGTTCAAGTCCGTCTTCGCATGAGGCGCATCGGCGTCGATGTCGGCGGCACCAACACCGACGCGGTGCTGCTCGAAAACGGCCGTGTCGTTCACGCGGTCAAAACCCCGACCACCGAGGACGTGACCGGCGGCATCGTCGGCGCGCTCGACCGGCTGCACCGGCACAAGCGGGTCGCCGAGGGCAGGATCGAGGGCGTGGTCATCGGCACGACGCATTTTATCAACGCGGTCGTGCAGCGCCGTCAGCTCGGCAAGATCGCCGCGGTGCGGATCGGCATGCCGGCCGCGGGCTCGCTGCCGCCGTTCTGCGACTGGCCCCCGGACCTGGCAGCGCTGGTCGCAAGCGAGGTGTTCATGCTGGAAGGCGGCCACGACTATGACGGCCGCGAGATCATGCCGTTCGACGAAACGAGCATGCGCGTGGCGGCGCGGCGGATACGGGAGCAGGGGATCGGCTCGGTTGGCGTCTCGTCGATCTTCTCGCCGTTGGACGCGTCGCACGAGGAACGCGCCGCGGACATCCTTGCCGCTGAATGCCCGGGGGTCGCGATCACGCTGTCCCATAAACTCGGCCGCATCGGGCTCCTGGAGCGCGAGAACGCGGCGCTGCTCAATGCGGCGCTTCGTCCGCTGGCGCGGGTGACGATCGCCGGGTTCGCGGCCGCGATCATGGCGAGCGGCATCGACGCACCACTCTACATCACCCAGAACGACGGGACGGTGATGCCGGCCGAGACGGCGATGGCGCTGCCGGTGATGAGCTTCGCCTCGGGCGCGACCAACTCGATGCGGGGTGCGGCGTTTCTTTCGGGACTGAAGGACGCGATGGTGATCGACGTCGGCGGCACCTCGACCGATGTCGGCCAGCTCAAGAACGGCTTTCCGCGCGAGGCGAATTCGGTGGTCGAGGTGGGCGGTGTACGCACCCTCTTCCGCATGCCCGACCTCTATTCGATCGGGCTCGGTGGCGGCAGCATCGTGCGACACGAGCCGCTTACGGTCGGGCCGGCAAGCGTCGGGTATCGGCTGACCGAGGAGGCGTCGGTGTTCGGCGGCGCGACCGTGACCGCGACCGATGCCGCGGTAAAGGCCGGGATCGTAAACATCGGTGACCCAGCGAGGTTGGGCGACCTGCCGCGCGATGTCGCCGACGCGGTGCTCGGCCAGGCGCGCGACATGATCGAGGACGCGATCGACCGGTTGAAAACCGAAGCCGGCGACGTGACCTTGATCGCGGTCGGCGGGGGTGCCTTCCTGGTGCCGGACCGGCTCGCCGGGATCGGTCAGGTGATCCGTGTCACCCACGGCGACTGCGCCAACGCGGTCGGCGCCGCGGTCGCGCAAGTCAGCGGCGAGACCGACCAGATCTACCGCGGCATGACCCGCGCCGAGGCGATCGCCGCTGCCGAAACGCAGGCGGTCGAGCGCGCTCGTGCCGCCGGCGCCGACCCGGCAACGATCGCGACCATCGAGATCGAGGACATGCCGCTCGCCTACCTCCCGGGCAACGCATTGCGGGTGCGGGTCCGGGTGGCGGGGGAGATGGGGCCGGCCTAGACCCGCCAGCGCCATCTTTAACAGGCGGTGAAAGTCGTGTTATCAGGCGGCGGAACGCGCTCATCAGGCGGCGCCAAGCCCAGAATTTTCGCCTCGTTTCGGTTTCATTTTCGTGTGCGCGCCCAGCGCCCCGAGGATTGCCCTATCTTTCGCTCCGCTATATGTTCATGTTATGTTCGGATTTCAAGATCACGGATAGCCACTCCGCCCCTCCCTGGCAACGCGCTGCGGGTGCGGTGGCGGGGGAGAGACCGCCTCTTTGAAGCGCTCCCACGAATCCGGGACAAGTTCTATATCGTCGGGCGTCAACGGCTTTTCGCTTTTCATGGGCGTCTCATTACCGTCGAAACGCCGAAACGATCCATATTCCGGCAATCCCTAATACGAAAGCGATCCCGACTGGCACGATGGCAAACAGTATCATCGCACTGTTATCGCCACCTTTTTGAAAGCCAACTAAGCCGATAAGACCTATCCAGCATGCCGAGGCTACCAGCCACAACCGGAGCAAGCCGCGACGCCAATTCATACATTTAGGATAGCACAACGGGGCTGGATTCGCACCCAGCCCCCGCCGCTTGCTACCCTAGCGAGTGCCAACCAACGCTAGGAGCGAACCAAAATGACGTGGATATGTGTAACATTGCCGTTGTCAGAAGTCGTATCGGCCCGGTTTGCGACCATGCGCGGCTTGCTTGAAACGGCCCTGGTAACTGCCGGCTCACCGCCAGACGCGGCGATGTTTGAAACCGAGGGTGATGATCCTGGCATTAAAACCTTCTATTTCTCGCCCCGCGCTGCCGCATTTGTGCGGCCCTTTTTAGTTGAGCATTCGTATGTTGTAAGCGAGTGCGACGCACCGTCTGATGCAATTTTACTGGTAGGCGATGACCGCGCAAGAAGTCTGCTTCGCTCAACAGCCAACAAATCAGGGAAATAATTAAAGATTAGAGAACCGAACTCAAACCCGTCAATTTCGCCATTCGTAAATACCCGATAGGTTTTCCGGTAGGCTCTGTTACGCGGAATAACTCGTTTTTTTAAGCCCAATATGACATGCGTTCCGATCTCCTAGATGCTCAGGCCGCCGTCGATTGGGCCGTAGCCCAAATCCCATTGCTCCAACAGAGCCTGATCGATTGGCAAAGGCGTCAGCCCTACGACATCGTCCGCCAGCCCGATCCGAAGTCGGAGGGCGATATCGTGGTAGCTGCTCAGCAAACGCCGCTGCCACTCATGTTCAACGCGTGGATCGGAGCCACGCTTAATTCGCTTCGGAGCAGCCTCGATTTGCTCGCCGCCGCCTTGGCTACACGCAACGGCAAAAAACCGAGTAGCAAAACCCACTTTCCAATCTTCGCCTCCGAGCAAGCCATGCTCGATCCGCTGCACGGATTGGAAAGCAAAAAGTGGCTTTCCAACAGCGAACGAGCCGCGATCAAAGCGTTGCGCCCGTACAAAGGAGGGGACGCCGCCCTTTGGCCCCTGCACCAATTGGACATCCTGCGAAAGCACGAACGGCTGCTTTCCACCAATCCCGACGTGCTCAGCGCTATTATGCTTGGCACCGCGAGGATGCGAATAGGCGGATCGCCCCCCTTGGATCGCGTGGACGGTAAAGCCGTCCTGTACCGCCTCGGCCGGGGTGAATTTTTCAGCGCGACGGAAGGCAATACATTGCTCGCCCTTGAGGTAACGTTTGAGGAAAACGCCATTTGCGTGTCGGGCGAGCACGTTATCGAGGTCATCCGCCGATTCGTGATGCGGACGACCGAAATCATCAAATTGTTCGACAGCTAGAAATCCGTCCATGGACGGATTTTATAGGGCCCAACTAATAGACGCGAAGTCCTATAGGTTTGTTAAGTGACTAAGTGCCAAAAAAATTAGAAGTGCGATGGTACGCGTATTAAAGGGTCAACACGACGACGCAACAACGAATCTAAATTCAAAGAATATACGAGACTTTGTCGGGTTACGTAAATGCAAACTATGCGCATATTATGGAAGTGTATAATGGCTCAACGAAAGACTTCAACTTATCGGGCGTGCCTTCTGTGCGGCAACGTCGGATGCGGATGGAACATGTCGAGTTGGCGGCAAACTCGATACCTCAGGTTGCCGCCTTCACAGCACGCACTCTCGGGTTAGAGGATTTGTACCGAGAGATCATGCGCAGCTTGTAACGAGCAGGCGGCTTCCGTCAGTGAAAAGGACGTCGGCTCTGAAGCGAGCCGAGGACGCTCGCCCCGCTCAGCTCTCGAGCTCGGTATCCCAGTAGAGATAGTCCCGCCAGGAACCGTGCAAGTAGTTGGGCGGAAAGGCGCGGCCATTCTCCTGCAGCATAAAGCTTGACGGCTGGGCCGGGCGGTGGCGCGGGTACATGCCGCTCTGCTCGGGGAGGCGGTTGCCCTTCTGCAGATTGCAGTAGGAGCAGGCGGTCACGACATTGGCCCACACTGTGCGCCCGCCGCGCGAGCGCGGGACGACATGGTCGAAGGTCAGGTCGTGCGACGGATAGGGCTCGCCGCAATACTGGCACGAGAAACGGTCGCGCAGGAACACGTTGAACCGGGTGAAGGCCGGGTTGCGCGCCGCCTGGACGTACTCCTTCAAGGCGATGACGCTGGGCAACCGCATCTCGATCGACGGGCTGCGCACATAGGTGTCGTAATGGTCGACGATAAAGACGCGCTCGAGCCATACCGCCTTGACCGCGTCCTGCCACGACCACAGCGACAAGGGGAAATAGGAGAGCGGCCGAAAATCCGCGTTGAGCACCAAAGCCGGGCAGCTATCGAGCATTCACTCACCACCATGAAGCCCGCGACCTAATCCCAAGTAGCACGGGATTATGACGGATTGTTAGCGGATCGGCGGCGGTGGGACAAGATTTCGCGGCTGTTTTCAAATGTCATTGCGAGGAACCGCAAGGCGACGAAGCAATCTCGTGGGGTCGCGCGTAACCGGAGCGCAATTACCTCGCTCCGCTCGCGATGACAGCGTCAAGTTAGGCGAATCAACGCGTCGGGACCGGCTTATCGCCGCGATAGTCATAGAAGCCGCGCTCGGCCTTGCGGCCGAGCCAGCCGGCCTCGACGTATTTGACCAACAGCGGACAGGGCCGGTACTTGCTGTCGGCGAGGCCCTCGTAGAGCACCTGCATCACCGAAAGGCAGGTGTCGAGGCCGATGAAATCGGCCAGTTCGAGCGGCCCCATCGGGTGATTCGCGCCCAATTTCATCGCCGTATCGATCGCCTCGACCGTGCCAACGCCCTCGTAAAGCGTGTAGACCGCCTCGTTGATCATCGGCAGCAGGATGCGGTTGACGATAAAGGCCGGGTAATCCTCGGAGGCGACTGGGGTCTTGCCGAGCTTCACGGTGAGATCGCGGGTGGCGGTGAAGGTCGCCTCGTCGGTGGCGATACCGCGAATCAGCTCGACCAGGCTCATCGCCGGCGCCGGGTTCATGAAATGCATGCCGATGAACTTGCCCGGCCGGTCGGTCGCCGAGGCGAGCCGGGTGATCGAGATCGACGAGGTGTTGGTGGCGATCAGCGCCTCGGGCTTGAGGCAGGGCACGAGGGTCTTGAACACCTCGCGCTTCACGTCCTCCTTCTCGGTCGCCGCCTCGATGACCATGTCGCAATCGCCGAACGCGGTGTAGTCGGGGGCCTTGTGAATACGGGCGAGCGCGGCTTCCTTGTCCTCCTCGCGAATGCGCCCGCGCGCGACCTGGCGCGACATGTTGGCGTCGATGATTTCGAGGCCGCGGGCGAGCGCTTCGGGGCTGATATCGGTCAGCACAACATCGAGCCCGGCGAGCGCGCAGACATGAGCGATGCCGCGGCCCATCTGCCCGGCGCCGACGACGCCGATGCGGTTGAGCTCGGTCACTTCTGGGTTTTCGCGAGCTCGGCGTCGAGCTCGGGCAGGATCTTGAAGAGATCGCCGACCAGACCGTAATCGGCGATCTGGAAGATCGGCGCCTCCTCGTCCTTGTTGATGGCGACAATGACCTTCGAATCCTTCATGCCGGCGAGATGCTGGATCGCGCCGGAGATGCCGACCGCGATATAGAGCTCGGGCGCGACGATCTTGCCGGTCTGGCCGACCTGGTAGTCGTTGGGGACGAACCCGGCATCGACCGCCGCGCGCGAAGCGCCGACCGCCGCCCCAAGCTTGTCGGCGACGGCTTCGAGCAGGTGGAAATTGTCGCCCGACTGCATGCCGCGCCCGCCCGAGATGATGACCCGGGCGCTGGTCAGCTCCGGCCGCTCGGATTTCGATAGTTCGGCGCGGACGAATTCGGAGAGGCCGGCCGAGCCGGCGCCGCTCACCGCCTCGACCGCGGCGGAGCCGCCCTCGCCCGCGCCCGGCGGAAACGCGGTGCCGCGCACGGTGATGATCTTGACCTTGTCCGTCGACTGCACCGTCGCCAGCGCATTGCCCGCGTAGATCGGCCGGACGAAGGTGTCCTCGGAAACGACGCCGCTGATATCGGAGATCTGCATCACGTCGAGCAGCGCGGCGACCCGCGGCATCAAATTCTTGCCCTGCGTCGTCGCCGGGGCCAGCACATGCGAATAGCTAGCGGCGAGGTTGACCAGCAGCGGCGCGACATTCTCGGCGAGGCCATGGCCATAGGCCGCGTCGTCGGCGATCAGCACTTTCGCCACGCCGGCGATCTTGGCGGCAGCATCGGCGGCGGGCCGGCAAGCCTCTCCGGCGACGAGGATATGGATGTCGCCCGCTCCGGCTTTCGACAGCTCCGACGCGGCGGCAACGGCATTGAGCGTGGCGGGCTTGACCGATTTGTTGTCGTGTTCGGCGACGACGAGGATGCTCATCAGATGACCCTCGCCTCGGTCTTGAGCTTGGCGACCAGCTCCTCGACCGAGCTGACCTTCACCCCGCCCTGGCGCTTCACCGGTTCCTCAACCTTCAAGGTGATGAGGCGCGGCGTGACGTCGACGCCGAGATCGTCCGGGGTCATCACGTCGATCGGCTTTTTCTTGGCTTTCATGATGTTGGGCAGCGATGCGTAACGCGGCTCGTTAAGTCGAAGATCGGTGGTGACAACCGCTGGCATCTTCAACTTGATGGTCTCGAGCCCGCCATCGACCTCGCGGGTGACCTCGGCGCTGCCGTTGCTGATGACCAGCTTCGAGGCGAAAGTCGCCTGTGGCCAACCCAAGAGCGCCGCCAGCATCTGCCCCGTCTGGTTGCAATCGTCGTCGATCGCCTGCTTGCCGATGATGACGATCTCGGGGCCTTCCTTCTCGATCACGGCCTTGAGCAACTTGGCGACCGCGAGCGGCTGCAATTCGACATCGGTCAGCACGAGCACGCCGCGGTCGGCGCCCATCGCCAGCGCGGTGCGGATCGTCTCCTGGCATTGCTGGATGCCGGCGGAAAAGGCGATGACCTCCTCGACGGTCCCCGCCTCGCGCAGGCGCAGCGCCTCCTCGATCGCGATCTCGTCGAACGGGTTCATCGACATCTTCACATTGGCGGTCTCGACGCCGGTGTGGTCCGCCTTGACCCGGACCTTGACGTTGTAATCGACCACCCGCTTGACCGCGACCAGCGCCTTCATCTTGCCTCACTAACGAATTGGGCCGCGAATTGTGCATGCGCACAGGTGGATGGCAAGTGCCGCAGCGTCACAGCAACTCGCGGTTTTCGACGATCTTCCAGAATGTGTTCTTGTGAACGATCTTGTCGTCCTTGAAGGTGTAGATGTCGCACCCTTGGTAATTAAGCTCTTCGCCGTCGCTGCCCTTGCCGCGCACGGTCCACACCGACACCGCGCGGTCGCCCGCGAGGATGTACTCCTCGTTCACCCAGCGCATGTCGGGGATCTGCACGAAGCGGTCGGCGAGGGCCTTACGGATGGTTTCCTTGCCGCGCAGCGTGCGCCCGACCGGCTCGGGTCCGCGCGACAGGCAGAAGACGCCGTCCTCGGCAAAGAACGACACAATACGGTCGACGTCGCGGCTGTTGAACGCGGCCGAGATCGCTTTCATCAATTCGAGGGTTACCATTCCGCGTCTCCTTAGCGCGTCGCGCCGGGCCGCCACAGCACGTCCTGGGCGCCGTTGTCGTTGAGCCGGCGGCCGAGCACGAAAAGATGATCGCTGAGCCGGTTCAGATACTTGACCGCCTCGGGGTTGACCGGCTCTTCGGCGGCGAGCGCGCAGACGAGGCGCTCGGCGCGGCGGGTCACGGTGCGCGCGAGATGCAGATAGGCGGCGGCCGGCGTCCCGCCCGGCAGGATGAACGAATCGAGCGGGGCGAGCGCTGCATTCATCGCATCGATCTCGGCCTCCAGCCGCTTCACCTGAGCGGCGACGATGCGCAGCGCCCCGGCTCCGCGGCTCCCGCCTTCGGGGGTGCAGAGGTCGGCGCCGAGATCGAACAAATCGTTCTGGATGCGCGCCAGCATCGCATCGGCTTCGGCGTCGGCATGAAGCCGCGCCAGGCCGATCGCCGCGTTGGCCTCGTCGACCGTGCCGAACGCCTCCACCCGCAAGGACTGCTTCGGCACGCGGCTGCCGTCGCCAAGCGAGGTCTTTCCCTTGTCGCCGCCGCGCGTGTAGATGCGAGTGAGCTTGACCATCCCTGGCCCTTTGCCTGGCCTAGCGGTTAGCCGCCATGATCATTTGGCCGCCATCATCATCAGGATCGCCAGCACGACCAGCGCCACCGCCTGCATGATGACGCGCATCTGCATCATCTTGTTGGAGCGGCGCGGGTTGCCGCCCTTGAGCATGGTGGCGACGCCGACCCCGAGCGCGATCAGCACGCCGACCATCGCCAAAACGAGGATTACGGTCAGAAACGCATGCATCGCCCACCATAACCCAGCTTGGGGCGATTTACCCTAGCGCGCTGACCAGCCGCTCGATGCGGTGCAGCGCGCCATCGGCGATGCCGAGCTCTTCCAAGTGGCGCACGGTGTTGGCGAGATAGTCGCGGCCGGTGCCACGGTCACCACGCGAGGCCGCGATGATGCCTGCCGCGGCGTCGTGCGCGAGGCGGCCAGCATAGTCCCGCGAGTCACGCCGCACGGTGAAGGCATAACCGCTGACCGGGCCGCGCGCGGTCGCGACCTTGAGCGGCGTCATGTGATAGACGAAACCGGTCATCTCGCGGGTCCAGATCAGGTCGATCTCGGCGGCGAGCGAGGCTTGCGGCAGGCGGTAGGCGATGCCGCGGCACGAGCCGCCGCGGTCGAGGCCCAAGACCAGCCCGGGCTTCTCGCGGGTGCCGCGATATTCGGGCGAATAGAGGCAAAAGCTGCGGTGATAGCCATGGATGCGCGCCGGCAGCCGCTCAGCAAAGCGCATCTCCGGGTTCCACATCAGCGAGCCGTAGGCGAAAATCCACACCGGCTCACTGCTGGCGCGCAGATCGACGACCCATCCCGGCATCGGGTCGATCGGATAGGGCGAGGTGAGAACGGGTTCCGCCAGGGTCATTGCGGCGCGAGATTGCTTCGCCGCGCTCGCAATGACAATTGAAGCCTAGTCGTCCCAGACCTGCTTTGGCATCGGCAGGTCGGCGAAGTCGGCATCGGTGAGCGGACGGTCGGCGGCGATGCCGTGCATGTCGAGCAGCATCACCCATTGCCTCGTGTGCTGGCCGATATGCCAGGTCGCGCGCTCCAAAACCTCATGCAGCTTCTGCCTGCCGTAATAGGTGTCGACCTCGGCCTGCGCGGCCTTGTCGGGCGTCGTCGCCCACCAATTCTCGACCTTCGCCTTGACCCTTTTTCCGTAGTTGGCGAGTGCGGTGGTCGAGGCCATTTCCGCGGGATCGTGAACCTCGCCGGGCATGGCGTTGGCGAAGAATTTGCCGCCGGCGACCTCGGTGAACGCCTCGCAGATGCGGAACATGTGGTGCGCCAATCGGCCGTAGGTGCGCGGGCGGCCGGGAGTGAGGGTCTCGAGCTGGTCGTCGGGCATCTGCGGGATCATTCGCAGCGCCGCATCGATGTACCGCTGCATGCGCTCGACGAGCTGCGCTGGGGTGAGCACCGGTCCGGCCTTCTCGTTCAGCTTCAGGAAGGCGACGACCTGGGCGATGTTCTGGGCGAAGACGAACTCGTCCCCGCGCGACAACACCGGAATCGAGCGCGCGCCCAGGCGCTGCAACTCCGCGCGGCCGGCAGCGTCAGTGAGGATATTGATCGACTCGAACTCGATCCCACGGACCGAGAGAAACTCTTTCAGTCTCAGGCAGCTGGTTCAGCCAGGCTGCCAGAACGCCTTCAGTGGCGCGGTTTCGGCCATCGTTTGCCCCTTTTGCCAGTCGCTGCGATGTTCGCCCGGCCGCCACGCCGCGTCAACCGCCACTTCTGGTGCGCCACCATGCGTACAGCTAGTTAACGTCCCTTAACGTTAAGGTTGAGTTCACTAAATGGCGCAGCTACCATCAGGACAGAGAAGCCCGATCTGGGAGGATCCGCCGTGCGTATCTGGCCACTCGCTCTGGCGCTCACCTCGCTGCTGACCGGATGCGATGTCACGCGTCTGACCTACGCGACCACCAGTGGTGGAGAGGTGGTTGAGCCGACCTATCGTGACCAAACGCTGACTAACCTCTCAAAGCTATTAGACGAACCCGGCGTGCTACCTTCCGAGATATATCTTCAAACCGGTGTAATGCAGACAAATAGCTCGGTAACACTCAGTGTGACTTTTCCTCTTTCGAGTATGTTTGCAAAAACGGTTTCTGCAACAATATCACAGACAACTACAACCCCAGGAGCTTTGACCTCCTGATAGTTTAGCCTATCGCAATTTAAGAGCGCTATACATGATTATATTATGCAATAATTCGGTAAATGCGGCAGAGGATTGTGAGAAATCATTTAGAGCGGAGTATACGCCTCCACGGACACCGAACGCGAAGGCGCAGGACGGTTCTCTAATGTTTGATCCCTATTACCTCTATCCACCGCTTTGTGTGCTCTGCATGCCTGATTCGTCCCTTCCTCTACCAGTAACCCCGGATAAGAAGGATGCTCTAGTACTCTCCGATTTCCTTAAGCAAAAGAAGTGGTTGTTCTGGGAAGGCGGAACAGGAGCGCAATCACTGCCGCGTCCTGAAAGCGCGATTTATGTCGGGCAGGCAGGAGGTCGGCGGTTTTACGCGGCGACTTCCAAACAGTTCGCAGATTTTATGATTTTGACCCTGCCCCAGCCAACCAGCCCGGGAGGAGTTGGAGCGAGCAAACAACGTGGCTTTGTTGGTGAGAAAGGTACGCAAGGGACAACGTTTTTCTTTCCGGGATCGACTGAAGGCAACATGCGTCCCTACTTCATGGTGCCGCCACAAGCACCTTTACCACCTCCCCAATAGAAGCTAGCGCGTACATGCCCTTCGTGAACCTCGGGCGGCCGCTGAAGGAGGCTTGCCATCCGCCGACCTGAGCGGACGACGTGCCGCGTCAACCGGCTCGGCTGGTGCAAGGCGGTACGCGCGGCTATATAGCGCCGATGCGCCGCGCGACGATCCTCGCCCTTGTCGGCATCCTCGTCGTCGCCTTTGGCGCGTACAGCGCGATCTGGTGGGTCGCCGCCGGCAAGATCAAGCTCGCCGCCGGCGATTGGGCGCAGGCTGTTCACCAACGCCAGATCGACGTCTCGTGGCAGGATATCCGTGTCGCCGGATATCCGTTTACGTTCCGCCTTGAGCTTAGCGATGTGGTACTGGCCGACAAGGCGCCCGATCCGGCAGTAGAGCTGCGCGCGCCGCAGATGTCAGCGAGCATCTGGCCGTGGAATTTCCATGAAGTGTGGCTGGACGTTCCAAGCAGGATCAGCCTACGCGCCGGTTCCGATAGCGCGCCGATCGCCAAGCTCGACGCCAGCGCCGCCGATGGCGCGCTCGCGATCGCCGGCGACAAGACAACGATCTGGCTGACCCTGTACCAGCCGAAGCTCGACGCGACGATAGCGCTTTCGGCCCGAATCGTCAGCGCATGGGTCATCGTGCCAGCGCATCCGCCGGCGAGCCATGCCGATCCTGGCATCGCCGTCGCCGCGATAGCCCATGATCTGGTGGTGCCGGTCGCGCCGCCAGAATTCAGCAAGACCGTCAATGAGCTCGGTTTTGGGCTAACGATGATGGGGGCGCTACCCACCGGTCCGCCGCGCGAGGCCGCCGCGGCGTGGCGCGATGCCGGCGGCACGCTCGAGCTCGATCATCTCGATTTGCGCTGGGGCGCGATCGGCGCCACCGCCTCGGGGACGCTGGCGCTCGATGCCGATTTGCAGCCGGTCGCCAGCTTCTCGGGCGCGATATCCGGCTACGACCAGCTGTTGAACGCGCTCGTCGCGGCCGGGCGGGTCAAGGCGAGCGACGCGCGCGGCGCCCGGTTGGCGCTGTCGATGCTCGGCCGGGTCGGCCCGGACGGGCGGCCGCAAATCTCGACGACGTTCGCGATCCAGGACGGCGAGATGCAGCTCGGTCCCGCCAAGCTCGGCAAGGCGCCGCACATCGATTGGTAGCTATGCTTGCTTGGCCTCGATGACCGAGCGGCGGATAGCGCGGGTGCGGATGAACCAGTCTTCGAGAATCTCGCCCTCGCCGCGGCGGATCGCCCGCTGCAGCGCGGTCAAATCCTCGCTGAAGCGCTGCAGCACGTCGAGCACTGCCTCGCGGTTTTTCAGGAAGATGTCGCGCCACATGACCGGATCGGACGCGGCGATGCGGGTGAAGTCGCGAAAGCCGCCGGCGGAATAGGCGATGACTTCCGATCGGAGGTCGTCGCCGAGCGCGGTCGCGGTCCCGACGATGGTATAGGCGATCAGATGCGGCAGGTGCGACGTCACCGCCAGCACCCGGTCGTGATGCTCCGCCGGCATGGTGACGATTTTCATCTTCGCCAGCTGCCACAGCGCGGTGATTTTGGCGACGGCTGCCGGATCGGTCTCGGGCAGCGGCGTCAGAATGCACCAGCGGTCGGCGAACATCTCGGCGAAACCGGCTTCGGGGCCGGAATGCTCGGTGCCGGCGACAGGATGGCCGGGCACCAGATGCACGCCCTTGCGAATGGCCGGCAGCAGATCGCGGATCGCCGCCTCCTTGACCGAGCCGACATCGGTGACGATGACGCCGTCATCGAGCGCCGGCGCGATCTTGGCGGCGACCTCGGCATAGGCGGAAAGCGGGGCGGCGATCACGACAAGGTCGGCGCCTCTGACCGCGGCGGCGGGATCGGCGGTGGTCTCGTCGGCGATCTTGAGGCGTCGCACCGCCTCCAGGGTTTCGGCGCGGCGCGCGCAGGCGACGATATGGGTCTGCGGGCTGTCGCGGCGCAACACCCGCGCCAGCGACGAGCCGATAAGCCCAATGCCGATCAACGCGACCCGCTTGAACAGGATGTCCGCCATCAGGAGGCCATGAACTCGGCGAGCGCCGCGGCGACCTTCTCGTTCTCGTCGCCGGTGCCGACGGTGATGCGGATGCGGTCGGGAAGACCGTAGCCGCCCATCTTGCGGGTCAGGATGCCTTTCACCTGGAGGAAACGGAACGCGGCGTCGGCGTTGTGGCGGCCATCGTCCGGGAAGCACGGCAGCACGAAATTCGCGACGCTCGGGGTCGGGTGGAGGCCGAGCGCCGCCATCCTGTCGTTGAGCCAGGGCTGCCAGCGGTCGTTGTGCGCGCGAGCCTTGGCCAGCGCCTCGGTATCCTCAAGCGCGGCGACCCCGGCAGCCAAGGCCGCGGCGCTGACATTGAACGGTCCGCGCACCCGGTTCAGCACATCGGCGACCGCGGGCGGGAAGTAACCCCAGCCCAGGCGCAGCCCTGCTAAGGCAAAAATCTTCGAGAATGTTCGCAGCATTACCACATTCTCGGCCTGGTCGACGAGTTTGGCCCCCGGCTCGTAGTCGTTGCGGTTGACAAACTCCGCATAGGCCGCGTCGATCGCCAGCAGCACGTTTGACGGCAGTCCCTCATGCAGCCGCGCCATCTCGCTCACCGACAAATAGGTGCCAGTGGGGTTGTTGGGGTTGGCGATGAAGACGATGCGCGTCTTTGGTGTCACCCGCGCCAGGATCGCATCGACATCAGCGGTCAGGTCGCTCTCGGGCACCGCGACCGGGGTGGCACCGACCGACATCGCGCCGATCGGATACATCAGGAAGCCGTGACGGCTGTACAGCACCTCGGTATCGGGCCCGGCATAAGCGCGCAACAACAAGCCGATCAGCTCGTCGGAGCCGGCGCCGCAGACGATCTGCGCCGGATCGAGACTGTAACGCTCGCCGAGCGCGCGGCGCAGCTCGTCGGCGCTACCGTCGGGGTAGCGGTGGATGTCGCCCGCCAGCGCGCGGTAGGCGGCGATGGCCTTGGGACTCGGGCCCAGCGCGCTCTCGTTGGAGGCGAGCCGGATCGGCCGCTCGACGCCTTCGAGCTTGGCGTCACCGCCGACATAGGGGGCGATGTCGAGAATGCCCGGGCCGGGGGCCGGGCCGGCGAGTTCTACCATCTGTCAGCCCTGGGCCGCCGAACGGCGAGCCGCACCGGTCTGCGCCGCGACCTCGGCGTGCGACGCGGCGCTCTCCAGTGGCACGGCATAACCGCCCACCGCCATCAGCCGGTAGAGATCGGCGCCGAGCCGGTCGCGCAACGCCTTGAGGCGCGGATCATCGAGCGGCACAAAGCCGTCGATCTCGATCAGCGTGTTCGCCGCCTCGGCATGCTCGCACGACACCATGAAGGTGCAGGTGAGGCCGATCGCCGAGAACGCCGCGACCATGCGGCCGCGGCTGATCTGCACTGCATTTTCAGTGACCAGCAGGGTGCGGTCCTGGCCGCTCGGCTGTTGCGTGCCGAAGCCGATCACCAGCGCGTCGGCGTTGTCGGAGCGGGCATTGCCGCGCGGCCCAAACGGCAGGCGGGCGACGACTCGCGGCGCCTCGGCGTCCAGCGACAGCAGGTGGCGCCACCACGGGTCGCTGTCGCCGTCCTGCGGCATGGGCAGCACGCCGACCGCGATACGCCCATCCGCCACGGCGCGGATCACCTGAAAGGTCGACTGATAGGCGGTCAGCGGCGCGTGGCTGCTGTAGTGGTCGCGCGCCAAATCCCAGACACCGGGGGATTCCGGGGGCGCATAGGCGCCGATGGCGAACGGCCCCTGCGCCCGTGTCGTCGCGCCGAGGAGCTCGCGCCAAATCCGCACCAGCGTACCGGCCGGAAAGGCATTGCCCTGGCGGTCGACGAGGCGGCGCAGCATCTCGGCCTCGCGCGCCGGGACATAGGGGCTGACGGTGGCGGTGCGCTTTTGCGCCGCGACACTGGCGACGACCTCCAGCCGCTCGATCAAGAGGTCTTGCAAATTGTCGTCGATCCGGTCGAGGCGCCGGCGTAATTCATCAAGATCAGCTTGGGTCGACAACATGGTTTCGATCGCTTTCCCGAGGGCCGATAGTAGTAGAGAGAGGCCCCGGCGAAATCAAAGGAAACTCGACGTTCGCGGCAGCATTCCTGAGCCGCGCCGCCGCCCCGTCGGACCTTTCGACAAGCGAGCCGCATTATCGGCTGGCGGCGGACGAGCACCGTTATGATATAGAGAGCCCGCCATGGCCTCCCTGATATCACCGCGCACCTTGAAGCGACCGGATAATGACTGGCCCGGATACCGGTTTACGGTCAGCAATCCCTTACGGCTCGATTGCGGGGTGGATTTCGGCCCGTTTACGATCGCCTACCAAACCTATGGCACGCTCAACGCCGACCGCTCGAACGCGATCCTCATCTGCCACGCGCTGACCGGCGACCAGTATGTCGCCGACCCGCACCCAATCACCGTCCATCCGGGATGGTGGTCGACGATGGCGGGGCCGGGCCTGGTGCTCGACACGGACCGCTATTTCCTCATTTGCGCCAATGTGCTCGGCGGCTGCATGGGCACCACCGGGCCAAAGGACATCAACCCAGAAACCGGCAAGCCGTGGGCGCTGTCGTTTCCGATCATCACCGTGCACGACATGGTGCGGGCGCAGAAGCGGCTGATCGAGCATCTCGGCATCGACCAGCTGTTCTGCGTGATCGGCGGCTCGATGGGCGGGATGCAGGTGCTGCAATGGGCGGCGAGCTACCCTGAATCGGTGTTCGCGGCGATCCCCGTCGCCTCGGCGGCGCGGCATTCGGCGCAGAACATCGCGTTCCACGAGGTCGGCCGCCAAGCGATTATGGCTGACCCCGAGTGGTGCGAGGGCCAGTATCTCGAGCGCGGGCGCGCGCCGGCACGCGGCCTCGCCGTGGCGCGGATGGCGGCGCACATCACCTACCTGTCCGAGGCGGCGCTGCACCGCAAATTCGGCCGCAACCTGCAGGACCGCAACGAGGTCACCTGGGGCTTTGACGCCGATTTCCAGGTCGAAAGCTATCTGCGCCATCAGGGCAGCACCTTTGTCGACCGGTTCGATGCCAACTCGTACCTCTACATCACCCGGGCGATGGATTATTTCGACCTCGCCGCCGAGCATGGCGGGTCGCTGCCGGCGGCGTTCGCCGGGGCGAGTTCGCGCTTCTGCATCATCTCGTTCACCAGCGACTGGCTGTTCCCCACACCAGAAAGTCGCGAGCTGGTGCATGCGCTCAACGCCGTCGCCGCCAATGTCAGTTTTGTCGAGATCGAGACCGACAAGGGGCACGACGCTTTCCTGCTGAACGAACCCGAGCTGTTCGCCACGCTGCGCGGGTTCCTCAACGGCTGCGCCGAGCATCGCGGCCTCGGCCGCCCCTGAGACGAAATAGATGAGCCGAAGCGCCGCCATCGAACTCGGCGGGGTCGTATCGCCATCGCCGGCAACGCCGGCCGATCGGCTACGCCGCGACCTGCGCGTCATCGCCGACATGATCGAGCCTGCCGCGCGGGTGCTCGACATCGGCTGCGGCGACGGCGCGCTGCTCGGCTATCTGGTCAGCGAAAAAGGCGCTGACGCGCGCGGCGTGGAACTCTCCCAATCGGGGGTCAATGCCTGCGTCGGCCAGGGTCTATCGGTAATCCAGGGCGACGCCGACAGGGATCTGGACGCCTATCCCAAGGGCGCCTTCAACATCGTGGTGCTGAGCCAGACGTTGCAAGCGACACGCAACCCGCGGCGCGTGCTGGAAACTCTGGTGCGGATCGGCGAGCGGGCGATCGTCTCGTTTCCCAATTTCGGCTATTGGCGGGTGCGGCTCAGTCTGTTGGCGCGCGGACGGATGCCGGTAACGCCGCTACTCGCCCATCAATGGTACGATTCGCCCAACATCCACCTGTGTACGATCCGCGACTTTGTCGCGCTGTGCGGCGAGATGAACATTCGCATCGAAAAGAGCGTCACACTCGACCGCTATGGTCGTCCCTACGCGCTTGACCCGCGCGGCTCGCTCGCCAACCTCCTGGCCGAGCAGGGCGTTTTCGTGCTCAGCCGAGGAGCCGCGTGATGCTCGTCGCCCAAATCACCGATCCGCATATCATCGCGCGGGGCAAGCTCTTTCATTCGCCGCACCGCGCGATCGCCCCGGACGCGCCGCCGGACTACAGCCGCATCGACACCGGCGTCTTTCTCCGCCGGGCGCTTGCGACATTGAACGGGCTGAACCCGCGCCCGGACGTGATCGTGCTGACCGGCGACCTGACCGACCACGGCAGCGCGGAAGAATACGATCACCTGCGCGAGATCCTCACGACAGCGGACGTGCCGGTCTACCTGATCCCCGGCAACCATGACAATCGCGAGGAATTGCGCGCCGCGTTTGCCGACGACGGCTATTTCCCGAAAGACGGGTTTCTCCAATACACCGTCGAGCACTATCCGCTGCGCATCGTCGCGCTCGACACCAACGTCCCCGGGTATCACCACGGCGAGCTGTGCGCCGAGCGCCTCGCTTGGCTCGGCGCGACCCTCGCCGCTGCCCCCACCCGGCCGACCTTGGTGATAATGCACCACCCGCCATTTGCGACCGGCATCCAACACATGGACGAGGCCGGCCTTCGCGACATTCCGTCCTTCGCCGCCGTGATCGCCCGCCACAACCAGGTCGAACGCGTCCTCTGCGGCCATCTGCATCGCACGATTGACCGCCGCTTCGCCGGCACCGTTGCCGGTACCGCACCGGCCACCGCGCACCAACTCCTGCTTGACCTGACCCCCGGCTCTCGCCCCTATTTCACCTTCGAGCCGCCCGGCTATCAGCTCCACCTCTGGCACGACGGAGCCCTCGTCACCCACACAACGACCTTCGGCGACTGGCCGGGACCATTCCCCTACCACGCGCCGCCGGGTTAGCGGCCCGCCGTCGCCGGCGTGTAGACCAGCCGCCGCTTTGGCGCCCGCGCGGCGATGGGTTTGGCGTAAATCTGCTTGGTCGCCTCGACGATGACGACGCCGGCGAAGGTCGGGAACCAGCGCGTGCCCATACGCTCCCAGGCGCGGGCGGAGCGCAATATCATGCGGCTTCGAGTCGGGGGCACGAAGAGGGCCGTCGCGGTGGCGACTGGGGTGAACAGCTCGTCGCGGAGCAATTGCGAGAGCTGCGACATCGTATAGGGCCGGCCGAAGCCGAACGGAGTGCGGTCGAGCCGGGCCCAGATACCGCGCCGGTTCGGGGTTACCACCATCAGCCGCCCGCCCCCGGCAAGCACCCGCCAAACCTCTTTCAACAGCGGGCCGACCTGGTCGCTGGTCTCAAGCGTGTGGACCAGCAGCACGCGGTCGATCGAATAATCGGCGAAGGGCAATTCGCCCTCGTCGGCGAGGGTCGCGAGGTTCGCGCCCTCGGCCGGCCAGGCGAGGACACCCAACGAGGCCGGCATCAAGGCGAGGGTGCGCTCGCTTTCGGGCGAGATCGCGGTCAAAAACGGTGGCGGATAGCCGATGCCGAGCACGCGCAACCCGCGCATATCCGGCCACATGCGACGCACGGCCTGGCGGATCATGCGCCGCGCCACCTGCCCCAAGGGGGTGTGGTAGAAGTCGCGGAGATCGACGACGTCGGAGGCCATGCCAGCATTTTAGCATGGGCTAAGTTGCGGCTTGGTAAGGATGACAGCGCGGGCCAACCGGACTATCGTTTCACAACCATTTTGCGCCGGAGTTTTGCAGCAATGGCTCTCAGTATCCGCCCGGTCGATCCCGTCAACCGCCCCGATTTCGCCGGCGAGGTTGCCGGCATCGATTTGCGCGAGACGATGACCCCGCGGCAGGTCGCAGCGATTGTCGAGGGCATGGACAAATTTGCCGTTCTAGTCTTCCACAATCAGCAAATCGACGACGCGCAGCAGCTCACGTTCAGCCGCAATTTCGGCACGCTCGAAATCGCCAATTCCGACGTACGGCGCGACGAGGACCGCCGCCTCGCCCCCGAGGTGGCCGACGTGTCGAACCTCGGCAGGGGCAACGCCATTATGTCGCGCGAGGACCGGCGGCGGCTGTTCAGCCTCGGCAACATGCTGAGGCACTCGGACAGCTCGTTCAAGCCGACCCCGGCCAAGTATTCACTGCTGCACGCGCGCGTCCTTCCATCGAAGGACGGCAACACGGAATTCGCCGACATGCGCGTCGCCTACGACGCGCTCGACGACGACATAAAGGCCGAGATCGAGGACCTTGTCTGCGAGCACAGCCAGATCTATTCGCGCGGCGTTCTCGGCTTCGACTTCACCGAAGAGGAGCGATTGCGCAATTTGCCAGTGCCGCAGCGCCTGGTGCGCCGGCATCCGGGGCCGAAGCGGCGCTCGATCTTCCTCTCCGCGCATGCTGGCGCGATCCGCGGCATGCCGATGCCGGAAGCGCGCGCCCTGTTGCGTGACCTCACCGAGCATGCCACCCAGCGCAAGTTCGTCTACGCGCATCGGTGGCGGGTGGGTGACCTCGTGATGTGGGACAACCGGGCGATGATGCACCGCGCCCGGCGTTACGACCCCAGCGAAGTGCGCGAATTGCATCGCACCACCGTCGCCGACGACCGGCCGACCCTGGAGCAGGCGGCGTAGAAAACTAACGCTTTGACGCAGGGGCGTTTTTCGGCGCGAAGCGCAATATGAACAATGAGACGGTGAGGCAGTGAGATATCGAGCGACGGCAATCTCACTGCCTCATTGTGGATTTTTGATCGCGCTGCGCGCGACCGGTCGTTAGCTTCGCGTATCCTTGGCGACCTTCGCGGTAAAGCGTTCTCTCTTGGAGACCAGCCATGCTGTTCGGCGCGTCGATGTTCTTCACCGACTACTCGATGGGCGCGGGCGAGCTGGCCCGGGCGCTCGAGGAACGCGGCTTCGAGTCGGTCTGGGCGCCGGAGCACTCGCATATCCCGGTGTCGCGAAACTCGGCCTTCCCCTCGGGCGGCGAGCTGCCAAAGCAGTATTACGACGTGATGGACCCGTTCGTGTCGCTGACCGCGGCGGCGGCGGTGACCAAGACCATCAAGGTTGGCACCGGCGTCTGCCTCGTCGCTCAGCGCGACCCGATCCAGACCGCCAAGCTCGTCGCCTCGCTCGACCAGGTCTCGGGCGGGCGCTTCCTCTTCGGGGTCGGCGGCGGCTGGAACGCCGACGAGATGGCCGACCACGGCACCGAGTTCAAGTCTCGTTTCAAGTTGATGCGCGAACGCATTGAAGCGATGAAAGAAATCTGGATCAAGTCGAAGCCCGAATACCACGGCGAGATGGTCGATTTCGCGCCGATGATGACCTGGCCGAAGCCGGTTCAGAAGCCGCATCCACCGGTCATAATCGGCGGCATGTTCCCGCACGCGGCTCGGCGGGCGCTCCGCTACGGCGACGGCTGGATCCCGCATTCGCGCCGGCCGCAATACGAGGACGTGACCGACTTCCTGCCGCAGTTCCGCCAGATGGCCGCCGAGGCCGGGCGCGACCTCGCCACCTGCCCGGTCACGGTCTGGGGCATCCAGCCCGATATCGACCGGGTGCGGCGATGTATCGATCAGGGGGTCAGCCGCGGCGTCGTGCAGCTGGCAGCTGAACCGACCGACAAAATCCTGCCGCTACTCGACCGCTGGGCCGAGATCATCGCCAAGCTGATTTGACGGGCGGCATGGCAGCACAAGCGGAAGCAAGCGAGGCCGGGCGCGACTTTATTCGCGACATCGTCCAGGCCGATATCGACTCGGGCGCGCATCTGTGGCCGGTGACGCGGTTCCCGCCGGAGCCGAACGGCTATCTCCATATCGGCCACGCCAAGTCGATCTGTCTCAATTTTGGGGTTGCCGCCGAATTCGGCGGCCGATGTCACCTGCGCTTCGACGACACCAACCCGACCAAGGAAGAGCAGGAATACATCGACGCGATCGAGGCCGACCTGCATTGGCTCGGCTTCGATTGGGGCAAGCACCTCTATCATGCGTCGGATTATTTCGAGCAGCTCTACAAATGGGCCGAGCACCTGATCGAACACGGGCTCGCCTATGTCGACGACCAGTCGACCACGGACATGCGCAAGAACCGCGGCACCTTGACCGAGCCGGGGGTCAACAGCCCCTATCGGAGCCGCCCCGTGGCCGAGAACCTCGATCTCTTCCGCCGTATGCGTAAGGGCGAATTCCCCAACGGCGCGCGAGTGCTGCGGGCGAAGATCGACATGGCCTCGCCCAACATGAACCTGCGCGACCCGACGCTCTACCGCATCCTTCATGCGACACACCCGCGCACCGGCGACAAATGGTGCATCTACCCGACCTATGATTATGCGCACGGCCAGTCGGACGCGATCGAGGGGGTGACGCACTCGATCTGCACCCTCGAATTCGAGGATCACCGACCGCTTTACGATTGGCTGATCCAGCACCTGCCGGTGCCGTCGCGGCCGCGGCAATACGAGTTCGCCCGGCTCAACCTCACCTATACGGTGATGTCGAAGCGGTTCTTGAAGGGGCTGGTCGACGAGGGCCGCGTGTCGGGCTGGGACGATCCGCGCATGCCGACCCTCGCGGGCCTCAGGCGACGCGGCGTCCCGCCCGAGGCGATCCGCAATTTCGCGAAGAGCGTCGGGGTCGCCCGCGCCAACAGCGTCGTCGATGTCGGCATGTTCGAGCACGCGGTGCGCGACGAGCTGAACCGCGCCGCGCCGCGCCGGATGGCGGTGTTGCGCCCGCTAAAGCTGGTGATCGAGAACTACCCCGAGGGCCGGACCGAGTGGCTCGACGCGGCCAACCATCCCGACGATCCGGCGGCGGGAAGGCGGCAGATCCCGTTCGGCCGCGAGCTTTTCGTCGAGCGCGACGATTTCATGGAGGATCCGCCAAAGAATTTCTATCGCCTCTCGCCAGGGCGCGAGGTGCGGCTGCGCTACGCCTATTTCGTCACCTGCCGCGAGGCGGTGAAGAACGCGGCCGGCGAGATCGTCGAGCTGCGCTGCACCTATGACCGGGCGACCAAGGGCGGCGACTCGCCCGACGGACGCAAGGTGCGCGGCACCATCCATTGGGTCTCCGCGGCGAATTCGTTCGCGGCGGAGGTCCGGCTATACAACCCGCTGTTCAGCCGGCCCGACCCCGGCGCTGGCGGCGATCTGATGGCCGACATCAATCCGGACTCGCTCGAGGTGCTGCAGAATTGCCGCTTTGAGCCGGCGATCGGCGAGGACAATGGCGCGGCGGCGGTGCAGTTCGAACGGCTGGGATACTTCCGCCGCGACCCCGACAGTGCGCCGGGGCGCCTAGTGTTCAACCGCACGATCGGCCTCCGCGACAGCTGGACGCGTCAGCAGGCGGGGGGCTAGCGACAGGAGGTATTCAATGCCCGATGCCAAAATTTATACCGGCGGCTGCCATTGCGGCGCGGTGCGGTTCGAGGTGACCGGGTCGCTCGATAAGGTAATCTCGTGCAACTGCTCGATCCGCGAGAAGCGCGGGCTGCTGCTGATCTTCGCGGCACCCGACCAGTTCAAACTTTTGTCCGGCGGCGACAAGCTCGCCGACTACCAGTTCAACAAAAAGGTCATCCACCACCGGTTCTGCGCGACTTGCGGCGTCGAATCGTTCGCCCGCGGCACCGCGCCCGGCGCCGGCGAGATGGTCGCGATCAATGTGCGCTGCCTCGACGGGATCGACCTCGGCGCGCTCACCCTGACCCCGTACGACGGGAAGAAGCTCTAAGTGAGGACCACAAGCGGGGCATCGCAACGAAGCGTGCCTCGCGTCCGCCCAATCTGCTAGGCTTTGGCCAAATCGTCGGGGATCGAAGGAGACCGCCATGAACGACATCATGACCCTGAGCCAAAAGGCCGACGCGCTCGAAGCGAAGATGGCGCGCGAGCTCGACTACATCGTCATCAAGTCGCGGCTTTATTCGATGGCCGAGGGCGATCTGGGCCCGGCACCGAACGCCGGCGAGCTGATGAGGAAGAACCCGAACGCCCGCGTCCTTATGGGCGACGACCCGCGGCTGCCGGCGATGCCCGACAAGCCGACCCTGATGGATTTCTTCAAGTACCGCTTTGGCCCTTGCATGCATTTGCTGCAAAGCGCGCGGCACGCAGTGAGGGCGGATTTGCCCGAGAAAATGGTGCTCGCCTGCCTGCTGCACGACATCTCGACGATCGGCTTTATCCGTGGCGACCACGGCTATTGGGGCGCGCAGCTGGTCGAGCCCTATGTCGACGAGGAAGTGACCTGGGCGATCCGCGCGCATCAGGTGCTGCGCTTCTATCCCGACGAGTCGGTCGGCTACGAGTATCCGCAGTCCTACATCACCTCGTTCGGCGCCGAATACCGGCCCGACTCCTATATCGAGGAAGACTATAAGCGGATGCGAAACCACAAATGGTACATGGCGGGCCGCCAGATCACGGTGCACGACATCTACTCGTTCGATCCCAACGTGCATCCCGAATTGGAAGAATTCGAGGACGTGATCGGGCGCAACTTCAAGCAGCCCGAACAAGGCCTCGGCTTCGACAACAGCCCGGTCGCGCATATGTGGCGGGCGATGATCCGCCCGGCGAAGTATCTGTAAGGAATAGCACAATGAACGACGTGATGACCTCGGCGCAACGCGCCGATGCGCTCGAAGAGAAAATGATGCAGGAGATGAACGAGGCGATCGCGGTCAAGTCGCGCCTCTTCCTGCTGGCCGACGGCGATTTCGCGATGCCCAATGGCGCGGCGCTGCAAAAGGCGCGGCCGGGCGCGAAGATGCTGATGGGCGACGACCCACGCCTGCCGAAAATGCCGGCGAAACCGACCCTGATGGATTTCTTCAAGCACCGCTTCGCGCCCGCGATGCACCTCTTGCAGAGCGCCAAGCACGCGCGCGACGCCGGAATGCCGGAGAAGGTCGTCCTCGCTTCGCTGCTGCACGACATCGGCGTCATCGGCTTCATCCGCTCCGACCACGGCTATTGGGGCGCGCAGATGGTCGAGCCCTATGTCGACGAGGAGGTGACCTGGGCGATCCGCGCGCATCAGGCGCTGCGCTTCTACCCGGACGAGGAAAACGGCTACCCCTACCCCGACAACTACCGGCAGTATTTCGGCGACGACTACAAACCCGAGCCCTATATCGAAGCGGAATACAAGCGCGCGCGGGCGCATAAATGGTACGGCACGGCGCGCATGATCACCGTGCACGACATCTATTCATTCGACCCGAATGTGCATGTCGAGCTGGAGGAGTTCACCGACATCATCGGCCGCAATTTCCACCAACCCGACGAAGGCCTGGGCTTCGATAGCAGCCCGTCGGCGCATATGTGGCGAACGCTGCGCCAGCCGACCAAGTACCTCTAGGTCAGCAAAAGGGCGAGCGAAAACTCGCTCGCCCTTTATTCAGTCGACGCGGACCTTAGCAGGCGATGTAAGTGCGGTAATATGGGCTCCAGCAGCTGCGCGGCGCGTAATAGGGCTGCGGCGGATAGTAGGCGGCCGGCGGCGCGTAGTAGTACGGCGGCGGGTATGGGTAGTAGGGGGCCGGTTGATAATAGTAGGGCGCGGCAAGCGCCGTCCCTAGCGCGAAGGCGCCAAGCCCAATGCCGACAGCCGCTCCGGTGCCCAGTGCATGGGCCGGCTGCGGCGCCGTGGCAAGCCCGACCGCGCCAACAATTGCTACTGCAGCGGCGAACCGTGGACCTATCATGGGGAACTCCTCCAATCTAGGCGCGCCCCAACGTGGCAGCGCGAGATGCCGATAAATGTGATGAGGTCGGCGCGAACTTACAATACCGATTGAATCACATGCGACGCGACGCATCTAGCCTGGCCGAAACGGCAGAACTCAATCAAAAGCAAAGGAGGCGAGCGGCTAACCGCCCATCCCTTTGTCGACGTATCCGCTGCCTTAGCAGGGGACATAGCGGCCGTAATACGGGCTCCAGCAGCTGCGTGGCCCGTAGTAGGGATACGCGCCGTAGCCGTAATAAGCCGGATACCCGTAATACCCGGGATAGCCGGGATAGCCGGGATAGCCGGGATAGCCGTAATACGGGTTCGCGGCCGCGCCGAGCGCGCTGCCGAGCGCGAAGGCGCCAAGGCCAATACCGACGGCCGCCCCGGTGCCCAGAGCGTGCGCCGGCTGCGGCGCCGCGGCCAATCCGAGCGTGGCGACAAGTGCCGTCGAAAAGGCTAACGTCCTGGTCAAGGTCATTTCTTGGTCCTCCGAGTCCCTAGGGTGCGCGGACGAGAGGGTCGACCGTACCCCCCTGTCGACACGCTAACGCTCCGGAGGCGTATCAATTCCCTCGATGCGATCAATTTGAGAAATTTGAGGAGACCGCGATGGCACGCCTGAAGGTTTACGGTATCGCCCGCACCCGCGCCTTCCGGGTGTTGTGGATGGCCGAGGAACTCGGCCTCGACTACGAGCATATCGCGATCGAGACCGGTGCGGCCGGCGCGCGCCAGCCCGGCTATCTCGCGGTAAACCCCAATGGAAGGCTGCCAGCGATCGACGATGACGGCTTCATCATGTGGGAGTCGCTGGCCATCAACATCTATCTCGCCAAGAAACACGCGACGGGAACGCTCTACCCGACGACGCCGCACGGCGAAGCCAAGGTCGTGCAATGGAGCCTATGGGCAGCCAACGAGATCGAGCGCGCCACCAATGTCTGGTCGTTCCATGCCGAACGGCTGCCGCCCGCCGAACGCGACCCAAAGATCGCCGCAGCGGCGATCGAATTGCTAACACCGCCTTTCCGGGTATTGGACCGGGCGCTCGCCGATCGACCCTACCTGCTCGGCGATGAATTCACGGTGGCTGACCTCAATGTCGCGGCGGTCGCCCTGCGGTCGATCGCGATGGATCTGTCGGCGACGCCGCATTACCGCGACTGGCTGCGGCGCTGCTACGATCGTCCGGCAGCGCAGAAGGTTTCGCGGATGCGCCGGGAAGCCGAGGCTGACGCCTCGATCGACACGGTCCGCGAGGCCGCAAAAAGGAACAGACTTTAACCATCTATTTGCTCTGAAAGTTGTCGGATTAAGCCTTCGTAAACCTAGCTCTCGCAGAGTCGCGACCGTTCTGGGGCTCGCCCAGAACCAAGGAGGCTGGGGTGAACGATCTCTCCGTAGCGACGATGCTCAATCCGACCGAAGTCGAAGTGCTCGAAGCCAAGGAAGCTTGGAGCGAATATCGCCTCGCCGACGGCACGGTCCTGCGCGTCAAGCCGATCATGATCGCGGTCTCACGGGTCGACGATCCTGAAGCAAACAATGCCGAGCCGGTCTACAATATGAAGTCGACCTTGGTGACCGACGTGAGAGGCGCGAAGGCGCCCAACGGTCTGGGGTGACCACGCGCATCACGCAGCGGACGCGAACGAACAGCTCGCAAAGCTCGTTCGCGGCGTCTTCCGCATCGACATTTTCCATCAGCACCAACGATCCGTCGCTGAGCGTCATGACGGCGCCGATGCCGGCCCTCATGCTCGCCTTTGGCGGCAAGTCCGGTTTCCAAGCGCTGCCGACGCGTCCGCTTTGGCCGCAGCGACCGCCGCCTGTTCCGCCGAGCGCCGAGAACGCGGCGCCCGAGCCGGTTCCTGAAAGCAGCGTGGCCGAGCTGTCGGCCGAAAGCAGCCCGACGGATAGGAGCGCGTCCGACGCGGCCACGGAAAAGGTCGAGCCGGATGCGGCATCAGACACCTACGTGCCGCGGTCTCGTGGCGCGCGGCACTTGCGGCTGCTCGAACACCCGGAAGCGCCGCCAGCTGATCAGGAACAGGAAGCCGTCCCACCGCCCGAGCTGGACGCCGTCAAGTCGGGTGAGCCGGAGCCCGCAGAGCCCGAGCCCGCGCTGCCGGCGACCGAGCCGGAGCCCGCCGAGCCGGCTCATCCACACCGGCTCGAGATGACGATCGACTCGCTACCGCATCACGACCTCACCGAGCCGATCCCGATCCATATCGACCCGCTCGGCGACACCGTGTTCACCGCCTCGGTAAGCAATCTCGACATCAGCGCCACCGGCAACAGCATCGGCGAGGCGCTGGTGTTGCTCAAAGAACAGATTGAATTCGTCTATGGCGACTTGAGCCGGCGAGCGAAGCGATCACCCGACCAGACGGCGATGCTGCAGATGCTGCACACCTACATCGCACCGAATGGCACCAAGCCGTCCTGGCTATAGCAGCTCGGGGATCAACGCGTTAAAATACCGGGCGGAGGCGACGTAAAAATCGCCTCGCCCGGCCCTAATTGTGTGGCTTCAGGCCGACTCGGTCTCGGCGTTGTTTTCGAGACGCATGCGCCAGCGCGAGAGACCACCCTTCGGGTTCGCACGCATTTCCGGCGCCGCCTCTAGCTCCGGGCTGACCGGGTCGACCGGTAGGGGCTGCAACTCCGCCACCTCGGCCACCGGCTCGCTGACCGGCTCCTCCGGCGTCGGGTCGGGTAAATGCTTCACGGCAAAGGCGTAGGCGATGCGCTCAAGCTGCTCGATCTCTTCGAGATCGGCGACGATCCCTTTGAGTTCGTCGGCGTAGCGCGCCTCGATAGCGGCGCGGCGGCCCTTGAGCTCTTCCTTGACCTGCTGGATGTAGTCCGGCGTCAGGTTCCACATGGGGCAAATCGTCTTCGCTCAGGTTGCGGTGCGCCAATATTCCGCGCCCCAAGTTAATAGGTCCCTAATGAGCAGCGGCGTTCGCGAAATTCTCGCGGGCGCACGGGAGTGCGCGCGAGGGCGCGACCGGATTGCCCACTTTGTCGGCAATATCTGCGGAAAGCGAATGCTGCCCTGCGGCCAGGAGGAGCTAGAGTCCCTTTCCCCCTGCGGCAATAAATGCGTAATCTGCGCCGACAGATTTATCCCCAGGGGAGGAGACTATGGCTGATATCAAGGGCGCTGACCTGCTGGCAAAGAGCCTCAAGGAGCAGGGCGTAGAGTACATGTTCGGCGTCGTCGGGTTTCCCGTCGGCCCGATCGCCGATGCCGCGCAGAAAGTGGGCCTGCCCTACATCGGCATGCGCAACGAGCAGGCGGCATCCTATGCCGCGGGCGCCGTCGGCTACCTGACCGGCCGGCCCGGCTCGTGCATTGTCGTCACCGGCCCCGGCGTCATCCATGGCCTCTCCGGCCTTGCCAACGCCCAGCAGAACTGCTGGCCGATGATCCTGATCGGCGGCGCGTCGGAGACCTATCGCAACGGCATGGGCTCCTTCCAGGAGGAGCGCCAGGTGCTGGCCGCGACCCCGGTTTCCAAATGGGCGCACGCGATCGAACACGTCAACCGCATCCCGTTCTATGTTGAGATGGCGGTGCGCCAGTCGACCTACGGCCGCCCCGGCGCAGCCTATCTCGACTTCCCCGACGATTTGATCACCGGCTCGTGCGACACGGACACGGTGGACACAGTCCGGAGATGCCCCGACCCGCCGCGCACGATGGCGATGCCGCAGGACATCGAGCATGCTCTCGACGTGCTGCAATCGGCGCAGCGCCCGCTCGCCCTTATCGGCCAGGGCATGGCCTCCTCCCGCGCCGAGGAAGAGGTGCGCGCCTTCATCGAGAAAACCCAGATACCGTTCGTGCGCACGCCCAAGGGCAAGGGCGTGTTGCCGGACGACCACCCGCTGTCGGCCGGCGCCGCGCGCAGCCTGGCGCTATCGCAAGCGGACGTCGTTTTCCTGATGGGTGCGCGCTTCAATTGGATCCTGCATTTCGGCCTGCCGCCGCGCTACAACAAGGATGTGCGGGTGGTCCAGCTCGACATCGAGCCGGAGTCGATGCACCAGAACAAGCCGGCCGAGGTGGCGCTGGTTGGCGATGGCAAGGCCATCGTCGCGCAGCTCAACGCGGCGCTGCAAGGCCGCCAGTGGTTCCACCCGGAAGGCTCGCCGTGGCGCCAAGCGCTCGCCAAGAAGTCGGCCGAGAACGCGGCGATGATCGCGCCTCAGATCTCCGACGACTCGTCGCCGGGCGGCTATTACCGGCTGTTCCGCGACATCCGCGAATGGCTGCCGAAGAACGTGGTCCTGTGCAGCGAGGGCGCCACGACGATGGATATCGGCGGCACCCAGATGCCGCTCGATAACCCCCGGTCGTACCTGAATGCCGGTAGCTACGGCACGATGGGCGTGGGCCTCGGGCTCGTCGTCGCCTCCTGTGTCGTGCACCCCGACCGCCCGGTCGTCCACATCTCCGGCGACTCGGCGATCGGCTTCTCCGGCATGGAGATGGAGACGCTGTGCCGTTACGGCATGCCGGCCAAGATCGTCGTCCTCAACAATGGCGGCATCGGCCCGGGCATGCCGGAAATCCCGTCCAACCCGATGCTCAACATGCGGCCGAACACGCTGATCTACGGCGCCCGCTACGACCAGATGATGAAGGCGTTCGGCGGCTACGGCGCCTATGTCGAGGACACCAAGGACGTGCGCGGCGCGCTCGACGAGCTGATGAACTTCCCCGGCCCGGGGCTGGTCAACATCAAGCTCAGCCAGGGCTCGCAGCGCAAGGCGCAGGAGTTCCGCTGGCACTCCTGACGCATTAGGTCGTCATGCCCGGACTTGATCCGGGCATCCACGAACAAAGGGGCCGCTCCGCAAGGGCGGCCCCGACGTTTTCGCCTAGGTCGTGAACTCATAAAACATCTGCTTCGGGGGGGGGCGACCGCGCCCCGCCGGCGACAAACTCGTCGTTCAGGCCTTATCCAGCCAGAACGTGTCGAACCGGACCACGTCGTAGATGCCGAAATAATCTTTCGGATTGTGGCCCTTCACATAGTTGTACCAGACATCGAGGATATTCTCCCATGCGACGGGTACCAGTGGGGGATCCTGCTCCATGAGGTCCTCGGCTTGCCGAACCAGCGCCAGACGCTTGCCGGCATCGACTTCGACGTCGATTTGATCCACTAGCTTGTCAAACTCGGCGTTGTGCCAGAACGAATAGTTCTGTGGCCCGTCGGTGCGGTACCACGCGTTGAAGTAATCGGAAGGATCAAGCAGAGTCGAAACGATGGCGCCGACGGCCAAATCGTAGTTGCCGGACATCGCATCACCGAACCAATTCGATTCGACCACCGTCCGCAGGTTGGATTGAATGCCCACCTCGCTCAACATCGCCTGGATGGCCTGACCGAAGAGCTTGTGATGGTTGAGGTCCCGCACCATGAAATCCAGTGATCGCATGCTGCTTTGGCCGGCTGCGGCCAACAGGGATTTAGCCTCCTTGATCGCGGGGCCGGAATCCTCCTGATAGCCGAGCCGTTTGACGAGTTGGTCCTTCGGCGTGGCGAACTCGGAAAACGGATAGATGAACCCTCCCGTCATCAACGGGGCGACATCCTTCACAACGTCCACCAGGACCTGCTTGTCGAACAGCAGATGCATGGCGCGCCTAACACGCGGATCATCGAACGGCTTCTTTTTGGCATTCATCCAGGTCGCGTGGATCACACTCTGGTAGAATTTCGCAGTGGACATGCCAGGAGTTGCAGCCGCCTTGCGGGCAGTAGCCGGGTCGAGCGCGCGGGCGTAATCCACTCTGCCCGACAGAATGGCGGCCCCGAGCTCCGGGGAAAATGGCAAGAGATGATAGACTTCGAGGCCATCGAGATAGGGCAGGCCTTTGTTCCAGTAGTTTGGGTTTCTCTCCATCACCCAGATCTCGTTCTCGACCCGCCGTTGCGTCTTAAAGGGACCGGTGCCAGGGATGTTGAGGAGCTTGCGTAGATCGTAATTATTCTCTTCCAGCGTCTTCTTGCTGAAGATCACGTTCCAGCCGCTGGCGAAGGCGGACATCATAAAATTGACGGAGCGTGGCGCGTCCAGCTTGAATTCGACGGTGTATTTGTCGCGCGCGTTGATCTCGCTGACCGCCCGGAACAGCGGAGTGCGCGGGATGCTGATGCCGGCCGGCGGTTTCCTGATGCGGTCGAAGGTCGCTTTTATGTCCGCCGAGGTAAAATCCGTCCCGTCATGGAACTGGACGCCCTGGCGGAGGTGAAATGTGTAGGTCTTGCCGTCCTTGGCGATTTCCCAGCTATGCGCCAGATCGGGGACGATGGTCTTGCCACTGTCACGCGGATCACGCCGGATCAGATTGTCGAACATGCAGCCCTGAGTGCCGATGTTGCCGACAGTGCCCGATTGATGCACGTCGAAATGCGGCGGGCGATTGAGAATGCCGTAGCGCAGCACCCCTCCCCGCTTTGGATTGGGCTCCGGTGCCGCCATCTGGAATTTCGAGCCGTCGTATTCCAGCGGAATATCGGCGGCGAGGCCGTAGCGCGGAGCCAAACCGTAAGCCCCCAGCAACGCGGCCGCGCTACCCCGGAGCATATCGCGGCGGGACCAGTTGGTACGCGCGGGATGCCTAGTATTCATGACGCAAGTATCCTCCCTTTGGATTTTTGCTGAATGTCTCTTAGCGGACATTCCCCGGGTCCCCGAGACGCTTGAGGCCATGGTCGGCCCCTTGGGCCGTCGAGGCAACCGCAATTACAAACCGCGCGCAGGGCAATCGTGAGAAATCGGCGGTCGGCCATGTTGAGGCCCTTGGGCCTTGCCGTTGCATTCCCAATGGTTCGAATCCGGGGGCGCCTATGTCGAGGACACCAAGGACGTTCGTGGCGCGCTCGACGAGCTGATGAACTTCGCCGGGCCCGGGCTGGTCAACATCAAGCTCAGCCAGGGCTCGCAGCGCAAGGCGCAGGAGTTCCGCTGGCACTCGTAAACGACCGTCTGGCCGTCCCCAGACTTGATCCGGGCATCCACGAACAAAGGGGCCGCTCCACAAGGGCGGCCCCGACGTTTTCGCCTAGGTCGTGAACGCATGAAAAATCTGCTTCAGGGGTGGACACGGACTGTCCTGGGCTCCACTCGTCGCAATTGGAGACAGCGGCGGCTCGTGGCCTAGAGGAGACCTATCTAGCGTGACGAGGATCACGCTCTCACAAGTGCTTCGGGCCTGAACAATCGGGCAAATCAAGTTCGGCTCGGGCCTATATGAGATACGCGCGCCAGGGTATAAGACGCTGAGCGGTATTCTCCGATTATACGCGACGCGTTCGGGCGACCGCGCGCTCGTTTGGACTGTGGCCGCCGAGGAAACCACCCCGAGGGCATGCCGCTCGCTGCCGCCTAAGATCGGACCATGGCAGAGAAAATAGCGATAATCACCGGGGCTACCGGCCAGGACGGGGCCTATCTCGCTGAGCTGTTGCTCGACAAGGGCTATGTCGTTCACGGCATCAAACGCCATTCTTCTTCGTCCAACACTACGCGCGTCGATCACCTCTACCACGGTCTCCATGAGAGCGGACGGCGGTTCCAGTTGCACTACGGTGACTTGACCGATGCGATCGGTTTGATCCGTCTGCTGGAGGAAATTCAGCCGACGGAGCTCTATAATCTCGGGGCGCAGAGCCATGTCGGGGTAAGCTTCGAGACCCCGGAATACACCGCGAATGCCGATGCCCTCGGACCCCTGCGTCTGCTCGAAGCGCTCCGTATCCTCAAACGCGAGCGCCTGACTCGATTTTTGCAAGCCTCGACTTCCGAGCTCTACGGCGAGGCTCTCGAAACTCCGCAGCGAGAGACGACGCCATTCGCGCCCCGGAGTCCCTACGCCACGGCAAAACTCTATGCCTATTGGATCACGGTGAATTACCGCGAAGCGTACGGCATGCACGCTTCAAACGGCATAATGTTCAACCACGAAGGACCGACGCGCGGTGAAGCTTTTGTCAGCCGCAAGATCACGCGAGCCGTCGCTGCGATGACCCTCGGATTACAGAGCGTGCTCTATCTCGGAAATCTCGACGCGCAACGGGATTGGGGGCATGCCCGCGACTATGTTGATGGAATCTGGCGCATCCTGCAGCAGGACGGGCCAGACGATTACGTGCTGGCAACGGGAGAAGCACATTCGGTCCGGGAGTTTGTCGAGCACGCCTTTACCCACGTTGGCCGGCGCATCGAATGGGTCGGCCACGGCATCGATGAGCGGGGGCTCGACGCCCAGTCTGGCAAGGTGCTTGTCGCGATTGATCCACGCCACTTGCGGCCGACCGAGGTAGACCGTCTTGTCGGCGATCCGTCCAAGGCGCGTGAGCGGCTCGGCTGGTCGCACAAAATTGGTTTTGATCACCTTGTCCGCGAGATGGTCGAGAGTGATTTGGCATTACTCGGCGCCGCGACCAGGCGCGACGTCTCACTCGACTAGGGTCACAGGGCATGACTTACGTCCTCCAGGGCAAGCGCGTTTATGTCGCCGGCCACCACGGCATGGTGGGATCGGCTCTGATGCGGCGCTTGGAACGGCAGGAATGCGATTGCCTCTGACGTGACCCCCTGAAACTCCTCCAGGCGAAGCTAGAGTCCGACCCAACGGAAGGGACGGACGATGAAGCGATCAAGGTTCACGGAAGAGCAGATCATCGCGGTGCTGCGGGAGCAGGAGGTCG